>BNJS01001811.1_pt1 | contig 120347 bp, 230 predicted proteins | sample 8540461 | NCBI WGS metagenome assembly BNJS01 (sample SAMD00202454, study PRJDB9452) | human saliva metagenome | isolation source: human saliva | place: Japan | reverse complement strand
TTACAGAAAAAAATATTTTTTTAAAAATTAAATTTCAAAACACCTTCTTTTTGTTCATATTATTAGTTACTATCCTGAGACTAAATACTATTAATAAATAATATTTACACTTGTTATTAGAACAATAAAAAAACTTATAAAAAAATACATTCAATCAATTTTTTTAAAAAATATAGCCCTTCAAATACAAAAAAATAGAAGATTAACTTTATTTAATGTAGAAAAAAACTGTTTATAGCCTCTTATTTACAAAAAGCTATAAACAGTTTTTTTAAAAAGTTTTTATTAACTACATAAAAAAATATCTCTATGATTACTTATTAATCCATATCCTACATGTTCTAAACATAATCACACCATTATTACTCCACTAAATGGAATGAATAACTTGAAATAACAATATCTTCATGCATACGAAGTGCATATCTTAATTTCAAGCTCATTTGATTATGTAATACATTTTGCCAATTTTTTTCTTGGGATAAATTGAGGAACAATAACTGTTACTGATTTTCCATTTTCCTTCGCTTCTCTTGCAATCTTCTCCACAAATTCAATTGTTGGCGGAATGACATCACGATAGTTTGTCATTACATTTTTCAAAACGAATTTCTGGGAAATACTGTTTTAAATTCACGAGCAACTTCCTCATCCTTTTCTTTCGTTTCTTCAGTAGATACATGCATTGCTATAATGTCATTACCCAAACTATGCGCATAACCAATGGCTCCCACACTTACTTGTGTAACATTCCCAACTAACACTATAACTACATTTCCATTATACTTTTTTTCTTAACAATATCTGTTGAAATGCGTAATTGTGCAGCCACTTTATCATAGTGATTTTTTTATTCTTAAGAACATCCACATCAAAAATAGCAATAATTGGGAAGAATGGCCATATTTCACTAATTCTAAACAACAATAGAATTCCAACAATTCCATAACAAATAATTGCACCTAAAAATATTTGCAATTGAGTGTCGTAAAAAGTTCTTTCCATATAATTTTCTCCAATAAATGACCATCCCAGTTTGCGATAAAGCAAAAGGAATAAATACACCAATCGTATATAGTGGAATTAAACTTTCTGTATTAGCGTCAAATATTAATAATAATACAACCGCACCTGTTGCAAGAGTAATAATTCCATTCGAATAACCTAAACGATCCCCTTTTTCCATATACATATGAGGCATATTTTTTTCTTAGCCATATTAAACGTTAACATTGGAAATGCAGAAAAAAACCTGTATTCGCTGCAACTGCTAAAATTAACGCTGTTGATAATTGGAAAATATAGAACAAACCTTGACCTAACGCAGAATCACCTAAAATAGCATGAGCCATTTGAGCTAGAGTTGTAATTCCATTCTCTGGAACAAGACCCAACCAATAATTTAGAAAAAGTAATGCCAGCAAACATGATTCCTAAAAATAATGGTCATAATAACAAGAGTTGTTGCAGCATTTTTTTCGCTTTTGGTGATTTAAAAAAATGGTACTGCATTGAAATAGCCTCAACTCCCGTAAGCGAAGCAGATCCACTAGTAAAAAGCACGTAATAACAAAATTACAGTTACACCAGAAATAGTTTGTCCCACATGAGCCGTAGCATTATAAACTAATTGCCCAGTTAAAATTTGAGTAAATCCATATCCTAACAAAAGAAGTGTACTCACAATAAAAAAAGATATACAGGAACCATCAAAGCAGTTGCAGACTCACGAAGTCCTCTTAAATTCATCATCATCAAAGCAAGGACTAACAAAATGGATATATGTAAATTATACGGTTGTAAACTAGGTAATGCTGAAGTAATCGCATCTGCGCCAGATGCTACAGATACAGCCACCGTTAACATATAATCAATTAGTAAACTACCTCCTGCAATTAAGCCTGCATTTGAAGATAAATTCTCAGATGTTACTAAGTAAGCACCACCACCTTGTGGATAGGCATGAATCACTTGACGATAGGAAATTGTCAAACTTGCTAATAAAATTAAAACGACTATCCCAATTGGTAAAGACCACCAAATAGCTCCTGCCGAAGCTGTCATTAAAACAAGGACTACTTGCTCTGGACCATATGCAATAGAAGATAATGCATCACTAGAAAGCATTGCTAACGCTTGGGTTTTTCCCAAGTAATCCTTCTTCACTTTCTGAATTCGATTGGAGAGGACTTCCAATAAACCATTTTTTTAATGTTGTAAACATAAATAACTCCTTAAAAACACATAAGGTAATTAATACCTTGAAATAAACAATAGGGTCATTTTACTCTTAGAGAATATGATTGTCAAAAAAATAAAAACTAAAAAGAAAAAAACCAAGCACCAGGCTTGGTTTTTTTAATCATTTTTAAATTATAGAGAAGCTACGTCTACTTTAACCCCCAGGGCCAAAAAGTAGTAGTTACAGAAACGTTACGTACGTATTGACCTTTAGCTGTAGCAGGTTTGATACGTAATAATGTTTCGTGAATTGTTTTGAAGTTTTCTACTAATTTTTCGTTTTTCGAATGAAACTTTACCGATTGGAACGTGGATGTTTCCAGCTTTGTCAATACGGTAAGTTACTTTACCAGCTTTGATTTCTTCAACAGCTTTAGTTACATCCATTGTAACAGTACCTGTTTTTAGGGTTTGGCATTAAACCTTTGGGTCCTAATACACGACCTAAACGACCAACTTCACCCATCATGTCAGGTGTTGCTACGATAACGTCAAACTCAAACCATCCACCTTGGATTTTTTTGAGCTAATTCACTATCACCAACGTAGTCTGCGCCAGCTGCTTCAGCTTCTTTAGCTTTTTTTCACCTTTTTGCGAATACTAATACACGTTGAGTTTTACCAGTTCCGTTTGGAAGAACTACTGCTCCACGTAATTGTTGGTCAGCTTTCTTTGGATCTAATCCTAAACGATATGCAACTTCTACAGATGCATCAAATTTAGCGAAGTCTGTTTCTTTTTGCTAATGCGATTGCTTCTTGAACTGAGTAAGCTTTTTGAAGAATCAATTTTTAGCGGCTTCTAAATATTTTTTTGCTTTTTCTTTTGCCATTGTATAATTTCCTCCTATTGTGTGGTTTTAACGGTTCTACCTCCCACAAAGTCCATGAGTGAAACACTCGTGTTAGGGACTTTTGGAGCTGCATGTTTGTTAGCCTTCTACTACAAATCCCATTGAACAGGGCTGTACCTTCGACCATGCGCATTGCAGCTTCAACATCTGCTGCATTTAAGTCAGGTGCTTTTAATTCAGCAATTTCTCTAACTTGATCACGAGTTACAGTAGCAACTTTTTTTCTTGTTTGGTTCGCCTGAACCTTTTTCTACTTTAGCAGCTTTCTTTAATAATACTGCTGCTGGTGGTGTTTTACAGATGAAGTCGAGATGAACGGTCTTCATATACTGAAATCACTACCGGAATGATTAAACCAACTTGATCTGCTGTACGAGCATTGAACTCTTTACAGAAGCCCATGATGTTAACTTGTGCTTGACCTAAAGCTGGACCTACTGGTGGAGCTGGTGTAGCTTTACCTGCAGGAATTTGTAATTTAACTAGTTTTACAACTTTTTTTAGCCACGAGACATTACCTCCTTGATTGTTTCGCGCGTGGTTTAAATGGAGATGAAGATTTCTCCTCCCACGTTTTGTTCCAGTGCACACAAATGCACTTTGATATTCTAGCAAGAATTCTTGTGAAATGCAAGTTATTTTTGCAACTTTTTTTCGATATTTTTTTCCTCAAATTATTGATGATCTCTAAAATAACATACTTTAAGATCAATAAAACGTTGTAAATCTCTCAACAACTGAAATAATGTTGCACGGTATTCAAATTCAGCTCTCGTTTGTGGTAAGTCCAAGTTTCTAAATTCATCAATATAATCTTGAATTTCATCCATTAAAAGATACACCTGTATTCATTAGATGCAATTGTTCTCCAGTTGAACGGAACATTTCAGCAAGCAACTCTGCTTCTCTAGCAGGGCAATGAAAATCATTTAAATTTTTCGCCATTACTTCTAGTAATTGCAATTGTTCTGCACGCATTTCAAAAATAGCATAAATCCTTATTAAATTGACTAAATAATTGATTTTCACTTTCGATATATAATAATTTTTTTGTGCTTCAGTTAGTGTGGCTTTTGCTTCTAAAAATTAATTTAGCATCATTTGTGCCATTTCCTTCTCTTAAAAACGAAAGCCATTAAACACAAAAATTTCACGAAGTTTTGCTTCAATTTCTTCTCGTTTTCTTTTCAATCTCTTGTTGATAACTTGGCATATACCAGTTTACTAAAATTGCTACTCCAGCACCAATCAATAAAATTAATGCTTCATTAAGCAATAAATTAGGTGTAATTTCTTTACTTAACCAAACATGAATGGCTAATACCGAACTTGGTGCAATTCCTACTTCTACTTTAAATAAAAAAGCTAACGGAATAAAAATTAATAAATACACTCCAAATCCTGCTGTTGAATGACCGAGTAGCATAAATACACATACCGCTATTGTTAAAGCTAAGGACATGGAAATAATTCTTTTCCAAGCAATAACAATCGAAGACTTTCTTGTATCTACTACACTCAATATCGCAATAATAGAAGCAACAGAAGCCGAAGATAATCCTATTGCTTGCGCCACTACTAAAAGCTCCGAATGCCGCCAACACCATTTTAATTCCTTTTTAATACCATTTATTTTTCCCCTTTCTATTTTTAACAATTGTTCTTTTCTATGAACTCCACCCGCATATCCAGTTAATCCTCCATTTTTTTCCCTAGCACTCGATGGCATGGAATGAGAATACTAATTGGATTTTTTTCCCAACTGCTTGTCCCACTGCTTGAGCAGAGTAAGTTGCTACTCCTTTTTCTTTTTGCGATTCTCTGCGCAATTTCTCCATAAGTCGTCGTTTCTCCATAAGGAATTTCTTGCAATATTTTCCAAACTCTTTCTTGAAAAAAATGGTTCCTTTTAGGATTCAACGGAATCGTTATCAAAGTTTGTTTTCAGAAAAAAATAGCGTTCTAACCAACTTTCGGCTTGCAAAAAAATCGGCAAATCATTTTTTTATTTCAATGTCATCAATATCTTTGGCATCATTCACTTGCCCAACAAACCATAATCCTGTTAATGACTTTCCATCACTTCTCAAACGAACTTCCCTAAAGGGGTTTTGCAATCTACTCTCAAACACTTCTCAACCTCCCATCTTCAGAATAAAATTAGTATACTCCATTTACTTACAAAAAGAAGTGGTATGTTTGTATCAATAATATTTTTTTAAGGAGTTCTTATGATTTTTACACCAAGCTTATTTACACATTTTTCGATAAAAAAATAGCGGGAACTTACTGTTATCCCAAAAAGAATTACCTTTATCGAATCCCTATATTACAGAATATTTTACAAAAAAATAATTGAAAAAAACATTAAAAAGCGATCCTCGTTATGGCATCTTACCTCCAGAAGAACCACTACTTGGATTTTTTTAGCAGACGGCAGCATTCCTTTTTATTGAAAAAAACACAACAACTAGCTCATAAATTATATGAAATCATCGCCCCAGCAGAAGATATCCCTGCTGCTGATTATGTATTCGCAACAGGCATTAATGATCAAGGCGGAAATTTCTTTTGCAATTTTACGTTTAGACTATAGTTCTAAATATACTCACTTTTTTTAGATTATGAAGACGATCAAGTATTAAATACAGTGCTTCAAAAACCATGCGATTTTACCAAATCCTTCTCAAAAATTATCAGAAGCATTCATTGTAGATACAAGCAATGGACAGTATCAATTAATCGAACGAAAATATATTGTAGAGGGTAAAAAAATCCCGTATTTCTCTGAGCAATTTTTAGAAATCACACCTCCTACAAGTACACAGGAACAAATCAAAGAAATTAAAAAGACCGTCACTCATGTTGCTAAAAAATATGATGAAGAAAATTATCTAGCTCTTGCAACGACACAACAAGCCATCTTAACACAATTAGAAGAAAGCGATGAGATTGATGCTGGAATTATTTTTCGATACAGTCTTCAAAGACAAACCTCTCGCAAAAAGAAGCGGCTTATCAAGCTATTGCAACTGAAAAAAATTCCAGAAAAAAATTCCTGTGACAAATGTGCCAAAAATATGAGAAGAAATATAGTAAACAAAAATTCAAACTCGATAATGGAATTGAAATCACCATTCCAAGTGACATTTACGAAAACAAAGAAATGATTGAATTTATCAACAATCCAGACGGATCCATTTCTGTATTAATTAAAAAAATATCGACTCGATTATGAATCGATTCAATGCATAAAAAAAGGCGAAATGAAGTGTTGCTTCATTTCGCTTTTTCTTCGTTAAAGTTTTTCTTTTTGTTAATCCTATATCCATTAACTCATATCATTAATGATATACACGAACCATTTGGTCGTCTGTTTGATTGATATCAATCATAATACGGTCATTTGCTAAACCAGACATATCTTTTTTTGTTAAAGTCTGAAACATCTTTTTGATAAACGTTTCATAGAAATAACTTCCCTTGTTCATTTGCTAAAAACAAGTAAGTTATAGCCATTTTTCTGAACCTTGTCCTAACAAGAATTTGTAACCTGGACGTAATGTACCTTCATTAGGATTTTTTAGTACATAAAGTTTATTATTCACAATTGTAAAGTGACCTAAAATTGATAAACGTGGAGTGAAATGATCAATAACTACATTATTATTTTTCACACTAATTGTTGAATTGATAGACATTTCTGGTAATTTTTCTACACGTTTACCATTTTCACCAAAGTAGAAACGGTCCATAAATTGGTTTTAATCCTTTAACAACTGAATCAGGATCAATCATTCCACCAGGTTCTTGATGGTCTACTAATGTATCTAATAAGTTATAACCTGCTTTTCCTAATCGAGCATTACTTTCTAAATACCATTCATTTTGTGCAATATAGACACCATCTTTTGATTTATGAAGTAAGTATTCATCGCCCCCAATACGATAAAGTTCAGATACTAAGTGATAAGGAGTATCTGTTAACATATAACCATCTTTTCCAATGACATATGAACGACCATCGTTTGCTTTCACCGCTTGATCTGCTACCATTGAACCATTTGATTCAAAAATAAGACCATTTATCTCCTACTTTTTGTCCAACCTGTTTGCATATCTCCTTGGTCAGATAAATAGTACCATGTATTTCCTTCTTGATACCATCCTGTACGCATCGCTCCATCTCCATTTAGAGAGTACCATGCTCCGCCAGTAAATACCCAGCCAGTTTGCATCACGCCATTATTATCAAAGAAATACCATGTTCCTTTATCCTTAACCCAGCCGTCTTTTACTAATTTACCTTCTTGGTATAAATTCCATTGGTTGCCATTTTGAACCCAACCATCATTTGTTGCAGCAAATGCTTGACTACTTGCTAATGCTGCTACTAAAGCTGTAGAAAGCTAATAAACTACCAAACCATTTCTTTTTCATTTGAAAATCTCCCTTTACTTATTGGTATTTTATCCAAAGAAATTCTACAAAAATCTCTCTACACTTATTCTACTCCTCTTTTAGTTAGAAAAGGGATTTTTTCACATTCTTAACATTCCTTTAATTTTTTTGTAACAAAAAGACTCTTCTTTGTAACAGTTGCTAAACGTAACGCTAACTCTACTACAACAGAAAAAGTCTTTCTTATTTTATAATGGTTTCTTCAACGGAATACCAGGTTTTACGTGGATATTTATTTGGCGTTTCTTTTTGTTTTTAAGATAGTGACGACATGACGATTTCCACCTTCATATGGTAAATCAAAGGACACATCACCTTCCACTTTCCCACCTAAAATGGCGATCGCTTTTTTTCGCTTCTTCTAACTCCACTTCTGTATGAGCAGCTTTCAATGCTAAAAAGTATCCTTGTTTCTTCACTAACGGCATACAAAAATTCACTTAGTACACTTAATTTTGCTACCGCTCTAGCTGTTACGACATCATAATATGCTCTAAAATCTTTATTTTTGCCCAAAAGTTTCTGCACGATCATGGAAACATTGCACATCTGTTAGCCCCAATGTTTCTACTAAAGTATTTAAAAAAACGTAATTCTTTTATTGAGCGAGTCCACAATTGTCACTTTTAAATCTGGAAATACAATTTTTCAATGGAATACTTGGAAATCCTGCTCCAGCTCCGACATCACACAATGTTTGATTCGACAATTCATGATGAAATCCTAGCGCTAATGAATCATAGAAATGTTTCAAATACACACCTTCTTCATCGGTAATTGCCGTTAAATTCATCTTCTCATTCCATTCCACCAATAATTGAAAAATATTGATGAAATTGTTCTTTTTGTACTTCTGTTAACGTAATACCATGAACTTCTTGGAGTCTTTGATAAAAATTCTTCTGGTTTCATACAATCCTCCTATTCTTGAACTTTTTGCAATTTTTCCTTGCTCGATATACACCATTAAAAATCGATACATCAGCAGGGTTTACCCCACTAATACGGCTTGCTTGCGCAATCGTTTCTGGTTGAATTAATTTCAAACGTTGACGTGCTTCTGTCGCAAGTCCATTAATGGCATCATAATCAATATTCGATGGAATACGTTTTGCTTCCATACGTTTTAATTTTTCTACTTTTTTTCAATCGCTTTGGCGATATACCCTTCATACTTCACAGAAATTTCTACTTGTTCTTTTTACTTCACGAGAAACAGCTACCTCTTCTTCTGCAAAAGCCAATTAAGTCATCATAAGATAACTCTGGACGTTTTAATAAATCACTTAATAAAATACCGTCTTTTTAATTCTGCGGATTCTTTTTCAGCTAAGAATGCTTGCAATTGTTCAGTTGGTTTCAAGCGGATTGATTGAATACGTTTAATCTCTGCTTGAATGGCTGCTTGTTTTTCTTGGAATACTGCATAACGTTCATCTGAAATTAAGCCTAATTCACGACCTTTTTCTGTTAAACGTAAATCTGCATTGTCATGACGTAATAATAAACGATATTCCGCACGAGAAGTTAATAGACGATATGGTTCTGTCGTTCCTTTTGTCACTAAATCATCTACTAATACTCCAATATACGCATCACTACGACCTAAAAATAAATGGTTCTTCTCCACGAATTTTACGAACAGCATTAATTCCGGCATAAAGTCCTTGACCAGCAGCTTCTTCATATCCACTTGTTCCATTCATTTGTCCAGCTGTAAATAAATTCTCCACAATTTTTTTGTTTTCAAATGTATTTTTTTAATTGATGAGGAATCACTACATCATACTCAATCGCATAACCTGTTCTCATCATTTCAGCTTTTTCTAAACCTTCTACCGTATGAATCATTTGAATTTGAACATCTTCTGGTAGAGAAGTCGATAATCCTTGAATATACACTTCTTCCGTATTTTTCCCTTCTGGTTCTAGGAAAAATTTGATGACGAGGTTTGTCACTGAAACGAACAATTTTATCTTCAATAGATGGGCAATAACGAGCTCCTACACCTTCTACAATTCCTGTAAACATTGGGGCACGATGTAAGTTCTCACGAATTTTTTTCATGAGTTCCCTCATTTGTATACGTCAACCAACATGGAATTTGATCATAGCGGTAGTCTTCATCTTTAGAAGTGAAACTAAATAAATTTGGCGTTTCATCACCTGGTTGAATTTCTGTCTTGCTGTAATCAATCGAAGAACTCTTAATTCTTGGAGGAGTTCCTGTTTTTAAAAACGAGCTAATTCAAATCCTAATTCTAATAAGTTTTCTGATAATTTAATGGAAGGTTGAGAATTATTAGCTCCAGAAGAATATTTCAATTCTCCAATAATAATTTGTCCACGAGAAGATGTTCCAGCTGTTAAAACGACTGCTTTTGAACGGTAAATTGCACCCGTATGAGATACAACCCCTTTACAAACACCATCTTCTACAATTAAACGTTCCGCAATCCCTTGTTTTTAAATCAAGATTTTCTTGTTGTTCAATTGTTTTTTTCATTTCTTGCGCATATAAATGTTTATCTGCTTGCGCACGTAACGCACGTACTGCAGGACCTTTCCCTGTATTTAACATACGCATTTGAATATAGGTTTTATCAATATTTCTACCCATTTCTCCGCCTAGCGCATCAATTTCACGCACAACGACTCCTTTTGCAGGGCCTCCAACAGAAGGATTACAAGGCATAAATGCCACCATTTCTAAATTCATTGTTAATAATAATGTTTTAGCACCCATACGAGCACTTGCTAGTGCAGCTTCACTTCCAGCGTGACCCGCACCGACTACGATAACATCATAGTTACCAGCTTCATAAGTTGTTACCATACTTCCTCCTACTTTCTATTGTTCATTCGTTGTATAAAAATTCCACTTGATGGCGAATGTATTCACCATTTTCATATATAAATTTAGCCGAGAAAAAAATGGACGATTCTCTAATAGCCAACTCACAAAAATTAAATCGCCTTGCCAAGTTGGCTTCGTCAATACTTGTTCATAAGGAACCCATTCCAAAGTTCCTTCAGGAGAGTCGATTAATTCCCCGGAAAAAAATTCGTTACTCGAAACACATACGTGTACCAATCATGTTCGGGAGTAAATTCAGGAAAAGTAATAATCCCTTTTAACGCCATTTGATGAACTTTCAAACCTGTTTCTTCAAAAAAATCTCACGAATGGCACACTCTTCTGGAGATTCACCCGCTTCAATTTTACCACCTACTCCGATGTATTTACCTTCATGTACATCGTTTGGTTTCTTATTGCGCTTTAGTAATAACAATTCTTTTCCATTATCGATATAGCAAATCGTTGCTAGTTTAGTCATTCGAAACTCCCTTTCTCCAATAGTGGCTTTCTCTTATTTTCCTAAACAGAATTGGCTAAATAATTGAGTTAGAAGCTCATCTTGGACGCTGTCTCCCGTGATTTCTCCTAATAAATCCCATGCTCTTGTAAAATCAATTTGAATTAAATCGACCGGCATTTCCATTTCAATTCCATTTTGCACTTCGACTAATGCTTGTTCTGCTTTTTTTCTAATAAGGCAATATGACGAGTATTTGATAAATAAGTCGCATCTCGTTCATTCATTTGTCCTTGGAAGAAATATCCGCAATTTTTTTCTTCTAATTGATCGATTCCTTCTTTATTCAACATAGAAGTTGTGACAATTTCTTCTTCCTTAGCATAAGGAGCGATGTCTTCTTTTTGAAAGTTTTGAAGGCAAATCTGTTTTATTAAATAAAATAATTCGCTTCATTCCTTTTTGTCGTTTCTAATAGACGAATGTCTTCCTCTTGTAATGTTTCGCTTTGGTTTAATAATAATAATACAAAATCCGCTTCTTTTTAACGCTTTTACGACTACGTTCTACCCCAATTTTTTTCTACGACATCATCCGTTTCACGAATTCCTGCTGTATCAATTAATTGTAAAGGCACTCCACGGACATTGACATATTCTTCAATTGTATCTCTTGTTGTTCCAGCAATATCCGTTACAATGGCTTTTTCTTCTCTTAATAGTACATTTAATAAACTAGATTTCCCAACATTCGGGCGACCTACGATGGCTGTTTTTAAACCATCTCGTAAAAATCTTCCCTTAGCTAGCTGTATTTAATAAAAGCACGAATTCCTTGCAATACTTGTTGCGTCTTTTTCTCGTAATAATTGCAAAGTCATTTCTTCTACATCATCGTATTCAGGATAGTCAATATTTACTTCCACTTGGGCTAATGTATTTAAAAATTTCTTGACGTAAATTTTTGAATTAAATGCGATAATTGACCATCTAATTGACGCATCGCTAATTGCATTGATTTATCCGTTTTTGCTCGAATTAAATCCATCACTGCTTCTGCTTGAGACAAATCAATACGTCCATTTAAAAAGGCACGTTTCGTAAATTCTCCAGGCTCCGCTAATCTTGCTCCCATGCGTAACACTAATTGCAACACACGATTAATCGCCACAATCCCTCCATGACAATTAATTTCCACAATATCTTCTCGTGTAAATGTTTTTGGAGCTCTTAAGACACTCACCATGACTTCATCATAGATTTCCCCAGTTTTAGGGTCGACAATATGCCCATAATGAATCGTATGAGTCTTTTTGATCTTCTAATTTTTTTAGTCCCACATTGATAAATCGAACTTGCGATTGAAATCGCCAAATCTCCACTAATTCTGACAATCCCAATAGCCCCTTCACCAGGTGCTGTCGAAATCGCAGCAATCGTATCAAATTCTGTTTGCATACTGATATCCTTTCTTGGCTTCATTGCACAAAAAAAGTGCACACTCCACCCCTTATTGCTAAAAAGAGTGGCTCGCACTTTGACTGCTTACCTATATTTCAGTGATATTATACAATACTTTTTGAACTTGTGCTAGTAGGAGGAATGGTTAGAAGACTTTTTTCACTTCCATATTGCCAATATTTGATAAAAAAGGTACAATTTACCTATCTATTACTAGGGGGTAAATCAATGTTAGAACATCCATTCAATCAAGTCGTTGAAAAATTGCCGTTTCAGATATTCGTCAATTTGATGCAGAAGTTTCTCAAATTCCTGGAATCATCAAATTAACATTAGGTGAACCAAATTTCAACACACCAGAACATATTAAAGAGGCTGCGATTCAAGCAATTCGTGATAATCATTCCCACTATACTCCAAATGCTGGGATTCCTGAATTGCGTAAAGCAACTGCAGAATACTATAACAAAAAAATTCAATTTAAACTATACAGCAGAACAAGTGATCACTACTATCGGAGCAACTGAAGCTATTAATGCTAGCTTCCAAGCTATTTTAAACCCTGGAGATACAGTAATTGTGCCAACTCCAGTGTTCCCATTATATATGCCAATTACAATGGTCAACCAAGGGAACTTTATTACAGTCGATACTAGTGAAGATGGCTTTATTTTAACTCCAGAAAAAATTACGTGCAACTATCGAAGCTCATCCAGAAAAAAACTTTTAAAAGCAGTTGTATTAGTCTATCCAAGTAACCCAACAGGGGTAACTTATTCTAAAGAACAATTAGAAGCTTTAAGCGTTGTTTTTAAAAGAATACGGATTATGGGCATTATGTGATGAAGTTTATGCAGAATTAACATATAGCGGAACTCATACATCATTAGCTTCATTCTTGCCAGATCAAACAATCGTGATTACAGGTTTATCTAAATCTCATGCCATGACTGGATGGAGAATTGGGTACATCCTTGGACCAGTTCCATTTATTAAAGAAGTTGTTAAAACTCACCAATATATGGTTACTTCTCCAAGCAGCTCAAGCCAATATGGTGCTTTAGCCGCAATGTTACACGGACAAGGTGACTGCGATATTATGAAAGTAGAATACCAACAACGTCGTGACTATCTAGCAAAAAGAATTACGTCGTTTAGATTTTGAAGTAGCAAGTCCTGATGGAGCTTTCTATCTATTTGCTAAAAATTCCTGCAAAATGCGGAACAGATTCATGGGCATTCGTTCGTGACCTTGCAAAAAAATGCTAAAGTAGCATTAATCCCTGGAGTTTCATTCGGACCTGGTGGAGAAGGATATGTTCGTTTCAGTTATGCTGCTTCAATGGAAAAACTTAACAGAAGTAGTTGCTCGATTAGAAAAAAATATTTAGCTTAATACAAAAGGCTGGGATTTGAAGTGACCCCAGCCTTTTTTACTTTGTATTACTAAATAACTGTGATTAGTATTATTTGAAATTAAACGCAACTCCCCTCTAACTATAGCGATTGTTCTAACTCAGTCGCACGCAATTGAAAAAAATTTCATATTTTTTTCAACTCTGATTGCAATTTCTCTACTGAAAAATTTTGTTAGTTTTTTATCCTTTACAACCGACACACCATCTACCCACACATCTCTCACATTTGTTGCATTTGCGGAATAAACAAGTGCTGCATAAGCATCATAAATTGGAAACATATTAACAGACTGAGTTTCAACTAATGTTAAGTCTGCTTTCTTTTCCAACCTTTTAGCGAACCAATTTCATGTTCCAATCCTAATGCACGAGCACCACCAAATGTAGCCAAACGTACAATCTCTTTTGCCGGGAAGGCAGCTCTATCCTTTAAATATGTTTTTTGAAAATTTGCCATCATTCTCATCTGCGTAAAAATATCCAACGTATTTCCACTACTAGGCCCATCAGTTCCAAGAGCAACTGTCACTCCATGTTCAAGGAGGCTGCGAATAGGCGCCACTCCTTTAGCGGACTTTTGTATTAGCACCAATACAATGCACCACGCTAACATTCGGATACTTCTCCAAAAATTTTAATATCATTTTTTTGTCAGCATTATACAATGTGCAAGAACTACCGGCACTTCAAAGAATCCTATTGATTCCAAAAAATTCAATCGGAGTTTGATTATATTTTTTTCATGAAAAATACTCCATCTCATAACTCATTTCTGAAACATGTAACGTAATAGGAACTTGATATAATTTAGATAATTCTAGAATATTCCGTAAACATTGTTCAGTATTCGTATTGAGGGGCATGAGGAGCAATAATTGGATGAATTAATTTATCATGTTGCCACTTATCGATAAGATCTACAGTATAAGCCATACTTTCTTTTGTATTAGTACTATCAGGGGTTGGCTGATTAATAATAGTTTCCCCAACAAAGGCACGCATATTCATATTTTTTTCGCTACATCAGCAACTACATTTTCAAAATAATACATATCACACATTGTTGTAATTCCAGCTAACTGCATCTCTGCTATAGCATAAGCAGTACTTAACTTTATCAATGTTTCATCAACGACTTCTTTCTCTAGTGGAAATAAAAAAATCTTCGTAACCGGTCTGGACAATCATCTCCTAAAGAACGAAAAGGAATCATACCACAATGCGTATGAGCATTTATAAATCCAGGGAGAAGAATTCCACCTTCAGCATCTATCCATTTATCAGCCTTATCTGGGATATAATTTTTTTCATACTACCTATTTCCTGGATTATATCACTTTCAAATACTAAATACCCATTTGAATACTCTGTCATCCTATTGTCCATCGTAAGAATCCATGCATTTCTATAACCAATTTTCACATTTTCACTCCTCTACTCTATCCCATTTATTAAAAATCTAATTCATAAGTAAAAACTAAGAATAAACATACTCACCAGTAAAAGCCGTCCTAACGATTATATAGGGACGGCTTTATTTTTATCATTTTAAAAACTATTGTCATCAATTTCTTTAACAAAATTATTGATTGAGTATTTTTATTCCATTGATCAATCCATGTTTTTTTAAATTATCATTTATTAATTTGAAATCAACAGTTTTCGCGCGTTTAGCAACCTCTCCATAAGTCATTGAATTGGATTCGTCAACTGATAATTGAACATCTTTATTTATTGGTGCCTCATTTAAAAGATTTCACTTTTGTAGTTTGGTTTTTCTGCACTAATTCGGAAATTGATATATTTAAATCCTTCTTCTTTATTTTTCGCTCCTTTAACAACATTAACTGTATTATAATTCGCATAAGTTCCTGATTGTGGCACAACGTAAACTGCATTTGCATTTACTTTTTGAACTGTTCGTACAGCAAAATCCAATACAACTGCAACTGAAACTTCACCTGCTTGGAACATATTTGCTAAATCGCTAGACTTTGAATATGTTTTAACGATATTTGGTTTCAATTCTCCCAGCGCTTTAAATGCAGCTGTTCCTTTATCATTAGCTAATGTAGAACCTCCTTTATCAGCAGCAACTGATAAGAATAGTGAGCCACCTGTTGTTGTAATATCAGGAATAGCAATTTTTCCCAACTAAATCTGATTCCCATAAATCATTCCAATCTTTAATTTCATGACCTACTTTTTCTTTATCATAAATAATTCCAATACTGTTTATTGAAAAAAAGGTACTCCTCCACCATTTTGGAAAAACTTCTTTGGCCCCATCTGTTAAATTAGCTATATTTGGAACATCTTTTTTTCAGTAATTGACTCGAAAAATCCCTTCTGTATTACCTTTTGTAGATCCGGATTGTGATAACTCAATAACATCAACATTACTTCCACCACTTTGAACTTTTTGTAAGACGTTCTGATGCATTCCCTACTTCTAACGTAATCTTTACACTATTAGCTTCTGCAAATGGATTAATAATATCTCTCTCAACGATATCTTGGCTAAGACCAAATGTTGAAACAACTAGTTCACCAGAACCTTTTTGAATTATTTCCTCCTGCAGATGTTATTTCATTTTTTTCGGAAGATTTGCTTGACTATTTCCACAACCAGCTAATACTAATAATACCGTACTTACAATTCCTACAATTTTTTATTCATTTATTATCTCTCCTTAAAATTTTTATTTTTTTATAAAACAATAGTATGCTTAGCTGGAAGTTTCAGTGAAATAGGTGTCCCAATTTCAAAACTACTAGCACTATTCACTAAAAAGAACACCAACATCTGTTTGAACTTCATATTGATACGCTTTTACCAAGGAAAGTTCGTACCATTACTTTACCCAAAACATCTCCCTTTTTCCTCTGAAACAATTTCAATATAATCAGGTCGGATTGTTACCATTACATCTCCTTTTTTTCATGAGATTCTGTTTCAATAGTAATTCCGTTAGAAATTTGTACATGATTATTATCTTGAACTGTTGCTGCAATAAAGTTTTCAAAAGCCTATAAATCGTGCTACAAACTCTGTTTTTGGATGTTTATATATTTCCTCTGGTGTTCCGTATTGTTCAATAATTCCATTATTCATCACGGCTACTTTATCTGAAATAGAAAAAAACATTCCTCTTGATCATGTGTCACAAATAACGTTGTAATTTTTAAATTGTTGTTGAATTCTCTTGATTTCTAAACGCATTTGCAATCGCAGTTTTGCATCTAAATTACTAAGTGGTTCATCTAGTAAAAAGCAATTTTGGTTCAATAATCAATGCACGTGCAAGTGCAACTCTTTGACGTTGACCTCCGGAAAGTTGTTTTTGGATATCGATCGCCCTAATTTGTCAAGTCCACAAACTTCAAGCATATGAGTTACTTTTTTTCATCAATAGCAGCTTTACTTTCTTTACGAACTTTTTAGACCAAATCCCACATTTTTCTGCAACAGTCAAATGAGGAAATAACGCATAACTTTGAAAAAAACCATACCAAATTGTCTAAGATGGACCGGGACATTTGTCATATCAACCCCATCAAGTTCAAACTTCCCACTATTTTTGTTGAAGTAGACCGGCTACAATACGAAGCGTTGTTGTCTTGCCACAACCACTTGGCCCTCAACAAAGAAACTAACTCCCTTTGTTTATTGATAAATTCAAATCTTTTTAAAAATATGATGCTGTTTATCATAAATCATATTCACATTACTTAATTTTACAAAAAGACATAATTTTCTCCTTATGAAATAGATGCTAAGCCTGTAGATTTCTCAATTACAATCATAACTCCTATTGTTACAAACATGAGAATAACTGAGAGTGCTGATACTGACGGATCATAATTAAATTCCATATAACTTAATAAAGTCGTAGGTAACATTGTAACCCCCGGACCAGATAAAAAAACATTGAAACTGGAACATTATTAAATGAATTTACAAATGCCAACATAAATGCAGCAAAAAAATTCCCGAGGCAATATTTGGTAATAACACTGTTACAAACGCACGCTTCTTAGTACACCCAAGTGTCCAAGCTGCTTCTTCGATTGATACATCAACTTGTTCCATACTGGAACCCACCACTCGAATCACATACGGAACACTAATAAGGAAATGTCCAATTATTAATCCAGGAATAATCGGTAATCTCAAATTCACTACAATCATTTGAAAAAAATTGAATATCCTACAACAATTCCTGGGATCAATGTTGGCGATAGAAAAAAAGCATTTAAAAACTTTTTTCCTTTAAAACGGTCTCTCGATAATACATACGCTGATGGAATACCTACAATTAATGCAATCAGCGTTGCTACAACACCTATACTTAAACTCAATTGTAAGCTAGACATAAATGCTTTTTGAGGTTAGTGCCATAATATACCAATCAATCGTAAATCCTTTTAATCGGAAAAAGTAATAATCGCCTCTGTCCCAAAAAGATGTTACCACAATAATAATGAGTGGCAAGAATAAGAATAAGAACACTACAATTGCCAACATCGTTAGCCATTTATTTTTACGCAATATCTCCACCCCTCTTATCCATAGATTTTGCCAATAAGTTGAATCCCTTCATCACTATAAATGTAATTACAATCATCACTAAAGCAATTACACTGGCACTTGTCCAATCACCAAGAGCTGTAGCTCTTTGATAAAGAAGTGTTGCTAACATCATTTTTTTATTTCCCCAGTAATTGGGGAGTCGTGTAAGCAGTAAGCGTACCAGTAAATACAAGAACACTTCCAACAAGCATCCCGGGTAATGATAAAGGAAAAAAATAATTTTTTTAAAAAAATATCTTTATAGGACTTAGCCCCAGTGTTGAAGCTGCCTCAAGAATATCATCATCAACATTTTCTAGAACACCGATAAGAGTCATTATCATTGTAGGTAAGAATAAATATACTGAACCAATAATAATAGAGAAATCTGTATATAATAACGTTATCGGTTCTTTTTATAATTCCCCATTGCAACAACAAACTATTAATAACACCATTTTTTTACCAAGTATTGTAATCCATGCAAAACTTCGTATAACCGAGTTCGTTAACAACGGAAATAATGTTAATGCTATTAAGATACCTTTTCCATTTCTTAGAAACTCCAGATATAACATAAGATACAGGCAACCCAAATACTGCACATATCAGTGTTACAAAAAAGAATTTACTAATGTACGCCATAATACTCCCATAAAAATAAGAATCTTTAAAAAAATTCGAGATAAAGCTGAAATGAAAAAAACTATTTCTCGAAAAAATGTTGGAATAAAGCTAGAAAGTAGAGGAAGTACTAAAAAGAAACATAACAGTACCACTCCTGGGAATATCAATATATATCGAACATTATTTCTCATGAAAATTCTCCTCGTTCGTATTTTTGTTACAATTATACTATCTTGATAAATAATTTTTCAAGAAAATTCGAGATAAAAACAAACAAAACTAGACTCTATTTTTACTATTATTCGTAAAAAAAGAATATTGTCTCTATTTATGATTATTATCTTCAACTCTCATTCATTTTTTTACCAGACACAAAAACGGATGTATAAATTTTCATTTGAAACAACATAAACACAAAAATTACTAAAGGTATGCTTACTTCAAACTATCTTTTAAAATGAATAAAAAAAGTTATGCCCATTTTGATTAACTAAAAATAAGCATAACTTTTTATGTTATTCATAATTCTACTACAACTCTTCCACAAGAGTACAAACTGCCTCAAATGCATGTTTTGAAGCTAATTCAAGCGTTGCTTCAAATGTATCTGGCGCTTCCCCACCAACATGATCACTTACCCCACGAACATTCAACACAGGAATATCATAGAAATGAGCAATTTGAGCTAATGGTGTTGATTCCATATCACTTGCTACAATATCTGGTAAATGTTTACGAATATTTTGTACCGTTTCAATCGAGCTCATAAAAAGAATCACTCGTTGCAATAAACCCGCTATGAATTCCAAATTCTGTAATACGCTCCTGTAAAAGGCGAACAACTCTTTCTTTCAATTCACTATCTACGGGATACGATTCTGGCATTTGAGGAACTTGACCCCATGCATAATCGAAACCTGTCGCATCCACATCACTATATCCAAATTTCGTTGAAACAATGACATCTGCAAGTGCAAAATCTTCATTAAAACTTCCCGTAGTTCCCGTATTAATGATTAGTTCCGGTTGAACTTTATCACAAAGCCAAGCTGCTGTAGCTGCAGCATTCGCTTTTCCAATACCAGATTGAACAAGATAGAGATTTTCATGAACTTCAAGAATTCGAATTGGACCTTTTGAGAAAACTTCTTTTCTTGGTACGTAGTGTTCTTCAAATGGATGAAGCTCTTCTTTCATTGCAGCAACAATCGCTATTTTCATGAATTATTTACCCCACACTTCAGAAATAGGTTTCTTCACTTCTACTTTTGTTCCTTGGAATTTATCTGAAATGAATTTTTGAACATCAGCATCATGATATAAATCTACTAATTTCTTATAATCATCATTGGATTCATTTCACTCTTCACAACAATAACATTGATACTTGTAATCGTAGATGCATCTGCTTTTTCATAGAATAAAGCATCTTTCAATACATTTAATCCACCTTCAAGGGCAATAGTATTTCCGATGGCAATTAAATCTGCATCATCTAATACACGAACACTTGTCGTATCATCAATTAATAAAAATTCAAAGTTTTTTTCTTGTTTTCTACGATATCACTTGGAGTACCTGTACCTTCTTTGAAATCTGCTGGTAATTTAATTAAAACCAGCTGATTCCAATAAACGAAGCGCACGTGTTGTATTGTAAGGACTGTCTGGAATCGCAATTTTAGCGCCATTTGGTAAGTCGTTTAATACTTTTACTTTTTTTAGAATAAAGTCCCATTGGTTCAATATAAGTTGTACCTATTGGAGTTAGTTTTAGAACTATTTGACGCATTAAATCCGTGTAAATACCCAATCGATTGAAAAAGCATTCGCATCTACAGAACCTTCTGCAACTGCTTGGTTTAATGGTACACCACCATTTAGTTCTTCAACTTCAATTTTTAATCCTGCTTTTTTTCGCTTGATCTGATTCAGCAATATGTCTCCAAATATCCGCATCAGACCCCACAGAAGCAACTTTCACTGTTTTTTTAATTCTGATTTTTGAATTAGAAGTTGATTTTGATGTAGTTTGATTACTGCAAGCTGCCAATGCTACAACTGCAGAAAGTGCAAATAAAGATCTTGTCATAGTTTTTTTAAGTTCATATGAAAAATCCCTCCGTCTAGATATTTACTAATTATTAAATAAATGACATTAAATCACTTTACGTTCAAATGGATCAACACTGATTCCTTGTTCTAATACTTGTTTAGCATATTCTTTTGCTCCAAATAAAGAGTGATCACGATAGTTTCCGCATTGAACAGCAGAAACACCTTGAATATCTTTAAATTGAATTTTTTTCAACAATTTGTTCTAAAGTTGATTTCAAAGCACGAGCGATATCTTCTGAGGGAACGTTCTTCCCACAGAATTAAATGGAATCCTGTACGACAACCGAACGGTGAAATATCGATAATTCCATCAATACGATCACGAAGTAAATCTGCTAACAAGTGCTCAAATGTATGAATGACCCCTGTCGGCATTTCTTGTTTATTGGGTTGTAAAAAAACGAATGTCGAAATTTGAAATAACATCTCCTTTTTTTACCGTATTCGTTAGAAATTAACCTCACGTAAGGTGCAATCACCTTGTTGTGATCTAATGTAAAAGCTTTCCACTTCTGCCATATTGAATTCCTCCTACTGATAATGAAAAAATATACAGATCTTAAACACTAGTTTCCATACCTAAATTATACATAAGAACCACAAGGAATTCAACTTAAAAACATACTTTTATAATTCTTCACTTTAAAAATCGTTCGTGTTTTTTTAACATATTAAATCTAAAAACAGTATTTTTTTATAAATAATTGTTCGTTTTTTTACTCGTTAACTTTTTATTCACTCGCATTTAAGTAAGAACAAAAAGCCTGGGACAAATCCCAGGCCTATTCTCTCTATTATCCTAAAGTTTGCACTTTCACACCATCCGGTGTTCCAATTAAAAACTGTTTCTGTCATATTTGTAAATAATCCTTGTTCCACTACTCCTGTTAGAGCTTTTTAATTCTGCTCCAAATGTCACAGGATCTTTAATCGGGAATACATCTAAGTCAATAATATAATTTTGACTATCTGTTAAATAACGTTCTCCGTTTTTCTAATACTCGAAATTTTGGATGATATCCTTTTGCTTCGAATTTTTTTGAATAATTGTTCTGAACCATACGGAATTACTTCTACTGGAAGTGGGAAGCGTCCTAAATAATCCACCATTTTTAGATTCATCGACAATCCAAATAATACGTTTTTGATTGTTCTGCAACAATTTTTTTCAAATAGTAAGGCTCCACCGCCCCCTTTAATTCCTGAAAAAAATCAGGAGCAATTTCATCTGCTCCATCAACTGTTACATCAATGAAATCTACTTCGTCTACACTCTTCAATGGAATCCCTAGCTTCTCAGCTTGCTCTTTTTGTACGTTTTGAAGTTGTTACACCAATAATGTCTAAGCCTTCTTCTTTTACACGTCTACCAATTTCCTCTACAAAATAATAAGCTGTAGAACCTGTTCCTAGACCTACTGTCATACCTGATTCAATATAAGTTGCGGCCTGTTTGCCGACCATCTCTTTCATGTTCACACGCATACCCTCCAATATGATTCAACTATCCTTATTATAGCATAAATTCTTTTTACTCGTTTCAAATCTTCTTGTAATTGTTCATAGATTTGTCGTAATTCTTCAGCAGATAAACTTAATTCTACTTCAACAGTTTTTCGTTTGTGATTTCTCCTCTTCTGCTTGATATTGAAACACTTCTTCTTCATCTAATTGAGCTAAGTCAATTCCAATCACTTGAGAAGCCGTTGTTAAAATATTTTTCCGGAGCAACGACCCATGTCATAATATATTCATCTTCTAAATTTTCTAATAACACTGCTAATCTGGATTGTTCAAACTCGGAAGAATACTCTTCTCCTTTTTCTAATAAGTTCTTCATCGCCTCCAGACATTCTTCCAATTGTGCTACAGATAATAAGTTGATTACTTCTTGATAAGCTTGTTCTTGATGAGAAACTTGTAAGAAAACATCTGTTTGAATGTTGTGAGTTTGAGGATGGATAGCTAAAAATTTTAATTCAAATATAAAATCCCCTTCTGAAATCTTCATGCGCTCACCTCTTTCTTCGTTTTATTGCCATATCTATAGTACAAGTTTCTCTTTCATGTTTCAATCATTTTCAAAGAAAAAAAGGCTGGAGTTTCTCCAACCTTTTAACGTAATATTTCAATAACATCTTTATTCGCAGCAGACTTAGCAGGAAATACGCTAAATACAATTCCAATAAAGACAGATACTCCAACTGTTAAAAGCTACTGCTGTCCAGTCGGTATAAATTTTAAATGGTAAGAAATTCGAAATCAACATCGCAATCAAGACACCTGTGACATATCCGATAATTCCACCAATAGAAGTAATCATAATTCCTTCTAATAAAAATTGTAGTTGAATCGAACCTTTAGTAGCTCCCATTGCACGACGAATCCCTATTTCTTTTGTACGTTCAGATACTGAAATATACATCATATTCATCACGCCTACACCTGCAATGAATAGAGAAATTCCGGCTACTGCTGATACAAAAATAAGTTAATCCATCTAACACTTTTTCCAATAATATCCATTTGAGCTCCTACGTCAATAAAAAGTATATTTCCCTGAAGTATGTTTTGAACCCACTTCATTCAAATGAGTTTCCACTTTTTTTACCAACATCTTTTGCGACATAGCCTGGTTTAACAAACACTTTTAGCCCATTCACATTTTCTTCTTTTTTATGATAATGTTGATGAGTGGTAGCTGGAATATGTACAGCTTTATAAGGATCTGCACCAGTAAAAACGGCTTGCAGCACATCAACTTTACCAGTTGGCTTCACACCTTTAATATAATACATTTCTCCATCAATCGTTACCCCATGTCCTAGTGCTTGTTTCGGACTAGAAAAATAACAATTTTGCTAACTCTTCATCGATAATCGCTACTTTTTTATTCGCATCAATATCTACTTGGGAAATATTTTCTCCAACTATCAAAGATTCTTTTGTTGCAGATTTTTTTCTAATCCAAGTACAACATGTTCTGTCGATTTCTTTGTTGGAATCGAAACTCCGGAAATATAATTTTGTTCCTTTGTTTCAGGAATTTCTGTTCCCGAAACTCCTTCAATACTTTCTACACTAATACGGTCTTGTTTTGAGAAAGCTTTTTCTACTTTTCGAACAGATTGTGGATTATCAGGTTGATAGAGAAATTGTACAGTGACTTTCCCATTATCTTCCCCAGCTAATCCTGAAATAGCCATTTTTTGGAATCCTTTCCCAAGACTCATAATCGTAATAACAGCTGCAATTCCAATAATAATTCCTAACATCGTTAAAATTGTACGACGAGCATTTCCTTTTTAAAGAATGCAGAGCGGATCCTAATAACACACTAAATTTCATATGGAATCCCCTCCTTTTGTTCATGAATCACTCCATCAATTACATGGATAACTCGAGAACAATACTTCGTCAATGTTGGATCATGAGTCACCATTACAATCGTTACACCATCTTCACGATTTAAACGATATAAAATATCCATAATACTCGCAGAAGTTTTACTATCCAACGCTCCTGTTGGTTCGTCAGCAATAATGAATTTTGGACTATTCACGAGTGCTCGTGCAATTGCGACTCTTTGTTTTTGACCACCAGAAAGATGGCGAGGATATTTTTCTAATTTATCTCCTAGACCTACTTTTTCTAGTGCTTGCTTTACTTTTGTATGAGTTTGGCGTGGCGTTAACCCACGATATAATAAAGGTAGACGAACATTTTTCTTCGACTGTTGCTTGTTCAATTAAGTTAAAATCTTGAAAAAAACAAATCCAACGGTAGAATTGCGTACTTTGGAAATTTGATTATCACTCAAATTGGAAACAGACTCATCATTAAAAGAATATTTTCCTTCATATTTGGAATCTAGGAATCCTAATATATTAATGAGGGTAGATTTCCCAGAACCCGAAGGTCCCATTATTCCAACAAATTCTCCTTGGGCAATACAGAACCGTCACATCATTTTAATACATGTAACTGCTCATCTCCAACTTTATAATATTTATGAATATGTTCTAATTTAATCATGGGACTTCACCGACTCTTCCAATTGTGTAGAAGACACCGCTGCTCCATCTGTAATGTCTGAATCTGGATTTGCAATCACTTTATCTCCAATACTTAATCCTTCTTGAACAATCCATTGGAATCCTTTTTTTCACACGTTTAATATTTTTTTGCGTTTAGCTACCCCCATTATCATATAAATAAACATATTCTTGTTCTCCATCTTTTTGAATCGCTTGTTCTGTTAATACTAATCCTTTTTGAGGGATTTTTACTTGAACAGTAAATCCATTTGGAAGAAAATTTCTGGTTTTACAATTACATCATAACGAGCAACACCATGGCTTCCACTGTTAGAAGCTGCACTTGGAGAACTTGGTAGAGCTGGCACTGGACTCGCAACACTTCCTGATGGATCAGTAGAAACAAATGAAATCGTTCCTTTAATCTCTCTATCTTGAGCTTTCACATAGATCGTTACAGGAGTTCCTTTTTCGACTGATTCATAATCATATTCAGAAACAGTTGTTTTCGCTTCGCTGTCTTTACTTGTAATTTTAATGAAGGCTAATTGTACATTTGTTTTTTTCCTTCTGGATTAATACTAATCGTTCCTGCAATATCTGCTGTTACACTTGAATTTGTTTTTAGAAAGACGTTCGATTTTTGTATTCACATCTTCAATATTATTATTCATATCACGAATTGCTTTTTGAGTTCCCTCGATGAGCTTGATCAAAGGCTGTCGTATCCATAGCTCCTACATGAGTCGTTTGATTCGTAGCACCTTGTTGGTTTTGAGCAGGGACTTCTTTTTCTAACTCTTGTTTTGCTTGAGCTTTACGATTCTTTTTGTGTTTCTAATTCTTGATAGAGACGATCACGTTCAGCTACTAGACGACTTACTTGTCGATTTAAATCGGCAACTTCGTCACTAATCGTTTCATTATCATATTCAAATAACATATCACCTGCTTCTACTTCTTGACCATCTGTTACTTTTACTTGAGCGACTTGCCCTTTTTGAGGGTCCACATGATAGCTTTGCTCTTTAGCCGTTTCAATATTTCCATCTAATACTAAAGGCTCCTGTTCCGTTAATTCCATAATCGTATAATGGTGTTCTTCTTTCTTATCTGGAGAACGTAATTTTAAAAATCCTAATACGATTACAATAACGGCTCCTAATGCCATTACGCTAATCATGCTCCATTTTAATGTTTTACTCATTCATAACTCTCCTTAACGTTTCGCTACTTCTTGTGCCCATTTTTGGTATGTCATATATAACCATACTAATAATCCGGCAATAATCGCTGGGATAACAAAAAGTAGTTACACTGAATTTTTGATGATTGAAAATATTATTAGCAATTTGCATTAAGATCGAAAAGACGTGAATTCCAATCACATAAAAGAATAAATTCTTATCTGGTAATGCTTGAGTTTTAGCACTCTTTCCAATTTTGTGATATAAAAATCGTTGCAAAAGTACATAATATGAAGAATAATAGGAAAATTGCTACTCCAACTCCTGCCGTTTCAGAACTATGTTCTACACCTTTTTGGCTAATTCCTCTTGCACACTTGGAACAAATGTAGACGCTACTCCTATTAATACAAAGAGATTCGCAAAAATTCCAATAATATTCCAAACTTTTTAATCCGGTAGCAATTTTACTAACAACTCCGGCATATTTTTCAACTTTTTGTGTATCCATGATACATTCCCCCTAATGTTTGCTTCACATCATTTTTTTATTTTTGCTACTTCTTGTGCCCATTTTTGGTATGTCACATATACCCATGCTAGTAATCCGGCAATAATGGCTGGAACAATATAAGCAGTGAAATCAAATCCTGCCTTGCTAATGAATTGACCTACAATTTGTAACACAATTGAAAAATGCATGAATTCCAATCATAAAGTTTAATAAGTTCTTATCTGGTAATTGTTGTTGTTTCGCACTTTTTCCAATTTTATGATATAAAAATTGTTGAAAAAATACATAGTAATAAAAAGATTACAACAATAGCTACACTCAAACCAATCGTTTCCGTATTAAAAAGCAGGATTATTAAATTTTTGCTAATTCTGCTTGAGTATTTGGCAATAATAATAATATAAATCCTAATACCGCAAAAGCATTCCCAACAATTCCAATAATATTCCAAACTTTTTAACCCCGTAGAAACTTTTCTTACAACTCCTGCATATTGTTCAACTTTTTGTGTATCCATGATACATTCCTCCTCAAAACTTTTTAAAAAAAGAATAGGTTAGTTACTCTTTTAGCTAACTATATACCTAGCATCCTTTTTGTCAATATGTTTCTTTATTTTTTTATTACACTCATTATACACCAGTTGTTTCCGTTTTTCATATAGGAATATTTCTTATTTAATCATTCTTAAGAATAATAAAAAAACGCTCTTTCAAAAAGAACGTTTTTCTTCACTCTATTAATCTTCTAATTCACAGACAAGCGCTTGATAGCCAGCAAGAGAAAGTTGATCTCCTTGTCCATTCATTTGTGCTGGAATATTGGCTAGCAATACTTTTCTTACAGGTGTTAGTAAAGTAACTGTTTGAGGTTCTGCTTGATAATTGACTAATACAAGCACACGTTTTTTTCTCCACGACGCTCATAAGCAATTATATTTTCCACTTCTTCTAAAACAGGAATCAATGCCCCTTCTCGAATCGTTGAACCATAAACTTCATCACGATATAAAGCAGTTAGTGCTCTATAATAATTCAAGATAGATTGTGGGTTCTCTTCCTGTGCTTCAACATTAATGTCTCTTTGTGGTTGTTTTGAAACAAGCCAAGCTTTTCCAGTTGTAAATCCTAACTTCTCTTCTCCATTCCATTGCATTGGAGTACGAGCATTATCACGACTATATTTTTGAAATAGCCTTTAACGCTTCTTCATCTGTTAGCCCTGCTTCTTTTGCAACATGATATTCATTTAATGTATTAATATCATCAAACTCATCAATCGATTCAAAGATTTGATTTTCCATCCCAATCTCTTGTCCTTGATAAATAAATGGAATTCCTTTACGAAGCATTTGCACTGTAGCAAGAGCTTTTTTACTAATTTCTGTCACTTCGCCTTCAGGAATATAATGAGAAACTCCACGTGGTTCATCATGGTTTTCAATAACCGTTGATAATACACCAATGGAATCCGCACGACGATGCGCTTTGAAAATACTATCTTTTAATTCTTCTGCAGTAGGTAAATCATGGCTATACCAACCATTTCCTTTTTGTCCTAAAATCGTTTGTTTGAAATCAAAAATAGACGAGAATACTCCCTCTTCGCCAATAAAGAAATGTAATTCTTCATCCGTTTCGTTAAAGACTTCCCCTACAGTGAAAGCATTATAGCGTGCAAATGTTTTTCCTTCATTTCTTGTAAAAAAATGGTTCAATTGGCTGCGCATTTGCTAATGAATAACGAACAGGAACAAGCCCATTTTCTTGTTCAGATGGTAAGGAACGCCACTCTAAATCCTTTTTAATATTAATAATGGCATCAATACGGAATCCTCCGATTCCTTTTTCTAACCACCAATTAATCATTGTATAAATTTCTTCTCGTACGACAGGATTTTTGCCAATTTAAATCAGGTTGCCCTTTATGGAATGAGTGTAAATAATATTTATTCGTTCCAGGAACTTTATCCCACACACTGCCTCCAAAAATAAGTTTCCCAGTTATTTGGTTCTTTTTCACTTTCAATAAAAATAGAAATAATCTGCATAGGGGGCCATCTGGATCTGCTAATGCTCTTTGAAACCATTCATGTTGATCAGAACAGTGGTTAACAACCAAATCCATAATAATCGAAAATACCACGTTTTTTTGCTTCAGCAATTAGTTCTTCCATCTCTTCCATTGTTCCAAATTGCGGATCAATCGCATAATAATCGGCAATATCATATCCTTGATCTACAAATGGACTCTTATATACAGGAGACAACCATAAAAATATCAATTCCCAAACTTTGTAAGTAATCGAGTTTTTTTCGATAATTCCTTTTAAATCTCCAATTCCATCTCCATTACTATCATTAAAAACTTTTTGGATAAATTTGATAAGCTACTTTTACCTTTCCACCAATCTTTTTCCATCATTGGTAGCCTCCTTCACAATCGTTAATGACTTTATTCTGATACAATTTCCCTCATACTGTCAAGCAACACAAAAAAAGGTTCTATTATTTATAGAACCTTTTTTTGTGTTTATCTTCTATATATCGATACGCATTAAAAAGCGCTAGAAATTCCAAATAAAGCAGCGACTAATGCATACCATTTATTATCCACCACTGCTAGTAAAGCGAATGAAAGAGTACATAATGCATAAATAATCGTATTCCATAAATACAAAGGAATATTCTTCATCTGCCTGTCTCCTTATTTTAATTTATCATGTTCATAGGTGTGAACTAATTCTAAGCCTTTAAACTGTTGTTGTCTTAATGCTTCATAAACAACAATTGCTGCTGTATTCGACAAGTTTAATGAACGAACATGAGTGTCATTCATTGGTAATCTTAAACAACTTTCTTCATGTTCACGCATAAATTCTTCTGGTAATCCTGTAGTTTCTTTTTCCAAAAAAATAAAAAAATTGCTCTTCATCCTTTGCCAAATCTACTTCATCATAAGTGTGATTAGCAAACTTTGTAATTAAATAAATGGGACGATTACCTAAATATTCCATAAATGCTTCTAGTGAATCATGATACGTAATATCCACATCATTCCAATAATCTAAACCCGCACGTTTCAAATGCTTATCATCTGTTGAAAATCCTAATTGCCCCACTAAATGTAGCGGTGAATTTGTTGCTGCACAAGTACGTGCAATATTTCCCGTATTCGCTGGAATTTGTGGTTCAAATAATACAATATGATTAATCGTCATAAGATCCCTCCTCAGAATTTTTTGGTAGTTTTTCGTGTAATGTTTGAATCGCTTCTTCTAATTCAGTCACTAACTCTGTTTCTTCCTTCGTTGTCGCTTCAACTTTTCGAGCTTTTTCTAACATTTCTGTAAAATAATGAATTAGTTCTTCACTCGATTCAGAAATAATCTCACTCACAGCCCAAAGCTGCCGTTCCTTTCATGACAGGGCGCATATCTTCCTTCATCACTTTCAACAATAGCGGAACAGCTGTTTTATCACGGTAATTCGCTAGCGCAATAATAGCATTTCTCTGTAGCGGCTTCTTCCCTCGCCATGAACCAGCCATCTTTCCAAACCGTTCTTTGAACTCCTTATTCGAAATCGTTACTAATGGTTTTAACAATGGATGTGTTTCTTCCACAGACGGTTCCATTTCAGGATGTAAATGAAAATCTTTTTCCCTTATTATACGGACAAACTTGCTGGCAAATATCGCAACCATAAATGACATGTCCCATCTTTTTACGATATTCCTTCGGCATAAAACCTTTCGTTTGTGTTTGATACGATAAACAACGTTGCGCATTCATTTTACCATTTCCTAATAAAGCATTGGTCGGACAAAAATCTACACAGCGTGTACAATCTCCACAGCCGTAGTCAACGGGAGCATCCACTGGAAATTCAATATTCGTAATTAATTCTCCCAAATAAACATAGGAACCAAATTCCTTTGTCACTAATAAACCATTTTTTTCCCAACAAAGCCTATTCCAGCTCGTTCAGCAACACGAACATCGATTAATTCTCCTGTATCCACCATTGGTTTAAACGCAACATCTTCTTGATTCACTTCAGTTTTAATATATTCAATTAAAGCTTCCATTCTTCTAGATAAAAATAAAATGGTAATCTTCTCCCCAAGAAGCTCTTGCAAAAAGCTCCACGACGCTCACCTTTTCACACGTTCAGGTTTCTGACTTGGTAAAGTAGGATATGCAAGGGCAATTGAAATAATTGTCTTAGGAGAATCAAAAAAATCTTCTCTGGATAAATTCGCTCTTCTAAAATTGGATGTTCAAATCCAGTTGTATGTCCTAATTCTTTAGATTCTTGCATTCCTTGAGCTAAATGATCAAAGGGTGCTGCAGAAGCAAATCCGATTTTTATCGATACCTAATTCCTTACTTTTCTTTTTGAATTTTTCTTTTAACAAAGCTGTATCCATCGTTTCACTTCCTTTCACTTTCCTTAATTACTTTTACCTATTGTAACTCATTTCCCATAAAAAAACGATAAAAACGCTAGCCTTCGGTGTCAATCACGGCGAAAGTTAACGTTAGTCTAGAGAGTCGATTATTTAGCAAATTCTTACTAAATAAAGCGATGAATTTATCTTAACTTTTTATAAAAAAATCAACATTTTTTTATAAAAAAGAATGAATTCCTTTATCGAAATTCATTCTTCATTCATATTATAATCCAAAGTTAATATATGTTGCTTGAGCTGCAACGCCTGCTGGAATTGTACGAGTTGAAATTACGTTTTAATCCTTGTACGTTCATTTCAGAGATGAATAATGAACCGTCAGCATTTACACGTTCAACGAATCCAACGTGACCATATACAGGGGTCTGCTCCACCTACACCACGTTGGAATACAATTGCTGTACCTGCACGAGGAGTTGAAGAAACTCCATAACCTGCTGCTGCAGCGTTTGCTGGCCATTCAGCTGCATTTCCTAGTCCTGTAGTTCTAATTGGAGAACCTAATTGAGCAAAAACGATTATACATATAATAAGTACATTGTCCGAAATATCCACCATTTAAAGCTGCTACAAATGATGGGTCTGGAGATGCAAATGATCCGCCAACAACAATGTTTGATGATTTAGCTACAGCTGCTTCGCTCTTAGCAGCGGCTGTTACAGGAGTTGCTGCTGCTTGTGCAACTGCTTCTTCTGTTGCTTTTAACATTGCTTCCTTAGCTGCTTCTGCTGCTTTTTTTGTGCTGCTGCTTTTTCAGCATCTGCACGAGCTTTTTCTGCTGCTAATCTTTCTTTTTCTTGAACTAAGCCATCACGAGCTGCAATTGCTTCTAATTCTTCATTTGAAAGATTTGCTAAAAGTAGCTTTATGTCTATTAAATGTTGCACTTAACTCAGTTTGTAAGTTTTGTAACTGCGCTTCATTTGCTTCTTGTTGTACTAAGTTAGCTTTTTTTGAGCTTCTTCTTTTGTTTCAACTTGCTCTTTATCACGAGCTTGTTCTTGCATTAATTGACGGTTTTGCACCAACTAAGTCAACAATTACTCCAATACGATTCACTACATCTGTAATTGAATCAGCATTTAGTAAGAAATCAACATATGAACGAGCTCCATTTACTTGTACCGCACTGAGCTTGATCTTTTTAATCGTTCATTACGTTCTGCAATTAATGTTTCAAGTTTTTGAAATTTCTGCTTTCAATACTTCTAAGTTAGCTTTAGCAGTTTCTTGTTCTGCTTGTACCGAATTAATTCTTGATTGTACATTTGATAAATCTTGAGATAATTGGTCTACTTGACTTTGCCACTGCTTGTTTTTTTGATTGTTTAAATTTTGAATTTGAGAATTTGCTGTGTTAATTTGTGAATCAATATCTTGAGCGTTTACTGAAGGTGCTAATGTCCCTAATGCTAACGCTGTTCCTGTTACTACGAATGTTAATAACCTTTTATTCAAATGATTCCTCCAAACTTTTGTTACTATATATAAGCGGCACTTATTGAAAGTGCTTATAATCTTGACTGGTATCATCATAACATACGACTAAAAGGCTTATGTTAAAAATTCGCAGAATTGTATTTACATTGTAACAAAAACTGTAACATTTCGTTTTAAAGTTGATATAATTACATTTCTACCACTATGATTTGTCACATTTTTTTCATGCTACGGAGATATAAATCTATTTTTAATTTTACTAAGAAATATTTTTTTCTTACCACGACGGACTAGTACAAAACGTCCTTCAAAGGATTGTTCTGGGAGTCCATATATGTTCTAAATCTGTAATTTTTTTCTCCATTAATTGAAATTGCACCATTTTTGAATGTCCTCACGAGATTGACGACGGCTTGGCTCAATTCCTAAATCTACTAACCAAGTTGCTAAGTTTTTGTTCTACTTTTTTTCACTTTCAAATGTTGGCATATTTTTGAAGCCTTGTTCAATCTCATCGGCATTTAATTGTTGAACATCTCCAGTAAATAAAGCATTTGTAATTTTTCAAAGCATCTTGTAATGCTGCTTCACCATGTACAAAAACGTGTTACTTCTTCTGCTAAACGTTTTTGCGCTTGACGTTTATGAGGTTCTTCTTGTACAGAAACTTCTAATGCTTCTATTTCTTCTTTTTCTAAGAATGTAAAGTATTTAATATATTTAATCACATCACGGTCATCTTGGTTTAACCAGAATTGGTAGAATTCATATGGAGTTGTCTTTTCTGGATCTAACCATACTGCACCACCAGCTGATTTTCCGAATTTAGTACCATCAGATTTCAGCATCAATGGAATTGTTAATCCATAAGCACGAGCTTCTGCTCCTTCCACTTTACGAATTAATTCTAAACCAGCTGTAATATTTCCCCATTGATCAGCCCCACCAATTTGCACTTGAACATCTTCTTTACGGAACAATTGCAAAAAGTCGATGGATTGTAAAATTTGGTATGAAAACTCTGTAAATGAAATCCCTACTTCTAAACGACTTGCGACAACATCTTTTGCTAACATTGTATTTAAGTTAAAATGTTTCCCATAATCACGTAAGAAGTCTAATAATGATAAATCTTTTTGTCCAATCATAGTTATTCACTAAACGAACTGCTTCTTGGTCTTCTTGACTTGTTAAGAATAAACGTTTCATTTGAGCTGTTAATTTTTCTACATTATGTTGTACTTGTTCTTTTTGTTTTGTAACACACGTTCACTTGTACGACCACTTGGATCTCCAATGGAACCTGTCGCTCCTCCAATAACAATGACTGGACGGTGCCCTGCTAATTGGAAACGACGTAAAATCATAAATGGAATTAAATGTCCAATATGCATACTATCTCCTGTTGGATCCACACCACAGTATAGTGAGACTGCCTTTTCTTGCGTTAATTGACGCAAACCTTCTTCATCTGTCATTTGATTAATGGCACCACGCCACATTAAATCATCAATAATATTCATACAAATCCTCCTTATAATGTTGCAATTTTTCTTACACAGTTTTTCTAGCAAATAAAAAGTCCCTAATAGCCCAAAAAGCTATTAGGGGACGACTTTCAGTGTTACCACCCATATTGTAGTTAAAAACTACCTCTCAAATCCTTATCGCGGATAGACGCTGTTTGTCACAGTTTGCTCTCAAGTGTACTTCGATTCTAGGTTGGATTGTCTTGCACCTACCGACAATTCTCTTTTTGCTCCGATGCTAGTCTCTACTGCGCTTGATCATTGCTCTCAATTTAATTTGTTATCAGTATACTGACAATCCTTGAAACTGTCAACTGCTTTCCTAGCGAACCCAAGCTCCAGTTGCATCTACTTGATAACCATCTGATGTTTTTTCAGAAACAGCCATTTTACCACTGTCTTTTAAGAAATACCATTTTCCTGATGACTCAACCCAACCTGTCTTCATTTCGCCTGATGGTGCAAAAATAATACCAAGCATCATTCCATTGCACCCAACCTGTTTGCATGCCACCTGAAGTGTTGAAGTAATACCATTTTCCATCTACTTGAACCCAGCCAGTTTCCATTGCACCAGATTCATTTAAGTAATACCAAACTCCATTCAGCATTTTCCAACCTGTTTGCATTCTTCCAGATGTATCGAAATAATACCATTTATCTTTTACTTCTACCCAACCTTTTGAAACAACACCACGTTCTGGAATGTAGTACCAATGTCCATCATCGAACACCCATTTTTTTCTTGTAAATAGCCTTGTTCATTAAAGTAAAAAAATAACCTTTATCTGGTACAGATGTATGAATATCATCGCCTTCAACAACATTAATCAACCCTTGTTGAACAACTGGTAATACTTGCCAACCTTTTTAATGGTTTAAAGTTATCTCCAATAAATACCCAAGTATTATCGACTGCTTGCCATTTTAACGCACGTTTTCCATCACGATATAATACTTTGCTGCCGTCTTTTTTTCAACTTTCCATTCAGGCGTACTATATCTAAATGGTTGTCCACACTTCGATACAGGTACATGTGCATCCCCTTTAACAAGAGCGTTCTCTTGAACTACACATTTTGGGAATTATCCTTCATTTTCAGCAGCTTGAACATTGTTTGTTGCTACAAAAAGTTGATAACGCCATCGCACCTAATAAAAAAACTTCATTTTACTCATCATTTTTCACTCCCCTTTATTTCTGTGAATATTATAGCAAACTCTTCTTTTATTTGTCTATATCCGATGAACATATAATAAAGAAGTATATTTTTCATTTTAAAAATAGCGAATCGTTATGTTTCGAAGTTCGTTTCATCTTTTATACAAAAAAATAGGGCTCGCCCTCAGATAGAAATCTATCGTCAGACGACTGCCCTATTCAATCAAAAAATCGTTATTATTTATTAACGTTTTCCCATTTCCAGCTTACTACTTCTGGAATATCTTCACCGTGTTCACGGATATAGCTGTGGTGGAATTCCACTGTTTCATCCATTTTCGCAGCAAATTCGCTAGCTTTGTCACCATATACAGCAACTGCAGCATCTTTTGCAACGTGGAATCGGTCCATTTCAGAAAGAACACGCATATCGAATGGAGTTGTAATATCTCCATTTTCACGGTAACCGTGGATATGAACATTGTGGTTGTTACGATCAAAGAATAAATCACGAATCATACCTTCATATCCGTGGAAGCAGAATACTACTGGTTTGTCAGCTGTAAATAATTTATCGAATTCTTCATCAGATAAACCGCGAGGGTCAACTTTTGGAGAGCGTAATTTTAAGATATCTACAACGTTGATGAAGCGGATTTTCAATTCTGGGAATTGTTTATGCAAGATTGAAATACCTGCTAATGCTTCTAAGTTTGGTTCAGTACCTGCAGCAGCAATCACTACATCTGGCTCTTCGCCATCTTTAACAGTTGAAGCCCAGTTAATTACTTTGTATCCTTCGCTTACTAATTCTTTAGCTTCTTCTACTGAGTAGAATTGAGGACGTGGGTGTTTAGATGAAACGATTAAGTTAATTTTATCTTCTGAACTTAAAGCTTCAGCCATAACTGCCATCAAGCTGTTTGTATCTGCTGGTAAATATTCACGTACAAATTCTGGTTTTTTTCTCAGCTAAGTGAGTTAATAAACCTGGATCTTGGTGAGTATATCCATTGTGGTCTTGTTGGAACACTGTTGATGTTGCAATCAAGTTTAATGATGGATAGTTTTTACGCCATGGAGCATGAGTTTTAGATTTACGTAACCATTTGAAGTGTTGAGTAATCATTGAGTCTACTACACGTAAGAATGATTCGTATGAAGCGAAGAATCCGTGGCGACCTGTTAATACATATCCTTCTAAGAATCCTTCTGCTTGATGTTCTGATAATTGTGAATCGATAACACGACCAACTGGTGAAATCCATTCATCATAGCTTTCATCACGACGACCAACCCATTGACGGTTCGTTGCTTTTAAATACTTCGTTTAGACGGTTAGATTTAGTTTCATCTGGTCCGAAAATACGGAAGTTTTTCAGGGTTAGCTTTTACTAAGTCAGCTGCAAATTTACCAAATTCAATCATATCTTGTTTTTTTGGATAGCACCTGGAGTTGAAGTGTCAACTGCATGTTTCGTCCAATCAGTAATTTCCATTGGTTTTACAACCCCTGCATTAGTGATTGGATTCATGCTCATACGACGGTCACCTTTTGGTGAAATAGCAGCAATTTCTTCTACTAATTTTCCGTTTTCATCGAATAATTCTTCTGGACGGTATGATTTCAACCAGTCTAATAATGCATCGATATGTTCCATTGATTCACCTGATACTGGAATTGGAACTTGGTGAGCACGGAATCCACCTTCGATTGGTTCGCTGTTCCATTCTTTTGGACCAGTCCATCCTTTTGGTGTACGTACTACTAATACTGGCCAATGAGGCATTGTTGCTTCTTCAGCTTTTTTAGCACGAGCTTCTTTTTGGATTGCTTGAATTTTTTTCAATTGCTTCGTCTAATTTTTTTCAGCCATTAATGGGTGAACTTTTTCAGGATCAGTTCCTTCAACGAAAATTGGATCCCATCCTAAACCGTTAAAGAATTGAGTTAATTCTTCATCAGTACGACGAGCTAAAATTGTTGGGTTGTGGATTTTACCACCGTTTAAGTAAAGAATTGGAAGTACAGCACCATCATTTACAGGGTTGATGAATGTGTTTGAGAACCAACCAGCTGCTAATGGGCCTGTTTCTGCTTCTCCATCTCCGATAACTGCAGCAGCAATTACGTTAGGGTTATCTAAGATAGCACCTGTTGCGTGAGATAATGAGTAACCTAATTCTCCACCTTCGTGAATAGAACCAGGAGTTTCAGGAGCAGCATGTGATGCAATTCCTCCTGGGAATGAGAAAATTTTACACAATTGTTTGAAGCCAGCTTCATCTTGCGTAATATTTGGATATAATTCAGTATATGAACCGTCTAAGTAAGAGTTAGATACCATTACTTGTCCACCATGTCCAGGACCTTCAATGTAGAACATATCTAAGTCATATTTGTTAATCGCACGATTTAAATGTGCGTAAATAAAGTTTTGTCCTGCGATTGTTCCCCAGTGTCCGATTGGATGTAATTTAACGTCTTCTTTTTGTACAGGACGACGTAATAGTGGATTATCTTTCAAGTACATTTGTGCTACTGAAATATAGTTAGCTGCGCGCCACCACGCATCCACTTTTGCTAAGTATTCTGGTGTATCAAATTGTGTCATTTATAATTCTTCCCTTCTAGTTTTTCTCTTCCAAAGAAAAATTTGAAAAAAATGGCGTTTCAAAAATCCTTCAAAAAAATAACCGTCAAGTATTTAACATATCTTTTTTTCTTGTCAAGAAAAATTTGAAAAAAATTAATCATTATTCCATACTATTTTTCTAAATATTTTAGGATTTATTCCGAAAAGAACAGTTATCATTTTGAATTTTTGAAAACGTTCATAACCACTTTTATTTGACTGTTTGGCTACAAATTTCTTTAGTGGAATGATACAATTTTTTTAAAAGACCTTTGCTAGAGTATTCAATACAAATTTACATAAATTTTTTTAATACAAAAAAATTCAATCAAAAAAATCTATTAAATCCCATTAACAACAGGTATTCCATCATATCATTCAAACGCTATCATTGCAATATATTTGCTTCATGATCTATATAGCGAAAAAAATCCCTCCATCATTCGACAGAGGGACGAAATTTTTCTATTATTTTTCTATAAATTCAGCATCAATTACTAGAGTATCTGATTTTTTTCTTTATAAATTTCAATATTTGCTAAATCATCTTTTGCTAAATGTTTTCTCAATTTTTTTCAGCCATCGCATTAAAAAGTAATATATGTCAATGCGCCAGAAGTTACTGCGCCAACAAGTGGAACAACTTTGGACACACCATTGGCAAACATTTTTTTAGACATTTGAACTCCAAGAATGGATGCAATTTTTTTAACGATTGGATAAACGAATCCTTTTGTAAATGTATGTTGAGGTAATTTTTTTGCAACTTGTTTCGCAATTTGGGCAGACAAAGCATGAACCGTATTTACTGCACTATTAACACCAAACATGATTCCGATAAATAAAATGAGTAAATTTTTCGTTTCGTCATTCATTTCTTTGGTATCAAAATTCAGTTCACTCCAGCCATATAAATAAATTAACTTTTGCAACACTCGTAAAATATGTGCAAAATATTGCGCCAAATCTGCTGGAAGTGATCCAAGAATCGCAAAAACCGCCTGGAAGTCCCGCTGCTGCAGAAATCGTACTTACTTGAGTAGCCTCTCCTTTAATACAACTTTTTGCAATTTGATTAATATCTTCTACTGGAATTCCTGCATATGCTGGATTATATTGAATCGCTAATTCAATCACTTCTGGACGATAACGATCTCTTAATTCTTTTCTTAAAAAAATAATTCTCTATCAATTTTTACCATAGGAAGTTTTGTCGTTTCCAATAGTAATCGATCAATTTTTAATAATTTCAACATTCTGTCTCCTAATTTATTCCAATACTTTTTTTGCTTGATTATAGCACAGGTTAATTAAATCAGAAATAGGCATCCTTAAACTTCGTAATAAAGCAGACTTTTTCTTTCGAATTGTGGCAGGGACGATAGCAGCCCTCTTTGCGGTCTCATATCTAAAAAATCGAGCCGCAGTCTCGATTTTTATTTGAAACAAAGTACGAAAAAAAGACAAAAAAAGATACTACCTATGCTATAATATAAGTGGAAAATTTTTTTTAAATTGTCAAAGATAAAGCGTTAGTCTGTTGTCGCAGACCTAACGCTTTTTGACTATCATAAGGTTTGTGCGATTGAAGTATTTTATAGATAATTCTAAGTATTTTATGACCACAAGCGATAATAGCTTTCATTTTACTTCCTCTGCTGGATATTCGCTGATAGAAAAGTGAAAAAGGTTTCCTCTTTAGCACGTTGAACACTTAACACCGACATTACTAAGGCTTGTTTAAGATATTTATTGCCTTGCGTCGTGTGTGAAGATTTTTTTAACACCTGCACTTTCGTTAGAACCTGGGCACATCCCAGCCCATGAAGCTAATTTCTTATCAGTTTTAAAAAGCATCAACATTTGGACCAATTTCAGCTAATATAGTGGCACAACAATTATCACTAATACCAGGAATTGTTAGAAGAAGTTGATATTCTTCAGGAAAAATGTTCTAAAATATATTCATTTATTTCTTTATTGAGTTCATCTGATATCTTTTTCTGAAGTTTATATTCTTCCATACATTCTTTAATTAGAAAACGATCTACTGTAGATAGTTTACCTTCCATAGCTTCAATTAATTGTTTAGTAGAGGCTTTTATGCGACCGTGTATACAACTTTCGACATTATCTTCATTAATAACTTCACCATCAATAAATAGAGTTAACAGTGCTTGTCCTGTCTTGCTGAAAATATCTGATAAGTAGCTTGTTAATTTAATATTAGCCCTTTGTAAAATAACATGGATATGATTTTTTTATTTGAGTTAACCGTTGTTTGATTGAGATACGATAACGAGTTAAATACCGTAATTGCATCACTTCTTGAGAAGGAATATAAGATTGGTTAATTAACCCACACCGACCAAGTTGAGCAATCCATTCAGCATCTTTGACGTCTGTCTTACGACCGGGCACATTTTTAATATGTTGAGGATTTGCAAGGACTAATTCTAAATCAGAATCTGAGAAGATATTGAAAAGAGGAATCCAATATTGTCCTGTGCTTTCGAAGAAAACATGCGTAACTTGATGTTCAAGTATCCAATCAAGAGCTGCTTTTAATTCTTTAGTTGTAGTACCAAAGGTTGTTTGATATTTTTTTAGGTTCATTTGAAGTTAGAGGACCATCTAAAATACAACAAACAATGGATTTTTGATGTACATCAATTCCACTTGTTAAAGAACAATGGAACAGAAGGTAAAATGTAATTTTATTTTCATGCTCTAAGCATAATCGAGTTTTCTCATGACCCCTGTTCATCCAGTTTCCCCGACAGGAACGACAATTCCCTAATAAATCGAACGGATTAGTATTGTTCTCTAACATAAGTATAATACCAAATTTTGTTTCTGTCATGAGTAAGACGGTGAAACCGTCTTGGAGTTTTCCTGTGCTAGAATCTGGGAAACAGCTTTTTATCACCATTGCCACTATTTGGAAAAAGTCTGGTTTATTCCTTTTTATATCGCATAACTTTTTGTTGCCTACATTATTTCAGTATTGATATAATCTACTTATAAGGGAGGAATGATTGATGAATAAGAAAAAGTTATTTTAATCTCAGGAAGTATTTTTTTGTTATCTTGTCCGTATTTCTTTTTATTTATTCCAATAGCACACCAACTATCTACTAATAAAAAAATTGATGCAATCGAACAACAATTTCAAGATTTTTTTCTAAAGCAGAAACACGAGAAGAAAAAAATTAAAACATTTCAAATCTCTTACAGATGAATATCAAACTTATCAACGAAATAAAAGGGACAAACGGTAAACTTGCTGAAACATATTCCCATACTCTTTCAGAAATGAAACATTATTTTACTGATAATGATCAAATTGTTTTAAGAGATAATACTATTATTGAACTTGAAAAAGAAAAATGATTTAGAAACCTTAAAAAAATAAAAAAATCGAACTTAGAATCACTTCTAAGCACAATCAGTCAAGAAAAAGAAATTCTATCAAATGATTCAACAACAGAAGAAACCATTACAAAAAAATTCATGAAACTATCGAAAAAAATGAATTCACGTATTCAAACATTAACAGAAGAACAAGAAAAAAACGTGCAAAAGTCCATTATGAGAATGAATATTTTATGATTGATTTTTCCAGAAAAATTGGGTTGGCAAATGGCATGTAGAAATAACCAAAGATTCTAAGGCACCAAAAAAACTTATTATGTTAGCTTCGAGGGAACCAATCCTTCACTTCCTCTTGATGCAGGCATTATAGGTGTGCATGTCTTTCCAAGCGGCACGACATACACTGGAAAAAGTACTTCCAGAACTCCGTTTTGTAGGAACCACTTCTAATAATGACAAAGTCTATCTCGGAATTGGTACTAGTGGAACGGTTATCGGTGATAACAAAGGCAAACTAAGTCTGAAATAGATAGAAAGAAGGAACTTTTATGACAGAAAGTGCATTTTTATTCACGCTTAACCCAGATGATTCAGCAATCCTTGGATATGAAGATTATGATGTCGATATTTTTGATGGAGACGATTATGAAGTTACTTTACTTGTTAGATGCTACAAACTTTACGAATCTCTTGCATCATCTCAATATTCCATTGAATCGAGACACTAAAAAAACTATTGAAAAAAAGAATTTGGGCAGCATTTTGACTCTAAAAAAATTCGAAGAATTTTGTAAGGAACATGGAATTACTTATGAACGTAATGTGAGGATTGGATAAAAATAATAAAAATAGAACAAGAGAAATCCTTTTTTTGATATGTTTTAATCAACATAATCATTATTTGGATTTTTTTGCACTCAAAAAAATCCTGCTGGTGAGATTTTCCAGCAGGATTCCTAACATTTTCTTATATACCAATAAACACTTCAACAACCTTCCTAATCTTCTCTAATACGGTTAATTTCTTCTGTTCTCTTGCTCCGCCTCTTCTTGAAACTGCTGGGATGATTTTTATCTAATTCATCTCCTGCATATTCAACATGTCCTTTTTCAATCGCTTTTTTTCAATAAATCGTTTCGAATCATCTTTTAAATTTTTCCGCATCAATAACTGCTTCTATTTCTTTTTCCTTCTCTTTTCTTGCGTACATGTAAAAGGCTTCTAAAAATAGATTCTGCATTTTCTAGTGTTGAAAGATCAGTGGTATTGATAAAACTAATAATTAACTCTTCCTTAGCTCTTGTGCCTAAACTTGAACGAATCACTCTACGTACTTCCGCTTTTAATCGTTCCTTATCATCAAACTCATTTGCTTTCTCCAAAAATTAATTTCAATATGTAATCTAAATTAATTTCATCAGTCTTTAGTAAGTCAATCTCAAATTCTACATCTGAAAAAAATCAACCAATGTTGCTCCATTTTCTCCACTTGTATTGCCACTTGTAGCATCTCCATCTAATCCCTTAGACGTCAATACTTCATCTCTAATTTGAATGTAGGCACTCTTCATATCTTGCATTTGTCTTTCGGTGATATCCTTTTCCACCGTTTCAAATTCGTCATAATTTTTTTCAGAATATTATCTAGTTTAATCAATTTTTCCAAACAGTTGTGCAAAAAGTTTTCTTACCAGCCTCACTTGTAATCTCAGTCGGTTCTGGGAAATTCGATAGTATTTCATCACTAATATTTTTTTATACCCTGGAACTTTTTTTCACCCGTAATTTCATCGATATAACCATACATGTAGTCTTCAAATTTTCTTTCAATGATTACTTTAAGACTATTTTCATCTCCAAAAAGTCTTAATGGCATCTTTAGTTGCCTTTTTCTAAATCACGGAAACAAACGATATTTCCAAAGGTTTTTCACTTTATTTAAGATACGATTTGTTCTGGAATATGCTTGAATTAACCCATGATATCTTAGATTCTTATCCACAAATAGTGTATTCAACGTTGGAGCATCAAACCCTGTTAAGAACATTCCTACAACAATAAGTAAATCAACTTCTTTTTGTTTTACTTTTTAAAGATAAGTCTTTATAGTAATTTTTGAAACTCATTTCCATTCGTTGAAAAGTTTGTTTTTAAATTGTTCATTATAATCTGCGATTACTTTATCTAAAAAAATTCTTTTGCAGTAGATCCCATATGAGAAACATCGAAAGTTTCATCAACAATTTCACCAGCAGAAGATTGTTCTTCATTGGCTGCAAAACTATAAATCGTCGCAACTTTCAATCTTTTTTTCTTCTGGCAAAGCTGCTTGTTGTCGTTCAAATTCTTCATAATACATTTTGGCAGCATCAATACTCTGCACTGCAAACATAGCATTAAATCCATTCAATCGTCTATCTTTAATCGTATAATATTCATTTCGATGTGTTTTCGCATTGAACTTTTCTAAAAATATATTTTGTAATTTCAGTAATTCTTTCTGGATGAAGTAATAACTGTTTTTTTCTAAATGTTTTAATTTTTTTATCATCATCTTCTGTTTCAGCATCTCTAAATTTAGCTTGAATATTATTATAATCGACTTTGAATTTTAGAACTTTTCCCATCACGAATCGCATCTGTAATCACATAGCTATGTAACTGAGCTCCAAACGTTCCAGCTGTTGTATCTCCAACTAAAGAATTTTTCAGCAAAAAAATAGGAGTTCCTGTAAATCCAAATTGATAATACTTTTTTTAAATGCTTTTTCGAATATTTTTTTCTGCGCTTCTCCAAATTGAGAACGATGGCATTCATCAAAAAAATCAATACACAATGTTTGTCATAAATCTCATGTTGACGGTATTTTTTTAATAAATTCATTTAACTTTTTGAATCGTTGTTACAACAATTCTGTCATCCATACTTTCAATTGATTTTTTTCAACTCTTTTGTATCTCTACTACCATTCACACTATTTTTGTTGGAATTTTTTTGATATTCTTTCATCGTTTGATAATCTAAATCTTTTCTATCCACAACAAAGAATACTTTATCAATAAAAATCCAATGAAGTTGCAAGTTTTGCTACTTTGAATGATGTTAATGTTTTACCTGAACCTGTTGTATGCCAAATAAAACCACCGGCTTCTGTCTTGCCGTATTTTTTTCGCTTCAAAACTAGATCTAACCTTCCACAAAATACGTTCTGTTGCCGCAATTTGATAAGGTCGCATAATCAGCAACGTATTATTTACATCAAATACACAGTATTTTGTAAGTACTTCTAATAACACTCGTTTTTCAAAAAAATGTTTTTGTAAAAATCTTCTAAATCTCGAATTACTTTATTTTTTTAGCATCTGCCCATTCACAAGTAAATTCATAATGATTTTTATTTTTGAGCCGTTGTGTTGGCAAAATATCTTGTATAAGTTCCATTAGAAATCACAAAAAAATCTGAACATATTTATATAAAGAATGCTCACTATTAAAACTTTCTTTTACTATACCGATGAATTTGATTAAAAGGCTTCTTGAAGACTAACGCCTCGTTTTTTTCAATTCAATATGCACTAAGAGCAATCCATTTACTAAAACCGTTACATCGTATCGGTTTTTATGAGTTCCTTCTCCTTTTACTTGATTCGTTACTTGGATAAAGTTATTATGAATATTTTTTTCTTATCAATAATACGGATATTTTCTCGATGTCCATCATCAAAAGTGAAGTCATGAATATGATTTTCTTGAACTTTTCTAGTTTTCTCAATCATCCCTTCGCTTGGAACATCTAGATATTCCGCTAAAAATCTTCTCCACTCGCTCTCATTAAATGAAATTTGATTGAGTTTTTTTCCAGTTGAATTTTCAAGTTACGATATAAGTCTTCGTTTGTTTGAACTTTTAAGTATTCGTAACCTTGATCAACTAAATTATTAATCATTTCTTTCTCTAACTCTGCTTCGCTTTGATAAGCAGCTTCTTGAATTCTACTAGGTTTCTCAAAATTTGCTAAAATAATCCCATTTGTCATTTCTGCAATCGTAGATGTCTGATACAGCGCTTGATCTTCTTTCATAATATTTACTCCTCTCTACGTAACTTATCGATTAAAAACTTAATAACTGTTCACGCCAGTATTCATACTGTTTTTGACGTAACTCTATCTCTTTTGGCAATCCTTCTTTTATGTCATTTACTAATGTGTCAAATTTATCTAATATTGATACTATGTGTTGTTGGACGAGGAGAGGGGAAGTAATATTAAAAAACTTACTCAATATTTCTTTATTTAGCCCTCCTCTAGAACCATCTCCAGAAGAAATACTTCTCAATTTTAAATATTGAGCATTTAAAAAAATAGTATAAATAATCATTAATTATTTTTCTCTTTCGGGACAAGGGTAGCTAATGATTGATTGGTTGATAATTCTATATTAATCCTCGCCACCATACCTCTTGTCTTTCCTTGGCCTGCTAATGCAATTACTGTAGAATTTTTTTAGGGACAAGAGTTGCTGAAGAATTTCTATATCCTTTCTCGGTAATATAATTATCAGTAATATAAATATTTCTTTTATTTACCTCTCCACTACTCATCCATGGAATACTTCCATTATCCCAATATTCTCTAACATTTTTATTAGGAGTCCCCCTAAAAACAATAGTTACAATTTCTCCTAATGGTTTTTCTTCTACTCTTACTTTATCTTCAAATGTAATTCCAACTAATCTAGAAACTTTTTTCAAGAAGTTCATAATAATGATTAGACAATATCAACGTGCGTGCGTGCGTGCGTGCGTGCGTGCTATCACAATCTGTTTCGAATGTCAATAGTTTTCCTCTGTAATATTCATATTGTTTTTTTGACGTTGTGCGATTTCTTCTGGAAGTAATCCTTTTGTATCTGCAAGCATTATTTGAAACTTATCTAAGATTTTTTTACGATTTTTATTTTTGAAGCGAAAAGAGATGGTAGTGGAAATTTTAACCTATTTAAAGTTGACTGAGTTAAACTTGGCCGCGTTGAATTTTTCACTTAATTTACTTAAATCAAAAATACTCAACAAAGTAATAAAAAAATACTTAGGTATCAATTTACTTTCATCTATTTCAGTATAAAAGATTGTGTCGACATTCCAAAAATGGTGTTTCCATATAAAAAAACGTTCTTAACCGACCCTTTTCTTGGAATTAAAACAGTAGGTTTATCATAAGCATACTTACTAACGTAAACTCCCATCTCTCCACCACTTCCATAAACAGGAATATCCCTTTTTCTAACTCTTTTCCAATCTTTTCCATTCTTAATTTTGATAACTTCATCTAGTTGAACTATTTTTTTAATCTTCTATCTTTTTCCATTTCTTTAGTGATTTTTAATTAAGTGTTCTTCACTTAATAACATATCTCTATAATATTCATACTGTTTAGTACGTGACTGAAGTTCCGACTGAAGTTCCGACTGAAGTTCCGTAACGTAATTCGTAAATTTGTCAAGTATTTCAACTATTTTTTTCTTGAATTTCTAATGATGGAATTGGGATTTCAATATTTAAAAATTCTTTTTTTGATATATTAAATCTAGTTACCCCTTGTGCTGTATTGGATATTTTTTTCCTTAATCCTACAGATCTGAATATATGCTTTGAAAAAAACTTGGTAAGATGTTTACATTTTCTGAGAATCTATATATAAAACAAAAAAACTATTCAAATATGTTTCTTCTTTTTAAATTTTTCTGTAACAACTGCAGTCATACCAGCATCTTTCATATTTTTCTGAAGAAGCTGTAAATAAAAACATCACCTATCTTTACTACATTTTGTTTTTTTCTCTATCTTTTTATTTTTAACAGTCTCTAGTCTACTTTCATTGTTAATTTCATAATTGTTAAATACACTAATATATGGAATATATTTAGCTGTTCCTGTTTTTAAAAGTCTTCAGCAGTTACTCCCTTCAATCCTGAAAATATTCCTCCTACTTCACCCTAACTTCTTCCATTCAACTTTTTCATTCTTCAGTAGTTCCAAAATATTCGTCATTTATTTGCCTCCTCTCTTGGCTATATTTTTCTATACTTCTAAGCTCTTCTAAATAATCTTTTTCTACTGGAGTTAATGTATGTTGTGAATACTTTTTATATTCTTCAGAAACTTTTTTTCTCCATTTGTGAGCGTGAAACTTTTCCTGCATTTTCTAACACATCTTCCCCAGTTGCTCTTAAAATTTTATCTACATGATCAACCCAATCTTGCATTGTCATAACAATTTCTCGTTCTGCTTGTCTTTCTGCAAAGTCCAAATATCCAGAGACTAATTGATTTAAGCCACGTAATTCTTTTTCTGTTAAGTAGTTTTTTTAGCAGTTTTTGCTTCGGTGATTGTAGGTAACTCTCCTTTAAAAGTTGTTAATCCCATAAAATCTTTTTGAGCATCTACTCGATCAACGATTAATTCACTGGCTGTTTGATGGTGAATTGCATAATGCATTTTATTTTGAATCGTTGAAAAGAATTTTTTTGCTTCTCCACTTTTTTTCCATCATAATCAATTGAAGTGGCAAACAAGTCTAACACTTGGCGATAAAATACTTTTTTTCACTGGAACGAATATCACGAATCCGTTCTAAAAGTTCTTTGAAATAATTCTTTCCAAATAAATCTGTCCCTTGTTTTAGCCGTTCATCATCCATGGCAAAGCCTTTTATGATATATTCTTTTAATACATTAGTTGCCCAAATTCGAAAAAGTAGTTGCTTTTTTTGAATTAATTCTATAACCAACAGAAATAATGGCATCCAAATTGTAATAATTTAAATCACGGGTCTGTTTTTTTCCCTTCTACAGCTCCATGTTCAGTGGTATGTGCAAATTTTGCACATACCACTGTTTCATCAAGTTCTCCTTCTTCAAAAAAATATTTTTTTAAATGTCTTCCTATTCCTGTTCTATCTATACCAAATAGTTCTGCTAATGCTTTTTGAGATAGCCATATAGTATCTTCTGCTATTCTGACATTAACATTTACATCTTCTTCGTCTAACGAATACATTAAAAAACTAATCTCATTATTCATCGCTCTCAAGCTCCTTAACAATATCATCAATCGATTGACGAAGGGCATCAATCTTTTTAACCGTTTCAGCGATTTCTTGATTTAGTACTTTAATATCAATCACTTCTCTAGTATCTTCCTTTTCAACATAGCTTGATACTGATAAGTTATAATCATTTTCTTTAATTTCACTCGTATCTACATAACGTGCGAAGTGCTCTTTATCTGCTCTATCTCTAAATTGAGTTAAAATATTTTTCGATATTCGTACTATCTAAAAATATTATTATTTGTTTCTTTTTTTAAATTCTTGACTAGCATCGATAAATAACACTTTATTTTCTGTTTTTATTTTTTTCGACATCACTAGAATACAAGTAGCAATAGATGTTCCAAAAAAATAATTTTTTTCCGGCAATTGAATCACACAATCTACAAAGTTATTATCCACTAAATATTGTCGAATCGTTTTTTTCTGCCCCTTTTTCGATAAAAAAATCCCCGGGAAGCAAACAATCGCTGCTCTTCCCTTACTTGATAAGTAACTTAATGAATGCATAATAAATGCAAAGTCAGCATACGCTTTTTGGTGCTAATTTACCTGCGGGCGCAAAGCGTTCATCATTAATTAATGTTGGATCTGCATCTCCCACCCAACTAATTGAATACGGAGGGTTTGAAACAACTGCGTCAAATGGTTTCTCATCATTATGAAGTGGATTTAATAAAGTATCTCCTCTTAAAATAGAGAAATTATTGTAATTTACATTATGAAGAAACATATTCATACGAGCTAAGTTATAGTTCGTCATATTGATCTCTTGACCATAAAAAAACCTTCTTCAATAATATGTTCATCAAATTGTTTTTTTCATTTGTAGTAATAAACTTCCACTACCGCAAGTAGGGATCATATACTTTATTAATTTTTTTGTTTGACCATCCATTACTAATTTGGCTAATAATTTTGATACCGTTTGTGGTGTGAAAAATTCCCCACCTGATTTTCCTGCGTTACTAGCATAGTTAGAAATTAGAAATTCATAAGCATCCCCAAAAGCATCAATTTCATTCTCTTCAAAATTTCCAAAATTAATATCTGCTATTCCATATAAAATTTTTGTTAAGCAAGCATTTTTTTCTGCTACAGTTGCTCCTAAACGACTACTAGACGTATCTACATCTTCAAACAAACCTTTAATATCGTCTTCTGAAGCGAAGCCTTGAGCACTACCTTCAATTGCTGAAAAAATATTCGCTAGATCAATGTTTAAGTTTTCATTTTTCTTTTTGCCGTTTTAACAACATTCTCAAACAATTGACTTGGTAAAATGAAAAAAGCCTTTATCTTCTACTGTATTTGGTTTGAAATCTCTCAATGCTTCTTCATCAGATAATTCTGCGTAATTAAAACTTAAATCCCCAGCTTCATGCTCCGCAATATTAAAGAATGCAGTGATATTTTCTGAAATAAATCGATAGAATAATATTCCTAATATAAACTGTTTAAAGTCCCATCCATCTACAGAACCTCGAACTTCATCGGCAATTGCCCAAATTTTTTTCTATGCAATTCAGCTCTTTGTAATCCTTCTTTATTTCCTTCAACTTTTGCCATTTTAAAAATCCCCTATAATGATATTTTTTTGTATTGTTTTTATATTGTTTTCATTCGTATTATAGCATTATTTTTTTAAAAACTATATAACAATACATACTAAAAAAAGCCTAGATTACAACAATCTAGGCTAAATTACTGATTTATATACTGCTTCCTAAAATATATATTACCAACTTCTAGTAATATATTCATATAACATCATACCTATTTCTTTTTGCTCTTTCTTGGATATCAAAAATCCTCTTCACTTGAATATTTTTCAAGAAATATCTTTACAGAACTATATGTTGAATTTTTTTATATTGTAAAATTTTTTTCTTCAAAAAGCGCCATTTTTACATTTCTCGTTTAAATTTTTTTTCTAATATAATTAAGTTCCCAATATTTAAAAATTTCCATCCTATTTTTTTATTTCTGGATTCTGGAACTATATGTTCAACCGTTGCTGAAATAGTGTCAAAAGATTTACCATTTCTTTCAGATAATTTCTCTTCTAACTTATAAATTGCAAACTTAGTTATAGAATTTTTTTCTTTTTTTGACTTTTTATCCATTTCTTTGGTTTTAGATGAATAATTCATTTGAATAAATTTAGATAAAAAAACTTTTTGATTGTCTTTAGGTAATAATTCTATAAATTCCTTTTTAGTTTATTAAACTCTACTATTATTTGATTTTGATCTTCTAACTTATAAATCTTCCTTGCTGTACTTCCATACTTATTCACTAACGTGTTTTGTTCTTTCTGTCATAATTCCATTATAAATAAAATGAAACTCTTCCAAAAAAATTTAACCATTTTTTTCATATTTTTTTAAAAACTAATTAAACCCAATCTATACCTATCAATTAGTGTAATAAGCAACACTTGTACTTGTTCAATATTCAACGTATCTTGCAATACTCTTAAAGAGTTAATAAATTGCTCTAAATCTACTTTACTAACTGTATCCCCCTTTGGAGTAATTCGAAAATACTCAATATCTGGATGAATTAATTGAGAATAATTTTTTTGATGCAATTTCTAAATCCTTTAAAAAAATTCCATATACTTATTTTTCAATCTTTTTTTAAAAAACTTTCATATAACTTCTTTTTCTGTACAATTTGAAAAAAACGTGATAACCAAAAAAATATCTATAAAAATTTTTTTGAACAGAAATGTATTCTCCATTATTTCCAAGATTTTTTTCTAATATTCAACCATATTAATTTCGCTTCATCGATAGGAACAGTCTCATTTTTGAACAGAAAAAGATTTCATTCTTTATCAAATCTAATCCCGACAATTTAAGCCCCTTAGAATTAATATTTTTCAAATATTATATTCACATCATTAACACTTTCAGAAATAATATATACAAACGTACTTCGTAAGAGTTGATCTCGTACTAATTTCAACTTCTCAATTTTACTTAAGGTAGAATTTTTTTAAAAAAATCGGAGCTGATAAATTTTTCATCCTCAAGCTTTTCTTTGAAAAAAATCATAAGCTTTTTTTATAAAGCTGCCCTTCCATTGACAGTTTCTCTTCAATATTTCTTATATCAGTAATATCTACTCTTGGAAATGTATCATTCTTTTTTTATCTAGTTCAGGATTTATTGTTCTTTTTTTGAATCTTTTTGAAAAATATGGAGACGCCGATTCATTCTCCAAAACATTATAAAAAAATTTCCATCGTTATCTTGAGCAATTATGTATTTCCATAAAAAGAGTAGATAGCTTATCATCATAGTTATATAACACATTTGAAAGAACTGATAAAAAAATATCGTAATAGTAGTTATTCTTTTGTTGCCCATCTATAATCTCAATAGGTATATTAGGTTTATCCATATTTCCAACTAACATTACAGTTCCAAAAATATTCTTGGGTACTATAACTTCCATTTTCCTCCCGTATATTTGAAATAATATCAGAATAAAAAAATCTTCTAATTGTTCTTTTTCCCACGAATATTCCCTCTGGTATCTAGGAATCTGATATTTCTTATCAGTAAAAAGTTTGCAAAATTATTGGTTTTGAATCAAAATCCATAAAGTATTAACTCCTCAATTAAAATCTAACTATTCTTTAATCTTTTCTTTTTCAAATCTCTCATTTAAATTATTTATTAATATTAAATTTTTAATTCTAAACAAGAGTACTTACTAGCATTATGAAATAAAGTCTTCCTCATCCTACTCCCACTCAATCGTAGCAGGTGGTTTACTTGTAATGTCATACACCACTCGGTTTACATGTCCGACTTCGTTAACAATTCTTGCACTGATGATTTGTAAGACTTCCCATGGGATGCGAGCGAAGTCACTTGTCATGCCATCGATACTTGTTACTGCACGAATACCGATTGTGTAATCATAGGTTCTTCCGTCTCCCATTACTCCGACACTGCGGATTCCTGGTAAGACTGTGAAGTATTGCCATACATCTCTTTCAAGTCCGTTTTTAGCAATTTCTTCTCTTAAGATAGCGTCACTTTCTCGTACGATTTCTAATTTTTCTTCGGTTACTTCTCCTAGTACTCGAATGCCTAGTCCTGGTCCTGGGAATGGTTGACGCCATACAATTGAATCTGGCATACCTAATGCTGTTCCTAAGGCACGGACTTCGTCTTTGAATAGTGTGTTTAGTGGTTCAATTAATTCAAACTGCATATCTTCTGGTAGTCCTCCCACATTGTGGTGAGACTTAATGGTTTGAGCTGTTTTTGTTCCTGATTCGATAATATCTGTATATAAAGTTCCTTGTGCTAAGAAATCCACATCCGTTAATTTTGCGGCTTCATCATCGAATACATAAACAAATTCATTTCCAATAATTTTTACGTTTTTTTGTTCAGGATCACTAACACCTTTTTAGTTTGGATAAGAAACGTTCTTGAGCATTCACTCGGATAATATTTAATCCAAATTTTTCCAGAGAGGCTTTCCATTACTTGGTCGCCTTCATCTTTTCTAAAGTAAACCGTGGTCTACAAAAAATACATGTTAATTGGTCGCCGATTGCTTTTTTGTAATAGAACACCTACAACGCTTGAGTCAACTCCGCCTGATAAACCTAATAATACTTTTTTTATTGCCAACTTTTTTTCACGGATTTTTTTCAATTTCCATCTCGATGAAGTTTGCCATCGTCCAATCACCTGTTGCACCACAAATATTGAACACAAAGTTTTTTTCAACATATCATTTCCATGAATACTGTGACGTACTTCTGGATGGAATTGTACGCCATAAATATTTCGTTCTGGGTTTTCAAATGCTGCAAATGGTGTGTGGTCATTCGAAGCTGTTACAGTGAAACCTTCAGGGATAGCTGTAATTCTGTCACCATGGCTCATTAAGACTTCTTCTGAAGTTGATAATCCTTGGAAAAATTCCTGAATCTGTATTAAATACTTCTACTTTCGCAGGACCATATTCTCTTGTCGGTGAAGATTCAACAGTTCCTCCAAATAAATGAGTTGTCAACTGCATTCCATAACAGATTCCTAATACTGGAATTCCTAATTCAAAAAAATTTCAGGATCTACTGTAAAAAGCACCCTGATTCGTAAACACTATGAGGGTCCTCCAGAGAAAATAATCCCTTTTACATTTCCATGCTTTTTGATTTCTTCGGCTGTAATATCATTATGGAGTAACTCACTAAATACTCCAAACTCACGAATACGACGTGTAATCAGTTGATTATACTGACTTCCAAAAATCTAATACAATAATTTTTTTCTAACGAAGTGGTTCTTGTTGACATAAAAAAGCCTCCTTAGTCTTATTATCTATATTGTAGCAGAAAATCACGAAAAATTACCTTAAATATTTATAAAAATTCGTTCGGATTTTTATTAAATTTTTCTCATTTTTCATGTATTATCCTTCTATTCCAAAAAAAAGAACCCACAGAGACGTCTATCCTGCGAGTTCTTCTTCCATTCTTTAATATTTCTTCACTTGAACATAGTCAATATGATGTCCGTATGTTTTATGCAAAATAAAGTCTGCACGTCCTTTTTGTTGGTAAGATGTATTCCTTTAAATTCTTCAAATTTGTTTTTCCATACCTCTTTTGCCATCGCAATTGCTTCTTCTCGATCTCCAATCGCAAACTGGTAATAAAAATTATCGGGTTGAGTTTTTGCTCGTTCCATTAATAATTCAAAACGTTCTAAGTACCATTTTTCAATCAGATTTTCTTCTGCATCTACATAAATCGACCAGTCAAAGAAATCACTGACGTAAATTTCTCGATTCGGTGGCAATTGTAATACATTAATTCCTTCCACAATTAAAAATATCAGGTGGATAGATGACTTGTTTTTCATTTGGAATAATGTCGTAAATTTCATGAGAATAAACAGGTGCTTCAACAGCTTCTTCTCCTGTTTTAATATCCAGTAAGAAATTCACTAATGATTCCATATCATAACTTTCTGGGAATCCTTTTTCGGTGTAAAATCCCTTTTTCCACCAAATCCTTTGTTGGCCATAAAAACCCATCCGTCGTCATCAACTCAATCGTTAATTCTGGATATTTTTGTTGGAGCATTGTTTGCATTAAACGTGCTGTTGTACTTTTTCCCAACTGCCACACTTCCTGAAACTCCAATAATAAATGGAACTTTCTTCTTCGGTTGTTTTAAGAAATATTGTTCTTGTTCATGAATTTGTCCATGTTTTTTTGATAATAGATATCAAAGTAATCTAATAAGGGTGCATATACTTCTTGTACGTCAATTAATGAAATTCTATCATTCAATGATGTTAAATGTTCTAATTCGTGTAATGTTAATGCCAAGTGATGAGCGTTTTGATATTGTTTCCATTCATCTCGGCTAATATGATAGTACGTCGATGTGTCTGTCACAACGATTCTCTCCTTTTTATTGAATTGCTTTTTCTTGCGTATTTTACCATAGTTTTTTTAGGATGACTAACAATTGGGTCTTTAAATTTCCTTTAAATCCTCGCTTGTTCATTTACACCTTTAGTGGTTTTTAGTATGATAAATAAGAGAAATTATGAAGGAGTTTTTATCATGGATTATACAACAGCTTCCGGTATGGGACAGTCTACTGGAAAAAGTCATTTTTAATGGGGGAACATGCAGTCGTCCATCATCAACCTGCGATTGCCATTCCTTTTTCCGGTGTGTCGGTTCAAGCAGATATTCAACCAAGCTCCCATCCACTAAGTATTCATTGCGACTTTTATAGTGGATTAGCTTATGAAATGCCGGAAGTATTAAAAAGTTTAAAATTTACGATCCATGAAGCATTGAATCAAATTGAACAACTTCGTCCTGAATTAGGAATTACGCCCACTACTCGTTCGTATTGGAATAATGGGAAAGTAGAAAAAGGAGAGGCATCCTTCGTACAAGCACCTTCTATTGAGATTACGATTACTTCTTCGATTCCCTGCAGAACGTGGCATGGGATCTAGTGCTGCTGTTTCAGTAGCGGTAGTGAGAGGATTGTTTGATTATTACAATGTTCCTTTAAGCGAACCATTATTATTCGAAATTGTACAAGCTTCTGAAAAAAATAGCTCATGGAAATCCAAGTGGTATTGATACCGCAACGACTAGTGGAAAAGAAGCTGTATTTTTATAAAAAGGAGAAACTTTACAACCTCTTTCTATTCAACTAAAAAGGTACTTTAATTGTGGCAGATACGGGTATTACAGGACAAACACTAAAAAGCCGTTCAATCTGTACAAGAAAAAAATCCAAAAAGAACCCATTTCTACTCAAAAAAATTATTGAAGAAATTGGAGAACTAGTACATACTGCTAAAACTTGTCTATCAAAAGGGAGACGTTCATACATTAGGAAGTCTTCTGACTCAAAACCATGCACTTCTTCAACAATTAGAAGTATCAAACGAAACGTTAGACCATCTTGTTCAAACGGCTCTTGAAAAATGGAGCGATTGGTGCCAAAATGACAGGCGGCGGACTAGGTGGCTGTATGATTGCTCTTGCAGCAAATCTTGAAGAAGCACAAAAAATTGCTGAAGCTTTACAAGAAGCAGGAGCTGTACAAACATGGACACATTCATTTTCCAACGAATAAAAAGGAGCTTATATGAAAACAACAGGAATTGCACGTGCGCATACAAATATTGCACTGATTAAATATTGGGGAAAAAAGATAAAGCATTATTTCTTCCAATGAATAGTAGCTTATCCCTCACATTAGAGGCTTTTTATACTGATACAAAAAATTTCTTTAGATGAAACTTTAGAAAAAGATGAATTTTATTTAAATAATGTTTTTGCAACAAGAAGCTGAAACAGAAAAAAATTTCAAAAATTTTTAGATTTATTCCGTATTCCTGCTAAGGAAACACGATTTGCTCGTATTGAGAGTTATAACTTTGTTCCTACTGCAGCTGGTTTAGCAAGTTCTGCTTCAGCTTTTGCAGCTTTAGCAGGAGCAATGCATCAAGCAATGGGATGGGATTTATCAAGAAGTGAATTATCCACATATGCTCGTCGTGGAAGTGGAAGTTCTACGAGAAGTTTATTTGGTGGCTTTGTTGAATGGAATCAAGGAACGAATTCAGAAGATAGTATGGCGATTCCTATTGACGATGCTTCTTGGGATATTGGAATGCTCATCGTCGTTGTTAATGGAGCTGCAAAAAAAATCTCTAGCCGAGTTGGAATGGAACAAACAGTTGCCACTTCTCCTTTCTATCCTGCATGGGTAGAAAGTGCAAAAACTGATTTAGAAGAGATTAAAACAGCCATCCAAGAGAAAAACTTTACTCGAATGGGAGAAATTGCCGAATTTAACGGAATGAAAAATGCATGCGACAATGCTAGCAAGTCAACCTCCATTTTGTTATTTTTGAACCAGATAGTCTGATTGCTCAGCAACAAGTCGTTTACTTACGTGAAGTATTAGGAATTCCTGCTTATTACACAATGGATGCTGGTCCGAATGTAAAAAGTCCTTTGCAAAAGCAAGTGATTTAGACAAAGTCCGTGACCATTTCAAACAATATTTTGCTTCTGAAAAAACTTATTTCCTCTCTTCCAGGAGAAGCAATGAGAACTTTAACAGAAGAAGAATGGCAAGAAAGCATTCAACATTTCAATCAAAAAGGAATTTAACTATGAATATACAAGCTACAGCTCCTGGAAAAATTATTTATAGCTGGTGAATATGCAGTCGTTACTCCAGGACAACCGGCACTGATTGCAGCTGTCAATCGATACTTAACTGTTGACTTAACTCCTTCCCTTGAAGAAGTTTGGAACAATTTATTCCACTCAACAACCGGATTTGACGCTTCATTGGAAAAAGAGAACAAGGACTTTTACAAATAATCGAAGAAAATCATCCATTTACATTAATAACTACTGCAATTGAAGTTGCCGAAACTTATGCGAAACAACGAAACTATTGGAATGAAGAGCTCTATCATTTGAAAGTAACAAGCCAATTAGATGATGTTCACTCGAATATCAAATTCGGTCTTGGCTCTAGTGGAGCTGTCGTTGTTGCGACCATCGATGCTATTTTACAATGGCATCATATTCCTGTTGAACCTCTACTCGTTTATAAATTAGCAGCCATTACGAATACTCTACTTGGTAGTAATGGTTCCTTAGGAGATATTGCTTCTAGTGCCTTTGGAGGTATCATTTTATATCAACGAATCGATGCAACATGGATTCAAGAACAATTACAACAGCATTCCATTTCAGAAGTTGTCGACAAAAGACTGGACAGGCTTAGTCATTCAACCATTATCTTTACCAACATCGCTAAAAAATGCTTGTTGGATGGACAAAGGAAAAAAAGCCGACACTTCTTCGTTCGTATCATCTGTCACTCATACAAGAACGCAAGCAGAAAAGGATGCTTATTACCAACAATTTTTAAAACAAAACACAACGATTTTAAACCAGATAACGACTGCTTTAATAGAAGAAGATACAGAAGCATTTCTACAAGGAATTACGGATAATCGAGCTCTCTTATTAGACTTTGCTAAAGAGATGAATATCATACTCGAAACTCCATCCTTAACAAAACTTTGCCAAATTGCGCTTCAAGAAAACGCAAGTGCCAAAACTTCTGGAGCTGGCGGAGGCGATTGCGGGATTTGCTTTATTACAAAACTACAACAAGAAGAAAACATTACAACCCAATGGGAAAAAAAGCTGGTATTCTTCCACTAAACTTAGAAATAGCCCCTTCAAAAGGCGCTATTAGAAAGGAGCTCTCATGACACAAGCCTATACACAACAAATGAAAAGAAAAGATGAACATGTGGGTCATGCGACTCAACAATATCAATCACAGTCGAATTTAGAATTACGACAAACTCGTTTTGTCCATCATCCTCTATCTGAAATGGCTGTAGATGAAGTTTCTCTTCAAACAAAAATGGCAGGATTCACTTTAGAAACTCCATTTTTCATTAATGCAATTACTGGTGGAAGTCCTCGAACAACTCTCATTAATCAACGCCTAGCACAATTGGCGCATGAAACAGGAATTGCGATGGCAACTGGATCGATGAGTATTGCCATGAAAGACTCTTCTACTGCAGAAAGCTTCACCATTATTCGAAAAAGAAAATCCTAATGGAATTGTATTGGCGAATTTAGGGAGCCCATTATACCGTTGAATCTGCTAAAAAGCGATTGACCCTCATTGAAGCAAATGGGATTCAAATTCATGTGAACACGTTACAAGAATTAGTAATGCCTGAAGGCGATCGCTCTTTCCATCATTGGTTAAAAATATTGAGGAAATTGTAACTAATGTAGACGTTCCTATTATTGTCAAAGAAGTGGGATTTGGATTTAGTAGAGAAGCCATGCAAGAACTAATCAATATCGGAGTTCAAACGATTGATATTAGTAGCCGTGGAGGCACAAATTTTGCAGCCATAGAAATTGCTCGAAGAGAAGATCATTTATATGATGAATTAGAAGACTGGGGACAAACAACGGTTCAGTCCTTAGTAGAAGGTTATGATTTATCTTGTGAACTCATTGCTTCTGGGGGCATTCATTCACCATTAGATATCGTAAAATGTCTTGCTCTAGGAGCAAGTGCCGTAGGAATGTCTGGAGAATTTTTACATTTAATTCGCCCTACAAGATTCCCTACCAACAGCCATTCAAACGGTAAACGAGTGGAAGAATCAATTAAAAAATATTTACACCCTATTAGGCATGTCAAACACAGAAGCATTACGCCAAACAGACATCATCCTTCCAAACACCACTGCCCACTGGTGCAACGCCCGCCACATAGACTGGACGACCTTCGCAAACAGAAGTAGAAAGAAATAGAAAAACAAAAGATTTGTTTTATTAGCAGAAGCAACCAAAACCGCAGTACGGTTTTGAGTTGCCGGAAAAATTTGAGACCCTAGGCTCAAATTTTAGCCATGAGATTCACTTTTTGCAAAGCTGCTAGAGTCCGTTGTTCCTCCTTCAAAAATAAATAGAAAAAAATAAAAATTGTCATGATAGCACAAGTAACCAAAACCGCAATAGCGGTTTTAGTTACCGGAAAAATTTGAGACCCTAGGCTCAAATTTTAGCCATGAGATTCGCTTTTGCGAAGCTGCTGGCGTCCGTTGCTACTCATAACAATTTTTTTGTTTTTTTCTATTCTACGACACAAATAAGAAATGAATGATTCTTAATAGATAGGGCGAAAAAAATCCGATTATCAACAAGCAAAATCATCACCACATGCAAATAAACTCCAACCATCGAAGTATTTACAAACGACTGAACCGCATTTACTTTCGAAAAAAATCAAAATATAAATCAAACCTATCCAAAATCCTAAACTTAATAGGCGCTTCATAAACTCTCCTTTATTCAGGGATTACTTCATTACAAAAATATTGAATAAATAAACTAGTCGCTCCTACCACAAACCAAGTTTGCCAACCCTGTAGCAATCGGTTTAGCTCCCGCTTCACGGAAACTCTTAAATGATACTTGGCAACCAATTCCTGCTAACGCCATTGCTATTAACCATTTAGAAGCTAATTTTGCATATGGGATAAATTCTCTAGGAAAAATTCCCACACTTGTTACAATCGTTGCAATTAGGAACCATAAAATAAACATTGGGAAAAATCTTTTTCCAATTCACAGGTTCTCCTGATTTCTTTTGACGTCTCGCTTCAACAAGTGACAATACTAAACAAGCTGGTAAAATCATCAACGCACGTGTTAATTTTACAATTGTAGCAATATCTCCTGCTCCACTACTATAACTATAACCAGCAGCGACTACACTTGAAGTATCATTAATTGCTGTCCCTGCAAATAATCCAAATTGTGCATCTGTCATTTGTAACACATGTCCTAAAAATCGGGAATAAGAAAACCGCAATAATATTAAATAAGAAAATGGTTGAAATTGACAAGGCAATTTCCCTCATCATCTGCTTTAATAATCGGAGAAGCTGCTGCAATCGCAGACCCTCCACAAATGGCTGTCCCAAATCCTACTAATGTTCGTAAATGATCAGATAAGCCTAACCATTTCCCCACAAGAGCTGCTGTTAAGAAAGCTGCTACAATCGTAACAAGCGTTACTTGTAAAGACTCTAATCCTGTTTGTTGCACTTGAGCAAATGACATTGTAAACCCTAATGCAATAATCGAATAATGTAATAATTTTTTAGCGGAATAATTAATTCCTGGTTTAAAATCACTTGGTAATGTATAGAAATTACTCACTAACATCCCAAAAAATAATCGCAAATACCGCACTTCCAATAATCGGCATCATGTCCCCTAAAATAACAGCTAATACTGCTAATCCAAAGGTTAATAAAAATTCCTTTACTTCGTTGAACCCATTGTTCCATATTTCTCCATCCTTTCAAAAACAATTACACACAAATGTATCACGTTCCATTTGATAAGAAGTGAACAATTGTTACTCTCCCTACAAATTGTTGTAATTGATTTGATAAGGTTGCAAATTCTTCAATGGTTAGTGTTTCTGCTCGACGATTTGGTTCAATCGAAACAGACTCCAACGCTTCTTGAATTTGTTCTTTTGTTAGTTTTCCTGGCACATAAGCTTTGACCAAATTATTCCATAATGTTTTTCTACGTTGGGCAAAACTATTTTTTACTAAATCAAAGAAGAACACTTCATCTTTCACTGTTACTAGAGGTTCTTCTCTACGTTCCAATACTAAAATAGCTGAATCTACATTTGGTGCTGGATTAAAAACTGTTTTAGGAACAATAAATCCGATTTTGGCATGACACCAATATTGAATCGCCACCGTTAATGAGCCATAAGCTTTTGAATTTGGTTGAGCCGTCATTCTTTCGGCCACTTCTTTTTGCATCATCATCGCAAATCCATCAATTGGTAAACCAGATTCTAAGAGATTCATAATAATCGGTGTCGTAATATAATACGGCAAGTTTGCAACGACTAGTAATCTCTCCTCCACATTGAAGTGTTCTTGAATCACTGTTTCTAAATCAACTTTTAAAAATATCTTCATGAATCACAGTGACATTATCATGATCTGATAAAGTATCTTCTAAAACTGGAATTAAACGCCCATCAATTTCAAAGGCTAAGACTTTTTAGCAGCTCTTGCTAAACGTTGCGTTAATGCACCAATCCTGGCCCAATTTCAATGACATTTGTTTCCTTATTAACATCTGCCACATCTAACATTTTTGTTAAAATATTCGGTTCAATTAAAAAGTTTTGTCCTAAACTCTTCTTCACCTTAATGCCATGGCGTTCCATAATTTCACGTGTTCGAGTCGGTGTGGCAATATCTTTTTCAAACATCTTTTTAGCTCCTTTCCTGTACAATTTGTACCACATTTCGTAATTCTTGCTCTGAAATGCCAAATAATTTCAATCGTTTCGTTAATTGCTTTCCATTTGTATGTCCAATTCTGTAATTCTTTAGACACTTCTTTTTCTTAAATAAGACGAGTGAGGATAGCCAATTAGTCCTAGTTCTAAAAATTACCGATTGAGAAATCTCTTCTTGAATGTCTGCTACTGGTTTATCACATGCTCCAATGCTTTTTGAATACTTTCATCGCTAGCATGTTCTACTCCAAGACTTTTTATGATTCGTTTTTCGAACGGCTTCCTCTCTTTCAATAAAAAGCATGACTTACCGTAGGAATCGCTTCTTGAATAATCGAACGAATTCTTTGACCTGGATAATCCGGGTCTGTAAACACAATAACTTCTCGATTTTCACTTGCCTTTTTAATTAATGCAAGTGTTTCATCATCAATAGCTGAACCATTCGTTTCAATCGTTTCAATTTCTGGAAAAACTTCCTTTAATCGACGAGTGTCATCTCGTCCTTCTACTACTATAATTGGATTCATTTTTAATCCTCTTTCTTCAAATCGAAAATAGCTTCATTGCATTTTGCTGTCGATGCTTTTAGCAATTTCTTCCCAAGCCATTTCTCTTTCCTTAGCAATTGTTTCAACAACATAGCGAGTATATCCTGTTTCGTTCCTCTTTCCACGATACGGAACAGGGGCCAAATAAGGGGCATCTGTTTCAACTAAAAAACGATCTAGTGGAACGATTTTCGCACACTCACGAACTTGTGGAGCATTTTTAAACGTCACTACTCCACTAAAAAGAAATATGCATTCCTAAATCTAAGAAACGTTTCATATATTCCACATCGCCATTATAACTATGCATAATTCCACCGATATCTCGAATATCTTCTTCTTTTAAAATACGATAGCAATCTTCTGTCGCATCACGATTATGAATGACAATCGGTAATTTCATTTCTTTGGCAATGGCAATTTGACGACGGAATACTCGTTCTTGTTCTTCAGGTGTAGAGTCGTTCCAGTAATAGTCTAATCCCATTTCCCCCATTGCCACTACTTTTGGATGGGTTAATTGAGTGATTAATTTTTTTCTCAATTTCTGGAGTATAGGCATGTGCTTCAACCGGATGCCATCCCTACAATCGCCACTACTTCTTCAAATGTTTCACTTAATTGGAGAGCTTTTTTTCAATCGTTGGTGTATCAAATCCGACAACCGCAAAACGTGTAACGGCTAATTCCTTTGCACGCTTAATAACGTCTGCTTCTTCTCCTTCGAATTGCTCTACATTTAAATGTGTATGTGTATCAAAAATCATTTTGAATTCTCCTACTGAGTTCTATCTAGTTGCTCCATTTAAAAAAACGGGTTACTTGCAATTTCATCTTGTAATGTTGTTGGTTCTCCATGTCCTGGGAAAACAACCGTATTTCCTGGTAACGGTAATAAATATTGTTCAATTCCTGCCATTAATGTCATATGACTACCATATGAGAAGTCACTACGTCCTACGCTCCCTTTAAATAAAAACGTCTCCTCCAATAACAAATCCATTATCTTTGAAGATAAAGACTGTACTACCTGGAGAATGTCCTGGAATTAACGCTAATTCAGGCTCAAAACTTCCAATTTTCCATTTTCCTAATTCTACTGGATAGTATCCGTCAGCAGGTTCTACCGTAATATTTTCGTTTGAATATAATGAACGATTGAAATCTGTATTCGTTAAAAATTCTTTTTCAATTTCATTCATATACATTGGAATATTATATGCTTTTTCTTAATTCATCTACTGCTCCAATGTGGTCTCCATGCGCATGTGTTAACACAATCGCAATTGGCTTCAATCCTTCTTCTTCAATTAATTCTTTAATATCCTCTGCTTGTGCACCTGGATCAAAAAAATTAATGTTTCTTTTATTTTCATCAATTAAAAAAATACACGTTCTCTTGTAGGCGTCCCTACTGTTAAACTTAATAATTCCATTGAAATTCCTCTTTTCTGATTCATAGTCTACTATAGTTTAGATGCTTTTATGCTTTTTTTACAAGTCATGAGGTTACGAAATACCTTTTTAATAAACAAACCAGCAACTTTTTCCCACAACAATAAAAAGGCATACCCGATTTCTCGAATATACCTTTTAAAAACATAAATTATGCATTCATTTGTTTTTGTAAAATTAATTGCTTTGTCGGCTGCTAACATGACTGGAATTCCCACTAACATGACTACAATTTCACCAACAAAAGTTTCAAAGTAGCTTAACCAAAATGGTAATTCTAATACAAGTTTTAACTCAATAGCTACTAAGAAAATCATCACACTAAATACGATGGATAATAATAACATTTTACCTTTTAAATCTTTTGGCAAATCGGAACACGAATGAACCAATCACTAAAGATAAAATAGAATGTCCTAAACCAAATACTAAATCATACACTCCTAAACCAGAGCTAGACATAAAAAAATAGTATTAGCTAAAAATAACACCCGCAATAATCCCATACCCATACTTTTTTTATCAAAGACAAATAAATGGTTTAACATTTCTGAAATACGGAATTGGATATTTCCAAAAGACATAAAAGGCAAATACTGTTGTAATCACCACATATAAAGCTGCTACAATCGCATTGACAATCAACACTTTTACATTGTTTTTGTTTCATTTCTTTTTCCTCCTAGTTTTTTTGAATCGAGGGATGGTTGCGAACCTCGAGCGTTCAAAAACGCTAGGAATTATTATACTATAAACTCCTTGAAAATACTAGGAATATCCTGAACGAACCTTTGACAGAATAAGAATTCAAACAAAACTCATCCTCCTACCAACTAACTACGCAATAGGTCCTAATAAAATATTTGCCCATGCATCATGGAGAGATTCTTGATCAGATGGTTGGAATAAGCCAGCTAATACATCGCGATATAAGCGTGAAAGTTCTGTCGTATTATAATAAGAACTTCCTCCACTAGCACGTACAATTTCTTCCACTGCTTTTTCGATACTTCAACAGAACGATTTTTAATAGAAGATAAACGTGCTAACCAAATAAAGCTATATTCTTCGCTTGATTCCAATGTTTGACTTAATTCATTAATTTGTGGTTGAATGCCATCTAAAATAATAGCTGCTTCAGCAATTCTCCAACGAATATTTTTTTATCTTGAGAATATGGAGCATCATTTGATACAGAATGACGAGTTTTTACCGTCTCAATTCCGATTTCTAACGCACGTTTTCCAATTCCATGATAAGTAGCGGCTAATAAAATTTCAAAATAAGCAAAAATACCAAACACAACTGGATCAAAACTTGGACCAGGAGCTACTTTTTGTTAAAATTTTGCTCTTCTGCAGCATAAATACCTTTTAATTCGACAGTGTTTGATTGAGTTGCTTTCATTCCTAATGTATTCCAATCATCTTTTACTTCGAATGTTTCTGCATCAGGTGTTAAATAAGCAAAGACAGACAATGGAGATTCTCCAGAAGTATCTGAACCAAATGAAACTAATTTATCGCAATATTTTCCCATCGATAGAAAAAAACTTTCTTCCCATAAAAAACGATAGCCGCCATCTTCTTGTGGCTCTGCTTTTTGAAATAGATCCAAATAAAACTCGGTCATTACTTGGTTCAGAAATACCAAATGCTAACAACTTTCCATCAGCCGCATCTCGTAAAATTTGTTCACCCTTCTTATTACCAAATCGAACCATATGCTTTTGCTAATCCAACAATAATTTGGTGCATATTAATACCAAGAGCTGTTCCTGGTGCTGCCATTGCTAATCTTGTTTGTTCTTGGGCAATTTCTTGAAGAGATAAGCCATATCCCCCATATTCTTTTTGGCACAAAAAGCTTTATAATACCCTGCTTCTTTTTAATGCCTCATAATCTTCCTTCGGCCACGCATTTTCCAAGTCATATTGCGCCGCTCTTTGATGAATTTGTGCTAGTAATTCCTCTGATAAAAACATAAAACCCCTCCTATAAAATCATGATTACGCTTTTAAGTATACGGCAATCTTCCTATTGTTACAATGAAGAAAGCTTGTCTAAGAAACACAAACATTTGTGACACGAACCATTGTGGGACAATTGGCTTGTACACAAAAACAGTTTAACGCCTGAATTTGTCAAGGGCTTTAGAGCGAAGCGTCCCTTGACAAAGGAAAAAGCGTTGAACTACAATACATTAAAGCCGATTGTAACAAGTGCTGCTGTACTATTTGATTTGGTGATTTAAAAATTTAATACACACCTAGCTACATTATTTCCTCTACTAATATATCTTTTTATGAGCTTTCACTAAACTATCTAAACTCTTAAAGACTCTATTATAAAAATTTTTCTTCCATCTTCTCTATGACTACGTTCTACTTTTTCCATTTTGCCATGGAGAGTAGGGTCTAGTTTTTTATATGTTTAATGCCTTTTTCTTCTAATTTTTTTGTTCGAAAAATTGTTTTTTTACTGGTTACTTCTGGATCATTGGTAAATTCACGTCCATTATCTGTTTGAATGGCTTTTAATACTAAATCCAAACTCTTCTTCTACATCCCCTAAAAAAATTCTGCTGTATGTATAACGCTTTTTTCTCATCTACAATTTTACATACTCGTTTTCTACTAAATTCATCAATAGCGGTTATTTGATAATATTTAATCCCCTTTACTGTCCCATCCTATACAGTACTGTGGAACATATTTAATGTCGATTTGTACTTTTTCTCCTGGATAAGTAGTTGGTATTGGAGTCCATTTACTTTTTAGGATAAGTTCTTTTTTTCTTTTTTTCTCAGTTAATTGAAGTTTCTTTTATCATTTTTTTCATCGCTCCATATGAACGTTTATATCCTCTTCTTTGACATTGTACATAAATCTCTGCTAATCCGTCTCTGCTATAACGTTTGTACATTTTACGTATAAGTTCTAGTTCGTGGCTTTTATGTTCATTAGGATGATGTAACGGTCTTCGATTTTTTTGGGAGCAATGATTGTGCAGTACCATCATATCGACTTCTCCATCGAGCAATTTGTTGTCTAGTTGTATGGTATTTTCTTGCTGCCTTAGCATTATTATCATTTTTTTATCGCATATTCTACCGCACGCTGTCTTAATTTGATTTCTTCTGTTATAATAGATTTCATAAGAGAACCTCTTTCCTGATTTTTGAGCAACTTCAGTATAACATTGGTTCTCTTTTTATTCTTTTTGTCACAAATGTATGATACCCTAACACCTATTGTTACAATGAAGAAAGCTTGCATCTTTCTTAAAGATTTCTTTTGCAAATTCTACAAGAATTTTCTGAAAAATCTATGCTACAATATTCTCAATCTTTCTATAAGGAGGCTTTTATGGAAAATCAAACTTTACCTATTTGGAAAACCGTTCGATTTGTATTAAACAATTTATTTTTCCAACAAAATTACGTATGTACGAAATGCCGCCTTCTTACAATTTTTTTGTATCATTTGTTGGCTTTTCGAATTTTATCAACTTTATTTAAAGGCATTATTATTTTATCAGGACAAAGTAATTTTAATTTTAGCAATATGAAATTATTTTTCTCTTCCCCATTATTATTTTAGCGTTTATTGCCTATTTATTCGCCGTTATTTTATTTGTTTTTTTATTGAATTTTCACTTCTTACCTTTATGGTTTATGGAACAATTTCTAATACACATTTCTCGTGGCGAACAAGCTTTGAGAAAATGCTTTTGGTGAAGTGAGGGAATTTTTTTCAGCCCACAATTTATATATTTCTTATTGTATTTATTGACCCTATTACCATTAGGGAATTTTGGAATGACCTCATTTTTAACCGAACAGTTATATATTCCATCTTTTTATTACAGGAGAAATTCAAAAAAACAACTGCCGGAGCAATTACTTATGGTCTATTATGTGGCATACTGGCATATTTACATCTAAGATTTATATATACCATTCCGTTACAAATTTTGACGAACCATTGTTTTTAGAAAAATCTAAAAACAAGTTGGGCGCTCACAAAGAAGAAATTATGGAGACATATTGGAATCTTTTTACTAGTTGAGGCCATCCTATCCATTATCGGATTTTTTTAGTGACGTTTATTCTCACGATTACTTTAGGATACTTATCTTCTATAATGGATAATGTCTTTTATCGTAACGAGCCTGTTTGTCTTATCAAAAACTAGTCATTTTCTTTATAACCATTTATACGAAAATTTCTCTAATTATCATTTTAGTAAAACTAGCAGATGATCAAGATGCAGTAGATGTAACAATCAAGCATCATATTCCTGAAATTCCTTTTAAAAAGTACACTTGTTACAGTGGCTGCTTTTTATCGGTTTAACGATTTACTATTCTAGCGAAGCTATTTCAAAAATATCATTGGGAAAAACTCTTCCTCAGCTGCTATCGTCGCTCACCGAGGATTTACCGAATATGGAGTGGAAAAATTCCTTGAATCTCTAGAAGCTGCTGCAAAAAGAAGGCGCCGATTATGTGGAAATGGATATTTTACTCACAAAAAGATAATCAGTTTATCGTCATGCATGATTATAATTTGAAGCGACTAGCACATCTCAATAAAAAGTTAAAGATATGACTTATGATGAAATTGTTGGTCTTCCAATTTACCAAAAATAATTATGAAAGTCACATTCCTTCTTTTTGAAGAATTTGTTACAAAAAGCAAAGGAACTCAATGTCAAATTACTCGTTGAATTAAAACCTCATGGTTTTGAAGGAGCAGACTACACCGACCTCTTTTATTGCAAAAAAATGAGAGAATTAGGTGTTGAAAAAACTTACAAAGTCATGTCTATCAACTTAGACGTTATTGAAGAAATTGAACGAAAAGCTCCTGAAATGGATACCGGATATGTCATTCCACTCCAATTTGGTGGATTTGGAAATCCTGCTGTAGACTTTTTATGTGGTGGAAGATTTCTCTTACCATGACTTAACAGCCATTGCTGCTCAGCAACAAGGTCATGAAGTTTATGTTTGGACAATTAATGAACCAGATGAAATTAATAAATATCTTCATAGTTCCGTTTCAGGTATCATTACTGACCATCCTGATATTGCGAAAGAAGAACAAAAAACACTTACTCGAAGAAAGCACCCCTGTTGAACGTGTGTTAGATGCTATTAATGTTAGTGTGAAAAAAATAAGAAAAAGGAATGAACATGCCGTAAGGTTTGTTCATTCCTTTTATTTTTACCTTTAAAAATAATCAACTTAATAGAAACTCTCTTAGTATTTCAAAAAAATTTCTTCTCGTGATAAAACAATATCTTCATTCTGAGGGATAGAATGTATCTCACTTGATAAAAAAACTGAATAAATCGTTCCATATCTTTTTACAATAGTATTTGAAGTATTAATTTTTAGATAAAGCATCCTCTTCATGCAGTAACATCGTTAATCTTGCAATATCATTTAAGTGCTTTTTTTGATTTTTTTGCTTAATCCTCGTTCACCTTGTTTTGATTTCTCTACCATATCAAGCCACGCTTTTGCTTTTAAACACAATTAATCCTCGATTGCTCAATACAGAATATTCCTCAATAATTTCTTTTTTTCATTTACTAACAGTTGATAATAATCTTTATCTAATAATAAAAGCAGATAAACTTGCCTCTTCGGCAAAAATGAAGGGGAGTTTCTCTACTAAACTTCTTCAAAGGGTACTCTGGTAAAATACTAAATAATTCTATCATTTCTGGAAATCCAGATTTCTTAGTTGTAAAAACGAAAAAAGCTGAGGTGATTCTTCTAATTGACTTCCGATATATTCTCCCATTTCTAGAAAAATGAATCAATGTATGATAAAAAGCCTTATCCTTTAAAATGATCAATAATAACCATATCATAATCTTTAGTCGTACGGCTTTCAAATCCATGAGCATCTAGAACAATGGAAGTGGCTGTTCCTCCAATTAAAACATAGTAATCTTGATATTCCTTAAAAATTTCTTGAAAAAAATAGGTTTTATATTAGCTGGCATACTTTTTCTCCTAATAATGTAAAAAAATCTTGCTTTCTAACTTCTACTTCCTCTTCAATTCGAGGATCTTCATCATCTTTTAAAAATCAAATATAATGAAATGGGATCAATTAAAGCAGATTCCCCTTACTTTCATTCCTTAAGCATTCCTCTTTTTAAATAGTTAAAAATGTATCGGTTCATAATTCCAAATTTCTATTTTTATGTCCTTGAAAAAAATATGTTGTTGAAATGATTCCTCAATTTTTCTTAAACTGTTTTTGATAATGCATAAGTTCCATATTCATCATTATCCGCTAATATACTTATAGTTGATAAAGCTTTTTGTATTTGAAAGCTTCAAATCTACATTCTGAGTAATTCTCTGAAAAATCATCTTCACTAATCAATACAGTATTATGAATTGGATTTTTCAAAAACTTTTTTTAGCTTCATTAAAAAAATCTGAGCTTTTGTTTTAGCAAAGTGATAAGATTTATTCTTATTTGTTAGTCAACCTCTATCTTTAAAAATTCTTAAAAAGCACGATATAAACTTGGAATAGATAAATTTGTTAAACAACTAATTTCCTCTATATTAATTTCAAATGTGGAAGAATTTAATAACAATGAAATAAGAACTTTTTGTTCCGTTGAAGTCAGTTTTTTTATCAACTTCAACTTCATTTTCTACTTTTGAAAATAAAAAAATCCTAAATATGGAAAGTAAATATTTTTCATGATAATCAAGATAGGGCACAACAATTTGTAATAATTGTTTTTTTCTGTACATCAGATAATTTATTAAATACCAAAAATAACTGCTAACCCTGTTTGCTTTTTGAATTCCTTTTTGCTTGTTTTTACAAAAATTTTCTAAACTTCCTGTCCGTTTTTTTCTTTTTATTAATAAAAATTTTTCTCCATTAATCATTAATTGCATAAATTCATATTTTTTTATGAAAAAAACAATTGGTAAGTGAAGCTCTACAGGAGATACGCTCACACTGAAATGAAAAAGCTTCAAAAAAATATTCAAGATTTTTATCACTATTCATAGTTTCACCTCTTTTTTTATCACTTTTTCTGCATTTTTATCACTACACGTGATAAAATGCAATTTTTGATAAAATCACTTCTCAATGAATCAACTTGCTAATTGATATACTTGTTTCACAGATTTTTTTCTCGATATTCCAAGTATCTAATTCTGTCTAAATGAGTTCAGGGTATTTCTTACTAATATCTCGTAATGCATTTTCCAACTGATTTTTCTCACATATTCACTACTATCTTCTTTTTAATGCCGCAATTCTTTTAATCGCTTCTTCAGGGTGTTCTTTAAAATAAGGTCTGCTCGTCCAAATTCTCAATCCCTCTGTCACAGCTCTTCTTGTATTCGGATGAATATCCCCCAACCATTCATCAATGACCGGTAGTGCCTGTTCATAACCTATTTTTCTACAATATTCATCAAAAGGCCTTCGCTAGCACTTCTTGAACTCGCCAATTTTCATCTTTAGAAACTTCCTTTTTCATAAAAGTCTAAAAATTTCTCTGTCTTCTGATAAATATCCAAATAAAAAACACCATACATGCAAGTGACCCCAAAAAGTCTAACTTTTTGGGGTCACTTCATTCTTCTATTCAAAAATTATTTAGTAATTTTTGTAACTCCACCCATATATGGAACTAATGCTTCAGGAACTGTTACACTTCCATCTGCTTCTTGGTAGTTTTCTAAGATGGCTGCTACTGTACGACCAACTGCTAAACCAGATCCATTTAATGTGTGTAATAATTCAATTTTTCCAGTTTCAGCTTGACGGTAACGAATTTTTCGCACGACGAGCTTGGAAGTCTACACAGTTTGAACATGAACTAATTTCACGGTAAGTATCTTGTGCTGGAATCCACACTTCAACGTCATATGTTTTAGAAGCTGAGAATCCCATATCTCCTGTACATAATACAATTGTACGGAATGGTAAGCCTAAACCACGTAATACATCTTCCGCATTATCTGTCATTTTTCTAATTCTTCAAATGATGTTTCAGGAGTTGCGAATTTCACCATTTCCACTTTGTTGAATTGGTGTAGACGGATTAAGCCACGAGTATCTCTTCCAGCACTACCTGCTTCTGAACGGAATGAAGGACTTAATGCTGTGAAATAAATTGGCAATTGTGCTTCTTCTAAAATTTCATTTGCATAATAGTTTGTTAATGGAACTTCTGCTGTTGGAATTAATGTTAAATTACGTTCGTCATTAATTTGGAATACATCTTCTTTAAATTTAGGAAATTGTCCTGTACCATACATTGATTGTTCGTTTACTAAATATGGTGTAATCATTTCTGTGTAGCCATGTTTTTTTCCACATGTAAATCAATCATGTAGTTGTAAATCGCACGTTCTAAGCGAGCCCCTAATCCTTTATAGTATAAGAAACGACTTCCTGATACTTTAGCGCCTCTTTCAAAGTCTAAAAATATCTAATGCTTCTGCTACTTCCCAGTGTGGTTTTGGTTCGAAATCAAAGACACGTGGAGTTCCTTCACGACGAATTTCTACATTTTCATTTTCATCTTCTCCTACAGGAACATCAGCTGCAGCAATGTTTGGTAAGCGTGAAGCGATGTATTCTAATTTTTTTCTTCTACTTCTGCTAATAAAGCATCTGTTGCTTTTACATCTTCCCCAACTTGTTTCATTTCTGCGATTTTTCGCACTTGCATCTTCTTTATTACGTTTTAATTGAGAAATTTCTTCCGTTACCGTATTACGATATTGCTTTTAATTGCTCCGTTTTTAAAATTAATTCACGACGTTTTTCGTCCAAATTACGTAATTCTTCTACTACTTGACGTTCTACTCCGCGGTTTTGTAAACCAACCACAACTTCTTCAAAGTGATCTCTCACTCGTTTCATATCTAACATATTGATTCCTCCAATTTCTTTTGTTTTGCTTGTTGAAAATTTGTTTAAACCATTGTAAAAAAATACACAACTCATCCCCGACAAATTGTCACTGGGACGAAGTTGTGTGTTTCACTTTTATCTTCGCGGTACCACCCGTATTCAATGTTTCCATTGCACTCATTTGCGATAACGGTTTGCTCCGGATGGCTTAATCAATGCTTTCGCCATGCATCATAGTATGTGGATTCGCTTGTCATACTTTACTAGCTTTCACCAAACGCTAGCTCTCTACAAAAGACTTCAAGTTACTATTCATACAGTTTTATATGTCTGTATTTTTACAATATTCTCTAAAGTTGTGCAACAGGTAATCAACAAATTGAACTATTTACGCTTCTTGCGCATGTAAGAAACCTTTCACTTTTTGGAAAATATTTCCAAAAAACTCTTGGATTCCATGAATAATTTTTTCAACAAATCCTCTCGCTTGTCGATAGCTATCTGTCACAATATTCGATGGATCAATTTCATATCCTGCAAAAGCTGGAACATGTCCTTCAGTTTGACCATCTACATATCCTAAATCTTCTCCTGGCATTTGGAAGTATAAATTTCCAATTGTTTTTCCTGCAGTGATAGGAGCTTGTAAAGCATTATTTTCATCTAATAATTCCTTAAATGGTTCAAAACGTACTTTCACTTGACTCATAGCAGTTCCTTTTGGAACAGCTGCTACAAAATTATCTCCATAATCTACACTAATCTTTTCATCAGACCCACCATTTACTGGATAAGGTTGAATATTTTTGAACAGATTTACCTGGAATTCCAACTACTAAGCCTTCGTATTTCTTGAATAATTCATCTAACATTTTTCGTAGTTACTTTAAAAACGATTCAATGGTTGTTTAGACCCCATCGTAACAACAATCACTGAAAAAAATTATTACGTGTTGCTGTTGTTGTAATTGAGGCTCCACTTATTTCAGAAGTTCCTGTTTTTTTAATCCATTTACTCCATCATAACCAAATAATAATCCTGGAATTAAATAGTTAAAATTATCCATCTTAGTAACACCCGCAGTTCCTGGTCGAAACTCCTTTGTCGCAACAGAAGAAATTTTTAAAAATTTCTGGAAAATCTAATACTAAACGTCTTGCTACAATCGCAACCGAACGAGCAGACATACTATTTTTCTGCATCATCTCCAAAATCTGGATTTTTTTCTGTTGTTCCATATTTATTCGGTAATCCTGTGGCATTTACAATTGAGGCATCATGAATTCCCCAAGATTCCAACTTCTCTTTCATTCGTTCGACCCATTTCGCTTCACTTCCAGCTAAATGTTCTGCCATCGCAATAGTTGCGGCATTTGCAGAATAAATCGAACTTGCTTCAAATAACTCTTGAATACTATATTTCTCATTCGGCCATAATGGCACATTTGATAAAGAATAATTTGCACTAATTTACTTGCTCGTTCGCTAATAAGGGATTTTTGTTTCCCATGTAATTTCTGAATTTTTAATCGCTTCTAATATTAAATACTGACTAACCATTTTACTCATCGAAGCAATGCCTCGAACATCATCTTGATTTTTTTCCATCAAAAATTTTTTTCCACTTGTTTGTTCGATAGCAATATAAGATGCAACATCTTCTAAAGCTGCAATTTCTTCTGCAGTCTTAGGTTTCTCAGCTTCTTCAGCGTGAACCACTGCTTGCATCGGACTTGCTAAACAACAAGCGATTAAAGTTGTCACTACGGCTTTTCATCCATTTGATTTTTTTCATAAGTTTATCTCCACAATTCTCTCTTTTGCCTATCCATCGTATCAATTTTCACTTAAAAAAACAACTCTATTTATATTAAGGTTTTATTACTTTTTTTAATGCGTTTTACATACCCGAACTGATTAAAATCCTGAATGATTTCGAAGAAATTCTAACTCTTTTTCAGTTGATTTTCTTCCTAAAAATTTCATTACGATATGGATAGCGTCCAAACTGTTCAATAATTTTTCGGTGCATCTGTTCATATTTCGCACGCTTTTTCCATTCCAGGTTCAGAAAAATAATTTTTCAGCCTCTTCGTGAATTACTAATGACTCTGAATGCATAAATGGCATATATAAAAAGCTTCGTTCAATAACCGTCAATTCTTTTTGAATACGGTAGGGGCTTCTTAGTGCTAATACAAGCGCCATGCCATCATATAAAAATGCTCTTACATCATCACGATATAAATTTCTAGAAAATTGATCTAATACAATAATTTCTGCTAATCTTCCTTGAACAGTCTTTCTCCAATGACTTAATTCTCCAGCAATAGCAGCTTGATGAATTTTTAAAAAAACGTCTATATATTTCTTTTATCCAATGCAACGGATTTTTACAAACCAATCCTTTGGTTCTAATTCCTCAAACCAAAATTGTAATACTTCTTGAGCTTCCATACTCTCCTCATTTTCTAGGCAAAGAAAGAAGAACTCCTTATCAAAGTTCTCCTTTATCTCTTATCCAATTTTTGCTTTTTCTTTGTCACTTAACACTTGATTCATTCGTCCATACTGATAACCCGCTAAGTCTAATGCAACATAACTAAAACCAATCGAGCGTAATTTACTTTCAATTTCTTGACGATGCTCTAATAATGTAGGGACTAAATCAAGAGATACTTCAATCCTTGCTAAATCTTGGTGAACACGTACACGCACTTGTTCAAATCCTAATTGAATTAAATAAGCTTCTGCTTCTTGTACCCAACGAACTTTTTCCGCGGTAATTTTTGTACCATATGGGAAACGAGATGCCATACTACAAGAAGGAACTTTATTCCAATTTTTCTACGCCAAGTCTTTTTGGCTAATTGACGAATTTCACTCTTATATAATCCGGCTTCTTGTAATAAACTACGAACGCCTTCCTCATTACGAGCTTTTACTCCTGGACGAAAGTCATCTACATCATCCATAATCGTCCCATCTGATAACACGGTAAATCCTTCTTGTTCTACATGTTCTTTAATAGTTTGATACAATAATTTCTTGCTATAATACCAAATTTTAGGAGTATTTGCTGCAATTCGTGGATCTGATAATTCTTCCATTTCTAATCCGATAACACGCGCTCCCATGTCATTGGCCAAATCAATTGCCATATCAAATTCGTAATCCGGAAATAATTCTGAATTGACCACAGCAGCTAAAAACATTCTCACTTCCAAGCGTATCAACAGCCACTTTTTAATAAATAAGTACTATCAATTCCGCCAGAATAAGTAATGACAATTTTCCCTATTTCTCGTAATATTTCTTCGAGCTTCTTCTCTTTTTCATCCATAAAGATTCTCCTTTACACTGACTTCTATTCAGCTTCTCTTCCTGTAAATTCTGCTAAATAAGAAATGTCCTTTACAATGATTTTTCTGATTTTTCACTTGTACAATCCCTCTGTTTTTAAATCATGAATAATACGATTTACACTATTTCGAGTTGAAATTCCACAAAATCCAGCAATATCTTCATTGGTTACTGCAAAATCAATTAATACTCCATCTCGAGTTTGAACTCCAAATTGCTTTACCAGTTTATAAAGAAATGCACATACCGCACCTTTTTACCATTCATCGTCATATATTGTAAAGGATTCAATGTTTTTCAGATAATTTTTCGATAATATTCTCGAATATAATCTTGTAATTTTTCGATCTTCTTTAACATATTCCCAAAACTTAATACGCTGAATACGATAAAAAACTAGCTTCATCCGATTCTACTCGAACATTGAAAGGTGCTGAAGTATAATTGAAACCTCATCTCTTAATAATGAGATAATATCAATCAGAGTAATATAAGATAAATTAAACTCTCTTCCATCTTTTAAGATGATACTAGTTTTAACAACACCTTCTTTCAATACATACGTATACGATTCTTCCAACCCATGATACGCTAAATACATATGTTTTTTTCTTTTTTTAATAACGGGAGCATTATGCTCTTCCAAAAATTTACTAAATAATTTTTCTTCCATTTGACGCACTCCTTTTTTAAAAAAACTTCTTCATTCTCCCAACCAATATTATCCTCTTGTAGAAAATATTTTTGTTAACATATGTTAACACCATTTGTGCCATCATTCCAGTAGGAAAAATATATACTAGACTATGTTAACGATTTGCAAAGGAGATGTTAAAAATGGTAGACATTAAATTACCTTATGACAAACAAATAATTACTGCTAGCATTCCTGAAAAATTTTTGCAGGATTGTTAGAATCAGAAGCTGAGAATTTTTCAAATCCTCTTTCTGAACAAGAAACTGTTGAGAAATCAATGGATAATCCTATTGGTAGTAAATTATTAGAAGAATTGGCAAAAGGAAAAAAGACATTGTTTTTAATTAGTTCAGACCACACTCGTCCAGTTCCTTCTCATATTATTACTCCAATTATTTTACGTCGTATTCGTAGTGTTGCTCCAGATGCTCGTATTCGTATTTTTAGTAGCAACAGGATTCCACCGTCCTTCAACTCGTGAAGAGTTAATTAATAAGTATGGTCAAGAAATTGTAGATAACGAAGAAATTGTTATGCATATTTCAACAAATGATGAAGATATGGTAACCATTGGTAAATTACCTTCAGGTGGTGACTGCATTATTAACCATATCGCTGCAGAAGCTGACTTATTAATCGCTGAAGGATTCATTGAATCTCACTTCTTTGCAGGATTCTCAGGTGGACGTAAATCTGTATTACCAGGAATTGCCTCTTATAAAACAATTATGGCAAACCACTCTGGTGAATTTATTGACTCTGATAAATCAAGAACAGGTAACTTAAAACACAACTTAATCCATGAAGATATGGTTTATGCAGCACGTACTGCTAAATTAGCTTTTATCGTCAACGTAGTATTAGATGGAGAAAAAACGTATTATCGGTTCATTCGCTGGTGATATGGAAGAAGCTCACCATGTTGGATGTGAATTCGTTCGTGGATTAGCTCATGTTAAGAAAATCCCTTGCGATATCGCTGTTTCAACAAATGGTGGATTCCCACTTGACCAAAATATTTACCAAGCAGTTAAAGGAATGACTGCTGCTGAAGCTACGAATAAAAGAAGGCGGCGTTATTATTATGGTTGCTGGATGCCGTGACGGACATGGTGGTTCAGGCTTCTATCACAATTTAGCTGATTACAACCATCCAAAAAGAATTTTTAGAAAAAGCTATTAACACACCACGTTTAGAAACAATCCCAGATCAATGGACTGCTCAAATTTTAGCACGTATTTTAGTTCATCATCGTGTCATTTTTTGTTTCTGATTTAGTAGACCCTACATTAATTACAGATATGCATATGAAAATCGCTAAAAACATTTGACGAAGCATTAGCTCGTGCCTTTGAAATTGAAGGACAAGATGCTAAAGTTACTGTTATTCGTGATGGTTTTATCTGTCATTGTTGAAGACTAGGAAATTATTATGGATAAAAAAAGAGATTCTTATTCGCTTTCAAGAGGGACAGCTTTCATTAGAGAAGCTGCCTCTCAATTAGAAGGCATCAACGATATTGGTTTTGCTTCTTTAGATCTTTCTCGTAATAAAAAGAAATGGATTCCCAGAAATTATTTATGGAGAAGGAAAAAACAAAAGAGCAAATCGAAAAATTATTGAATCATTAGAAAAGAAAATCTTCCTGTACTAGCAACTAGAGTCGATAGCGAAAAAGGACAATACTTATTAGAAAAAATTCCTCACGGATTTTTATTACGAAACGGCTAGAGCTTTTTGTTGTTAATCCTTCACCAATTCATAGTGAACATTACATTGCTGTAGTAACGGCAGGAACAAGTGATATGCCTGTAGCAGAAGAAGCTGCTATTACTGCTGAAACATTTGGAAATCCTGTGAAACGTATTTATGATGTTGGAGTTGCTGGTATCCATCGACTATTCAATCGTTTGGATGATATTCGTGGTGCGAGTGTCATTATTGTCATTGCTGGAATGGAAGGTGCTCTTGTGAGTGTAGTCGCAGGATTAGTAGATGTCCCTGTCATTGCAGTACCTACAAGCGTAGGATATGGAAGTAACTTACAAGGTCTAACAACTCTGATGAGTATGTTAACTTCTTGTGCTTCTGGTGTGACAGTTGTCAATATTGATAATGGATTTGGCGCTGCTTATTCTGCTAGTATGATTAATCAAATTCGAGGTACTTCATCATGACACATTTATATTTAGAACCTTTATCTGGTATTAGTGGAGATATGCTGAATGGTCTTCTTATTGATTTGGGAGCCAGTTCAGACTATTTACAACAAGAACTTAAAAAATTAGCTGTAGACGGCTATCATTTGCATATTCATAAAATTGCTAAAAGCAGTATTTATGGAATTGATTTCGATGTTCATTTAGAACATGGAGAAAAAGACCATGGAGTCCATGGAGATTTCACTCATGAACATGAGCATCATCATGAGCACGATCACCATCATGAACACGATCATCACCATGAACACGATCATCACCATGAACACGATCATCACCATGAACACGATCATCACCATGAACATGGTCACCATCATCATGATGACGTTCGTGGATTACAAGAAATTATTGAAATTTTTGAGAATAGTACCGTTTCTGACTTTGTAAAAGAAAAAAAGTATGGAAGTGTTCCATGACATCGCTCGTGCAGAATCTGCCGTTCATCAAGTACCTATTGAACAAATTCATTTCCATGAAGTTGGAGCGATTGATTCAATTGTGGATATCGCTAGTTTCTTCATTTTATTTGAAAACTTAGGAATTACAAAAAGTATATAGCGCACCTTTAGTCGAAGGTAGTGGTACTATCAAAAGTCGCTCATGGCGTTATGCCGGTGCCTGTTCCTGCAGTCATGCAATTAAGAAAAGAAACTTCTATTTTTAATTCATCAAGACTTTGATATTAAAAACTGAACTGATTACACTAACTGGTCTCGCTTTACTAAAAGCAATTCATCCAGATTTTACCATTCCTGAAAACTTGGAAATTACTACTGTAGGTTATGGATTTGGGAAACGAGATACCGGGAAATTCAATGCCTTGCGTGGAAGCCTATGTCAGCCAACTACTCACTCATTCAAAGAAGTGCATCAAATAGACGATGAAATATACCAAATCGATACGACGATTGATGATCAAACTCCTGAACAAATGGGGTTTTTAATGGTTTCCTATATGAAAAAGGAGCTCTAGATGTTACTTATTTCAGTGTTTTTAGCAAAAAGAATCGTCCAGCAATCCATGTAACTCTTCTAATTGCTCTCACACAATTAGAAGAATTTACTAATATTCTATTTGAACAAACAAGCACCATTGGATTTCGTTATCAAAAAAATTTCAAGGAAAGTCATGCAACGAACTTTTCAAGAAGTTAAAAACAAGTTTAGGAACCATTCGTGTCAAACAAAACATCTATCAACATATCTCTAAAAACAACTCTTGAATTCGAGGATTGTGCTAGACTAGCAAAAACAGCATCAAATGCCAATTGGAAAAAGTCTTTCAACTATTAGAAAAAGAAATATTATCATAATTTAATAATAAAAAGGAGTTTTATATTTTTTTATGTTTACACAAGAATTTATTCACTTATTATCATCAGAATTTATGGGAACTGCCCTTATGATTTTTATTCGGGGTTGGAGTACACTGTGACGAAGTATTGAAAAACGAAATACAATGGTTCAGGTCACTTATTCGCCATCACAACATGGGCATTTGGTATTACTGTTACATTATTTATCTTTGGTGGAGTTAGTATTAATCCAGCTATGGCATTAGCAAAAAGTGGTATTGGGATTATTGCCTGCTGAACAATTTATCCCTATTGCAATCGCTGAATTTTTAGGGTGCATTTGCTGGTGCTGTTATCGTATGGTTCATGTATGCAGACCACTTTACAGCTTCTGAAGGTCAAGTAGATGGGAATTGCGATTCGTAACATCTTCTCTACAAACCCTAACTGCCGTAACTTACCTCGTAACTACTTCGTCGAAGCATTTGCAACCTTTATTTTTCTTAACAGCTATTTTAGCTACTGAACAAGTAAATAAAGATCAATTAAACATTATTGTTGGTTTTACTTGTATGGGCTGTTGGTATGGGTCTAGGGAGGTACTACAGGATTTGCGATGAATCAAGCTCGTGACTTAGGACCTCGTTTAGCGTACCAAGTATTACCAATCAGAAATAAAAGTAAATAATGACTGGCAATATGGATTATTAGTGCCAGGTACTGCTCCATTTATCGGTGCTGTAGCTGCTGCATTATTTGTTCGTTATTACTTAGGATATTTCATGTAAAACAAAAAAAGCTGCCAACGCAGCTTTTTTTGTTCTCTTATTTTTGACATCGCCAACACATCATCTAAATCTTGTTGGATTATTTGGTTTTGGATCAATCGATGAATCGTTACCAAATCGAGTAGCTAAACGTAATCTCAATTTCTCATTAAAATTACGAATCCAACGACCATTACTACGGTCATTCGTATGAGCATACGCTGTCGCAACCGCTTGGCGATACACTTCTTCATCTACTGTTAAGGAATCACTACCTAATTCATACAATCCAATTTGAGCAATTTCTTCAGATGTATAATCTTCAAAAATCAAATGTATTTGGAACACGACTCGCTAATCCTGAATTTGTTTCTAAGAAGGTACTCATTTCTTTATGGTATCCTGCAAAAAATGACAACCATATCATGTCGATGATCTTCCATAAATTTCAAGATTTCATCAATGGCCTCTTGACCAAAAACTATCATTAGCTCCATGTTTTTAAAGAATAGGCTTCATCAATAAATAAAACTCCACCAAGGGCAGCTTGTAATTGTTCTCTTGTTTTAATGGCTGTTTGCCCTTGGTAACCACCAATTAAATCTCCACGAGAAACTTCAACCATTTTATTCGTTGCAATCATACCTTTTTGATACAATAATTCGCCAATAATTCTAGCAACCGTTGTTTTACCCGTCCCTGGATTTCCTAAGAATAACGAATGTAACGTAATATTTTTGGTTTCAATTCCTTGTTCTTGTCTCACCTTCGATAATTCTACTTGATGAATAAAGGCACTGACTTGTTCTTTTACTTTTTCTAAACCAATTAATTGATTTAATTGTTCCCATGCATCAACTTTATGTTCGGATTCTTCATAACTTCCTTGTGCCAATGCTTTTTCAATATCTTGGTTTTTTTAATTAAAGTCATATCTTCGCCATCTTGTGACATCACACGGAAAAATAAATTCTTGCATAATTTGCTCATTTTTGATTACGAATCCATCGAGCATTACTCTTATCTAAGGAACGTTTATAAGCGTTTTTTTAATGTTGCGAGCATAAAATTCTGGATCTTCAACTTTTCGAGCTTTTTCCTTCAAAAAAATTTTTAAGTCCCATTTGAACAATTTCATCAGATGAATAATCTTCAAACACTAACTGATGCGGTACACGAGAGTTGAAGCCTGGATTCACATCAAAAAAATTGTTCCATTTCTTTTGTATATCCTGCAAAAATCACCATAATATCATCACGATGGTTTTCCATATATGTTAATAATTCATTAATTGCTTCTTCCCCTGTGCTATTCGAACCTTTTTTTATTTAAAAGCATACGCTTCATCAATAAATAACACGCCACCTTTAGCTTCTTCTAATTTCTTACGTGTTTGTTCTGCTGTTTGATTCACATATCCAGATAATAAATCAGCTGCTGATACTTCTACAAATTTGAACTCTTCCCTTTTTAAGGCTCCATATTGGAATAAGATTTGTCCCATTAAACGTGCTACGGTTGTCTTACCTGTTCCTGGATTTCCTAAGAAAGCTGCGTGCATCGTCATTTTTCTGGTGGTAATCCTTGTTCGATTTGTAATTGATTATATTTTTGCTTGTTGAATTAATTTATCAACCTTTTTCTTTGACGGTTTTTGAGCCCAATTAGTCCTTGCAACTCTGCATAGTAATCAGTATTCGTTTGATGATCTTTTTGCATTTACTATTCGAATAATTTCCCCGTTTTCACTTCTTTCTGGGGTTACTTTATGTTTCTGAGTAATTCTGCATTGACTCGTTTCATCTGTTTCATAGTTCAGTTTTGTAGCATCTCCATTTAAATGAATAAAGTCATTGGCAATAAAGCTTGAACCTTCTTTCACACGGATTATGGTAGAAGTTTCTTTCTACTTCTACACTATCTCCAACAAATAAAGCATTTATTGTTAAACTAATGGGAATATGTTGACTTTCTTTATTTAAAAATCGTAATCTCCCTTGTGAATATAAAGTTGATTCTCCATCAATCGCAAGATTATGCTTTATAGCCCCATTCACCATACGAATATGGCTATTTTTTTAACTTCATAAAGTCAACATTTAAGTTTTTTTGAAAAACTCCTGTACAAGACTTTTTGTAAATAAATCGTATAATAATCCTTTCCAACACCATGTATTAGACTATCTTCAATCACTAGTTCACTTTTTGCTAGCATTTAAAACAGCTTGACTTCCACCCTCAAACGTTCCAGTAACTTGACTTGAAAGAATCGATAGTTTTGAATCATCAATCCATAAAGAAGTAGGTCGGCTACACTCCATTTTTGAACGTACAAATGCTAATTCAGAATTTTCACGAATCAATAATCGATTTTGAATCGTAGAATCTTGAATAGAAACGACTGAATGAATAAATTTCATCCCTAATTGGTGTTTGTCCGGTAATTTTGTCGTAAACTGCTTAAAATTAACTTTACTTTTTTTCTTCTGAAAAATACTAAGAAATGATCATTTTCTGGAAAAATCTGTTTGCAATACGCAGTTTTTAAAAGTAACTTCCGATTCTCCTGTAATGTGAAACATATTGGTATTTTTGTAATACTGACATCCACAAGTTTTGAAAAGTCACGTTTACCTTATTAGAAATTTTAATTTTTCCCGTAATCGTATTTAAAAAACCTATTCCCTTCTACATGACCAACAATTGTTATATTTTTTTGTTATTTCAGTAACAGGTTCTTTTTGTAAAAATTCATTGTCAAATGAGGAGTAAATTCAATAATATCTCCATCCTCAGCTGCTTCATAAGCCGCATCAAAATCCCAAGTGTCTTCAGTTGCTCCAACAAGAAATCTTGGCATAGTCTCACTCCTTACATCTTTATATTTTGGTTAAATTTCTACTTATAATAGTATTATTATACCAACGTTCATTAGAAAACTCTATTAAAAAAAGGCTTCATTCACACAAACAATCGCGGAACAAAAACCTCTAAAAAAACGTTGATATATCAATAACTTAAAAGGAGAAGAGGAGATTTGAACTCCCGCGCCGCTTTCACGACCTATCGCATTTCGAGTGCGACCCCTTCAGCCTCTTGGGTACTTCTCCATTACTAACAATAGTATATTCCCTTTTCCCCAACTCCTCAAGATTTTTTTCCAAAAATTTATAAGAAACTGATAACTTATCCACAGAGTTATCCACATGTACACATGTTCGCTACTAAATTTTGTTTATCCTTCCTCTCTATCCACTATATATTGGTCAATACCCTTTTTTTGTAATATTTCTGTTATATCTTGTTCGCTTGATTTATCCACAATTTTATTCCATTATCCAAAGTTATCCATAACGTCTGGAAACATTGATATAACAAGGTTTCGATAACTCTTCCAATAAACTTATTCACAATTCGCCCTTTACTTGTGGATAACTTGTTTTCAAAAAGCTTATCATATCAATGATTTTTAAAAATTTATTTTTTTCTTTTTACAAAACTTTAAAAATATCCACATAGTTATCAACATTTTTGTGGATAACTATGTGGAAACATCATTTTATAAACTTGGACTATCTGAACTTGTTAATTGAATCGTTGCTGTTTGTTTTTGTCCATTTCTATAGTACGTTACTTCCATACTAGAGCCAACAGTTTTACTATACAATGCTTTTCTTAATGTTTGTACACCTGTAATTGGTTTACCATCAATTTCTGTAATGACATCATATTGTTTTAATCCGCCTTTACTTGCGCTACTATCATCTTGAACATCTGCTACAACGACACCTTCTTTGACATCATTTGATAATGCTAATTGTTGACGTCCTTGAGAAGAAACAGATGTTAAATCGACCATTGAAATACCTAATACGGGACGAATCACTTTTCCTGATTTTTCTAATTGATTAATAATAGAAACGACTTCATTACTTGGAATCGCAAATCCAATACCTTCTACGCTAGATTTACTAATTTTCATAGAATTGATTCCAATGACTTGTCCTGCGGCATTGACTAATGCTCCACCAGAATTTCCTGGGTTAATTGCAGCATCTGTTTGGATAGCCGTTACAACCCAATCTTGTTTTCCATCTCCATCCACATCTGTTGGAACAGAACGATCTTTGGCAGACACAATTCCTTGAGTCACACTTGTAGCAAATTCAGTTCCTAGAGGCGAACCGATAGCAATAGCTGTTTGCCCAGCTTTCACTTCATCTGAATTTGCAAACTCAGCAACAGTTGTCACTTTATCTGCTTTTAATTTTTAATACTGCTAAATCCGTCCATTTATCTGCACCAATTAATTCTGCTTTTTTTCACGAGTACCATCTACCATTAATACTTCTAATTCTTGAGAACCAGAAATAACATGATTATTTGTTACGATATAAGCATAGCCATTTTCAACTTTATAAATAACTCCACTACCTTCAGAAGCAGTTGTTAAATCACTATCTTCTGTTTTTTTGATTTTTGTCTGCGGCTTTGACCGTAATTACCAAATAAACTATTTTTGATTGATACTTTGTTTATTAATAACAGAAACAACTGCATTTTTTTCACATTTGCAACGACATCAGAGACATCCCCAGCACCCTTATTTGATAATGCTGTAGGACTTGTTTTGACAGTTGTTGTACTAGTTGCTGTAGATTTTTACTCCTGTTAATTGGTTTAAGGTTCCTGTTGCACTCATAGCGCCAAATCCAATGATTACAGCTAATAAGCCACCCGTTACTCCACCAACAAATCCTGAGCGAAAAGCTCTTTTTTTCTTACCTTGTCTTGTAACTTCAGGAATACTTTCTTCTATTATTGTTTCATCTATTTGTGTATGTTCTTGTTTATTTTCTACTTCTTCATGGAATTCATTTGTCATGAATATCCCTCCTTTTCATCTTAGCAATCACTTTATTGCTTTCTTTTTGACACCCTTTATACTAATCTAGCTTTTTTTGAAAAAAAGTTTGAAGATAATGTAATAAATCCATTATAAACTTGTAAATAAATACCCAAATAGTTGAATTTTCTTTAAACTCTAAATAATTCTGTCGGCTCATATGGATCTGTATGATACACTTCAAAAAGTATCATGAATCCCACAATCATGTTGTAATAGAATGGATTCCGCAGTTTGATAAGCTAGTTCTTTTAAATTATTATCTTGACTTAAATGTCCTAAATAAATTCTTTTCGTCTTATCTCCTAGCATTTCGCACATCGCTAATGCACCATCTTCATTGGATAAATGTCCTTTATCACTTAAGATTCTTTGTTTTAAATGCCAGGCATAATTTCCCATCCGTAACATATCGACATCATGATTACTTTCCATTAAATAAGCATCAGCATTATATAATAACTTTCTTAATTTCTCACTCACATAACCCGTATCCGTTAACATGACAAATTGTTTTTGATCTTTTTGAAAGGAGTAAAATTGAGGACAAGCTGCATCATGAGATACAGCAAAACTCATTACATCAATATCTCCAAAAGTTTTTTTATTACTCCTGGTTCAAATAAATGTTTTTGTTCTTGTTTAATGACCCCAATATTTTTTTCTTTCCATCGCCTTCCATGTTTTCTCATTGGCATAAATATCCATGCCATACTTTCTTGCTAATACGCCGATTCCTTTAATGTGATCCACATGTTCATGCGTCACTAAAATGGTATCAATATCTGCTACTGAGCGTCCAATTTTTTCCATTTGGGCGGCAATAGCTTTTCCTGTTAAGCCACAATCTACTAAAAATTTTTTTCTTTGTGGAGTTTCAATATAAGTTGCATTACCAGAACTTCCACTAGCTAATAGACTCACTAAAAAAACTTGATTCGCTCATATTTCCTTCCTTCCCTATTGCGTTGTTCCTGTATTGACTGTTTCAGTCGCTTCATTTTGTTAAGACAGTCCCTCGAATAGCATCTACCCGTCGAACAATCATCTGCCCATCCGCTTGTTTAAATTCTACATACCAAGCTGGAGAATAGATAGATAAATCTTTTTAAAAGCTAACGATTTATAATAAGATAATCGAACAACTGAAATCGTTGATCGAGTTGGAATTCTTCCTGCCAAATATAATACTTCTATTGCCTTTTTGAGAAGTAATTAAAGAACGATTATTCCCTAGTTTTTTTCAACATTCCCCGCAAAAGTTTGCTCATAACTAATGACTTGATTATTAGCATTCAAGGTAAAAAAATAATTTGACTACTTCCATCCATAACCGGTATTTGATTCGCTCTTTGTGCATAAATCACTTTTTCGTGTTGTGGGATTATAATTGAACCATGTATATTGATTTCCATTGACAATCGCTCCACTCTCAACATAAGCTGTTAATTCTGCAAAATTTTCCATAGTCGCTGTGGTATTAGCATCTAATGTTAATTGGATTGGAAAAAAATTAATTGAGAGGAAATAACTCCCTTATCATAAGATACAACCTGACTCGGCAATGCATTCACAGGTGCTTCAATACTAATCGGACTAATTTGAATAATTGGAAGAGATTCTACGGTCATGTTCACTCCCGTTACTGTAATTCCATCATTTCGCATTTGTTCCATTACATTAATACTGGTATTTAAAGGAGTTTTTACTTCTTTTTTTCATTTGCCAAAATAGTCCAAATAAAAATATATCTAAAAAGAGGAAACTGATAATTAATACCAAAGTCGATCGTCTAAAAATCCATCGCTATCCCCTCCTTGATCTTTTAGTGGTTGATTTAATTCTTCTAATGTTCTCCAATTTCCATCTACTTTTATATACCAATTTGGAAGAAATTCAACGATTTGATTACTTTCTGGACTTGATTTCCAAGCATATCCTAGTCGAATATCCTCTAACGTACTTAAGGAAATTCCTTTACCTAAGATTTGATCCATTAATTCTTTTTCCACTCATTAAATCAACCTTTTTGATTTTTTTAGCAGGAATAGGCGTTTCCGCAATCAGCGAAGACAAACGCATCTTTTTCCACCCCAGTAAGCGTAATAATAAATTGAGAAAAACCTTCCTTTGCATCCGAAAAAGAATTGGATAGGAACCAACGTAACGCATATATTCCACAATTTTTTTCTTTCTGTATCAAAAATCAGAAAAAAACTCATTCCTAATTTCCATCCACCAATTTTTTTCATTTGAGCAAAAGATTGCTGTAAATGAACCGTCAATGATAAAGGCTCATCATCCACACGATTTTGATAATAGGAAATAACATTCGTTGAACGATCCATTTTTTTAATTGGGATAAATTATCATTATAAATAATGGATTGCCCATCACTTCTATTTCTCAACTCTGATGGATTCGCAAATAATTGTGTAATATAAAAAAACTAATCGGTATTTGTTCCATTAAATACGTTTGCTTTTTCCAGTGATAAATTATTCACTTCAATAAATACTTGTTTATGTTTTTAAAAATATAGGATTCTACGAGATAAAAATTTATCTTCTTCATAAAATTTTTGAAAAATTCTATTTGAACATCTTGATCTATTTTAGCTTGGTACAACTGTTTCGTATAATCATTTTACAAAATAAACACTTTTAGAATCATCATAGCGATATATAATTCTACTAAAAGGTTTCTTGACGAAATTCCTCAGGGAATATCCGCAAAATATCGACTCATAATAGAAAAAGTAACAGGAGCATCAAAAAAAGTAGTTGACTAAAGGAGTCCCTTAATACTAATTGTTCATAATTTTTCTTGAGATAGAACTTCTCTCTTTCCAATTTCCTTATATTTTCCCACTAAAGCATTATTCACAGATTCAATAATGGTTGAGTCACTCGTCATTTTCACCTTATTTTCATAAGAATAGACAAAACGAGTTGGACGAAATACATCTTCTAACGCATAATTAACTCGTGCTTGTGTACTATTATCTTGATTTGTAGAGGCCACATTTCTTGTTAATCCATTATATGAAAAAATTTCTACTGGACGAAAAACAATTACCGCTGTTAAGGCTAAACTAAATAAACTTAAAACAATTAAAACGGCAATTAAATATCTAGAACGAATTCTCATTCCCATTCACCATCCTCTTCAAATGGAATATATGGTAAGGATACAAAGAAGGTAGATCCTTTATTTTCAATACTGTTTACCCAAATTTTTCCGCCATGTAATTGGACAACTTCTTGAGCAATCGCTAATCCAAGACCACTTCCCCCCATTGCACGAGAACGTGCTTTATCCACACGATAAAAACGGTCAAATAAATGAGGGATATCTTTACGGGCAATTCCTAACCCTTCGTCGCTCACACTTACAATAATATCCGTATGAGTTTCCATTAAACGAACAATAATACGTCCCCCATCCGGAGAATATTTAATCGCATTATTAATAATATTATCCAATACTTGAGTAATCTTATCTTGGTCTAATTCCACCCATAAATCACGTTGCGTAATATCCGTTAAAAATACGATAATTTTTATCTCGATAAGGCTCTGATTGCAATACCATTTCAAAACGATTCACAATATGAACTACTAATTCATTCATATTAATAAATTCTTTTTCTAATCCAAAACGATTTTTGGTCCATACGAGATAAATTCAACAAATCTGTAATCATTCGCATCATACGATCTGTTTCAGTTTCAATCACATTTAAAAAAATCCTGGAGCAATCTCTTTATTTTCCCACGCTCCATCGACTAAGGCTTCAGTATAACTCTTAATACTTGTTAACGGCGTACGCAATTCATGCGATACATTTGATACGAAATTTCTACGTTCTCGTTCAATTTTTTTGTTGCTCAGTAACGTCAGTTAGAACACAGACTAATCCACTAATAAATCCTGATTCACGTTGAATAACGGAAAATTCACATTGAATCATTGAATCTTCTCCATCCTCTTCTAAGTGAATTAAACGCTCTTGTTGCGTTTCTAATAATTCTCTAAAAGTAACACGCTCTTCCAATGGAAGAATTTCCAGAAGGAATTCCAATCACTTTTTCTGATTTTAAATTCAAAATATCTAAAAGCTGCCGTATTCATAATGACAATACGACCACGTCTATCTGTCGCAATTACCCCATCACTCATATGACGCAAGACACTATCTAAGCGTTGACGTTCGGATTCAGTACTTTCTTGTGCTTCTTTAATTTTTCAACGAAAGATCATTAATCGCTTGACCTAACTGCCCTAACTCATCATCACTATAAATTTTAACTTCTCCAGTATAATTTCCCTCTGCTATTTTTTTCCGTTTGTTTCTTCATCTCCGCAATTGGTTTTGTAATTCCTTGAGAAATAAGGAATGTAATAATAATTACTAATACAATCGCAATCAATGATGAACTAACGAAAATAACTCCAATATCTTTTTACTTGTGTATACCTTGACTCAATATTTGTCGTAACAGAAATAATTCCTAATGGATTACCAGAATTGCCGCTTATTGGAGAAATTGGCGAAACAATCTTCCAATAACGATTTTCATATTCAGTATAATTGTAAGCATACACATCATTGGTTAATAATACTTGTTGTGCATCTGCTTCTGTTGTTCGAGTCCCAACAACGGATTGTTGCGATTGATTGGTTGTTCCTAAAATATATCCCTGAGTATCCATAATACGAGCTTCTACAATACTACTACCCGTTGGATAATCTTGTAGTATTTTAGAAATTTCGGCTATTTTCACTTCATCTTTATCATCTCTTGCTAAAAATAGGTTTGCACACTATTTTTCAAAAATCCAACTTGCAATTGAATTTGTTCTTGGAAGTTGGAAATCATCTGTGTTTCCAATTGACGCAAGAAATTCGCAACAATTAATTGCAAAGAAATCATCAGCATGAAAATAAATAACACAGGGATTTTAAATTGAATGGAACGAAAGAATCGTTTCACTTTTTGCATTGTTTTTCTCCTTTATAGATAATAAATGCGCCTTTCTTCCCAGAATAGTTCTTGGTAAAGAAAAGCGCATCTTTCTAAAGCTTCTTTTTTTCTTGTTCTGGAGTTTTTAATATAGTACCCTACTCCACGTCTTGTCATAATCCATGTAGGATGACTTGGTGTATCTTCAATTTTTTCACGCAAACGTCTCACAGTTACGTCTACTGTACGAACATCTCCGAAGTAATCATATCCCCAAACCGTTTGTAATAAATGTTCTCTTGTAATGACTTGCCCAATATGTTTTGCTAAATAGTGAAGTAATTCAAACTCACGATGTGTTAATTCAATTTCTTCTCCTCGTTTAGAAACGACATAAGCATCTTCATGAATAATTAAAGAACCTAATACAATTTCGTTCGCTACTTTTTCTTCCTCAGGTTCACTAGGGGCAATATGTTGACGACGTAAATTAGCTTTTTACACGTGCTGTTAATTCTCGATTTGAGAAAGGTTTTGTCACGTAGTCATCGGCTCCTAATTCTAACCCTAACACTTTATCAATTTCTGAATCTTTTGCAGTTACCATAATAATTGGAACATTACTTGTTTTACGAATTTCTCGGCAAACTTCTAATCCTTCAATTTTTGGTAACATCAAATCTAAAATGACTAAATCTGGATTTTCCTCAGCAAAAAACTGCTAATCCTTCTTCTCCATCAAATGCGGTAACAACTTCGAACCCTTCTTTTGACAAACTAAATTTGACAATATCTGAGATTGGCTTTTCGTCATCTACTACTAAAAATCTTTTTCATAACTAGCTCCTCTCTTGCGATTGAGCGTTCGGGAAATATTATTTACTATCCCAAACATCTTCTAAAAATATTGGTTTGATTTCTATCAGGGCCTACTGAGAATGTTGAAATCTTCACTCCTACTAATTCTGAAACTCTACGTACATAGTTTTGCGCTTCAATTGGTAATTCATCCAATGTACGGCATCCTGTAATATCTTCACTCCAACCTGGAAGTTCTTCATAAACTGGTTCACATTGTCCTAATTCTACTAAACTTGCTGGATAATGGCTAATTTCTTCTCCATTTGATTTACGATAGGCAACACAAATTTTTACTGTTTCCAATCCAGTTAATACATCGATACTATTTAAGCATAGATTTGTAATACCTGATACACGTTTAGAATGTCTCATCACAACACTATCAAACCATCCAACACGTCGTGGACGTCCTGTTGTTGTTCCATATTCACGACCAACTTCACGAATACGGCTTCCAATTTCATCAAATAATTCTGTCGGGAATGGACCATCTCCTACACGAGAAGTATAGGCTTTACAAACACCAACTACTTTTTGTCACTTTTGAAGGGCCAACACCACTACCAATCGTTACTCCACCTGCTAATGGATTAGAAGAAGTTACAAATGGATATGTTCCTTGGTCGATATCTAACATTACGCCTTGTGCACCTTCAAATAATACGCGTTTTCCATTATCTAAAGCATCATTTAATAATACAGAAGTATCGCAAACATATTGTTTAATTTGTTGACCGTATTCATAATATTCTTCAAAAATTTCTTCAAAATTCATTGGATTTGCATCATATAATTTCGTAAATTGACGATTTTTGTCTTCTAAATTCAAACGTAAACGTTCTTCAAAAACTTCTCGATCTAGTAAGTCCGCAATACGAATCCCTACACGAGCGGCTTTATCCATATATGCAGGGCCAATTCCTTTAATCGTTGTACCGATTTTCTTGTCCCCTTTTGCTTCTTCTTGTAAACGATCCAATTCAATATGATATGGCAAAATCACGTGCGCACGATCTGAAATTCTTAAATTGTCAGTCGTAATATTTCTTTCATGTAAATAGGCTAACTCTGTTACTAAAGATTTTGGATTAACAACAACTCCATTTCCAATAATACAAAGTTTTTTTCTGGCGAGAAAATTCTGACGGAATTAAATGCAATTTATACGTTTCTCCACCAAACTGAATCGTATGTCCAGCATTATCGCCCCCTTGATAACGAGCAACATACTCTGCTTTTTCACTTAGAAAATCAGTAATTTTACCTTTTCCTTCGTCTCCCCATTGTGTACCTACTACTACTACTGATGACATATCCGCACCTCTTTAATTTATTTTTTTCTACATTGGTGGCATTGAAGCTTCTAAACTTTTTGATGCTATCGATGTAAATTTATTATATTCTTTAATAAACATTAATTCTACGGTTCCTCGTGGACCGCTACGGTTCTTTTTCTATAATGACTTCAATAATATTATTCGATTCTTGTTGTGGAACATTTCCATCTTCATCTGGTTCTTGTCGGTAATAATCGTCTCGATATAAGAATGCTACAATATCCGCATCTTGCTCAATCGAACCTGATTCACGAATATCCGACATCACCGGACGTTTATCTTGTCTTTGCTCTACTCCACGTGATAATTGAGATAAAGCAATAACTGGAACACTTAGTTCTTTAGCAAGTTTCTTTAAATTTCTTGAAATTTCTGAAACTTCTTGTTGACGACTTTCTCGTCCATTTCCTTCAATTAATTGTAAATAATCAATCACAATTAATCCTAAATTATTTCTTTCTTGTTTTAATCGTCTACATTTTGCACGAATTTCCGATACTCGAATACCAGGTGTATCATCAATATAAATTGGAGCATTCGATAAAGTACCCGATGCTACAAAATAACTACGGAGTTCTTCTTCTGTTAAACGACCATTTCGCATATTACTTGCATCAATACTGCCTTCCGAACATAACATCCGGTTTACAAGAGATTCAGCACTCATTTCTAAACTAAAAAAATGGCTACCGTTTCATTTGTTTTTTTGTCGCAACATTTTTTTAGCAATATTTAATACAAACGCTGTTTTACCAACAGATGGACGTGCTGCTAAAAATAATTAATTCATCCGAATGAAGTCCTGAAGTCATTCGATCTAAATCAATGTATCCGGTTGGAATCCCTGTAATTTCTCCCGTATTTTTCATTCGCTCTTCAAGAGATAAATATGCTTCGTTCAAGACTTTTGTAATATCTACAAATCCTGCTCGATTTCTCTTTTCCGAAACTTCTAAAATACTTCGCTCAGCTCTATCCAACACGACTGCTACTTCATCTGTTTCACCATATGCATCTGTTGCAATATCCGTAGAAGTTCGAATTAATTTTTCGTAAAGTTGATTTTTTTCACTAACGATTTTAGAATAATATTCTACATTCGAAGCAGTCGGAACTTTTTCAGCTAATTCTAGTAAATAAAAATTGTCCCCCTGCATTTTCTAACTGTTTATTTTTGATTTAAACGTTCTGCAACTGAAACAATATCAATGGGCGAAGAATCATTATTTAATTCCACCATCGCTTTAAAAATCACTTGGTGGTTTACTCGATAAAAATCTTCTGGCACTAAAAATTCCATCACAGGCACAATTGAATCTGGATCTAATAAAATTGCTCCTAAAACAGATTGTTCTGCATCTAAATTTTGTGGTGGAATTCTTCCTTCAAATTGTTCATCCACTTGTCCATTGACACCTTCTTTCATTCCATACATACGGTGTCATTTTTACCATAAAATCTACAAAAGAAACAGACAGAACCTTTCAAAGAACAGAAAAAATCCAAGACGGGTTCTCCGTCTTGGATTTTCTAAGAAGTGCCTTTTCTAATGATTAGTCTTGATGTTTCATTGTTGGGAATAATAATACGTTGCGGATTGATTGGCTGTTTGTTAGTAACATTACTAAACGGTCAATACCGATACCTACCCCACCAGTTGGAGATAATCCATATTCTAATGCTTGTACGAAATCTTCATCTAATGGATGAGCCTCATCGTTACCAGTTTCTTTTTCTTCTACTTGTTTCATGAAACGTTCACGTTGATCGATTGGATCTGTTAACTCTGTAAATCCATTTGCATATTCTTTTGTACAAATGAAGCATTCGAAACGATCTGTGAAGCGTGGGTCTTCATCATTTTTACGAGCAAGTGGAGACACTGCTACTGGATGTCCATAAATAAATGTTGGTTGAATTAATGTTTCTTCTACAAATGTTTCGAAGAACTCATTTACGACGTGACCATAAGTCATTGAGTCTTCAACTTTCACACCTTTTTCTTTAGCAATCGCACGAGCTTCTTCATCTGTCATTTCTACCCAGAAGTCTACTCCTGTTACTTCTTTAATGGCATCTACCATATGAACTCTCTTCCAAGGAGCTTTTAATTCAACTTCATATTCTCCATAAGGAACTTTTGTTTTTACCTAAAACTTCTTGCGCAACACTTGATACGATTCCTTCTGTTAAGTCCATAACATCTTGATAGTCAGTGTAAGCAGTATAAATTTCGATTGATGTAAACTCAGGGTTATGAGTTGTATCAATTCCTTCATTACGGAATACACGCCCGATTTCATAAACACGTTCCATTCCACCTACTACTAAACGTTTTAAGTGTAATTCTGGAGCAATACGCATGTATAATTCCATATCTAAAGCATTATGATGAGTAATAAATGGACGAGCATTCGCACCCCCAGCTAATGTGTGTAATACTGGTGTTTCCACTTCTAAATAATCACGAGAATCTAAGTAATGACGAATTTCACGGATAATTTTACTACGTGTTACGAAACGATCCATACTATCACGGTTACTAATTAAGTCTAAATAACGTTGACGATATTGTTGTTCTACATTTGTTAATCCATGATATTTATCTGGTAGTGGACGTAAAGCTTTTGTTAAATGAACAAATTGAGTAGCTTTAACAGATAATTCACCAGTGTTTGTCACCATAACTGTCCCTACAACACCAACGATATCTCCTAAGTCAGCTTTATCAAATAATTCATAAAGCTTCATCTCCGACAACATCTTTACGAACATAAATTTGAATTTGACCTTTACCATCTTGAATATGCGCAAAACCTGCTTTACCTTTTCCACGTTTTGTCATAATACGACCTGCGATTTGAACCGTCACTTCTTCTTGTTCAGCTAAGCTTTCTTTTGTCGCACCTTCAAATTGTTGATGAATTTCTTCAGTGGATTGTTTTTGTTTTAAATCCTGTTGAAAAAAGGCTCTACTCCTTTTTCACGTAATTGATGCATTTTTTTCACGGCGAACTTGTAATTGATCATTCAGTGTTTCTTGTACTTCTACTTCGTTAGACACTGTATTTCCTCCTTTTTTTGTGACATGAGTCACTGTATTTCTAGTCTATTGTACCAATTATTGACTGATAAATAAAGCGTTTATGATTATGTTTATTTTTCTTTATTAAGCCTTCCTGACATTCTGGTCTTTTTTTCTTTTATCTGCGTCAACATTTTTTTAAACATACATATAAAAAAAGACGATAGATTTTTCATTTTCTATCGCCTATTGCGTCTCTATTTCACCTGATAAACTGAATTCTATACTCCATTCTCATGAGCCAATTTATGTTCACAACTATTGATAAAATCTTCATGTTTATGATGATGGAACTCTTCATTTCCAAAAATGATAATGCTCATGAGTATGCATAATCACATGAGTATGTGTAACTCCATTATGTGTATGAACAATCGTATGCATATGCCCATGAAGATGATTTTTTATCATAGTATCATAAACGACAAACGCCGTTCCAATGAACATAAAAGCTAGTCCCACAAAATATTCTACAGCTAGTTTTTCTCCATTTACTGCAAACGCTAAAAATGAGCCTACAAAAGGTGCCACTGCATAATAGGCACTCGTCTTAGCTGCACCTAAATTTCTTTGTGCTCGTATATATAGAAAAAAATACTTAATCCATATGAAACATAGCCAAGCAACATAATCATGACAATATATTTCATTTCTGGAATCTTTTCACCAAGTAAGACAGCAATAACAAATGCGCCTCCTCCGGAAAAAATTCCTTTTAACAAAAACAATCTGATATGTACTTTTTCTCTGATATCTTTCTTGTACAGTTATTTTTCAAGCCCCCAGCAACAAGTTGCTAAGATAACGAAAAGAGAGCCTATAGAAAACTGAAAACTACCAATTCCCTCAAATGACAAAACAATACTTGATAATGTAATAAACCCTATTGCAATCCACAGTTTTTCCTGATACTTTTTCCTTAAAAATAAGTAACGCTATTAATGTAGTCACTACAATTTCAAAATTACCTAGGAGTGAGGCATTAGATGCTGTCCCCATTTTTATTCCTATCATTAAAAAAATATAGGTGCAACTATATCTAATAGAATCATTCCAACCGTATAAGGTAAATCCTGTTTTGTAAGTCTCTCTGATTTATCTTCTTTTTTTGATATGAAATAAATACATCATTCCAACCCCAACACCCGCTCCAAGATACAGAAAAAGCTGCTAAAAAAAGTTGGTGGAATATTTTTCCAATAGAATTTTTTTGAAAACGGTGTATTAATAGCATAAAAATACAGCTGCTAACAACGCTAATATAATCGCACTTGTCTTTGTTTTTCCTTCAAAATATCTCATCTCCAATACTAGAAAAATATAAGAAGCTATTCTTAATCAGAACAGCCTCTATTTTTTTAGTGGTAATAGTAAATTCGATAAATTCTTACTCTACTTCTTTTCCACGTTCTAACTGTCTTTCAACACGCTCTAAATGTTCTTGGACAAATTGGTCTAAAATTTGTTTCACTTGAGATACTGTTGTAGACTCATTAATCGCAACTTTTGTTTTTCGTTGCACGAGGAATTCCTTTTTAAATAGTAAGCTGCTAATTTACGGAATTCTTTTGTCGCTACTGACTCACCTTTTAAGTTAGCTAAACGATCTAAATGAGTTTTAGCAATTTCAATTTTTTCAGGAACTGTATTTTCCGGTAATAATTCTCCCGTTTCTAAATAATGAACGGTTTGTTTAATCATCCATGGATTTGCTAGAGCAGCTCGTCCAATCATGACTCCATCAACACCTGCAATGTCAATCATTTTCTTAGCATCTTGAGGAGAACGCACATCTCCATTTCCAATTAATGGAATACGTGTTAAGTTTTTCTTCACCTCACCAAGAATTTCCCAGTTTGCTTTTCCATCATACATTTGTACACGAGTTCTACCATGCATCGCAACAGCACTTGCACCTGCTCGTTCTGCTGCAAGGGGCATTTTTCAACGGCATATAAATGTTCATCATCCCAACCGGTACGCATTTTCACTGTTACAGGTTTATCCACTGCATCCACTACTGCAGCAACCATTTCATAAACTTTATTCGGATCTAATAACCATTTTGCGCCAGCTTCAGCTTTAATCACCTTATTAACAGGACATCCCATATTAATATCGATAATTGCTGCCTCTGTATTTTCAGCTACATATTTGGCAGCTTCTACTAATGTATCTTTATTTCCGCCCATAATTTGGACACTCAATGGATATTCATTTTGGCTCAATGTGCAACATGCTTAATGTTTTTTCATTTCTAAATTGAATCCCTTTATCACTAATCATTTCGCAAACTACTAAGCCTGCTCCAAATTCTTTTACCGTTACACGAAAAGCTGAATTACTAATTCCGGCCATCGGTGCAACAACTACTGGATTGTCAATTTGAATATTGCCAATCTTAAAAACTCATCTCATTTCCTCACTTTCAATCATTCTGCTTAGCTATTGTACCATAGATAGCTATCATTCGTGTATTATCACGGTCTATTTTTTTGCGCTACAAAAAACATTTGTGAATTTTTTTCGAAATATCACTAGCATTCTAGAAAAAGAAATGGTACACTATTTATAATTATTTTTTTAATCATTTTTTTAAGAATATATAGGAGAAATTTATGTCTCGAAAAGAAAAATCACTGACATTATTATTTGTGGATTTGCATTATTTGCCATCTTCTTTGGCGCTGGAAATTTAATTTTTCCCCCTTATCTAGGCGTTATTTCTGGAAGTAATTGGGGCATTGCCAATATTGCCTTTTTATTATCAGACCCACTATTACCGATTCTTGGGGTTATTGTAACAGCTCTATTAGGAGGGCAAGCAACAGATTTAGGAAAAAAAGAGTTAGTAAACATTTTTCTATCATTATTGGAGCGATTTCCATTATTTTAATTGGACCATTATTTGCCGTTCCAAGAACCGGAGCTACGACTCATGAGATTTTTTTGTACAATCATTTTGTACCCACTGCTCCACAATGGATTACATCTCTTATCTTTTTGGGTTAACGTTATATATTGCGATTCATTCGCACACCGTTATTGATGCGATTGGAAAAATATTTAACACCGATTTTTATTAATCATTTTATTACTTGTATTCATTGCAGCTGTAGTTCAGCCAAATGCAGGTTTCAAACAACAACTTCTGCAGGATTATTTTCTCAAAGCTTCAAAGAAGGCTGCCAAACAATGGACGCACTTGGAGCAGCTTTAATGGCAGGAGTTGTCATTTCAGACTTAACTAGACGTGGCTATACTGAGAAAAAAAGAACAACATCAAATGATGTTTGGGTAGGAATTGTATCTTTCATTTTACTAGCATTAGTGTACAGCAGTTTAACGTATGCTGGAGCTACTGTAAGTACGGTTTACGATTCAACCGTTCAACGACCTGCATTATTAATCGGACTAATTGAACAATTATTAGGCTCATTTGGTAAAGTCGCTATGGGGATTGCCGTATCCTTTGCTTGCTTAACAACATCTGTTGGATTAATTACAACTTGTGGACATTATTTTTTTCAACCTTAACAAATGGAAAAATTAGAATACAAAAAAATTGTTGTCGTGTCAGTCGTGATTTCATTCCTTCTATCCCTTTTAGGAGTGGATGCCTTATTACAATTAGCAGTTCCTGTCCTAAGTGCTATTTATCCAATGGTCATCGCCTTAATCTTCTTATCCATTTTTGACCGCTATATTGTTTTATAACTGGACTTATACTGGTGCAGTTGTTGGAGCATTCTTCATTGGAGGAATTCAAGCGATTCATCTATTCTCACAAATGCAAGGAGGCAACTTCCTAGCTGAATTAGCAACTTGGACAAATACCTTACCATTACATCAATTCGGATTCGAATGGTTAGTACCCGCTATTATCGGTTCAGTTGTGTTTACTGTCATTAGTAAATTTACTGGAATAGGGAGTAAGAGAGTCGAAGGATAAATAAATTTAAATTAAACGAAAAAGCTTAAAATCAAGTCTATCATATGCTTGATTTTTAAGCTTTTTATATTTAAGTATAAGTTATACTATTTTTTTCTTCCACAACTGCTTTATTTTTTTAATATCATCAACTTTACTTGCACTTGCTTCTGTATATAAAAACACCTTCACCGTAAGTACCCAATAATTCTTCAGATTCACCTAATGCTCCAAAGTCTTGAGCTACTGTAACAGTATATGGTGTTTTTGGATTTTTAAAAGCTGCTAAACCTACTGCTTTAAATTCTGGACTTATTAAACTTCTGTAGTGTCCGATTAATCCATCTACTTTTTCACCTCTTCTAGATTTCATAAAATCTTCTTTTTCACTATACCATTGTTCAATTGCTGCTAAAAAAATCCTGAATTATTCCAAGCTAAATTTTCTGCTATTCCTCCTTCTTTAGATGTCTCTGAAAAAGCAGAAATCCATTTTTTATCAGTAAGACGTTTATGGTCGCTTGTTATATCAGATTCTACAGCACGAATTAAAGCTGTCTTTTCTAATTCTGTTGACCATTTAATAGGAACAAATCTTGAAGACAATCCCTCATTAACTGCTTCCTTACGAATCTCATTAATTCTATTTAAAAATCGCCTCTTTATCTGGTGTTAAAAAAATTCACCCTTTATTCCTAAAATAACATTTCCTGCTTTTTGGTTGTTGAACTTCAGAATGTATAACTATTTTATTTTTTTCTGGTTCAGCTGGTTGTTCAGGAGTCGCTTTCTTCGTTCCACGATACGTGATAGCATTTTTAGCAGCAACTGTAACTTTACGTGAGATTTCTGTGCGAGATTTTGCTACTCCGTTTTCTTTTACAATTTCAAACACTACTTGTTCGTTACCTTTTTACGCCTTCCTCACGACGAGTGTTTCCTTCTAATAATTCAGGATCTTCTTGAGTTGTTTCTTCGAACATGATTTCATGATTTACTGTTTCAGTTTCTACTACTAACTCAGGTAATTCCGGTTGTACTAAGGGTTCACCTTTTTCTGTTTCTACTTTTAGTTTCTATCGGCTTAGTTGTTTCTGTTGGTTGACTTGGTGTTTCCACTGGTTTTTACCGCCGGTTGCTCTACTGGCTGAGTCGGTTGTGTAGGTTCTGGATTTTATAGCATGTGGGAATTTTCCTTCAAAAAAATCCCAATATGTACAACAGCATTTTTAGCAGATTTAATAGTTTTACGAGATATTTCTTTATAATCTATCTCTTTTCCATTCTCAACTTCTACTTCAAAAAAATTACTTCCTCAAGACCTTCAACGCCTTCTTCACGATAAATTCTTCCTTTATCTAATTTAGGATCTTTAAATATTTCTTCCTCAAACGGAATACTCTTCACAACTTTTTTTCATAAGAAAGTTTAAACGGTTTTATTGGCTGACTTGGCGTTTCTGCTGGTTTCACTGCCGGTTGTTCCGTCGGTTGCTCTGTTGGTCGACTTGGTGTTTCCGCTGGTTTCACTGCCGATTGTTCTGCTGGTTGGCTTGGTGTTTCCGCTGGTTTCACTGCCGGTTGTTCTGCTGGTTGGCTTGGTGTTTCCACTGGTTTCACCGCCGGTTGCTCTACTGGCTGATTTGGTGTTTCCACTGGTTTCACCGCCGGTTGCTCTACTGGCTGACTTGGTGTTTCCGCTGGTTTCACCGTTGGCTGTTCTACTGGTTGGCTTGGTGTTTCCACTGGTTTCACCGCCGGTTGTTCTACTGGTTGGCTTGGCGTTTCCGCTGGTTTCACTGCCGGTTTCTCTGCTGGCTGACTTGGCGTTTCCACTGGTTTCACCGCCGGTTGCTCTACTGGTTGGCTTGATGTTTCCGCTGGTTTCACTGCCGGTTTAACTGTTTGAGTATCATTTTTATCTGTCACTTGTCCATTTGATTTCACAGATTGTTGTAATTCTTGTTTAATTTCTTGTACTTTTTCATCTTTTTGAATCTGTTACATCTTTAACTACTGTTTTTGCAACAGCATTAGACACTGCAGCTTGAGTATTGGCTGTTGGCGTTGGAGTTTGTGCTTGGTACACTTTTACTTCACCAGTTTGAACATTTGCTACAGCTGTATATCCATTTTTATTATAGAGAATATTTCCAGCATAAATTAAATTTACATCTTCAATTCCGTTATCAGCAGCAAGTTTATGATAATCAATTCCTGTTGCTTCTTGAATAGCAGATAAAGTATCCCCCATTTAATCGTGTAAGGTTTACTAAAGTCACCAATATCTTGTTTAATTTCTTCTACTGTACGTGCAGTCCACTCTGCAGCATTAACACTTGTAGCAATTGTTGCAGCACCTACTGCGAATGAACCCACTAGCGCTAATACTAATTTACCTGTACGTAATTTTTTCAATGAATAAGTTTGTTTCGTATGTACTTTATGTCTTTGATTTCTTGTAGTCCTCATAATCATATATACTCCCTTGTAAGTTTATTAATATTACTCGCCCTTCTTTTTCTTAGCTAGTTTTTTTCACACCTTCCATTTTCTGTTTTCCCTAGTCGCACCTACTTTAAACACGTCCCACAATGTAGACTTTTTATGGACAAACTTGATAGAATACTAGTGAGCAAGAATAAATAAAAAAACATCTTACTTTTTAACACTTTTTTTATAAAAAAAGTTTGTCCATAAAAGTCTACTTTTTAAAGCATTTTATCCAGTTGTAGAATGTACTTTTTAGAAACTCCTAACAATCTTGCCCTTCTCTAACAGTAATTTCATTGTTATGATGTTTTTCTACAACTGCTTCAAATTCTTCTGGAATTTCTAGCTTTGGTCTTCCAAATTTTTTTCCCTCTTTTTTTAGCTTCTCGAATACCTTCTAATTGTCGTTGACGAATTTGTTCCCTTTCAAACTGAGCTACATAAGACAACACTTGTAACACAATATCTGAGATTAATTGACTCGTAAGCGTATTTTTCACTTAGCTTTGTATTTAACAAAGGAAAATCAATTACTGTGATATGGACTTTTTTTCGTCTTGTAATGATTTGCCACTGTTCAATAATCTCATCATAATTTCTCCCTAATCGATCAATCGATTTAATTACTAATTCATCATCTTCTTTTAACACTTCCATTAGTTTTTGATACTCTATTCTTTTTAAAAATCTTTCCCTGAAACATAATCAATAAAAAAATATGTTCCTCTAAGATATTATCTTCAAATAAAGATGCCAATTGCCGATCAACATTTTTGCTCCTTTGTCGAAACTCTTACATAGCCATAACGCATAAAATTTCACACTTCTTTCGTTTTTGTCCATCATAAAACAAGCTTAGTATGCTGTATCATTTTTTTGACAATCTACGTTTAAAAATTCTAAAAATATAACTGCAGGTAGTAGTACACTGTGTACCGGTGAGCAGTGAATTTACGTTTAAGCGTACTCTAAGTACGTCATCTCGCTGGGGAAAAAACAAACCCGAGGAATTTCAGTTTCGAAATTCCTCGGGTTTTATTCTACTCTCTATCTCCAACTTTCTTCAATAAACGTATCACGTCCAGACATACCACGGTAACGGTAATAATGGTCTGGATTTTTCTTATAAAAAAATCTTGGTGATACTCTTCTGCTGGATAAAATGTACTCGCTGGTTCGATTTTTTTGTAACAATATCTTTTTTTAAAACGTCCACTTTCTTGTAAAGCTTTTTCGAAGCTTCTGCGATTGCTTTTTGTTCTGGAGAGTGATAAAAAAATCACTGGTCGATAAGAATCGCCTCTATCTACAAATTGTCCCATTGCATCTGTTGGGTCTGTTTTGTTGCCAATAGACTTCCACTAATTGTTCATAAGAGAAGATTTCTGGATCAAAGGTAATTTGTACAGCTTCTGTATGTCCTGTTGTTCCTGAACAAACTTCCTTATAAGTAGGATTTTCTTTATGTCCTCCTGTATAACCTGCAATGACGGATTCAATTCCTGGTTGTGTATCAAATGGTTTAATCATACACCAGAAGCATCCTCCTGCAAATGTTGCTACTTCTTTTGCCATCATTATTCCTCCTCTTTTTCTAGTGAAACATCTTGTCCGAAAAATTTTTCATCTTTATAGCTAGTCCTGTTCGAGTTCCTGCTGTTCCACCTAGCCCTGTTTCTCTTAATTCACTTGGCATTCTTCTGCCAATTGAACGCATAGCTTCAATCGTTTCATCTGCTGGAATGACGTTTGTAATTCCTGCTAACGCCATATCAGCCGCAATTAATGCATTTCCTGCTCCAATCGCATTTCTCTTCACACATGGGATTTCTACTAAGCCGGCAACAGGGTCACACACTAATCCTAACAAATTCCCTAATGCAATCGAAAAAGCTTCTGAACATTGTTGCGGCATCCCTCCAGCAGCTTCAACAGCTGCAGCTGCAGACATCGCACTAGCACTTCCCACTTCTGCTTGGCAACCACCCATAGCGCCCGAAATCATCGCATTATTGGCTACAACCATTCCAAATGCTGATGCTGTAAATAAAAATCGTACTTGTTGTTCATGAGTCAACTCCATACTATCTGCAATGGAAAAATATAACGCCTGGTAAAGTTCCACTAGCACCCGCAGTTGGTGTCGCACACACAATTCCCATTGCTGCATTCACTTCATTTGTTCCTAGAGCGTATTGCACCCCTGCTAAAATTTTATCTCCGGATAAAGTTTTTTTCCCTTTTTCATGATATTTTTTTCATTTTTACAGCATCGCCACCGGTTAGTCCTGTTGGAGAGAATACACCTTGACCCTGTACACTTCTTTTCTACCGCATTTTTTTCATCGTTTGAAGATTTTTTTCCATCTTCGCCCAAATAAATTCTCGACTTTGTTGGGTCATTTCCATTTCTTGTTCAATCATCACTTCAGAAATAGATTTATTTTTGGCTAGTTGCTAATGCGACTAATTCCTGTATGCTAACAAACATCACGAAATTCCTTTCTTATTTTATGTAAAGACATAGATTGTTTTTTTCTTGTTGAATCAATTGTAATTTTTTTCTTGAAGAGTTGGAGAGATTAATCCATTCAATTCATATTGTATAAAGCGAGATGAACCTTCTTTCAATTCCTTTTGTTTTCCAATCGAAATACCAAATTCTTCTAATAGAGGTTCCACTGTTGAAGCTTCTTCAATAGGTAGAATTTCTAAAATAATCGGTAATGGCCCTGAAAGATTAGAGATAAATCCATCTACTTCCACATACTTGATTTCCACAGTTCCTCCACCAATAGAAGTCCCAATTAAACGGACTCGTCTTGTGGCAGACATCAATGTTAAATCCGCCGTATTCGCATGAGCAACTGGGCTTGGTTCATCTCTTTCGATAAATTCAATGGAAACGCCTTGTTCCGTAGCAATCTCCACCGCTTGTGGAACACGTTCATCATCCGTTTCAAAACCCAGAACACCACTAATAATCGCAAAGTCTGTTCCATGTCCTTTATGAGTCTGAGCAAATGATTCGTAATAAATGCATTGAACACTTGTAGGAGTTCCTCCAAACAATTGTCTGGCACATCTTCCAATCGCAAGCGCTCCTGCCGTATGAGAACTTGATGGTCCAATCATAATGGGACCGATAATATCGAAACAACTTTTTATAATTGAACACTTTATCCACAATGATACCCTCTCTTTTCGTACCCTTTATTTTACTTTTTTTTCTAGGAAGCTCGTCAAGTTTCCAAGCATCTTCCCTTATTCAAAAAAAGTACGAACACCTAATCTTTTTTTGCTATAGTCCTTATCTAAAACCATCTTCTTCATTCTATAGTCTGCCAACAATTATTTTTCATTGTCTTCCTTGACTTATGCTCTTAATAAACTTACAATATAGTTAACTGGTAATGACCAGTAGACGTTACATGATTTGGAAAGGAGGAAATGATATGGTAGAAACTGAACAAGTGCCACTTTATTCCAAACTTAGTTTTGATCTCATCGAATATATTACGACACATGGGCAGGTTCACCAGAAAATGTTGTCGGAAAGAGAAATCTGTAGAGAGTATGGAGTTAGCAGAACCACTGTCCGTACGGCATTAAAAGAGTTAGAAACATTAGGCTACATTTACAAACGCCATGGAAAAGGCACTTTTATTTCTAGCCAATGGAAAGAACGTCAAAATTTACTAGAAGGTTACAGTTTTACAGAACAAATGAAAGAATTAGGAAGAACTCCTTCTACCATCATTACAGCTTTTCACTACTATAAAGCTGATAGTTATATTGCTCAACAATTAGGAATTCAAACAGGTGAATATATTTATCGACTCAAACGGATTCGATTTGCAGATGGTATTCCAATGATGAAAGAGACAACTTTCTTACCCGCTAGATTATTTCCTGAACTTACACAGGAACAATTACAAAATCGTTCCTTGTATGAAGTTTTTTTCAGATGATTTTCAACAGAAAAATCAATTATGCAGATGAAGAATTTTTCAGCGAGTATTTTAACAAAAGATGAAGCTCCAATATTGGAAGTCCCAATGCACGCTGCTTGCTTGCGTTTAAAAAGAACAAGTGTCAATAGCGAAAATCATGTGATTGAATTTACATTGAGCGTTGCTAGAAGTGACCAATTTTTCTATAAAGTTCGTTATCATAGAAATAAACATTAATCAATCAAACATGGGAGGTTTTTGAAATGTTTCAATTTTCAAAAGAACAACTAGAAGCACTAACAGCGGAAATCACAACTCGTGAAATTCGCCAACAACCAGAATTATGGCAGGAAGCATTTGACTATTATTCAGAAAAACTTAAATCGTATTCAAGCATTCTTAGCGTCATTACCACATGAACGTTATCGTGTCATTTTTCACCGGTGCAGGTACATCTCAATATGTAGGAGATACAATTTTACCTTATTTAAAAACGTCATGGTCGTGAAGATCGTTTTTGAATTCCAATCTGTTGGAACAACTAACTTAGTAAGTAATCCTCTAGATTATTTCAAAGCAGAAATCCCTACTATTTTAGTTTCATTTGCACGTAGCGGAAATTCTCCAGAAAGTTTAGCCAGCGTTCAATTAGGACAACAAATTGTGAAAGACTTCTATCAAATTACAATTACTTGTGCTCCAGAAGGAAAATTAGCTCTAGCAGCACCTGGCGATGACCGTAACTTATTATTAATGATGCCTGCTCGTTCAAATGATGCTGGTTTTGCAATGACTGGTAGCTTTACTTGTATGACATTAACAGCTTTATTAATTTTTCGATGAAGGACACTCACTTGAAGAAAAAAAGCAGCTTTTTGTAACAGCTATTCGTCAAATGGGAGAAAGTGTGTTAGAACGTGAACATATCTTACAACAATTTGTAGACTTAGACTATAATCGTGTCATTTATCTTGGTTCTGGTCCATTAGCAGGTCTAGCACGTGAAGTACAATTAAAAATTCTAGAATTAACAGCTGGTAAAATTGCTACAATCTATGATTCTTCTATGGGATTCCGTCACGGTCCTAAATCATTCGTAGATGCTCGTTCTCTAGCATTTGTCTTTGTTTCAAATGATGCTTATACACGTCAATATGACTTAGATATTTTTAGAAGAAATGAATGGGGACAGTATTGCTCCATTAGTTTTGTGCAGTAGGAGTATCTGTTGAAGGTCAATATGAAGGAACAAGCTTTTAATTTTGCAGAAGAATTCACTTCAGTTCCAGATGCTTATTTAGCACTACCATATGCTATCTTCGGACAAACAATCGGACTATTATCTTCTGTTAAAGTGGGGAATAAACCTGACACACCTTCTCCAAGTGGAACAGTAAACCGTGTTGTAAAAAGGGGTAACTATTCACCCATTAAATGTTTAATTCGTTCATAAATATATCGTAAAAAAAGATTAAAAAGGAGGGATATTATGACTACTTATATTTATGCAAAACAATTTTATTTCGAAGATGTTGTCAAAGGGCCTGGATATTTACCTATTTTAGAATCAGGGGTGTTTGGGGAATTTCAAGAAGAAAGACCAACAGATGGTTCTATTATAGACTATTCTGCCTATAGCATTGCCCCCAGGTCTTGTGGATACACATATTCATGGATACAAAGGCGCAGATGTCATGGATAATGATGTAGAAGGTTTAAAAACCATTTCTGCTGGTTTACCTAGTTGTGGGGTTACTTCCTACTTACCAACTACTCTAACAGCTTCTAGAGAGTTACTAAATGATGTTTGTCAAACAATCGGGGATAATGCTGCATCTATTCCTGGTGCTAAAATTAGAGGGATTTTCTTAGAAGGACCATTCTTTAGTGAAATTCATAAAGGTGCTCAAAATCCTAAATATATGGGAGATCCAAAAACAGAAATTTTAGATGAATGGCAACAAAAAGCAAGCGGCTGGGTGAAGAAAATTGCGATTGCTCCTGAACGTGATGGTGCAGTAGACTTTATCAAACACGCTGTAAAAGAAGATATTTACGTAGCTTTAGCCCATACAGATGCAACATACGAAGATTGTAAAAATGCAGTTGAAGCAGGAGCAAACATTTTCGTGCATACTTATAATGGTATGCGTGGACTTCACCACCGTGAACCTGGTGTTGTAGGTGCAGCTCTAACACTTCCAAATGCATACAATGTATTCGATGAATTAATTTGTGATGGTCACCATGTTCATCCAGTTGCTGCGGATATTGTGATGAATTGTTGTGGACGTCATCGTACAGCTCTTATTACAGACTGTATGCGTGCTGGTGGATTAGGAGAATGCGAATCTACATTAGGAGAATTTGACGTTATTGTAAAAGACGGAACAGCTCGTCTTAAACATAATGGCAGCCTAGCTGGTAGTATCTTAGAACTAATCCAAGGTGTTCAAAATGTTGTGAAATGGGGAATTGCAACTCCTCACGAAGCTCTATTAATGGCAAGCTTAGTTCCTGCAAAATCAGTTGGAATTGACGATGTTTGCGGACATTTAAATCCAGGATATGCAGCTGACTTTATCGTATTAGATGATGACTTACAGTTACAAGCAACTTATTTAGACGGTAAAAGCTTATTTTTGAAAAAAATAAAAAGGTTAGACAGAGAATATAAGGCGTGAGAAACCCTTACAATAAAAATGATTAGGAGTGTTACATATGTCAAAACTAACAATTACAAAAGGAAAATACGAACATCTACGTCGTTTATCAAATGAAAATCATGTCATCGGTGCATTAGCCATCGACCAACGTGGTTCTCTTAAAAAAATGATTGCTGCTGGAAATCCAGATCAAACAGGTGATGAAGGAATTATTCATTTTAAAGAATTAATTTCTGAAGAATTAACAAAATATTCAAGCTCAATTTTTATTAGACCCAGAATATGGATTACCTGCTGCAGAAAAAAGAAATGCAGATTGTGGATTATTAATTTCATATGAAAAAAACAGGATACGACGCTACTGAAATTGGACGCTTACCTGACTTATTACCAATCTGGTCAGCTAAACGTATTAAAGAAATCGGAGCAGATGCTGTAAAAGTATTACTTTACTATGATATTGATGAAGATCCAGCAATTAACGATATTAAACATGCATGGGTAGAACGTGTTGGTAGTGAATGTACTGCTGAAGATATTCCTTTCTTCTTAGAAATCGTTTCTTATGATGCAAGTAATGAAGATGTAAAATCTGCTCACTATGCAAGCTTAAAACCTCATAAAGTAAATGATGCGATGAAAGTATTCTCTGACCCACGTTATCAAGTAGATGTATTAAAAGTTGAAGTTCCTGTAAATATGAACTTTGTAGAAGGCTTTACAACAGAAGGTGTTGAACCAGTTTATACTCGCCAAGAAGCTTTAGCATACTTCAAAGAACAATCAGAAATTACACACTTACCATTTATCTTCTTAAGTGCTGGTGTATCTGCATCATTATTCCAAGAAACATTACGTTTCGCTCAAGAAGCAGGTTCTAAATTCAATGGAGTATTATGTGGACGTGCTACTTGGAAAGATTCAGTAGCAGTTTACGCAACTGAAGGCGACGAAAAAGGTCGTGAATGGTTAGCATCAACTGGTCGTCAAAATATTGAAGACTTAAATGTTGTGTTAGATGCAACAGCTACTTCATGGTTAGATCGTGTAGAAGTAAAATAAGTTCAGACATACAAAAAAGGTTGGAGTTATACTCCAGCCTTTTTTTAATTGGTTTTCAATTTTTTTCTTTTGATAAGCAATTCTGATATCTCGAATCCATTCATATAATTCTAACACTATACATGCTACTGATCCAATACCGATTAAAAATCATACAAAGTACAAAAATTAGTCCATAAATAGATTGAGAATAAAAAGTATAGCATGAGCTAAAGATTTGTCTAACACTATCTGGTGCTTTTCTCTTAATATACCATTCAAAAAATCCTTCATGGTATGAACGGCTAACATTATAATCTTCACGTAGTTCTCTATACCACTCTCTCATTCCATTCACCTACTTTTTGATATTTGTTGTATTCTACACAATTCTTATAACCTTGTCAATAGGGTATGGTATTATACGCCCCACTTCAATTTAAACTCTAAATAATCTATTTATATAAGAGAAAGCTTAGACACTTTTTTTATTCATATCTAAGCCTCCTTATTCTCAAGATAAAAACATAATTAAAAATTCCTTTTTATATCAACATTTCCAATGTATTTAATACTAAAAAAATCTCAAGATAATCTCAAGATAAATCATTATCCAACTTTGTTAAAACTTTCTACTCATAGACTAAAAAGTTTGCCGTCTTATTAAACTTGCGGAAACTTCAACTGACTCTCTTTGTTCACCATTTATAATTGCTAAAACACCTTCAATCATTTCTTTAGCTAATTCTGTATAATTTGGAGCGATGGTTGATAATGCGGGAGTATAATATTTAGCTATTGGTATATTATCAAAAACCAACTATTGTCAGTTGATTAGGAATCAAGATCCCTTTTTCATAACATCCTCTAATAACACCTTGAACTTTTTCATCTCCAGAAACAAAAAAATAATATCCGGAATATTAGAAGTTGATAAATGCTCTTTTACATAATCATATACAGATTCAATTGTAAATAAGCCATATGTAACTTCTAAATCAATATCATATCTCTTTTCCTTTACAAACTCTCTAACACCATTTTTCACGATTTTTTTATTAACAAGAGATGGTCCACCCATTAATAACCACATCTTTTTAAAAGCCTTTTTTTCTTCAACAGCTTCCATTAAATCATATCCTGCTTTAAAAATCGTTATTTGAAACATAAATAACACCATCTGTGTGAGACTCTCCAAATACAATAAATGGCATATTATTCTTTTTCAAATATTGAATTCGACTATCATCTTTTCCTTCATAAAATACAATTACACCATCAACTAAACTACCTGTACTGGAAATAATAGAATCTTTAATAGAGTCTCCTTCTCCAAAAATACTCAACAATTGCATTAACTCCTACTTCTTTACATGTCTGCAATACCTTATCTAGTAAAGTTTGAAACCAAATTAAAGGGAATGATTCCATTTTTTTCACAGATATTAAAAATATTAATGGTTTCTTTTTTTCGTTAAAGTTTTTGAGCATAAGCATTTGGAACATATGATAATTCTTCTATTACTTTCATTACAGCTTGATAGGTTTCAGGTTTAACTCTTTCTCCCCATTAATAACTCTTGAAACAGTCTTTGGGGATACCCTGATATTCGTGCAATATCATAAATAGTAATCTTCTTGTTATTTTTTTCATTTTTTTAGTCCTCAAAAATAATCTAAATTTTTCAAAGTAATTTGCCCTATCATTCTATCAAATATAATCCTAACATACAATTTATATTTTTCATATTTTTACTAACTAGATTTTTACTTCAAACAAGTCATTTTATGATAAAAAGGCAAGGTTACCCTCGCCTTTCTTTATCTTGCGTTAACTAGTTTCTTCTAAGTAAATAACTCCAACAATATCTGACAATTCTTCCATTAAACGAAGATGTTCAAATTTCCCAGGAAGTTCTAAAGTAATAAAGGACGCTATTTTTTTTTCAGGTACATCAAAAATATTGAATTCGACTTTGATTCACTTCGCCAAAAAGCTGTTCTTGAATCTGTAACACGAATATGTTTTTTTCAGCACAATATACTAATACACGATTATAGGCTTCTGTTGAATTTACCACTATATACAATTCAATAATTTTTGAACGTTTTTGTAAATATATCTTCAATGGTTGAAACATTGAAATAATACCCCAAATTGAAATAGCCGTTAATATAGCTCCTTGATAGAACCCAACGCCTATCGCCAAACCAATACCTGCAGCTCCCCAAATTCCTGCAGCCGTTGTTAATCCTGTAATCTTTTTTTATTTTTCTTTTTATAAGAATTGTTCCTGCCCCTAAAAAAACCTACTCCCTGATACTACTTGAGCGCCCTAATCGTGTAGGATCCCCCGTTCCAAACTTATATGAAACAAACTCATTCGTCATCATTATTAGACAAGCTGCAACACAAACAACGCTATGAGTTCGTATACCTGCTGGTTGAGATTTACCTCCTCTTTCCATACCAATTAGACTTCCTGCTACTAGTGACAAAACTATTCGTATTACTATTTCAATATTTGTTAATGCTGTCATAATTACTTCCTAGTTGTTTTACTTTGTCTTTGTGTAAAGTATAGTACTGTTGAAGAAATAATCATTAATACAATCGTATATACAAAGACAAGAGCTTGTGCATTTGAAGTTGCTGTTTCGTCCCCTGCTGAACGAATAGTAATTCCCTAGTGGCTGAGCCAATGGATGATACAAGAATACAGATAAATCGAAGTCTGTTAATAACGAATTAAAGTTAAGAGCAATGATTGAAAGAACTACTGGTAAAATAAATGGAATAATAACTTTCATCATTGTATAAAAATGGTGATGCTCCCATACTACGAGCTGCATCTTCCATTTTCATCATCAACGCTAAATAAAAATAGCTCGAACCATACGATATGAGAATGGTATTTTTTTACAATAATATATGCAATTAATAGCATTACAAAAGTTCCAACTAAAATTTTATTTAATACAAGTGGTTGTGGTTGATTAAATGTAAAAAGTAAACTAATTGCTAATAATGTACTTGGTAATAACCAAGGAAGTAAAGCTCCATATTCAAACAAGAAATCAAAGCGAGATTTATGCTTTTCTAACCACTCTTGCAAAAAAACAACAGCAAGGACTGTTGCTGTAATAGCAGCAAGAATTGCATAAATAAAAGCTGACTAAGAATGGTGAGAAAGCAACACTATTACTAAAGAATTGATAGTAATTTTCTAAAGTAAAGTTAGACAATGACAAGTTTCCTGTTTGAATCGCTACTGGATCTGTAAATGAATAAAGAACAATAAAGACTAAAGGTAACATAAATACTGTAAATAATGTATATGCAACAATATGTGCGATGATATTCCATGGTTTTGAAGTTATCTTTTGTTTTTTTCAAAGGTGCTTTTTGTTTTTAGAGATTGAAATATAATTACCACCTTTTTTTCAATTTTATTCATAATAGTTAATAAAAATTGTTGTAGCAATTCCTAAAAATAATCGCAAGTAATGCAGCTAAATCACGAGAATTTCCCATTCCCGCAAATGTAATTATCATTGGGTTAATGGTTTGGAATTGTTTTCCCTCCAACAATCATTGGTGCTGCAACTGCAGATAATCCACTAAGGAAAAATCATAATAGTTAATGCAAATAAGGTAGGTGTTAAAGTAGGTAAAACTACTTTTTCTAAACACTGTAAAAGGTTTTTGCACCCATATTACGTGCAGCTTCAATTGTATGATAATCTACACTTCTAATCGTATTTGTTAAAAAAACAATGTATGATTAGCAGTTCCTGAGAAAGTCATAATAAACAATACTGCTCCATATCCAATAAACCAGTTAGGATCAAGTGAAGGAATAATGTTTTGTAAAACTCTTGTAATCATTCCATAAGGTCCATAAACAAATTTATAACCTGTCGCAAGAACAACCCCTCCATAAATCAATGAAGTCATGTATCCTAATTTTAAGATTTTTAGCTCCTTTAATATCAAAATATTCGGTGAATAATACACAAAAGTACTCCTACAACGTTTACTGTAATAATCAATGAAAAAAAGCCAATTTAAAACTGTTCATAATACTTTGTAAAGCTCTTTGAGATTTTAAAAACACGTTCAAATGCATTTATAGAAAAATGTCCGTCTTTAACAAATACATTCACTACTAAATCAAAGTTTGGATAAATAATAAACGTTACTAGGAACCAGACTAACCCTAAACGAATAAGCCAATCTTTCCAATTTAACTTTTTACGCATACTATCCCTCCCTAATATTGAACAATATCTGAAGGTGTAATATATAGTTCTACATTTTTCCCCCACAGATTTAATTGCAAATTGACTATCAATACGAGTCACATTGACAATTTGTTTTTCAGACACTTGTATCGTATATCGAACGTTTACACCAGAAAATTCTGTATCAATAATTGTACCTTTTAATAAGATATCTTCTTCTGTTTCACGTTTAAAAACGAATTTTCTCTGAGACGAATATATCCTTTCTTATCTTCTAAGTTTACTGATGGATTTTTTTGGATAAAAATATCATGAACGGTCTCTTCAGTTAAGACATTAATATCACCAATAAAAATCACATACAAATTCTGTTTTTGATTGATGATAAATTTCAGGTGGTGTTCCTACTTGTTCAATAAAACCCATTATTGAATACAGCAATTCTGTCTGATAATGTTAAAAGCTTCCTCTTGGTCGTGTGTAACATATAATGTTGTAATTCCTAAATCTTTTTGCAGACGTTTTAATTCTTTTCTTAAATCTACACGTAATTTTGCATCAAGATTAGAAAGAGGTTCATCTAAACAAAGAATTTTTAGGTTCTAATACTAATGCACGAGCTAATGCTACACGCTGTTGTTGACCACCAGATAATTCTGACACATTACGTTGTAATTGTTTATCAGAAATTTTAATTTTTGCAGCTACTGCTGCAACTTTTGCTTTAATAACATCTGGAGCAACTTTTTTTACTTTCAATCCGAAAGCAATATTATCAAATACTGTCATCGTTGGGAATAAAGCATAAGATTGAAACACGATTCCAATTCCACGTTTTTCAGGTTCTAATTTAGTCACATCTTTCCCATTTACTTCAATTCGTCCTTGAGAAGGATCAAGAAACCCTACTAAAAGCTCTTAAAGTTGTTGATTTTCCACAACCTGACGGTCCTAAAAAAACGTAAAAAAATTCACCTTCATTAATTTCAAGATTAAGATTATCAATTGCAATAAAATCTCCATACTTAATTTGAATATTTTCAAATTTAATCATAATGTTTTTCTCCTTCATCTATTTCAAAAAAAGTCTCGCAAAGTTTTTTTCTATCTAATAGCGTTTTAGACCCTGCGAGACTCCTGATACCATTTATAAAATTATTTAACGTATTCTAATTCTGCTTTTTTTCAACCCATTGGTCTAAGTATTTTTCCAACAACTTCCCAATCAATAGCTTGTGGTTTAAGTTGTCCCACAAATTTCTTAGTATCTTCTGGTAATTCAGCTACAGCATCTTTATTTGCAGGAATAGATCCAAAGTTTTTTTACTGTATTCAGCTTGAATTTTAGCTTGACCAAACCAGTTAATAAATTCTTTAGCAAGTGCTTTTTTTCTTACTAGTATTTAATACCATTGTTTGTTCTGTTACAAATGGAACACCTACATCTGGCGTCATTACTTTTAAATTCTACATTTTGTTCTTTTTGTCCTACTAATGCTCCTGAGCCCCAAATCATACCATATTGAACAGGACTTTCTTTATCTAAAAACTTTAACGACTGTACTTTCACCTTTTTGAAGTGTATATGCATTTGCAAAAATAATCTTTTGCAACATTCCAACCTTTTTTTCAGATACACCTAAATCTCCTTTTTCATCAAGATAACGAACTAAAGATACTTGCATAAATCGCACGTCCAGTACCACCTGTTAATCCATAAATTGAATATTGACCTTTATATTTACTTGCTAACTCTGTCCAATCTTTTGGCATTTCTTTCGCTTCAGGATTTCCAACTAATACTAACGGTTGAACAATCACTGGATTATAAAAACCATCTTTATCTGCTAATGATGAATCAATTTTATCAAACCAATCAGGTTTAAATTGTTCTAATAATTTTTGCATCTCGTAATTTATTTGAATCTACAGCTCCAATCCCAAATACCATATCAGCAACTGAATTATTTTTCTGCAATAACACGATCTGCAAGTTGTGCACCGGCAATATCAACCATACGAATATTAAATCCTGCTTCCTTAGCTTGAGCTGTTAACCAGTCTCCACGCCCGTTTGATACTGAGTTAGAATAGATTACTAATTCTTGACTTTTATCTGCTTTTTCATCAGCTCCTGAGTTAGAATTAGATGAAGGATTTGTACTACTTGAACAAGCTGCTAAAGCTGTTGCTGTAAATACTGTTGTTAATAATTTTTGATAAAAATTTCTTAGTTTTCATAATAAAACTCCTTTTATGTTAATTTTTTTATTTTGCCAAATTTTTTTCATGATATGGAATAAATTGTCTCATATCTTCAAACACTGTATAATCAATGCGATTTACAGTAATTACAGGTACTTTCTCTAGTAATACTTTTTGTTAATTCTTCTTTTACTTTTTTTAAATTCTTTATCTTCTTCTTCAGTTAACGGAACTCGTAAATATCCAATTGAGATATGAAATTGATATCGATCATGATTAGGGAAACGTACTCCAGCTTTTTCTGAAACATATGTACGTATTTCTTCTAATCTTTTAGCAGACTCTTCATCAGCAGGTTCCACTAAAAATATTTTTGATTTCCCATTTCAGTTACTCTCATATGAATATTTTTCATTCAATAATGGAAATAATTCTAATTGTTTTTGCAAAATAATCATGAATTTCCTGCAATGGGGTATCTAATGATAAGTTACTACTCCAAAACTCTGATTCACGATTCTCATGACAAAGTAACTCAATCACTGTCATGTGAATCGATCCTCTAGGTGTTAGAGTAAATTTATCAATAAATGGTAACTCTCTATAACGTGATTGAATAATATCAACTACTTCCATCAAGTCTGGTTTACTGTATAAATTTGCAACTACAGTATTTCCTGGAAAAATGATTAAATTCACCATTTTTCTTTAAATTTAATTTTAGTTAGATTTTTCATAAACTTCTTCCTTTGTTTTTTTCTTTTCTTGACACCGGTGTCAACTTGATGAGCTCATTATACTTTGCAAACGTTTCCTTGTCAACCGTTTTCATTTTATTTTTAAATTCTTTTTAGAAATTTATTTATAGTTTTTATATTTAAGCTATTCTAATTAATTCCCACTGCTTCAATAAATCTCATAAAACCTGCCTGACCAGATTGGTTATTTTTATAAACACCAGCATCTTCCAATACTCTAGCAAAAAATTTGCCCTACTTCATATTGAATAATTGTAGTAACTTTATTTTCTTCTATATTTAAATATTTTTCTTTTTAATTGTTTTTGCCCAATCTAAAATGATACTTTGCTACTTCATTTTGGTTTATTTAATAAAAAATTTCTCTACTTCTTCTAATTCAGTTTTTTTAAGCGAGGTGGTAGAATTGCTAGCCCCATAACTTCTATTAATCCAATATTTTCTTTTTTTATATGATGAACATCTTTATGAGGATGATAAACGCCGTCTGGATGTAATTCAGATGTATGATTATCTCTTAAAAACTATATCCATTTCATACTTTCCATCAACCTTTTCTAGCAATAGGAGTAACAGTATGATGAGGAGTATCACCAGTTCTTGCAATAATATCTAATTCAATATCTGTATAAGTTTTTCCATGTTTTCAATATTTTTGATGACAATTCTATAATTTTCTTTTTATCTTTTTCCACGCAATCTAATAACTGACATTGGCCAATTAACTATTCCAGCTTCTATATCTTCAAAATCCTGTAAATTCAAAAGTTATATCGCAATCCGCTTTTTTTCCATTGGGGAATACATATTTTTCCACCTTGATAATGATTATGACTTAGTATAGAACCTCCAGAAATAGGAAGATCAGAATTTGATCCTACAAAAATATCCTGGAATAATATCAATAATATCTAATAATTGTTCAAATGTCTTAGGGAGTAATTGCCATCGGAACATGTTCTGAATTAAAAAAGATAGCATGTTCATTAAAAATATGAATACGGAGAATATTGAAATCCCCACAGTTCTTCTCCAAGATTCATTCTTATAATTCTATGATTTGCTCTTGCTGGATAATTCACTCGTCCTTGATAACCTTCATTTTCCATGCAAAAAGACATTTTTGGATAATTTGATGGTTTCAGTAATTTTTCAGCTGCGATTGTTTTAGGATCTTTTTCAGGTTTAGATAAATTAATAGTAATTTCAAGATTTCCATACTTCGTTTCTGCTTGGAACGCAATATTTTTTTGAAATAGCGGATAACTTAATATAATCATTATCCTTACTTATTTGATAAAAAAATTTTCAATTGCCTTTTTGAGGAGATACCTTGTATGAATTCCAAAAATTTCATTCATAAGACTTGGTATTGGAGTAATAAAATTCATTAACTCTGCACCTAAACAGTCTTTTTCTTCAGCTGTCGATTGAACTTTTCCATTTTTCTGCTATTTCTACTAAACTATCTTTTTAGTTTTTTTATATCTTCTTCCTTTGTAAAAGTGTCAATTCCTTCCCTCTCCTACTAAAGCTAGTACCCTATTTTTTTAACATAGGAATAATCTATTGAACTATATACTCCGTAGTTGATAACTTTCTCTACAAATTTGTCAATTAATGGTTGCATTATTTTTCTCCTTTAACTTTATATATTAAAAATTTCCTTTGTAATATCGCCTTACAATTCAACAACTAATATACTTGCATCATCTTTTTTTCCATAAATCGGATCAATTTCTGTCGATTGTTTTCTCATTGCGATTAATTCCTCAAAAACTTTTAGTAGTATTTTGAGAATAATAATCATAAAAATCCATCACTCATCAAAACAATTTTATCTCCAGTAACTTCAAGATTTCCATATATCGCATGTTCAATACTTGAATCATCTAAAGAACCAATCCAATAACCTTTCTCTTTATTAGCCAGTCCTCTAATTTTTTTGTAAAAATTTCTTTTTATTTAATACATTTAATCCTTTTTTTGAATTCTCTATTTCATTTTTCCCTAAATCAAATAATCGATCCACTCTATGATCCGTTAATTGTTCATCATTTACTAACATGACACAATCACCAAGGATTAAATATTCAAGTTTTCTTTCGTGACAATCTAGCAATAATAAAAGGCAAATGTTGGTAATTTATAGTATTCTTCATGATTGGAATCATTTAAACCTATAATATTTCTAACTTCCTTTATAGCATTTTTGAAAAAAATAGTCTTTAAAGATTCTTTTTCATTGCAATATACTTTTTAGTTTTTCAGATAATAGATGAGTTATCTCAGAAACAGAATATCCAATAGACTTTTTGAATCATATAAATCTGTAGCCCCATCAATAATCCAAAAAAATAATTTTCAATATTCCCTAAAGGCATCCTCATTTTTCCATTGCTGTTCCTTTTATAGAACAAATATTTCTTATTTTCATACTTTCTACCCCCAATTCCAATAAGATAAGTTAAGTCTATCGTTAAAAAAATTCCAAATAATACAAATTTAGTTAGTAAAATCTTTTAGAAATATTAAAAAAACAGCTGTGACACTCGATGTCATTTCTTTCATCATATACCTTCAAAGTATAATTGTCTAGAAAATATAATAAAAAGTATCAAAAATGTAAAGCGCATCATTCATATCTTGGTTTATCGACAAA
>BNJS01001096.1_pt1 | contig 120410 bp, 180 predicted proteins | sample 8540461 | NCBI WGS metagenome assembly BNJS01 (sample SAMD00202454, study PRJDB9452) | human saliva metagenome | isolation source: human saliva | place: Japan | reverse complement strand
AATTTTTGGTCAAAAATTTAGTCATGGTTTGGTCAAAGAAATAAAAACACTAACCTATTTTTAAAAACTAAATTGTGATGATTGCCTATAAATAAACACTGTGAATATTCTTTTATTTTTCTTAATTTACTAAAAATGCCCCCTGCAAACATAATAGTATATATCAGTCTTTCCGATTTGTTGTTATTTATGGTTTTTATAAAAAGAAAAACGATTGAAAAATATAAAAATAAGTTTTTGGAGCAGAGTTTGGGGCAAAAGCCATAATAATAAGCAGTGATTTTGGTCACTGTTTTTATTTTTAGTCCAAACAAAAACCGCAAGCTATTGCCTGCGGTGAAAGAACAATTTAGAAAGTTTCCTTTCTATTTATTTTTAAGATTATTTTGTTGTAATCAAAGCCATCTGGCTCCACTGTGAACTCTGGCTTGTCTGCCATTGTTCCGTCTGGTTTGATGTAGTACTCAGCCTGTGCCGTCTGCTGACTGGACGAAAGCATTTGATACCATGTTACCGTTTTTACGGTCAAGATAGTACCAAGTTAGCTTGTGCTTAATCCAACCAGTGACCATCTTACCTTCTTCATCGAAGTAATACCAAGCATTGTTGATACGAGCCCAGCCAGTGGCCATAGACCCTGAATCCGTGAACCAGTACCAAAGCGTCCTTGTAGTTCAACCAGGTGCTGCGTTTCATGAATCTTTGTCGTCGAAATAGTACCAAACATCATTGATTTTCTCCCATTTGTCAGTTGGATATGGGCCGTCTTCACGAACCCACCACCAACCATACTGGTTTTGTTGCCCAGCCGATTTCGACTTCTTCAGGCGGTACGATATACCCAACGATTTCACTTACAGAACGCTCGTTATAGCGACAAGGGCCGCCTACTTCCAAGTAGTCCCAGTTGCCATCGATGTTCTGCTCAATCGTCTTGATGGTATATCCATCTGAGTCCTCATAGACAAGGCCAGCGTGCCCGTAATTGACACCGTCGCTAGCCACGTATGATTTTACGAAAAACCAACCAGCTTTTGGATGGTCAGCGTCATACACGACTTTCAAGCCTTGTGAGCGATGCCGATTCAAGCAAGTCATAAGCGTTGCCCCGAAGGGTCACACCGTACCAATTTTTAAAAGCGTAGCACGGAACATCCGCGCATTGCATCCCGAAAGCATTATCCTGGTCCACTCCATCGCCAGCGTTGGCTTTATCAATGAAGAATTGAATCATTTCCTGTTTTTTAGACATACCTATTCCTCACTTGGTTTCTTGTATTCTAGTGCTCGTGTGCTGTCTGTGATTCCGCTTGTAGTCGGGTCATTGGCCAAACCGATAGCAGATCAAGAACACGAATACCGCATTAACAAGCAGAATTAGCTTGTTGCCGATATCACCCGATCTAGATGATATCCGAAGACTGCTGCACCAGCTTGCAAGACAAGCAAGAAGGCTGGGATTGCAGTTAGCCAAAAGAATTTATTTTCTAGTCGTAATTTCCAATTAATCATATGTTTTTCCTTTCTATTATGGCAATGTTGTCGGCCATGCTTCATCTGTTAGGTATGAGATAGCACTTACACGGATATCTCCGATATCTCGGTCAGTTGGTACAGGATTTAAGAATTGAAACCTTAAATGGTTTGCGTCTTCGTACCCTCCTACGTACCATGTTCCATAAACGATTCCATTATCGTTATATATATTCCCAATTAGCGATGATGAGGTTCTAAATCCGACAGGTATGCCCTCTCTGTAGACGACAAAACAATTTCTTTCACTGTCAGAAGCTTGTTCAGAATATCCTTGACCACCACGTCTTACAATTCCGAACCAGCCCCATCGAAGCCCTCCGAACTGGTATAAGACCAAATTGTTAACGCGTCTTATCTTTACGAATGAGCTCCCTAATTTTGAAACTGAGTTAAGTGTTTTCCAACCAGTGTCACCAATGAGTACACGCCAGCCTGTGTTGCCGTTTCCGCTCTCTTTTATCCACTTGAGAGCACCATTCGTCGCATTGACATCTACATAGGTCGTCCCTATTTCAGCCGTTATACGGCCTTCTGGTGAGCCAGTGCCACGGATTTCATGCCCTACGTTATCTGGTAGCGGTAGAGTGACATTATTACCCCCGACAATGCCGAGGGTATTTCCTGTCAAGGTCAGCCTTGGTTCAGGCTTTTGGTTCAGCGCCTTCACATCCCGGCCAACTGCTTGAGCAAATTCCTCTAAATTGCTCATAGCAATCACGCTTTCGCTGCGTTATATGTGGCTACCAGGTCAAGGTTGGCAAATTCGTCAATACGACGACCGAGGTCGGCCAATTTTTTTGAACGACTGCGCCTTCAGTATCGCCACTCATGCCTGCAATCATCAGTAGCAATCTCTTTAAGAGTATCAAGATTTTCAGGGACACCATCGCCCAAAAATATCGTTCTTAACTGCGGTTTTAGCCTGCTCGATAGCCTGCATTAAAGTAGCGTTGTCAATTTTTGTATCGACCAACTGCTTCATCGCTTTGTTATCCGCTCCCACAGCAGAAGCGAATGCAATTAATTTACTTGTATCCATTGTTTCACACCTTTCCTAAATTGTAGTACATGAGTAAATCAGGATTTCCTGACCCGCTCCAACTTCGCTAAGCTGTTTTTACTTCTTCAGCGATATCCAGCTCCTTAAGAGCATGGACTCTTCTGTGACCAATTCTTTATCTGAAGCCACTATCTTGATGTGGGTTTTCTTTGTCACTAGGGAAAAATATACCCACCAACGCTAATCTCTAAGCGGTATTTCCCAATTGGCAAGATAGCGTCCAGATTAAAATTCACGCCTGAGTTTGTGACAGTTACCCTCTTCTTCCACTGGTACTTGCCCATGGTCAGACTAACGACCGCCACCTCCCCTTCAAGAGAGGGGACGGCTTGATAATCTTCGTCTAAGAGGACAAATCCAAAGGTGGAAGCCACATCACCCTGTTTGATGAGGTAACCGCCATCAACTTGAGCAAGATTGGTCGTATTGAGATTACAGACCATTCTGCGCCCCTTTCTCATCTTCAACCAAGATGTCGTCTCTAATCTGCAACGCTTCAAAATTGTTGTACAAGTGATCAATGTAGCCGTTGCCACCCAAGGCTTTATAGCTATTATGCATGTTCTCTACTACATAGAACTCATCCTTGGTAGTAAATCCACGACGGATAGCCCTGCGAATATCACGATCAAGGCGCATTCTCACTAGTTACAAGGTGCGCATCGTCGTGTAGTTTTAGCTTTGCTTGTGCTTCGTCAATTTTGGCGTTGTTCTCGTCAGCAGTAATCTGGACATCTTTGATTTGTTTCTTGACTTCACTCAACTCTGAAATGATTTGGTCTGTCTGTTCCTTTGATTTCTTCGGTAACTTATAGCTAAACCAAGCTACGATGATTGGCGTAGCCACTGGTAAAACATTCATGAAGAAATGCTCAACGTGTTGTAAGACGTCCATAGTCACCTCCATTATTGGTTAGGCGCAACTGTTGTAGCAGAAGGCTCTGTTGCTGTAGGGGTTACGGTAGCTGTCGTAGAAACTGCAGCTGCTGAGTGCGACAGTCGTAAGGGGCATTTTTGTTCTTTAGGCTCGTACTTCCATGCTGCGCCATATCCATCACGTTCAAGACGTCCATCACGAATAAAAATCGCTTGCAGGCTCTCCATTATAAAGTAAATTCACGGTTAAGTTGTACTAGAACCCTCTTACCTTCACCATCCAACTCAACGTGCTCTGGGTCTTCGATGGTAATCAAATCACCTGGCATATAGTGTTTACCTACTTCAGCTGATTGAATTAAAATCAACTAAAAACTTTATAAGCTGTTCCGTACTGAAGCAATTTTTCGGTTATCAACGTTAAAAACTAATGCGTAGCTAACCTTACCGTAGTGGTCACTTTCAGTCTTGTTCTGTTGAACTGCTTGGTCTGTAGCAGTTTGCTTAACTTCGGCTTGTGCCAATTTCTGCTCAGCCTGCTCTAATTTAGCTTGAGTTTCTTGCAATTTAGCTTGCGCTTGCACGATAGCGCTTGTTGGGTCAATCTCTGTGCGGATATGATCTAGCACCGCTTGAATCAGCACTTCTTCATTATCATTCGTGCGATTACCTGGCAACTCCACACGCTCATAGCTGTAGCGTCCAGGTTCTTCTTTCTCAATCGTTACGATTGTGACATTCTTTTTCCCCTTTTAGAATAGGGTTTCCTGTTAATTTGTAAGTCATGCGTTATTTCCTTTCATTTTATCCTGAGTTTTCTTCGAACAGTTCTTTAAGTGCTGGGTCGTATTCCAGCACTGCCTTAAAAGGCCTGTAATTCGGCCAATGTTAGCGTATAGTGTGCATCTAAATGCGCACGTCCCAATTCGCCCTCAGCCAAGCGGTTAGCGAGCGACTCAGCGACTAACTTGTCGATTGTGTGATTATCCATGTAGTTTCTCCATTTCTTTAATTTTAAGGTCCAATTCTTGGACAGCTTTTAGCAAGTAGGGTACGAATTTCGAATAGTTGATAGACAGATAAGATGTCACTTCATCTGTTTCAATTGCTTCAGGTACTACCTTCTGGACTTCCTGTGCAATCAAACCAACCTCTTCATGCTTCTGGTTCTCGATGAAATCAAAAGAGACCATGTTCAATGCTTGAATTTTATTCAAGGCATTAACTGGACTCTCTTTAATATTTTCTTTCAAGCGCCTATCTGAACTCGAAGTAATACCAGCATAGCCTCTCCATTTTGCTGTAGTGATTTGATTCCACCAGACAACGGCATTCTCTCCTCCAGCTGGATTTGACCCAGCACCATAAATATCTGCATTTCCTGTCCAGATACCTTTGGTAGCATTAATCTTACTGTAGAAATTAACGTTTGTAGAGCCAGAGAAGTCAACTGTACCATAAAAACTAACTGTATTCTTACAATACATCTGCCCATCTGTGTCTACATGCCAAGAATTCGGACCTGCTTGGTTCCAGTTATCGCCCCAATTCGCCCAAAAGGCTGTCTTAGTACCGCGACCAGCACCATTCCCCATTCCAACCGAGAATTGGTTCACTCCAGAAATCCAGCGACCACCTCCGTTGTCAAACTGACCCAAGGGTGAAACCTCCAATTTCGCCTTGATAGGCTTGTAAGAAGGTTGAACTAGACACGACTGATTCAATCTTGGTTGTGAAGATTTCCTTAGATGTCAGCTTGTCAATCAAAGGCATCTCTAGCAGTCAGGTTCCGAATAAGTGCATCGTCTACGCTGATTTTATCGCCTGTGATGGCCCCTGGCTTGGATGTTTTCAGCAGTCACAGAGGCAGCTGCTAACTTCCCAGCAGTCACCGCGCCGTCCACAATCATGTCAGATTTCACTCTGACTTTTGGAGCGATGATGTCAACGCCTTTCGAACTTGCGGAAATGGTAGAGGCTAACTGCTCACCAGTTAAAGTAGTAGAGCCGATAGTCACACCTTCCGATGTCACTTCAACCCTCGCGCTGTTAGCAGCGTCTCGCACTTCCTGCCTGATTTCTTTAGCAGTCTGAGCGATGGCGCTCTTGACATTCGTATCAAAGAACCGGGTCAGCGCCCCTTGATTATTCTGCTGAATTTTGCCCCATAGAGTGCTGTTCGGGTCTCTCAATTCCAGTTCAATAGAACGCATATCCTTGAAGAGGCCTGACAAAGTGCGTTGCATGACAGTAGGCTCCACGAAGCTAGTAGGGAAATCTCCCTGCTCCAGTTGGATATCCGTCAGCACCGTGTCACCCACACAGCCCATATGATGAAGTTTCAGCAGTTCGTCTCTCGTCCGTGGTTGAAATACCTTATAATACCGTCCGTTATGCTCAAGAGCAGGCGAACGAACGTTTTTGAATAGTAATATCCATGTGTTAGTCTCCTATTTTTTTCTATAGAATGGAATATCTATATAAGTGTATTCTTGAGGTTTATTTCCACCTAATGGAACCCAGTTGTAGTAACCGTAAACATAATCGCTATTTTTTTCAAAAGATAGTTTTGTTGAAAAGCTACCTTTTGATAGTACTGTTTTTACGAATGGATATTTCAGTCCATATTCTCTTGATTTTAAATAATAAATACCATTCACAAGAGTATTTAAATCATAATTATTTTTAAAAATAAACAGTAATAGTTTTTTTCATACTCGTTTTTTTACCATGAAACAAGAAAAATGTCCCAACTAATTCAAAAACGAACTTTCTCCCAAAACAAGCCTATCACCTACATACCGCTGGATGATTTCCTTGCCACCCACGTAAATTCCTTCTCTAGCCATAGTTACTCCTGCGCGTAAATGTCATAGATAGTATTACTATCCTTGTTAGGAATCGCGTCATATTGAGACCGTGTACCAGCCCAATATTTTAAAGCTTGCCCACCATTTTGGTTGATGATGTTTTGACCAGGTGCACCATCGGCACCTCTAGGACCTGCTGGACCCGTTGCACCTCTAGCTCCTGCTGGCCCTCGCAAGCTATTTCGTTGTGTCTCTGTCAAGGTGTCAAATGTAGGACGATTCTCAAGAGCTGTAACCCTGCGCTTCAATTCATTGTCGTTGTAAGGCGTTGGGAAATCTCTGGTACCAATCCCTTTAACAGATACATTAGTCCCGTTAACAGCTGTTACCTTCCAAAAACCTTGATTGACACTTGATGGGCTGTTCCAGTAATCTTCAATAATATCCCCAACCTTGATACCGTCAGGGTTCATGATGTTATCTGTTGTTATCGTAGCATTAATACCTACACCGCCTCCAGAGATATCACCTTTGGCAATGCGATAAGTTGGGATTTCAGCTTTTCTAGCATAGTCTGCCAAAGCACGCTCTGCTGCGGAACCTTCAAAACGCACAACACCGTCTGCGCCTCGTGGTCCTGTTTCCCCACGTTCGCCACGGTCTCCTTTTGGACCTGTCAAGTATTGCAAAGCTGAAAATCGGTCACGACCATTTCCGACCTTTACATTCCCTGTATCACTCTCAATGCCTAACTCGCCATCAAGTAATACTAGAGTGCTACTTGCCCAATCACTCGCTGGCATGCGCTTATGTTGAACCCTTACTGGGATTGTTTCCGTCATGTTCTACCTCCGTCAAATAAAAGTTGGACTCTCGTTCCAACTTCCGTCATATCTAGCATTTTGCCCATCAGCAACCGTCTTGTAGACTGGCGCTAGTTCAATCCGCCTTGTCTGATTGTCAATCGTCACAGACTGCTCTACGTTCTGATACCAGTCCCCTGAAAAGGTCAGACGATAGGCACCGTAGTAGACTGCCAAGACCTGCTCCTCTTTCTGGATCAGGTCTTTGTCAATCGCTGGCATGACCGTATTAGCAGGCACCAAATGAACGTGTCCACCATAGAACGGATTCTTATTGACTACAACAGTCACATCTGTCTTGCCATAAGGTGTACAGGTAGCTGACCAACTGATAACGTATTTCTTACCAAGCTCAAAGCCCTCTCCGTTGTGACCGACCTCCACAAAATCCGTTCCATAACTGATTTTCTTAGCCGTGCCACCATTGAGACGGTTCTTGTTGTACTGAGTATTCCCGTCACCACCAATCAGGCTAGCATTGACCCTTGCAGTCTCACTGACCTGTTCCAGTTTCTTACTCAGTTCAGCGATTGAGTCCGCACCACTCATCAGTTCCTCACGGATACGCTTCACGAACTCAGGACGTTCTTTTTCCATTTCTTCGTGGATTTTAGCGCCCATTTCTTCGGCTTTAGCCTTGTACTGCTCGATGGCATCCGTGATAGCTTTATCACGCTTGGCAAATTCAGCATCAAACGCACGGTCAGCGTTGGCTATTTCCTTTTTCAAACGTTCTTCAAAAAAATCTTATGCAGATTTCGGCTTTTCATTCAAAAACAGCATCATTTACAATCCCACCTATCGCATTCGCAAGACTGGATTGGAATGTCCCAAAACCAATTGATTTCAGGCGTTTTGCCATTGGTGAATAGGTATATTTCGTAATTTTTTTACGAACATCAAGACCATACCATTCATGGTAGATGCTGACCACATCGAACATCCGAACTGCAACATCACTCTGGCCGACAACCGAGATTTCAAGATTATCTTCCAGCATGTCACACATACTCGTCCGAAAATACTGCTTACCGTATTCAATCAAGCTAGCTTGGTCTTTGACGTCCTGGTCATTGACCTCAACAACAGCTTCATAGATTTGGCTGTATTTTCCGAGTAAGGGGCTATCAATCACTACCACATAGTCAACGTCAGGCGCCTTTTCTCCCTCGCCTTTAACGGTCGTTTTAAAGGTTATCCGAGTTTTCAGGGATTTGGTAGAGGTCTTATGCTGGTAGCTAGACAGGTTTTTCTTGTACATAAAAAGCGATTCATTTTCTGAACCGCCATTTTTCAACAAGCGTAAATTATAGCCATTTCGCACCATATCTCCGCCCCACTGACCAAGTATAGAGTGCTTGTCTTTAGCCAAGACCTCCATAGCATTCTTATCCTTAATGTTGAGCGTATGCCTATCATCAATGTCCGAGAAAAAAGAAAAGGGATTGGTTCTGGTAATACTACCAGCCAATGCACTCAATACCCTCGTCCCACTGGCACGATCCATATCTATAGAGCTGACGATGTAATTATTTAACAGACTGATAACCTGATTGGCATAGACTTGGATATATCCTTGTTGTTTTTCAATCTCAAAAATATAAAAAAATCCTGCTCGCCATGCAGGGTCATCAGCTGTCAAAAGGTTTCCTCTTTCAGCAATTCCCACTTGGGATCCGATGTAGGAAAACGAAAAAGTCAGTTGATAAGTATTGTTCCGCTCCTGAACGATTTCGTCATTGTAGGCCTCATTTAAAGGCGTATTACCTTCAGTAAGATAAATCATAAGATATACCTCCAATTCGGCCGAACTGTGACCTTACGGACCGCACCAGTAAAGACCAGACCGTTATTACCAACTGCCAACTCAAAGAAGCCTCCACGTTTACGTAGCGTATTTTGAACCGCACCATCTGCGTTGTAGATATTTTTGTTTCTTATGTCTACAATCAATGGTCACTTTTCGTCTAATGGTCAAGTGCATAGTTGTCCGTCCGATAGTCAAAGAAATATCTCCATCCTTCAATCTCAATCACAGGGCTCGCTATACACAGAGCCTAGATTGTCGATATTTCCACTTGATGTGAAAATCAAAGGTTCGACTGATTTCTGATAGCGAAAGGGTTGCATGTTCAACTTAAGCTCTAGCTTCCAGGCATGCATCCCATGAGGGCTATAGGTTGCACCGATAAAATCCGCATAAAAGACAGAACCCAACTGGTAGCTAAACTCTAGCACATTGTCCTTAGGCTGAAATTTCTCCACGATAGTAGAAATATCCAGTAACTTAGGAATATAGAACGAAAAAGTCCGTTCATAACTCTCATAGCCACCATCCAGCACTCGATAACTTCCGTTTGCTCCGTAGAGGGTAGCATCTTCAGCCACCCTAGGTTTAGCTGCCTCCACCTGACCAAAATCCGTCACTACGCAGTGAGGGATAGTTGATGTGTTAAAACCATTGATGATCATATAAAACATTAAATTCCCTCCCTAGCGTAAATCGCACCTTGACGTTGGTAGACACTCATTGAAATTTTATCAGCGTCCAGGTAAGTATCTGACGGCTTTTCAAGGATAGCAGTAAGGATTTTCTCCATACTTACTCTCAGAATCGCTATCTCAGACACGACTTTATCGCTGTCTTTGCTGTTTATATCTCCTTTGGTTTGCACCACTATTTTAGCTTGCGCTTCCTCCATCTCACGAAGGAATTTAGCATCACTCGGAATGCCAACTCCTGCAGCATATTTAGGAACCCCCATCTCACGCATCAAGCGTTTCGTCTTATCTGCTCGTAAAACTTTAGCCCCTTTAGGAAGAGGAAGAAGAACATCCCTCCCCTCAGGAATAAAACTACGACCATCTGGAAGAGTGACTAATTCCTTGTAGGTACTATTGCGTTGGTCATTGACCATAGCAAGACCACCTGGATGGTAGTTGGTACCATGAGCATGGCGACTAGCAAAAACATTCGTAAAGAAATCACCAGTTACCCTAGTAATCCAAGTCCTAATGCCTGCAAGCACGCCAGACGCATTATCTTGAGCGTTGATTGTAACCGTTTGTTTTGAATGCTATTAACGCCACTTTTCACCTCGCTGACAGTACTGGAAGTGCTATTCTTAGCAAGGATATCCACTGGATTGTATTGCTTAATGGCATTAATGGCCACACTCGTCTCATTTCTAACGCCTGCAGTCTGATCTTTCGCAAATAAATCAATTGGTTTTTCCTGCTTCGGAGAGTTAACACTCGCTTGAGCGCTTCCGACAGCAGCACTCGTATTGTCTACTGCATTTAAAGATTTAGTCTCGACAGAGGCAAAATTCCAAGCTGTAATCTTATCGATGGATAACTGACCATTATTCAAAAACATTTGTAGGATCTAATTTCAAATCTTTTGTAAATGGAGTAGTTGCATTCCAAGTCGTTAGCGTGTCGGTCGAACGAGCAACAGCCTTTCTGAAATTCTCATCCGTAGCCAGCAACTCTTTCTGCTTAGGAGTCAAGGCATCGTAGTTATAGAGCGCTTTGGAAGCTTCCTCAGCCTTATTCATCACATCTGTATTTTCCAAAAGCAGTTGCTTGACTTCCGCAGGCATACTGTTCCAGATTCTAAGATGGTTTTCACTATCAAAGATAGCTTGCAGTCCTGCTTGATTTTGAACAATGAGTTGCTTTTCTTCCAGGGTCATAGTTGACCACTTACCAGACTCAACAAGAGCTTCAGCAATCATCACACGAGCGTTAGAGTTGATATTCGCATTTTTAACAATAAATTGCAATTGCTCCCAACCTTCAGCAGATTTAGTCGCTTCCCCAATCACTTCTTTTACATTGGATTTAATCTCAAAGTTGCCATTCTCATTAATATTACCAACAAGTAAAGACCAAGCATCATTCGCTTCTTTTGTCTCTTTGTTCATTTCGCTAGTGTATTTAGCTAGAATACTGTGAGATTCTCCCATTTTTTGAGAAGCTTCTGCTGCCTTTTGACCGATTACTTCGTAAGACAAACCATATTCTTCCAGAACCTTTTTAGCTTCTTCCCAGTAGTTCCAGCTTTGCCCAGTACGATCTTTTACCTTAGCGTCAAGGTTTTGCATAACCTGATAATACTTAGTGCCTAAGGCTTCCATAGTTTGGTTATGATCTGTTTCAAGAGTTTGAAGTTTTTTATTATAAGTCTCTCGATCAATGAGTTTACCTTCAAGCATCTGTTTCAATTCGTCTTTTGATGTTTTATATAACTGATTTTCTTCATCCAGAGCCTTCTTCAAAATATCTCTTGTGTGCTTTAATTGCGTTTCATTTAAACTGCCAATCTCTTCATTCAGAGCCTGAAGCGCAGCCTTTGTTGTTCACCAGATAGTTCCATCATTGAAATTCTAGCTTTTATCATCTCTCTTTGATTATTCAAGATGATTTCTTTTTCTTCTTGAGAAAACTTGCTAGCGTCGCCATTGTGACGTTTGTAGATTTCACTGACCTGATTAGCCATTGAATCGGTATTTGAAACAACTTGGTCATTTCTTGCTTTCATTTTAGCGATTTCTTCATCGCTAATACCCCACTTTTTAGCCAGTTCTTCCATTCTCTGACTAGCTTTTTCAGCACCTGCAGCTACTTCTTCATGAAGTTTTCTAAAAGCCTCAGAAACTTTTTCCATCATCACCAGCGTGGGTTCCAAAGTTGGCTACTGCTGTGCTGGTATCATCTACAGTTTTTTGGAACGTTCGTAGTTCTCCACGTTGGACATCATCTAAGGTTGAACCAAATTCCTCCGCCTTAATGCGCGCCTCGTCTTTCTTATGTCCTAGATAGACCAATCCTCCAGCTAGTAAAGCAGTACCACCCACAAGCAAACCAATCGGATTTGTCAAAGCCCCAATAGCTCCAGACAAGAGACCAGAACTAGATGCAGCAGCGCCAGCTCCTTCCGCTAAAACAGTAGCTTCACTTCCTACCTTAGCAAGACCGAGACCGCCCTTTAATAGTCCTCCTAATTTACCAGCATGTTTTATCAAGATACTAAGAGCCGTCGCCCCATTGCCTAGAAAGTTCAACAAAGGATATCCTATAGCCAAAAAACCACCAATACCAACTGCCAAGCTCTGTACGGCTGGAGGAGCCTTACTTAGCCAGTCGATAAATTGGTTCACCTTATCAATCGTAGGAGTTAGTAAGGGTAATAATTTCTGACCAATGTTAATCTGTAGAACTTCCAAACTAGATTTAAAACGTTCCACTCCGTTTTTAGAAGACTTAGATAACTCATTTGCTAAATCCTTTGTATAAGTCGTCGCCCCCTTGGTTTCGTTAGCGAGATTACGCAACGCATCTCCACCTTGGTCAACCAAGATATTCATCGCTGTCTGAGCTTCTGTACCAAAGGCTGTAGCAATCAAGGCCGATTTCTGAGCATCTGTCATTCCTTCCGTATTCTTTTTGATACGATCCAAAATATCAGGTAGCTTAATTGCCCCACTACGAAATTCTTCTGCAGAAAAACCTAGTTTTTCCATTGCCTCAGCGTTTTGCTCGGATGGTTTCAAAAGCCTTGTCAAAGCTCCACGAAGAGCAGTACCGGCCTTTTCACCAGCGATACCATTGTTGGATAAAAGGCCAACAGCAGCGGCAGTCTCTTCCAAGTCCATACCAACGTTTTTAGCAACGGGACCAACATACTCCATTGCAGCCCCCATATCAGCGAAACCAGCTGCCGTTTTATTGGCTACAAAGGTTAAACTATTGGTTACTCTCTCTGTATCCTGAGTAGATAGCCCAAACTGTTGCAAGATATTCGTAGTGGCGTTCATCACCGTATTGAAGTCCTCACCAGATGCCTTAGCAGCATCTAGGATAGCAGGCATGGCTTCGATTGTCTGATTAGCATCAAAACCTTTCTTAATGATTTCTTGCATCCCTTCATTGATAGATGCAGTAGAAATCCCATACTGCTTCGCCCAATTTTTTGAACTCTCCCCCAATTTTTCAGTTGTTGCGCTCAACTCATTTGCGTTGGGAATCGTATCTGCTAACAGAGATTTGGTTGTGTTCATCTGGCTTTCAAAGTCAATCGCCTTCTTAGTAGAAAGCGTAAAACCAGCTAATAAAGCAGCAGATACAGGCTTCATTGCATCGCCCATAGCTCGCAATTTTTCCCCACCTTTAGCAAATTTTTCGCTCAAGGCATCCATCTTACCAGACCAACTATTTTCACGCCCTACATCTTGTAAAGCTTTTTCAACACCACGTAGCTGACCTTCCATTGCTGCTAACTTGGCATTCTCACGCTCAATATCAGCAGCAGCCTTGTCAAACTTAGCTGTTCCAGGTTCAAGTTTGTCAAAACTTTTCTTCATCTCATCCAAAACTTTACGTTGTGAATCAATGGCTTGTCCTAAAGTATTGTATTTCGCTTGAAGTAAGCTAGCATTTTTTTCATTCCCCTTTAAAGTACTATCCAAAGAACGGACATTGTTTTGAAAGTACTTTACAGCGTTTTTGGCACCATTTAGAGTAGGACTGAACTTCGACACATCCAGCCCTAGCTCGATATACATCTGACCTAACGGCGTACCGCTTGCCATCTTGTTCTCCTTCCTATCTCCTCAGAGCAAAGAAAAAAGCCCTTACGGACTTTTCATCATTCTTTATAAAAATCATCCATTGCCAGGCTCATAAAAAGCCCAGATAAACAAACCAAGAAATAGATAAGCATAGAGCGGCAAGGAAGCAAAGATAAAGGGGGATAATAAAATCATTCCCAAGGTATCTCCAAAATTTGTACAAATACAATACAAGCCAAAAGCAAGATAAAGGACAAAAATGGTAAACCAAAACCAATATCTTCGTCGCGCCTTTTCTTTTCGAGACATATCTTCCACCTCCCTTATATAGCTCTATTATATTCCTAAGCCTTCTATTTGTAAAGTCCTGACTTAGAGACTTTCTAAAAAATCTGCCAAGTCAAGCACTTCTTCTTGTTCACTCGTTTTCATACTTCCAAGAACACCCATCAAGTCCTCCCAGCTCGTATCCATCACATCGCGAATACTCATTCCATAAGGACCCTCTGTAACTTGCTTGATAAAACTATAAAAACGTTGGATAGCTTGTCCAGGTGCTAGCTCTTTCCCTTTGGGTCTACATCACCCACCAAGTGAGAATAGATTTCTGTAAAAATAGAAATAACTTTTGCAAAATCTGTATGATCTAGTAATTGTTCTACTGTCACATCATCAAACAAACTAGCAATAAAAGCCCAACTGCTTATCAAGCTTCTCTACCTCAGATAAATCACTTGTCAAAGGATTCGTTCATGACCAAATAATCACGATAATCACGAGTTGTAATTTCCTTACTTGTCTTTAGGACATCTTCTCCCTTGTCATTTTTGATTGTAAATTTAACCTTAGCCATATACTTTCCTTTCTAAAAAAGTAAAAGAGAGCTTGCGCCCTCCTTCTACCCCGCAGCAACCATTTTAAGCTGACCTTTGAACTTTTTGAGCTTCTCCTCATCCTTACCGATATATTTGATGTAATATAAATCTTTCGTTTCTGTATCATCACTTGCGATTGCTGCAAAACTCAAGTTATCATCTGGAAGTTCTTCTTGTTTGTCTTTAAGTGTTTCAAGCTCTTCAGCATCCATAGAAAACTGACCCTTGAAAAATCCTACTTGAGCTTGAGTTCCATTTGCAGTCTTAGATTCGAGCATTACTGCACAAAATGGAGAGACTGTTTCAGCACCAATTCCAATAATATCATCCTTGACCTGATGACCCAGAATTTTAGCTAGCACTGTAGAAGGAATATCAACTGCAGTCATTTCCATCTTCACATCTCCAACACCACGATTTGAAACATGGTAAGCAATATCGCTCCCATACGTTTTAACTGGATCACTTGCAAGACCAGAAATTTTAGCAGTACGAGTTGCACCCTCACCAGTTTTACCTTCGATTACGAAAAGGTTTTGTCCGAGCGTTGGAGTAGCGTTACCATCCAACACACGAATTGTCATACGTTTAAAACCAACTAATGCCATTTATAGCACCTCTTTCTTTCATTTAGTATTCTTCGTATAGAGCACTCCGACCTTTATAAGTCCGAGCGTCTACATAGCGTTTGATATCAGGAATCCATTGTTCCAGACCACCTTCAGTCTGATAAAATCCCTGATCTTCCATTATTTTTTCAATTCTTCCTTGGAGTTCTTTACACTCCACTCGATTAGTAGACTCTACATTAATTTGATAGAGAAAAGTCTTAGCCAAACTAGTATTGCTCCCATGAGCCGTCTGCATTGGAGGTCCGACAGGGATAATGACAATACTGGTCTCGTCATCTCCCAAGGTCTCAGGACGCTCAAAAGACTTGATACTAATAGCAGATAAAGACTCATCCTCTTCCAAAGCCTTGTAGAGTTCAGTTAATTTATCTTTAATCATTACAAAAAAACTCCTGTTTTTAACTTCATGCCGACTTTAGACTTAAAGACCGGCTTACTCTCTTCAAAAAGCGGCGCATGACTCCGAAACCACGAGGATGCCCATTCTTTGCATAGCCAAATTCATTTAAGTGAATAAGAGTCCAACGAGGACTTTTTAAAAACCCTAATTTAACCATTGGAACACCACTAGCAGTACCAGTCACATTCCCATGAACGACCGCACCAACCGTCTTCCCAGTGTCAGCGTACACCGCCATAGCCCGTTTGAAAGTCGGCTCAAACTCTTCAACCGTCTCCTTCAAAGCCTTGTTGACCTTTCTACGAACTATCGGCTCTCCTAGTCGAGCCTCAATATTCCTCAAAATATCATCAAATCCTTTTAGATTAGCTCCACTAGACATCACGACCACCTCCGATAATAACAATCAAAAAATCCCGATTATCATAATCAGGACGCACATCGATAACCTGCCATTTCTTGCCAACTAAACGGATATCACCCACTTCGACAAAATGCCGACCCTCAGGCTGATAATCTGTCAGAGGGTCACGAATCTTCAAAGTCATCTTAGCTTTCATCGCTTTTCCAGTCGCAATCTCAAAGTCTTTCATACTTGGAGAATAAATTTGACCCATCGTATAAAAAACCTTCTCGTAACTCATATCACGACCATCAACCCCCTCTTTAACCTTAGAAGTATAGAAAGTCAAGGGAGTTCTTAGGTCTCCATTTTGAGCCTCAGGCTTTTTATAGCGATAGCTTGGTCCCTCACTCTTGGTCATTTACACTCACTACTTCCATAAAGCTACTACTTCTGGATGTCTTTTCCAACTCAACATAGTCTGGTAAATGTTCCTTGAGCTCAGCAAACCGTTCTTCTGTCGCTTCAAAACTTTCTCCGACCTGCCTAACGACGCCCTCCTTGAGGTCATAAAAATTCTTTTTAATACCTTAATCATCACTATTCTCCATTTCTATCCTATTTAACGATAATGCTAAAATATCCGCTTTGAAATTTTCGTAAAAAATTCAACTTGGTCATTATAGACATAGCGAGCACGTTCTAAAATGAGTTCCCTTATTTGATGATCGTGTATATTCCCACTTCCTACCAAGCGGGTAATAACCATTTGAGAACTTTCTAACATCCGTGAGAGATTCGCATCTTCTCCGCTATGAAAAATTCTCATCCGCTCCTTAAAAGGATTAAGGAGGGAATGAAATTTAACTTCAATCTCCATCCTTAGTCACCTTTTATTTCGCAATGTTCAGCGTCCACACAGCAGCAGTCTTTTCGTCATGCGCTTTACCATAAGCAAATTGCTTAGCAGTGTAGAGATTCAAATCTTCCAAAGCATAGGTTTCGGTAAATCGTCCAAATTCAATCCCCCCGCCTACAAAGGCATCGTAGCGACCTTTGACAAATGTAGTCACCTTACCAGACTCTTGAGCAACCGACTCAACCAATATGAGGTTATAAGGCATAGCTGTTACATATACACCTTGAGCATTAAGAGACGTATATTGCTTCTTCACATCCCAAGCATCTGCAGGATTCACTACCATAACCAAATTACCTTCTACTGCAACAGGAGTTGTATTGTCAGCTTTTGTAGAATGGTATTTATAAACCTCCGTCAACTCTTTTACTACAGTAGCAGAGTCTGCGAAAGTCAATGGTTTTTTCTGAGCCTGTTTCTCAGCATAAGTTACTTTTTCACTTTCTGCAGTACCTGTAAGAGTACGAGATAGCCCGATAGGTTTATTGTCCCCATCACCATTCAAATAACCAGCTTCAAGAGCAGCTGCAAAGGATTCTGTGATTTGAATAGATACGTAAGACTGCAACCAAGCAGGACCAAACTTCTCAGAGTCTTTAGGGATTACAACAAAAGCAGTCAATTTAGACTGAATTGCTTCTTCTTCAGCAAACTCTTGTTTAAGCTGACCTTGAATTTCAGCATTGATTTTACCCCAAACCGCTTGCCCTGTACGACTAGACTTGAGGAATTTTAAACGAATACCAGCATTACGCAAGCCGATGTGTTGAAGAAGTGGACGAGCTGCCACCATATCCTCAAAAATACGGTCAATTGTTTCCTGAGGGAACAATTTCTCAATTCCTTTTGGTGGAAGTTTCTCAATGTTGTTGAAAAATTCGCGAGCTTCAGCAGTCAACTTCGCATCGTATGGATTCATAGTTGCGATTTCTTCACGAGCAGCCTCTCTGGCGTCGTCTTGCAACTTATCTGTCAATACCTCAATCATCTCATTATAGAGCTTATTTTGCTCCTCCATAGGAGCACCAGTTTCTACCGCATTCATAAAGTTCTGACGAGCAGTTGTAAATTCATTACCAAGTTTCATCATTGTTTTTTATTTCCTTTCTTAAAATGGAAAACGACCCAACCCCACAGGTTCAGCCGTCTTATCTTCTTTTTTCTTATCTTCTGGGATAGGTAAACTATTATTCAACCTATCACGAACCAAGTCTGCCAATAACTCCACATCTGGGGTCATCGCAGAGCGGATTTTTTCGATAAAATCACGAGGAATTACAGGTGTCTGACTAGCCACCAAGACAGGAGCTTCTTGACTTTCAAACATGACCTTATCTGCAAAACCATGCTTGACAGCAGAACGAGCATCAAACCACGTTTCACGCTCCATTAAATCCAGCAAATCATCTAATGCCTTACCAGTCTTACCAATATAGGCATATGCGATAGACTTGTTAAAGCCCTCTAACACACCAGCCTCATGTAAAAGCGCCTTATGGTCACCACGTACACCAGCAGATACATTATGGATCATGATTTGCGCTGTAGACTAATTTCCACCCTATCACCAGCCATAGCGATAACACTCGCAGCGCTAGCAGCAATCCCCACGATTTTCACCGTCACATGCCCGTGATAATCACGTAATGCTGTATAGATTTCACTACCAGCATAAACATCACCACCACCAGAATTGATGTGTACCTCCACATCTTCTCCCGTCGTCGGCAATACAATATCCTTAGGAGCGGTTGCGTCCATGTCTAGCCAGTCATAAAACCAGCGGTCATCATTGGATACAATCGCTCCCTTAATCTGAATGATTGTCATCCTCATTTTCTCCTTTCTCTATTTCGTTTTCGCCCTGATAGTTCTTGGTGATAAGGAAAGAATCCCCCACCAGGAACAGCCTCAAGACCAAGTTCCAATCTCACCTCATTTCGAGTCATAGCCCCAGATGAGATGAGTTTATCTATGTTCTCAGCCAGAGCAAACTTATCCAGTCCCCCCTCGCCAAAAATCACAAATTTTTTCTGATTGGCGTATCCAGCCGAGCTCACAATAGCATGGTTTAGAGCGTCACCTACTTTTTTAACCAGCGATTCATAACAATAACTGTTAAACATCTTCTGACTATTAGACAAATCAGCCATATCTCCATGCATCAAAGCCGTCGGCAAACCTAATATATCCGCAACCTCATCATCAAATTGACGTCTCAATTTCTTCAATTCTTCAACTGATAAATTTGAAGTTCCTACCGTATTGGTCAACTCCGAATACTCCACACCATCCATTGTCGGTACAATGGCAACCGTCTTAGACGTAAAGGACTTAAAAAGGTTGTCCGCATATCTCTGCAGTTTCTTTCTCATGTTATCGTCAAAGGTTCCATTCGCTTTTGTAGCTAGAACCCCACGAATTTGATTATTTCTAGCTAAGGCTTCCACCAGACGAGTATGCAGTTTTTCGTAATCAGAAAACAAGTCTGATACATATTCTTGCAAGCGATTGTTATTATACTGGAGAAAGATGACATCACTCATAGCAAAGTTCCTCTGAAATGTATAATCCCTGACAGACACCATCTCAAACGTATCATCATACAGAGCATAACGCCTACGAGTAAAAGCATCAGCCACCAGTAACTGCTTATCATCAGACAAGACAATGAGTACTTCATTTTTCGTCAATAAGCGATAAATGACCTTCTGCCAGAACTCCGAGGCCGACTCATTCTTATTAGGACGCACATTTAAAATATAATCCCAGTCTGACGCCACATGATGATTCTCCACCATATACCGAAATTCCGACTTAGCAAAAATACGAGCCACAAACTCCGCCGACTTATCAATCGCTAAACTCTTTAACTGCAAACGTCCCAACATTCGTTCCAACTCTTCAAAGTTAAAACCAACATCAGGCGCATCACGCTTAAATAAATTTAAGAATCCCATGCTTCCCCTCCTTCCTCTTATTTTTGCCTACCACCCACCCAAAAATTTATTCTTAGATTAAAAATTCCAGCTATCGAGCATGTCAAGGAATTCCCCAACGTTTGACTCATGTACAAGCTCACGCTTGTAGAGAGCAGCTATCAAGGCATGGAAACCATCCGTCTTTCTTCTGACGGGCTCTTTCTTCAAGAAACGCTTATTTCCATCCCTGTCCTCTTTGATATAGGTATTATCCGTATACCAAATCATAGAGTTATCATTTTCAAAGACAAACCGCTCATTGGCAAATCCGTCTTCAATGATTGGCGCAACCTTGGATTGAATCGCCCCAGGATTCCGTAAAAACTCATATTCAAAACCAGCCTCTTCCAAAAGCGGTTTTAACAAGTCCATTCTAAACCATCTGCACATACAAGCTCAATCTGATAAAACTTACTCCATTCTTCCAGCTTAGCAACCAACAACCGCGGATCAATACTAGGACCGTCCACAATCGTAAACAGACCTCTGTCTGCCCATTCCTGAATAGGGGCTTTCAGCTTAAAAGCTTTCAAAAATGCTTTACGGGCAAATGAATGTTGCTTCCAGATAAAGTCATCACCATTTTTAAACAACAAACCAACACTTGCAAAATCTCGAATGCTAGCATAGTCAAAACCTGCAACGCATGAGCGACCTTTCAAGTCGATACCAGGAGACCGTAGACAAGCTAGTAGCTTTTCTCGAGAGGTAACATCTTTCTCAATGTCTGCTTCAGGAAGATTCATCCGTTTTGTCATGAACTCCTGACGGCCAGACGGCTCCAACTCAAGGTCATCATAGTCAGCCTTAGTTCTTGCAAGCAACCTCTTAGCGTAAGGAGTGCTTTCATCCAACATCGGATTAGCTTTAGGCCAGTTCTTCATATCATCTACCTCATCCGCACTATCAAGCTTGCAGATAAAAGGGAATAGCCTGAAATCATCAACCTCTCCATTCAAGATTTGCATAGACTTCTCTATCAACTTGTCGTAAAATCCCTCACGCACATACCCATTCGTACCATTGTAGAAGGTCCGAGCATGAGCAATCTTACCAAGACCTGACCGTTGAACCTTCACGGCCTTATCATCTTCAAACTGGTGAATCTCATCAAACTCAAGACAGCCATCTCGAGCCGAGTCCATGGTCTTCGGATTATTCGTCCGAAAAGAAAAGACCGAGTTATTCGCTCGACCTGTGATAGACATTTTAGTTAGATAGAAATGGTCCTCAAGACCTCGCCTTTGAATAGTCTCATAGACCTCTTCAAACGAAACCTTACCTTGTTTCTCAGAGTTAGCAGTGATAGTCACGTCATAATCTCTGATAGGGTAGATGGGACTGATAAAGAACGAGGATCTAGCAGACATGAAACCATTCTTACCACCTCCACGAGAAAGAGTGTATAGATACTCGTCAAAGTGTGGCTCCCCGTCCTCTTTCCTAAAAAGAAAAATAAACGGAATTAAGAAAAGCTGGTACTTCGCCAAAGGGAAAAAATTCTTTTCCGCAAAACGAATGAACTTGTCAATTAAGTCATTATCAAAATATAGATCATCACGAGGATAGATTTTCTCCTTGATGATTTTAAACAACAACTTTCTTTCCTTGTTGACGACAATCTCTCCACTCTCGGCCATTTTGATATAATCATCAACCAACGGATGAGAAATCATATTAATTCACTACTTTCAACTTGTTTTTTTTCTACCTCTTCGATTTTTTCATTTGGCAGTAAATCAATTAACTGTTTTATAATTCTTTGATAACTAGTTTCTTGAGCATTATATAATTTAGCAACTGGTCTTTCTCTTTCATAAGGATCTTGTTGCTCGGATTGTTTAAATAATGTGTAATATCCTTTTTTAGATATATCTTCCCACATTTCATTCAATGCCACTCGTAATCTTGCTGCTTGAACTACTAATCCATAAGCTAGACTTTTTTTGTTCGGAGGTATATCCGAAAATTGAGCCATGAGGCGCTTTTGCTCAATCCTAACTTTTTCGTTTCGCTTGGCTAAACTCATCGTTATTGCCTCCTTTCATATTTTTATTTTTTAAAGGGGAGGGGGGTCGTGTATGAAAAAAATAATAAAAATTTGGACAGTCGAGTGCAGACCGCTTACCGACGTCTTTGAAAATTTCCGATTTTTTGACCCGGGGGGTGCTTAAGGTTTGTTCGCCTAACCCCACCATTCATCTTTTCGGAAATTTCGGTCATTCTTATCAAAACGATTATGTCTTTTATTATGACATGATTTGCATAGTGTTCGTAGGTTGTCGATATCAAGCGCGAACTCTGGATAGAACTCTAGCTCCTTGATATGGTCAACCTCTAGGTTTTCTGTTGTAACTTTGCCTTCTTCTCTGCACCAAACACATTCGTAGTGATCTCGTTTAAGTGCTTGCCTTCTTATCGTTCTCCATTCACTGGAATTGTAAAACTGGTTTCGTTCTTCTCGAGTTGAGACATTCATTACTCACCTACCAATAATAATCAAAAAAAGCCACACGATGTGTGACCTTTCTGCAAGGCGACTACTACCTTGCGTGTTAATTAGAAATCAATTTTCTGATTTATTTTTTTTGTAGTCTTTACAACCTCTGAGGGAATCAAACCCTCTAGCTTATAACTTATCCGGAATATAATTAGCTACGCAACCATGCAAGGTCCAGTCGCTTCTGCAACCATTTTTAAGTTAATGAGTGATATATGAATGCTAAGCCTACTGCCTACCCCATTCTGGGACACAAACACTCAAATGACAGTAGCTGGAATTGAACCAGCTGGTCTAGCAGTAAAACGCACGTTTGGTAAAAAAATTAAGGAGACCCAAACAACCTGCTAACCTGTCCTTACTGTCTAAGAGGCCGAAGCCTCAGAAATAAAATGAAAAATATAAAGGAGACGTCAATGAACGAAATAGAGGGAGGGATCTGAGACCTTTCTTTTCAATTCTTGACACTACCATTCTAACAGATTTTAGACTTCATGCGCATTCACTTTAGCTCACTTTGTCTATGATTGTCTCCTCTAGTTCAGACTCAGCCTGTTTGCGTAATCTGTAATAAGTTGCCTTACTAATTCTCAAATTGTCGCAAATATCCTCAATGTAAGTCTTAGTAATGTAAGTCATTCTAAGGACAGACCTGCTTTTTGGATTTTTAAGCCTGTTGATCATTCGACCTAATTCAAGTTTTCTGTTAATAACTTCTTTAGTATCCTGCTCTATAGCCTCTTTCATCACTACAAGCTGAGTATAGACATCATCAACTTTTCTAGTCTGTCCACCTTTAACTTTGACATCTGACCACTTAGGACTTGAGAGCAAACCTGCCTCAAGCTCATTGATTTCATCTATACGGCTTTGGATGTCCATGTCAAGGTCTTGTAATTCTTTCAATAGCTCTTTAGCCTTGTTCACTCTCTATCTCCTTTGTGATATAATAATATTATTGAGATTATTGCTGAGGCAGAGAGTGCCTTGGCTTTTTTATTTTATTCTTTATTATTCGCGATCACACTACCTGCGTTGACAGTGACCCAGCCATGCTTCTCTCTGGCTTCTGCTTCTTTCATCCGTATAAGATTATCTGTTATTGAATCCGACTTAGCTTTGTTGGCCTTGGTTTCACCTTCTGCTTTGATGATACCTGCGTCTGCTTCTGCTTGAGCTTGAACTTTCTTGGTATCAGCTTCAACTTTAGCCTTTTCCTGTTCTTGTTTAGCTGTATCTATTTCCTTTTGTTTGACCGATTCATTTTTGATTGCTGCTTCAATCTCATCGCCTGCATCTTGGTCTGTTATGGTAAAAGAAACAAACTCCAAATCGTAAGACTCAAATTTTTCTTTGAGAGCTTTATCAATCATTTCATAAACTTCAGTACGCTTATTACCGAGAATATCGTAAATATCGTAATTTCCAGTTACAGATTCAATAGCGCGCTGAACAGCAGGAGATACTACACTATTATTCACGTTTTTTAAGTCTGTGTAATTAGAGAATACCGTCATGGCTTTTTCCTTATTGACACGATATTTCACATCAATATTGGTGTTGAGCCACTGACCATCTTTAGTTTGGGTCGTGATTTTCTCCATTGTTTTTGTTTGAACGGATGTCGATAAGGTGTAGACTTTATCAATAAATGGCATTTTTAGATGATATCCTGTTTGCAGGGTATTTTCTTGCACACCTCCAATTGCGCTAACTTTAACTCCAACTGTATTAGCCGGGATACGCTTCACAGCCGTTAGACGAAAAAATACCAAGTGAAGCAACAGCTGCAACTGTAATGATACCGCCCTTAGCAAGTTTTGTAAGTGTAGTTTTCCCTGATTCATGATTGTATTGTGTAAACATCGATTTTGCTCCTTTTTTAAATTATTTTTCCATCAAAAACTGGTGTTATTGTACCTGTACCATCTTTGTGTTTAGACACTAAAGCGCGACAATCTGAGCCCAATTCAACGCCCTCAACTGTGATACTGCGCTTTATCCTGTCAATATTGATGATTATTCCCATTAATGTTTTAATTCTCATGTTCCATCTCCTCAATCAACCAGTCAAGATTCTTTCTGGCTTTCTTCAGGTCTTCAAGACCGTTTTTCTTCTGATGTCGTAGTATATACTTCAAGCTGTTGCCTAGATAGAATCCTTTCATCTGTTCTGGTGTCATGAAATTCCTTAAAACATCGATAGATTCCATGCCGTATCTGCCTTGGTAGTGGCTTGGTTTGTTTATGTTGTCAATTATTCCTGGGTTCATTCCTTCTCCTCCTTAGATGAACAAACTAGCTAACCATATCAAAAATGCACATGTAATGATTTTTGAAATACTGCTCTTTACAGTGTATGAATAATCTTCATAAGATTCTTTTTTGCTGGATAACACAGGCCAGATGAAAGATAGTAGTGCATCCATCCCTAGTGCTTGCCAGACTGTAATTTTACCAACTGGAACAATCGTTGTGATAATTTCATTCCATCCATACTGAACAACGAATGGCGATACAACGATTACAAATACCGCCCCAATAATAATTCCTAGTTTTTTCATTTTATAAATCCTCCTCTTTGACGAACGAGCCATCAATCCAACGACCCTTGCGGTCTTTTATTTCTTGGTAAGCTAGTTCAAAGCATTCCTCGAAGCTATAACCGAGTATTTTGCTGATTGATTTTAGATATTCAACCGCGAATACTAAATCATAACGAAATATTCCATTGTATCTTCTATCGCTATACGATAGAATTGCACAAATGTTTAAATTTAAGGCTTTAAAACATTTCATTACATCTACTTCTTCAACGGGATTTAATCCCTCAAAAATCTTATGCACATCCTCTTTAATCAGCAAGGCCAGACCGACAATCACGACCGCACAATCTCCAATGCTGTCCTTGGTCAGCTTCTCATTCTTCTTGAGATAGCCTGCGCACAACTCACCGAACTCCTCGCTTAATTTCAATGACTGCTTGTCTAGTCGTCCACCGTTCTCAAGGTCGCGGTCAATAAACCATTGTTTGACTTTGTCTATTGTGTTCATGATAACTCCTATCTCTTCGTTAATCTTGGTAATATTTCATTCACGATGAATATATAATTTGGTGCAAGAGTTATTTTTAAAATAATTGCAACAACTAATGTTATCAAACTTGCGCTCGATGAAATGCAACTAACTTTTATTGGTAGTTTGAGTTCCTTTCTTTTTCGTTCAATGCGTTCTAATTTAATTTCTTCTTCGGTTTTACCTCTATATTCGTCAAAGACGATACCCCCATCATAGGTAAAAAATATGAGAGTTAAAACTGCAAAAAACACTGAAGAGACAACCAGTATTGCAATTGAAATAGTTTGAAAAAGACTGAAGACGTCATAGAACATCTTTTCTTTAACAATCATTTCGTAAATCTGTGGTGCGTTCCCTTTAAATGTTGTAAGCAAAGAACTTACTTCGTCAACTGTCATATTCAGCATTTTTGCTAAGCTTGTAAAATATCGTTCATTATAGTAACACCTTATCCCCAACTTTGATTTTCTCAAACTGTTCTCTAGTAACTACGAACACCCCATAATCACGAATTGTGACAGTATACAACTTGCCATGTCGTCCTTTCTCGACGACCTTACCAAATATCTCAGCGCCTGCGTTATCAGCTTTATAGACAACCATCGGACGCTTTTTCTCTAACTCTGCAATCTTGTCCATCTGCCAGATGTTTAGTCCAGCAGACAGCAGAATCCAGATTGCTATGAATCGTTTCAATCTGTGACCTCTCTTCCATCTCTTACTTTTTGCAAATAATATTTATATATTTCATTGTGGGCATGTTCATTTACTAACTTTTCAAGTGCTTTATTGACCACTTCTGATATGCTTCTATAACCACCATATTCTTTGATGGCTTCGACATGGTCATACATATCTTTTGTAAGCGTTGCTTGTATCTTTCTAGGCATCACTCAACCTCCTCAAAATAACTATGAAATTTACTTAAATTGACAATAGCGACCTCTTCAACTGAATGTTTTTCAATGTCAAAGTCTGGATCATTTTTTCCAAACTCTTTCTTTATTGCTTTTTCGGCCAGCGAAGGTAAAGCGAATATACTTGCTCCGTTTCTTAAAGCGAGCGCTTGACCGTGTTTATTTACTATTCGATAACCCACATCAAACGGTCTGATTTCCATTGGGATTTTTATGCGTTTACTTTGATTCTTCATTCCTTCTTCAAGCGTTAATGCCATCACTCCACCTTCTTGTCCTTAATTTCTCCAGTAAGTCTATTTTCTAAAATGTGACTTGTATAGCAAATATCGCTTCTATATGTGTAGTGATTAACAGTTTCTTCAACCCATTGATTTTTAGTGTACGGGTATCTGTTTGGTCGTTTCAATTTACCACCTCATATATAAATATTTCGTATCAATATCTTGTTCTAAAATACACTCTTTCAGCGACTTTAAAACCTCCAATGCATCGCTAACTGTTCCCCATTTATTTGCAGGTTCATATTGTACATATTTTTCAGGTTGCCTTTCCAATTCAGTTATGCCACTTTGGATATTTTCAAAAATATCAGCAACATTGTAAATTGTGCCTTGGTCGAAATCCCAATCCATAGCAATTCTAAACATCTTCCCGAGATTGTAGGTCGGAGAACTATATCTAGGTTCAGTAATATAAATATAATCTCCACTCTCTATTTTCGCTAAGATTTCCAAATCATAACTCATCACTCCATCTCCTCCATCTTTACTTTATACATTCGATCACCTCGATACTTGCTCTCGAGCCGAGCCTTGCATTTGGCAGCATCACCCTCTTTCTTAAAGAAGTGAGTTTCGTCTACCATATTGTCAAAATATAGTGTTACTGTGTATGACATTTCTTCTCCTATACTTATTAAAAAATATGTTTATTTCGTGAATGCTTTTTACATGGTTACAGGTTACATCACTTTTCGCAAAACATATTTTATAAAAAACAAGAATGCTGTTATATCAACGTTTATAGCACTTGCTATTTTTTTACTTATTAAATATTTTTATATAAATGATGTAACCTTACTAATAGACACCCCAAAACATCAGTAGTATCAAGGGTTTAGGAGGGTTACATCACTTTTTTAAAAAATTTATCAAAAACAGCACTAAAACCCTTGATATAACTGACTTTTCCTGCGGTTACATCAATGATGTAACCTGATGTAACCGAAACACGATTTTTGACCGTTTTTTGCCTAAAAGGTTACATCATTTTCACTAAGGTTACATCACTTCTGTTTGTATATTTTTTCTAAAATATGCACGTAGTGTCTTACCTTTAACCTTCTTTATTTTGTATTCCCAATCCTGATTGTTATCCATAATCAACTTGATTTTCCTAGCAATCTTTTCACCTCTCGCGCTATCAATATCGAAAACATTTTTTAGAATCTGTTTAGCAGACACACTTGATTGAAGCTTCACACCTTCATATATCAGGCCGGACTCATTGCGATAGCTGCCGTCATTGAAATAGAACCAGGTATATTGATGCTGTTGAGTGACTGAGAAGTCTTCCCACTCTTCTGGAACCAGCATTTCAAGATAGTCGTATACCTGTGATTCTGCCTCATCTTTATATGTGAAGCGCTCCTTATAGACCACAAGCTCATTTTCGAACTCATCATCAAAGGTAAGTATAAATCCTTTTTTGTAGATAGCCACTGCTTCGCCCCAAAGTTGGAGTACATCATTCTCTGTCATATCAAAAGGTTTTACAAACTGCTGACCTGCATCCACCAGTATGGGCAGAAAGCGCCGTTCACCAGTCTTGTCTCCCAGGTACTCAATTTTATTGCTGGTCCTTGCGATCACAAAGTTTTTAGGGAATTTTTCAGCCCTGCGACCGTAGGATCTACGGAAAGAAAGTTCTGTTTTAGTCACGAACGCTTTTAACTCATCAAAAGTAGTCTTTCTGGACGCGACCATCTCATCATCGTTGACAATCAGAGATTTTAACATAATCTCATAGTTATCTTTATCCATAAAATCTTTAGCTGAATCCGTGTACCAGTCAGCAGCTATCTTTTGCAAGAATGTGGTCTTACCGGCACCTTGACCACCAACCAAATCGAGCGTGTAGTCAAATTTGACCCAGGGATTAAAAACCTTAGATACCGCACCAACAAAGAACATAATAGCTATTTCTGAACAAAGATGCTATCCTCTGCACCCAACCAAGTTTGAAATACCTGGGCAAGTCGTTCTTTATGATCCCATGACTCATAAGCATTTTCCATATATTCCTTAACCGGATTGTAGGTTTTTTCTGCAAAAAATGCTTCGATACCGTCTCTTAATGCTCCAGCCTTGAAAACTGTCTTGAAGTGATTTTCCAAGTATACACTCAAATAGGATTCAAAGGCAGACGGTAACTGCCCCTTTCTTAACTGAATAGCATCCAGTTTGACATCCTCTACAATTTCGTGTTCTCCAGTAAATTCATTGTGCCTGAGAAAGTCGTTGAACTTGTTATCGCTCTTCATTGCAAGCAGAACATTTCTGGGACTGTCGGCCACGATAGATTCAATTTCAATCTCTTCGCCTTCCTCGTTCAATATTTTTTTCTTCCTACGTGAAAACTGCTTAATTGAAATATTCACGACATCACCTATTCTGGCCACCCCCCCTCATGTGTTTCTTGATCATGGATTCGACAGTTCTACTTAATTCTTTATGACTAAGAGGTTCTACCGAATTATTATTGGCTGTTTCTGCAAGTGTTAAGATACAGTTCGGATCAACTGACCTACTCAAGAGTCCACCGACAAATTTTGCAAGTGTGTCATTCCTGCTACCTTCATCACCAAACCCTAGGACAACCATTTCAAAGAGTTCTGTGGTCCTGTTTCGCTTACCAGCACCTTTACTGATTTGATAGTAGATATTATCCAGGTCGCTACCAGAGTTCTTTTTGTTGTATTCCTTCTTAATGGCCATAACAAGAGAACGACTAGCCGTAACCATAGTGCCACCCTCTTTAGATTTTTCTAAGTCCCAGGCATACTCCCCTTTTAGAGTTTTAGATGGGGCAACCAAAACATAGTTGTTTGGATGCGCCTTGATATCTACACCAGGTAAAAAGGCTATCATTTGAGTCATGGTCACGTCTGGATGCTTAAAGTAAAAGATATGTTTGCCACCGCTGGCAGTTCTTGCCTGCAGCGTTGGAGTTATCAAATTCAGATGCTCCCAATTTGCCAAGCTCTCGTATCCGTTATGCTTACCGTGTAAGTCAATATCGATTACGAAGAATTTGTCAGTCCGGACAGCAATGTTGCTATCCGGATACTGACTCCCCAAAAATCCTCAATTTCTTGCGCAGTCATTGGCGGCTTATCTGCAAATTTAATCGCTGGTTGCTTTCCGTTAGGCACCACGGGAATTACGGAAAACCCCGCTTTTTGATATTTGAGAGCATATTCTTTCATTCCCATTTTAGTTACTCCTTAGAACGGCAAATCGTCGTCTTGAATATCCATCGGGTTGTCATTCCCAAATGTATCATTCGAACTTTGTTGATTACGACTTTCCAACATTTGGAAATTCTCAGCCACGACTTCTGTCACGTAGACATGTTGTCCTTGCTGGTTATCGTAACTACGAGTCTGAATACGGCCTGTCACCCCGATAAGTGAGCCTTTTTTAGCCCAGTTTGCAAGATTTTCGGCTTGTTGGCGCCACATAACGCAGTTGATAAAGTCAGCCTCGCGTTCGCCATTTTGACTCTTGAATGTACGGTTTACTGCAAGAGTAAAAGTCGCAACTGCTACATTTTGCGGTGTATAGCGGAGTTCAGCATCACGGGTCATGCGCCCTACAAGTACAGCATTGTTAATCATTATTTTATTACCTCCAAAATTCTACTGAACGTACTCTCATGAAATGAGTATAATCCAGGGTTATTTCTCTTCAAAGGCTTGATAATTTTAGTAACAATTTCTTTAAGGACATATCTGAAATTTCAAGCCAAAAGAAATCGTTCTTAGTGTAGTTGTAAACACAATCAATTTCTCCGTGATTATAACATACACCCCAAATCTCACCTTGATGCTGATAAACTAGGATCTTATCATAATAATTAATCTGTAATTCAATCGGACGTTTGCGCCCCAGTTCCGTATATCCCATTACTCAATACCTCTTGCTTTCTTAGCATCTGCTATAATCTTCTGAGCTTCCTTCAATCGATCAGCTGGAATGCTTTCAGGTTTGTCAACACCCATTTTATCGATGAACCATTTTCCAATTGTTGCAGCAGGACTCCCTGTAGCCTCAGCCATATTTTTGAGTTCTGTCCGAATGGCTTTAGCCTGTGCTCCTGTAATTGTTTCGGCTCCGTTACTTTTAGCTGGAGCATTAGCCGGTTGCTTTTGCTGGCTATTTGTTTTTTGAGCTGGTTTTTGCGACGTACGGCCTGCTTGGCTATTCTGATTATGATATTCATCCGTATCAGGATCCTTGTTGTCATCAATCATAAAGAGTCCGTTGAGCGCGTATTTACGTGCATAACTTGAAGCCGCCCCTGTAACCTGACTACCATCCATCCCTTTTTGCTATCATCTTCTCTAGCATAGGCTGTAGTCCCAATAGTTTCACCAACCGCATAAAGAGTCGCAGTTGCTTCAACATAGTACCTGTCGCCAATTTGCACAATTCCATCTTGCAAAATCAACACCGCATCATGTTCCTGCAAGATTGGCTTCAGCGCTTCTAAGATGTCCTCGGCGCTCCGATAGCTATACTTCCCAAAACTGTTATACTGTCCTTTCGGAGCAACCAAACTCTGCTGGATGCTCTGTAAAGTGACAAAGATTGAGGATTGTTGTTTTGTTACCATAAATCCCCCTTTTATAAACTTCTCAATAGGTCAAACAAACCAATATTTTTATTCTCACACTCGATTTTTTGAACTTCTCCACCATTTGGATAAGTTAGATCAAATGTAGCCTTAACCCGAACAATCTCCATTCCGTGTACTTTGGCCGCTGCTTTTACCGCTGTTTTCTGTTCGAGATAAGAATTGTATGGCATTGTAAGAGCACTTTGAATATTGTCCACAAAAACGGCCTTTGTAGCTAATGAAGAACGATTGTTCTTGAGTTCATTTAAAAACTGTCCGTTTTCTTTGTTACGCATTACAATATAATCACTTGAAAGTTTCATTTTGATTCTCCTTAGAAATAAAATTCAATGACACGCACGTCATGTTGTTGACGGCTGCCTGTTACTCGCCATAAAAGTTGGCGATAATCGTCATAATCTCCATCAGATGGATTAACAGGGTCTAGGACCACAATAGTTTTAAATTTATGCTGAAGGCCATCAACTCCTACACCCAAACCTGGCTTGTAGCAACCACATTTGTCTGTTCAAGAGAGTCCTTCTTGTCTCCTGTCCAAATACCAATTTCCGGGTGTCGCTCTCTGATAACCTCCACAATCTGTTTGGATTTGCTAACTATCAACATGTCTGTCTTACTGGCCAGCAGAAGATCCAATTGAAGTAGCATTGGAGTATCTGCATTAACTGCTTTCAACTTTGGAAAGTCAATCTCAAAACCTGTCTGAGTAAGATATCGTTCAAAAGTCTTTCGACCAAATGTTTGTTTGGCCATGGCATATTTACCATTTTTCCCAACGATGTTCAATTTCCTAAATTGTTCTAATTCCTCCGGATTAGCTGTTAGACACCAGATGGGTTCAAAGACAACCTCAAATCCGTTGTTTTCCTCCGCTTCCTCAATAGCTTCTACTTCTTCCCAGCGGAAAAAATTTGGCAGATTACTTACATAGCTTTCATAATCTCGGAAGTCATCCCACTCTTGCTTAGAATAGCTGAACTTGGAATACTTCATCTTGCCGTGGACTAGTTGCCAGTTTTCCCTTTGATTTGGATCAGCCATCCCAAAAAATGTTTTTTCTAGAGGGTAGAAATTTTGCCCCTTCTTCCTGATTGGGGTTGCAGATAGTCCAACTGTATAGCCACGTTTGACCTTACGATAAGCCTTCACATTGGCATCACTGGACATATTCTGCCACTCGTCAATAATGAATACATCGCACTCAATAGACTCACCACTTGCAAGTCTGTTCTGCAATCTGCGGTCCGTCATCGTTTCTAATTCAAAATCAGTGTTGTATCCTAGATTTTGATAAGTGCTATTCCATCCGTTCAGGATAGCTAGTCGATTATTGATAACTAGGACCTTTTTGGCTTTCTTGTGCTTTGCTATTTCAAAAGCACAGATTGTTTTACCACGTCCACCGTATGCCTCAAGGAAAATCCCAGGGCAATTACGGTCACTTCGTTTAACTGCTTCAGCTTGCCATTTGCGTAATTCGATTGCCAATGTCTACAATCACCTCCTCGATGTCATTCCGTTGGGCATAAAATAGCCCAAGCCTTGCAGCTGCCCTCACATCGTTGTGGTGACTCTTGTCAAAGGTCCACAGCCCTAAAGCTTTTAATAAATCGTTGGGTATATCTGTCTGATAACCTGCGTTACGCTGCAGAACCAAGTCCGGATAGCATAGTTCAATGGCTGCAATAGTTTCTACAACTGAGTTGTCCCTGGAATAATCATTGTCCCTAACCTCAAATTTTTCAACGACCACTATGTCAAATTCAAGACTCCGACCAATTTTCTTAAACCAAGTTTTAAAATTTTGACCACCATAAGGTACTACCCAATAATCGACCAGCTTCGCATTATCCAATAGCACAATTCCTGTTGTACTGGTTTCAATTTTGTTGCTTGATGGATCAATTGCTAAAATTTTCATCAAACACCAACTTTCTCAGTCAGCACTCCTGGATAAAGGGCAGTGTTAAACCAATTTTGTTTATTTACCTTTGCAAAGCCAAATAGCGATTTAACTTCTTTTGCTTGTTTCTCAAATTTTCGAATATCTTCTTCCGATTCAAAGATAGGTTTTTCCTTATATTTAGCGACTGTAACAAGCTTGTACTCCGGAGTAAATACCGGCTTTTCATTTCCTTGATCAAGATTTGTTTCGTCTACTTTCACAAAACGAATCGCAACATCAAATAGAAATCTTCAGTGACAAGTACTTCAATTGATTCTGGTCCAATCACAACAGCTAGTGAATCTGTTACTCGTGTTTTATTCATCAATTCCATTACTTAATCACCAACTTTTCTGTCCGGACAAGCTCCGCACCTTTAATTTTCTTACCAGATTTAAGCAACTCTTTGAGTGTTTTTTTGTCCGGCGCAAGCGTCACTTTTTTTGTAAAATATTTTTTCGGAAGGTCATCTTCGTTGACCTTGACTGATTCTGGATTCTTAGCAATTTTTATAATCAGGGCACCACTCTTAACTTCGGTTTGACCTGTGACATTCATAGCTGTCATAATGTTATCCTTGACATAATCCAGCTTTTTCTGTGCCGCCTGTTTCTTGGCTTTGAAGCTCTCTTCCTCAGCCTTGTACATAGCCACGTCGGCTTCTAGATTCTTGATAACATGGGCATACCCTTCCGCTTTCTGTTCGAATTGTTCTTGCCAATCGATAACCTCAAGCGTGTCCGTTTTTGTTTCGTCATCAATATCCATTTGATAAATTGTCAGAAACTGACCTGTCAGTTCGTATAAACTAGCCATTCTTTTCTACCTCTCTGATTTTGTTTGTGAGTTTTGTTAGTCCAATACCTGATTTGGTTAAATCAGCGTTGGACGTGAATAAATGATTTTGATTCATTCTAGCTATTTCGTTCTTAGATAAACATGCCAGGTTTGAAATATCATAGTTTGTTTTATCACCGTCCAGGAAAACAATTGAGTATCCTTTTGGTATCGGCCCGTGATGGTCCTCCCAGACTTTACGATGTTTCAAAACCCATTGATTAGGTTCTCCAATCTTTTCTTTTGGATAACCGTCTGTTGTGTAGTTGATAGTGCCGACAGGTACATAATTCGGAGGTCTATTACCCTTTTTGAACTGCCCACTGTTTTTTGGCATATTGGGATACTTCTTCCCCTTATTGTGGGGAGTCTGACCTTTCTCGAATCTTCCCGTCAAACCACTATGTAGATTATTATTTCTCCGATAGCTCCTAATCTGTTTCTCAGTTAGTGATAATCCAAATTTTCGGTTCATTTCATTTGCGACATCACGAGAAATCTTATTTTTTTGGATTGACACAAAATAATCGTGTTGCTCCTTTGTCAGCAATCGACCTTGATAGATTTTCCCAACTGGTAATCCAAAGCGTTCGCGTACGCCGCCTATTTGAGCCTTGGTATAGTTTGTCCCAAATTTCTCATTTAGTAACCTAGTTACTTCGGGAGTTAATCGACCAGGGCATATCTCATACATGTACTCCGTGTACTCATCCTTCCAGCAAAGCGATTGGGGCATTGACTTCGCCTACCTTGTCTTTGAATTTTTCGGCATCTAGCGCCAACTGGCCAGCTTGAAGGATTTGGCCAGAGATAGCGACCATCTGTTTTGATCGTTGGAGTTCCGTCTTTAATTCATCAGCAGTAAGATCTCTATCGTCCAACGTTTCTAGTTGGGCAAAAAGAGTATTGGTTAAATCTGTCAATTTATTTCGAACCATCTACTTCGTCACCTCTTTCATTAATTTATTTGCTTCTTTGATTAGCAAACGCATAACGTTGCTATCTGTTTCTTTCTCTGCTGCTCGTGTCAGCATATCTACCCACTCGCGTCTAGTGTCATTTTTCCAATCAAACAACTCTGTGAGTGATTTCTTGTGATTAAGTAAGGCGAGTAGTCAATTGACTCATCTTCTAAGCGGACACATCTGCCTGCCTTGAGGTCTTTAAAAAGATTAACCCTCACATTACTATTTGAAGTTCCGACAACCTCAGCTACTTCATCATATGAGGCAGTAGGGTGGTCTTTGTAATATTCCCTAATTCGTTCCGCTTGAGTCATTTAATCATACGCCCTTCCTTTAAATTCATTTTTGATTTCCACACTTCCGCACTTCACACATTCAAGAGGTGGATAATCATCGTACCAATCAAACTCACGTCCACAATCAGCGCACGTACACTTCCATAAGTACATCATTTTCTCCTTAGTTTTAATTGGAAATTTTCTGCTTCTAATCTCTTTCTTAAAGATTGTTCCTGTTGCAATTGTTTCTTGAGATCATCGATTTCATTTTGCATATGCGCCATCATTTCAAGGTCACGCATTTTCTCTCTGCGCTTGCAAGTGGACAAATCCCACGCTTGTCTATCCCATACGATTTGCATATCGTACTCTCCTTGGCTCTGGTAATGCCAGAGGCTCAGGACGCAAGCCTACAGGCGGTTCGTTGTCGTAGGTAAAGCCAGGAAATGGACGACGGATGTTCTTGCGAATCTCTTGCCATTTGTCCTCTCTACCACGTTCGAATGCGTGATTGTAGCCTTGGATAATCATAGACGCAAATTCTTGCTCTTCTCGTCTCTCTTTTTCCTTACGCTCCTCTTGTAGTTTGATATGACGATAAGCCCCTGCAAATCCAATCAGCAAACTTCCTACTCCCATTAATTGATTTAAAATCGGTGGTTCAAACATTTTTTCTCTCCTCTAACTCTTTAATCTTTTCCTCTTTTTCAATCAACGCTTGATGTAAATCTAACGCTACGACTTTCCAGTCAGTATTGAGTTCTTTGGATAACCAGTTTTTGATTGTTGTTAATAGGTTCATTTCTTCCTCACTTCGTTAAATTCATCCAGTTTGCGTTGTACCATTCTCGGACTGCATCTCGTGGCCAACGCTTGTCATTTATATTTGGAAATCCTTTCTGGTAGCGAAAACGGTCATCGAACGTATCTACAGAAACACCAAGCATTTTAGCCACATCTTTTCGCTTCAACTCCAGAGGGAACGCTTCTTCAATATCTGCTGATTGTAAGACGGTAAACTTAATCTGACTCGCAATCGCTTGGATCAACTCTTCCATTTTTGCTCCTTTCGTGATATAATTCAGTTAGTTATTTTGATATGCGCCTGACTTGTTCAGGTGCTTTTTTGTTTAGTCAAATACAGTTACTGTATAGACTAATTTTCTTGTTCCATCGGTAGAATGTACGGTCGACTTCTCTACCGTTATATCTGTCGTATCATTAGCCATTTTGAAGAACAAATACAACAAGCATTCTCGTAAAATTTTTAATTTTAAAGGAACAGATAGAAATCGTTTGATTTCTAGATCAATCTGACTAAGTTTATTTGATGATGTTGTTCCGCTCATACTCTAATTCCTTTCTAAATTTGGTATAATGATTAATAAAAAAATATTATCTGAGGTTAAAGATGTCCCGATATACAGATTACAAATACGCTTCTGGTGTATTAAAAGAAATCGAAAACAAACCAGAAAAATATCTCATTATTCATTATTCCTGCGAAAGTTTCTACAATTTAGGGGGGAAAAGTCCCAGAATTGCATCGATATCCGTTCGTCAATTCAATAATGCTCAAACGAATAACTTTTCAATTCATCAATACTCTGAAATGTTACACACTCCTATCACAGATGAGAATTACAGAATTATCGAAAAAGAATTGCTAAATGATTTCTTTTCATTTGTAGATAAAAACTCCGATAAAACTTGGATTCACTGGAATATGAGAGATAGCGTCTTCGGTTTCAATGCTCTAGAACAACGATTTAAGGTTCTTGGTGGTTCACCAGTAGCTATTGACAACGACAAGAAAATAGATCTTGGTCATTTGTTCAAATTACTATATGGCGGTAATTATATCGAGAACCCACATATTGAAAAACTACTGCATTTGAATAATTTCAATCCGAAACAATTCCTTACTGGTCAAGAAGAAGCTGAAGCTTTCACCAATGGGGAATACGTTAAACTCAGTATGTCAACTTCGAGTAAAGTTAATCTGTTCTCCACATTTGTTACACATGCTATCAATAAAACATTGAAGACCAAAGTGTCTGTATGGACAATCAGGGGAGTATCAGTTAAGGGGATTTATTCCACTTTCAAAGAAACAACCTATGGACAAATGATTCTATGGATTATAAACCTTATCCTAGGTGGAATAATCGGTGCAGTAATTGCAAAATACATTCCATAACAGACCGTCTAGGAAGTAGTTCTAGCTTTTTCTGAGTTAGCTCTACTTCTTTTTTTGCTTCTTCTATAGAAATTAGAGTTGGGTTATCAAACCAATCTTTTTCTAAATAATACCTCTGCCCACGCTCAGACATATAATCAATCAATGACTGAAAATGCTTTATGCGTTCATGAAGATGTTCTTTGTTTTCTTCCATCCTACTCCTCAAATCTTTCCGTTGAGTACCTGATTACAACCAGGTGCTTTTTTTGATTTTACTTATTTTCAATCATTATTTTTTTTAATCCAAAACTTTGTTTAATTCGTTAAACATTTGCTTTAAAAAAAATCTTTCACTTGTTTATTAAAAACTAATGCTAATTTTTGAAGTGTTCGAATTTTTACTGTTGACGACTGACCTGATTCAATCAAGTGTATTGTTGTTCGAGAAACATTTGACTTCTCTGCAAGTTCCTCTTGTGACATTTTCTCTTTTTCACGCCATTTTCTTAAACGTTCGCCTTGCACATTCCTACCTCCTTATCTAAGTTCATCTAATCTGACTTTCCAGTGCCCTGAGTTCAATCTCATGACTGACTTGTCTAAATAGCTTCTCACACGCTATTTTTGCTTCTCTGTACGTTGTGTTCTCGCTGATGAAGTAATCAGCAAGTTCGATGATTTTATCTTCCAATATTGCCTCCAAAAATCAGTCTTAAGACCGATGTATCAATTTTTTAAAAAGTATATATTCGAGTCAAACCTGCTGATGAAAGGAAAGTATTTTGAGAAAAAAATATCATTAAATTTTTTTAAAACGCTATTGCGATTTATTTTTTTACATTATTTTTTTATTTTTAGTTTCTGTTTTCGCAGAGTTATTTTTTTCTTTAATACCATAGGGGATATATCGCTACTCAAAAAGCCTGATAGACTCCTCTGATAAAAATATTAATAGTTATCTCTTTAAGTTTTTATAATGACAGGTGCTATATTCCAAATTTTATCACTTCTAAAAAAAGACTAGTAAATTTGTGGATGAAAAACTGGGATAGTATTTTTTTAAACTAATATTCATAACACTCCTAGTTTTTCACCTCGGATTCACTTTTAACACTGAACAATTCAGCTTGTTCTTATCAATAGCTTCTTTACCTCTTTTTTCTTCGCTTTCTAAAATTATCAAGAATCGTCCCCGAAGTTCTAGAGCTACAACGCAAAGCAACGATGAGAATAGCATTGCCAAAAATTAATTCAAAGATAAAAAGTATAAGGTAACGCATTGCATTGTCAGACATCTTCCACCTCTTTATCAATCATCATCTTCTCTTCATTTTCTCTTCTGAGCCTATTGGAATAACTCCCCCACACAAGAATATTAAGTTGAGTAAGAAAAGTTAACCGAACAAGCAAACGCAATAAATCTTCGAGCATTTCCCTACTCCTTATCTTTTTTATCACATCGGTACTTCACTATCTGACGAATAGTAAAAGATACAATCACAAATCCTGCTAGGATTATCAAGCTAACATTTTCATCCATTGCTTTTCACGGCAAATGATGGTACACTATCAAGTAGAGGTTGGGGCTTCTGCCCCTTTCTCTACTTTTTGTTTTGAAGCTTACGTTTGTGTTCTAATATTTGTTTGTGCCACAAACGTGCTTCTCTGACTAAGCCTAGTGCCAAGATGACGGTTGCAGTGTCCTTGTTTGCTAGGCTTTTTATGATGTGTTCCATCATTTGCCTTACCTCCTTTCCCTTAAGCTTGATTATAGTTTAACACGTTAAACATAAAATGTCAAGCGTGTTAAACAAAAAAATATTTACTTTTTTTATTTAAAGATGTATAATAGATTAAACAATATATAGAAAGGGGTTTTTTTAAATGAAGTTAGGAGAATTACTCAAATCATATAGAACAGAGCATAAATTATCGATGGATGCTTTTTGTGAATTATCTGATTTAACAAAAGGATATATTTCTATGCTTGAAAAAAATGAACATCCGAAATCAAAAAAAACCCATTGTCCCATCTTATGACACAATCGAAAAAATCGCTAAAGGGATGCAAATTTCTACAGATGATTTAATTAATATGCTAGATGATGAACAAGAAATTCAAATCAACGCTACTCCAGGTGTTCTTTCAAAATCTCAAATCCAATCCATATATGACGAACTAGAACCCCCTGGACAAAGAAAAGTTATCACATACGCTGAAAAATTACGTGACGAACAAGAAAAACGAAGAAAAGCGAAGAAAAACGAAGTATCGGAAGTTATCAGCTTGTATCAAGTTGAGGTAGTATCTGAGACGGCAGCAGCTTGTGGATTCAACTACGGATTTGGTTACGATGATACAGATAGAGAGACTATAGAGGTTGACGAGCAACCACCACGTCACGATATTGCGACTAAAGTCAGCGGAGACTCCATGCAGCCTGACTACCAAGACGGAGACATTCTCTATTTAGTAGACAAAGGACTGACCACCTACAACGGCGATTTAGCAGTTATCGCATACGGAGACCGTTCTTACTTCAAGAAGATATATACCGAAACGGACGCTTACGCCTAGTGTCACTCAATGACAAGTATGAAGACATCATCCTAGACTTCCCACCAGCCGAAGACACACACATCAAGATCTACGCAGTAGTTGGGGTGTATAGAGAGAAATAAAACCAACTGTTTCCATTTTGGAAACAACTCAAAAAAATCCCCACACTCTCCGACGGCAATCTTGAGTGCGAGGATAATCTGGATAGTAAAAGGCATTAAAAAGCCCTCTTTACTATACCCATTTTATCAAGAAATGAGGTAAAAATCAAATGGCATCATACAGAAAAAGAGAGAATGGTAAGTGGGAATATCGCATTTCTTATAAATCCCACGACGGAAAATACAAAAAGGCTGAGAAAGGTGGTTTTCCAACTAAAAAAGCTGCGCAAATTGCAGCTGCTGAAAGAGAGAAAGAACTACTTCTTCCCTCTTATGTTTCGGACGACATTACCCTTTACGACTACTTCACCCAGTGGTCCACCATTCATAAGAAACCTAATATTTCTCCCGTGACTTGGCAAGTTTATCAAGTTACCAGTCGCAACATTGAAAAACTATTCCCAGGAGCGAAACTTAAAAATATAACCAGTTCAATCTATCAGCAAGCATTAAATACATTTGCTGAGACTCATTCTCAAGCAACAGTTGAAAGATTGAATATTCATATCAAGCAATGCGTCGCTATGGCAGTTCACGAAGAGGTCATTCAAAAGGATTTCACCACCTTTGCTAAAGCTGTTTCCCAACACAAAGGCGTAGAAAAAGAAACAAAATTCCTAGAAGTGGATGAATACAAAAATGTTATAGCCGTATCAAAGAATAAGATGGATGTACAATCATATGCAGTACTATACCTTATCGCAGTTACTGGAATGCGATTTGCCGAGTGCTTGGGACTTACCTGGGATAACGTGGATCACGATAACAAAGTTCTCTCAGTAGATAAGACCTGGAACTATAAAACCAATCTTGATTTTGCAAGTACAAAAACAAAAAGCAGTATCAGGAAGATACCACTTGATGATGAAACACTTAGATTGCTAAAAGTCTACCAGAAAGAACATTGGATCCATAACAAAGAAAATCGTATTTTCTCTAAGATATCGAACAATGCAGTCAATAAGACATTAAGATATATCGTTGGTAGAAATGTCCATGCTCATTCGCTTAGACATACTTATGCTTCTTTTCTAATTTCTCAACGTGTCGAATTGCTTTCTATTTCAAAAATCCTCGGCCATGAGAATATGAACATCACTATTGAGGTGTACGCTCATCAGTTAAAAGAACTAGAAGAAGCAAGCAACTCAGAAGTAAGAGAGATATTTAGAAATTTAGGGGCGAATTTGGGGCAGAACACCTCAAACACCCAGTAAAATCAATAGTTTATATGCCCCCTGCAGGAATCGAACCTGCAACTACTCCTTAGGAGGGAGTTGTTATATCCATTGAACTAAGGGAGCTAGATAAAAACTCTGCTGAAAAAGCAGAGTTTTTTAGTCGAATTAACGACGGATTTCTTTGATACGAGCTGCTTTACCTTGAAGAGCACGCAAGTAGTACAATTTCGCACGACGTACTTTACCGTAACGAACAACTTCGATTTTTTCAACACGTGGAGTGTGGATTGGGAAGATACGCTCAACACCTACACCGTTAGAGATTTTACGAACTGTGTAGTTTTCTGAGATGCCAGCACCTTTACGTGCGATAACAACACCTTCAAAAAAATCTGGATACGTTCACGGTTACCTTCGACAACTTTCGCGTGTACACGAACAGTGTCACCAGGACGGAATGATGGGATATCTGTACGAAGTTGACCTTCAGTCAAGCTTTGGATTAATGGATTCATTTTATTCTCCTATCTTTGTCAATCTTGAGGAATCTTCCTCAGCGGATAAACTGTATTTTTTTGTGCGTCCATTACACACAAGATACAGTTTACCAAATTTCCACAAAAAAAGTAAAGAAATTTATAGCAGAATGTTTGTGTCTATTCTTTTTGAGGTAGTAAAAAAATACATCAAAAAAACGGAAATGTAAAAAAACAAGGCTAAACAATTTTACTTGCTCAGCCTTGACATCTACTAAAAATTTCTGATAGTATTAATCTTACTGATAAACAAGTCCCAATTGTTTATCTCTATGAGAAGGTACGTTGCTGCGTGCCTCTTTTTTTATTGATAAGATTATTATACAATTTTTTTATTACTATAAGTCAAGAGTTTACTGAGTTTATGACATTTTATTTATTGATTTTTGCCTGCAAAATCGTTGTTTATCTCTCTGTTTTCGCTCCCTTCCAAGAAGCATTTACAATCGTCCCTAAACTTCTTGGAGCTTGATCGATCTTTTTACGTACTTTTGCACTACTCATTCCTTCTGAGTGGTATTTTTTATATTCATTTCTCCAATTACCAAAAAATAAATCTCGGAGTTCTTGATTATAAGACAACAAAATAAGATGGGACATAGCATCTACATGATTTAATGACCAATACATCCCTCTGTTTTTCATCCGATAACTGATTTTACGATGCTGACTTTCCATAATTCCTAAACTTGCTGTATCTAGATTCCTCTGTTCAGGAGGTTGCGTATATTTAAAATTTCCAAGGATTCTATTCTTAAAAACCTTAAAAGTATCAATCTTCTTTTCGTTCTGATTAAGTAGGACGAATGATTCTAGTGTATCAATAGTTGTTTTCAGTTTCTTCTTGCAATGGCTATCTATGGCTTTCATAAATTGATCTAGCAGCTCTACGGAATACGGTTTGACCAACTTTTTTATTTCTTTGTTTAGATGGTATCGATCCCAAAAATGTTGATGATGCTTTATCCCTAGATCGTGTGATATTTCCTTGAATAAATGTGGGGTATATCCGTGACCCATATCTGAATTTGTCACAAGTAGAGTATCTGACGTAATTTTAAAATGATTATAAATATAATCTACTACTCTTTTTCTCGCTGTTCGATTATTGGGTGACACAATTTCGACCTTATTTTTTAAAATTTTCCTCTTTCCATACACCTCCGTTCCTGTATGGATGACAAAATGAGATAACTCTTTATTCTGTTGTTCTTTTTCACGTCCACTGACCTTTATCCAGACACCGTCTCCTTCAAGATAAATAACAGGAGCCTCAATTTTTTTGACAGGTACTTCATCGCTATAGAAACGATAATCTTCTTTTTCATTTAACAATTGACTTGCTAGTTTAATCGCTTTTAACACAGTGTCTTTAGTAATATAAACCTGGTACATCAGTTCAATAACTTCCACTACTTTCCGATACGGTAACATTGTAGCTAGTTTAGTGATTTGATACAGCAGTTCTTTGGAATAGGCAATACGTTTCTCCAAACCTAACTTCTCATCTACTGGAATCCTGCATTTTCCATTCTTATACCAGCGCCTTCTTGAAAAAGTTACCTGGCCAAACGTAAAAGTAACGGTTCTCTCAGCATAGTTTACAAATTTGTAGCCTCTAGCTCTCATTGTGGGAGCAATATAGTTGTCATAGTCACTTACAAATTTATGAAATCCTTGTAGATTTTTCTCTTTAAATTTCTCTACAAATTCTCTTTCATCAATAATTTTTGTATCCAAAATAAAAACACTCCCAACTAAAATCATAATAAAAAAAGTATAGAGATTTTTAGTTCAGGAGTTCAAATATTTTTTTGTTCAGCAAAGATAAAAAGCCTTCCCTTATTGGGAAGGCTGTTTGATATAAATACAATTATATTTATAATTATAGTGATAAACTTTCGATTAGTTTATCAAGGTAATCTGATGCAGACTTTGCACCAGCTGCTTTTTGCAACTTGATCTAACTTTTCCCGATTGCTTGGTTTCAAAGTAAACTGGAATTGCTTCTTACGTTCAAAAACTTTCAAAGTTGGCTACATCTGAAATCTGCTCAGGTTGATGAGTTGCTTCGATAATCTGTGAAATCTCTTTTTCTTTTGGTGTGAATGCCATAACAATCTCCTTCTAATTATATTTATAATTGTATTTGTGTTTATAAACATAATTATATTGTATCATAAATTTTTGAAAAAGTCTGCTCCAGCTCAGTGAAAAACTTTTTGTGTTTTTGATAAAGCTCTGGATTTTCCTCCATATCTGCAATAGAGATTTTATCAATCGTGGAATGATTGAACAACTCTTTTGCTGGTACAATCCCTAGAAGGTTATCTGTTCCCTTTTCTTTAGCTTCAAGTCCTAGGGCTTCCAGTAATTCTCTTGATGATCCATAGTTTGGTCGGATCATATTTGCTAAGAAATATAATTCAGCAGTAATGTATGATTCTCTGGTACGATAGTCGATCACATCCTTTCTGAATGCTTCTAACCGAGTTGATAAATTGAATTTAGCATTATAACCAAACTCCGAAGGAGTCAAGGGACTAATAATAGCGTGACTGACCGCTACAGCATTTTTAGTAGCTGTCGCAAAATCTGGCCTACAATCAATCAAGATATATTCAAACTGATCCAACTTCTTCTTTTCGTAGTTATCCTCTAGCCAAAGATAAAGTAACATATTTTTCTTATCGCTGTTCTCCAGATCTCTTTCCACCGTATCAAGCTGAACTGAACCTGGAATTAGACTAATATTTTTCTTGACTTGTTTAATATCCACATCGCCACCTTTAAAAGCATTAGCAATTGTATTCTTGCTCTCATAGATATTGTAACACTGAGTCAAATTACACTGATGATCTAGATCAATCAAAAGCACTTTATGACCTTTCTTGGCAAGCCATTCAGCATAATTAAAAGTTAAAGTTGTTTTCCCAACACCACCTTTGATAGCGGCAAATGTGATAATCTTCATTCTATTTCTCCATCCTTTTTCTATACTTCTATTATACCATTATAATTATATTTGTCAATATGTTTATAATTATATTTATATTTATTTTTACAATGAAGTTTCTCTATCCTTACGCTGCTCCACATTTTTCTCAATGTCTTGATGTAGCTTATAATCTTTTGTAATTGATTCTACTCGTTGATACAAAGCCTGGCGCTCAAAGGTAGCCTCCTTAACAAGTTTATCAATCTCAGCTTTGCGAGTGCTAGGATCTACTCTCAAGCCTTTCAAATATCAATAGCTAGTTTCACTTCCTGAGGATCGCTTGATTCCAATGCAAGAAACGTAGACTGAATTTTATTAAGCTCACCCAAGCGTTGATCTAATTTATCAAGCAAGTTATCTACTTCTTCCAGTTCCTCTTCAAAACGATTTAACAATTCATCAAATTGCTGTCCTTCTGTCACTCCATGAGCAGATAGATAATTATATTCACGAACAAGCTGATCCAAACTGGAGATTTTCGGATTTTTACGGACAATCATTTCTCCGTTATCATACGACAACTGAGAAGCGACTGTTTCTCCCTTCATATACCGATTCTTATCAGCGTGTTCAGGATTAATAAAATAGTAGAAATCATTTTTTCTGATAAAAATTTCATAAGATCCATCTTCTGATTTTTTTCAATTTGATGAGCTGGAATAAGAATGGTTCCCTTTATTTCTAATCCCAAATTCCATTTCAAGATAGATTCCATTTTTTTGTTTCTTCCATCACCTGCCATTCTTCAACTGTGATTCTCATTTCAAAATCATCTTCTCGTTCCGCCACCATCTTTTCATATTCAGATTTTTATTTCATCGACTGAAAAAAAGTCACCTCGTTAGCAACCACTCTCTCAGAAATTTTCTCTAAAGAATAATTTCCTTTTTTTGACAAAGTGCGATCCCGAATATTTCTGGTTTGATCTCGATCAGTCAGACGATACTTTATTTCCTTTCCTGAAGTATCAACTACTAGATTTAAAAGCTCGTGCCTTGATCTTAAAATCCTCTAAAGAGGTTGAGTGTTTCAAAAGAAAACCTAAACGAGATTTGATTTCATAACGAAAAGAGTTTTTTTGGCGATAGGCATGATAGGTTTTTCGATTAGTCCATAATCTCTCTTTGAGAATTTTAGCTCCAGCTAGGTCAGAGTACTTATTGGAAATATTAAATAGACTTCTAGCAGTATTTTTCTGCCAACGAAATTTGTTTAAGGTAACAGAGTTAGTTGAATTGAAAATAATGTGATTATGAATATGTCCCTTATCCATGTGAGTCGCTATGACAAATTCATGTTGTCCACCAGTTAATTCTAAAATCGTTTTTCGACCAATCTCATGAATTTCTTGTGGAGTCAAATCATCTTCAGGAGAAAAATGATTGGATGATGTGATGAGCCAACACTCGATTCGGATTTTTGAATATCCGATAGCTCTTTTGTCCCTGCTCGTTGAGCCGCATTCTTTTTGGTCAAAAGAAATTCTTCTGTTGCTGTGCTAGCGTCTGTAATTCCATAAGTAGATACCAGTTGCTTGACTACTCGGCCATCTTTAACCACTGCTGGAAATTCAAACTGTTCATCTTGTTCTAAAAAACTCGTTTTAGATGGATTCTCGATATAGCGTAAAGCATTATTTAAACTTTTTGTATCAGTCAGCTCGACCGTCTTTGCTTCATCCTCAATATATTTTGTAGACCGTCCTAAAGAAGCAACTCCTTTTATCTGAAGAACCTTTGTCACAACCATCGCTCTTGTTCCTTTGTTTGATTTTCCTGTTTTTGGATAAATTGGCTGACTGTATCTTTCAAATGTTTCTGCAATTCAAGAATCTGACTCAGTTCAGTTAGGCTAGCCTGATTATCTTCGTTTACTTTTTTTGCGACCTGATTAATATTGACCCCTATCCGATTTATTTCCTTACGCAATTCTCTCAATTCTTCAAAATTTAAGATTTTGACCTCACCCATAATCAACATAATTCGGGCAAAGGCATTAAAATTTGTCATTCCAGATTCTGCAACCTTTGTTGAAATAAACCGTGCCTCTTCTTCCGTTAAACGAATTTTTTTCTGAATCATTCGTTTTCGCTTTTCTCTATTTTTCAAAAAATCTTCACCTCTATTCTGGCAATTTTGCTTAAGGGGCTTAGAGCCCTTTTCTTCTGGCAAGATTAGCACTTGGGTACCCAAATGCTGTTTTTAAAAAGGTCAAAGTTAGTCAGGGTGTTATCCCTGACCATTCTTGACTTTTTAAACCTTTGGGGAAATCCCCAATCCCCTAATCCCTGCAAGCAGGAATCTTGTTCTATCACGAGGGAAAAGTTTGGCTAAACTTTCAAGTCTTCCAGTAGAAGTTCCATTGTATCAACCATCTCCGTTTTAAAGATTTCGTCTTTTAGTTGCTCAAATCGTTCATCGCTCATTCCCTCAATTTCTTTAAGTGCAACGGGATACATTTCTACTTCTTCTAACTCATAGTTTGTTTTTATTCGCATATCTCTACGAAGAATGTATAGACATTCTTTACGTGAAATGTGCTGATTGACTTCATTCACTTTTGGCGAATCTGTAGTTTCATCTATAAAAAATATCTCCATTAAAAGATTAAAAGTTTCTTGTTTTAGATGTTCAATCATCTTCTGTTTCTCCTTTTTTGTTTTTCTTCCTACGGACTAATGCCTCCATTATTGAGGGCTGTTCAGGGACTTTTTTTCTTCCACCTGCTTTACAGCCTCCGCCTTTTGATTCCCCAACTGCTCAGATTTTTTTCTTTTTGCCTGTTGGAGTTTATCAGCAAACTTATCTTTCGTCACAGTTTTATTTTTTTCACTAATTCTAACTTAGCATCCATCCGATCAATCAAACTTTTTGCTTCTTTCTGAACAACCTGCAGTTGTTCTACCATATCTTCAAAACCATTTTTATCCTTCGCCCAGATAGCTAAATATCCAAAACTGTAGCTACTAGTATCAAAACCAAAATGATTAGCCACGACATAAGCGACACTTTCAGCTTGTAATTCTTGCTTACGATATTGGTCGTCCCTATATTGGGCATTGGTTCCTCTATGTAAATCTGCATGAGCCATTTCATGAAAAATGGTTTTTAAAATCTGTTCTTGACCCTTTAAGCCTTTTGAAATAACAATTCGATTTTCATCTGGAGAGTAATAACCATTTGTGCTCTCTCTTTTAATTTCTTCAAAACTGATAGGAACCTGATTATCCATTGAAACAGCTTTGGCTGCTCGGTACAAATCTTCATAATCTTTAACATCTCCAGTCAATTCATTAATTGCTTTTGGCAATTCTTTTCCTTCTGTTTGAGATACATCAAAGACATTCCCTAACTTGAATCGAGTAACGATGATTTCCTTCTGTTCCATTTCATTTTCAGCTGGAGTAAAATCTAACTCTTTTTGATGAACAGGAATGCTGGTTTTCACTTGATACGGAACCCAAATCTTCAGAGCTTTTGATCCCTTTTTAACTGTTCTGTCAAAATCTGTTTTCCATTTATTGAAACTAGCAACTTGGGAAACATTAGGATTTTGCATCTTCAGCAAATGAATATTGTTGAGTGAGTAGTTGTGAAACTTACTCATCGTATCCAAGAATGATTTAAACTGTTCTGAATCTAAATAGTTCTTCATTCCCTCTTTCAAGTGTTCAGCTAAAGCTTTTGTATCTTTATTTGCGACTAACTGGGAAATGGTTTGTTCTGAACTTTTAGCAGCAATTGCATCAGTGACAATCGCTCCAGTTGCCACTTCAACATCTGTCCTTCTTTCTCTATCCTCCTGTTTTTTATGAAGGTTAGAAGCACTATTGTATGGATCTGTTCCCTGCAACATCTCATCAGAATTGGAAATACCATCACCATCCAAATCACGATCCCTTTCATCTTTTCGGTTATACTGATAAATTTTTTCGTATGGATTATCTGGTGTATTTTGCGAATCTTTGACTTGTAATTTTTCAAATTCTTCTCGAACATTGGCCATAGTTTGTTCAACTTTTTCTGATAAATCATTCACTTCTTTTTGCCATTTTTCTACAAGAGCTACTTGTTCTTGAGGCGAATCTCTAACTCCCAACTTCTCAAACCAAGCAGATAAATTTTCAACTTCAACGCTATCCCTTCCATCAAAAGAGATAAAACCAAGACGACTATCATGACTACTATCTGTAAATCCAATTGGACTATTTTCCAAATCTCCAAACGGGAGTTGGGATAGAAGTTGATCTGCATAAGGAGTATCTTCCAAAGCGTAACTGAACTGAGAAATATCTAACTCACTCGCCAATCTCTCCAGATGATACTGATTGAATAATGCCCCATCTAGCTTATCAACTCTGGGTATTCCCTCATTTCTCGTGTCCCAAGTCTTTCTTTGTGGGCGATTGGATTAATTTCATCCCCAATATTGTAACGAATACCATCCTGAATCAGTTCACCATCGGGAGCGTAGATACTAAACTGGATCTTAGTTGGAGATATATAGACTTCTGGATGACCACCAGTCACTTGTTTTAGCTCTTCCTGATATAGCTGATAGAAGCTCTGATTGGCCTTGTAAAGCTCTCTAGCAAAATCTTGATAAGATATCAGCTCTGTCTCTTTAAACGGTAATTTCGGGCCACCTGGGCGATCCTCAGCCCATTGAAGGCGGACATTGTAGTTATTTTTGTCAATCTCATTTAGTTGAATTGCCTCAAACAAGCCATTTTCTATAATCGATTGCAATTCTTTGCCATCATTCTTGATGTAATCCTCGTTGATCGATAACTGTTCAATTCGACCGTCACGGTCACGAAAAACACCAAGAATTATCTTTTCTTTTCCTTCTAGCTCATATGATAATGTTTCTTTTACTTTCATCAAAGAAGCAGGAACTCCAATCCCATCAATATCTCTTAGTGCAAGCAACAAATCCTTATCCTCAGACATAATTGCTTGAGATAAATCAATACGATTGAATTTTTCAATTTGAGATAAATCATCAAAATAGAAAGAACCTGCATCAATAATTGCTTCAAAGTCAGGTAACACTTGTAGTTTTTCAAATGCGGCTCCCCTATTAGCAATCATAATATTATCAAATTCCCCTCTTCCCTCCACAAAATCAAGTAATGTTTGTTCTGGGGTTTGGTCATCTTTTATTGGAGCAATTCCTGTAAGGTGCATGAAATTCTCTTTATAAAAAGAAACAGATACTACTTTAATATCTTCTTCATCTTTAAAAAAATAGTACACCTTACTATCTGCTAACGTATCTAAATACCAATTAGCTGTCTGTTGCAATTGAGGTGCATAACGATTCAACTTTCGTAATTCATTTGCTTTAATTGGGTGATAATTCGGTTTATAAATTGACTTATCCGCATCCAATATAGTAAAATGAAGTAAAGATTGAGACTGAGTTTGGTTCGGTGACGAGCCATCCAAAGGTTGCGATTGTTTCGCTTCAGGTAGAGGTGCTGCCTTCTGATAAATCTCAGAAAAATCCCCGAATTCGTTCTCAGTCTTCTTTATTTGCTCTTGAGACTTCTCAAGAGCTTTTTCTATGCTCTGATTTTCTTCCAGCGCTCTACTAGAATCTCCAATAGGATCGGAAGGCTTTTCATAGATTACCGTTTTATCTCCATCAATGACCATCTGTTTTTTAGGTTCTACTGAGAAGCTAATATTATGCCAGTTCTGCCTCAGCCATTCTGCATCTTCGGGGGATAAATGGCCAGTATCTATGTTCAATTCAGAACTCTGATCGTCTTGCTTTTTTTGTTTGGACAGTAACTTGTTTACTACCTCTTTTTCCTCCTTCGTATTAGGGAAATATTGAGATGATTGTTCAAATTTTCCTTCTTCTGTCAGTTCTAAAGCAACTCGACGTAACCCTTTACAAAGTAGATATTGGGATGTTCAGCCCATTGTTTGACCTCTCCAGAATCAATTATATCCTGTGTTTCTGGCTGAATAACGAATCCGTCATCTTTTTTAGGACTACTTGGTACATCCTCTGCCCCATACGTAGTCCCATTATCGTACGATTCTGACATAGTATTTTCTCTCCCTCTCTCTTGATGAATGATTGTTTGATATTTTTGACGGACTTCTTCCCTTGTTAATTGTCTATCTGACACAAAGGCTTTTACATCATCTGCAGTTAGCCCTTGCGCTTTTGCAAGAGCTAGTTCCTTCTCAAAAAAGCCCTGGTAATGCCAGGACTTTTCATCTACTGTATAAACATGTGCTAACTCTTTAGGAGTGTTATTCCCTCCCTTCAGAAAGTCATTCCAATCTTCCTTCTCCTGGTCTCCCTGAAGGATAGGTGGAATCGCAATCTGTACTGGAATCCCCTTTTCCTGCAGACTAGTTATAAATTTATAGCCAGCCATATCATTATCTACAGCCAGCGTAATCATATCTTGATTCTGACCATCTTTAAAATAGTTCGTTGTTCTAGCGACAGTTTCTAGAGCTTTTCCAGTATTCTGATTGACTTGATAGGATTTATCATTTATCTCTGCATACAATTCCATAAACCGTCTACTAATGATTCCTTCTTTTACTCCATCCATAGCTACTAAGCGGACATCCTGAAGCCTATCTTTATGAAGCTCATAGTAGCTCATTAGATCGATTGGAGCTTCCGCAAATACTAAACGTTTAGGATTCCCAATATCAATTGAAAAGCCTAGTTGTCCGTCTGAATTTCTCATAATTTGTTTTAAACGCCCACGTTCAGGATAGTGCTCTCGATTCTCTACTATTCCCTGAAGACTCGCTCCAGCTAAAAAGCCTGTATTGTCCTTATACTTAAAGACAATCACAGGCTCAAAATAGTCTCCTTTTTTTCGGATTGCTTCCGCTATACTGCCTTGGCTAATAAAGAAGTTAATCGTATCATCTGAAAGGCCTCTCTGTGCCTTCAAATAGCGTCTAGAGGCGCTGAAATCCTGACGCTCATATCTTTCCAAGTGATAACTAAAAGGCTCTTTTGAAGCCTTCTGAGCTTCTACATCTACTGCCTTAAATTCTCCAGTTTCTAAAAAATGCATCGCCTCCTTGTAAGAAACACCTCGTATAGTTTGAACTAACTGAATGACATCTCCAAATTCAGTTCTTGAATTCCAGTAAAATTCATTTTTCTTTGCATCTATTACAAAGGAATCATGTTCTACCCAGTTATAGCTATAGCTACCTGTACGCTTTAACTCCATGCCTAGTTGCTCTGCAACAGAAATAATAGATAATCTTTTGGCTTCTTCTTTGCTTAACACCATTTGTTATCCCCCTACAATGAAAATTCTGGCTCTTCTTTTTCTGCTACTATATCTTGTGTCTGTTCTCTCTCAAGTTCTTCCGCTTCTACAAAACGTTTTAAATCAGGAATATGAAGTTGGGCTTGTTTCAGCTTATCATGAACCAACAAGTTCTCATCGATATAATAGACCGCTTCCTGATGGCCATTAAATCCTTTATCTAAATCAATATCCTCAAAGCGGATAACAGCCAACTCTGTCAAACTTCCCTTATACCAAGCTCCAATCTCACTTTCAAGATAGAATCGAACGGATTCTCTATCTTCCGTCTTTGTATCCCGTAAATAAGCTAGTTCCCAGCTTTCTCCTTGAGAATAACCAACGACCTCTTGAATGATTAACTCCTGATTATTCGTTCCTAAAATCTGGTTAATATCTCCTAAACGTGGTACTAGAATTTCCTGAGCTAGTGAGACGGCTTCTGTACGATAGTTGAAAAACTCATATTGCTCTCTATCTTCTACATAGTTCCTAACGAAATCTGAATAATGAGGGAAACGCTCCTGAAAACTAGGTGAAATCATCCCATAAATATAAGCTTGTTTACTGTTTCAAACTGAGCTATTTGATAATATGAGGGATCAAGCTTGCCCTCTTGATTCAATAGTTCCTTGATATTTTCTGGAAGTTGAATTGGTTCTGAATCTGGCCAAGTTTTCTTAGAATAGTTGATTACTTCTTCATAGAGAATAGTATCAATCTCTGGATTCTCCATTTCAAGTAAAGCATCTACAATTTGAGCATATTCTGAAAGATTGGAACGATAATCAGTAATCAAGCCATCTTTACGAACCTCCCACTCCTCAACCTGAGCATTTTCTGGAGTTCGTAGCAACAATACCTCCTCAGCTTTTAAATCCACTCCAATAACTTGATCGCCATTGGGGAGCTGATCCATCTCCAATTCCCGAATCCTAGCATCTAATTGATGATTGACCTGAAGCAAGTCTTGCTTCAAATGAAATAATTCTTCTGCATTGGCTTGTAATTCCTCAAAATACCCTCTGGAGATCTTCACTGGTCGAACCAATAAATCTTTCTCTCGTTGTTCTCGAGGGTAGGAAAACAAGTAGGGAGCAACTTCTTTAAAATCTTGATAATTCATCCATTTTATAGATTCTGTAACAATCATATTCTGGACATCGATGGCATCTGTATGAGGAGTAATCCAGCCAGATAAAGCCAATTCTTTTACTGCTTCAGATAGGGGGTAAGAAGGGATATGTTCTAAAATCCCCTCAAAATAACCAATCCCTCGAGTAGTTTCTTCCTCAACTTCACGCTTCATTCGTTTAAATTGTTTTTGTGGTAGTGTATTCATTCTATTTCGTTTCCTTTCTTTCCGTTATCTGGGCCGTAAAAGGTATCTACGATACCTGCGGAACGTAAAGCCGATTCCAATGCCGATCTAGCTAACTCAGAAGCCGCAATTGTTCTAACTTTCACTTCCCATAACTCTTCTTCTTTTTCCTTAATTAAATTATCCATTCAAGCATTGTCTTGTACAAGCTTATCTCGCCGTTGCTTCTCCTTCATCAAAAAAAAACTCTAAACTGCCACTGCCTGCTTAGAGTTTTTTTATGATATTTTTAGATCTTCTTCAAATAAAAACAAGCCATCCTTGGCTTGTTTTTTCTTAATATTTCAACTGGTCACTGCTGTAAGTATCGCAGAACCTCCAAAAATAACAATTATCGCCATTCTTAAAATTGGATTATTTATATCTATGATAATTAAGACTATAAACAAAAATCAAAAATAAGAATAAATAGTGCCAGTGTTATCATTGAATAACCACTAACCCTAGAAAATACATGAACATGATACCACAACAACAAACCAGCAATAAGTGTTAAAACTAATGCAAATGCTAATAAATACCATGCTTTCCCATTATCTTTAAACATAACTTCAACTGGACTTGTTAAATTCTTTTACTGATTTATTAAATGTACCCAATTCATGCAAATAGTACATTGTACCTATGACATAGACAACCTGAAAAAACTACATTTAATAATATTTCTTCAAAAATGGTAACAAAGTATTCTCTCATATTATTACAATAATCCTCTCTCTTTCATAATGATTTCAACATAATAAAAATTTCTTCTTATTGGTAGAAACTCTGAAAAAGATAAAAACATAATCAAAACTGAAATACTGATTGACATAACAACACTTAGAGCAAACAAACCATATATCAAAACATAAGACTTATCACTCTGACCATAGGCCTTAGTAACCTGATCAGCAAAATCTACAAATACCTTATACAATCCCCCTAAAAAAGAAAGAAACAATACTAAAATCAAGGAATTAGCTATTGTCCCCTTTCTTTCAGAAATAGATTTTAACTCACTATACTCTACCTTCAATTCTTCATCAGAAAAAGAATTAACTTTATTTCTATACGCTTCACTTAGTCCACTACGATTTTTTTAAGAATAGTCCTTAAAAAAACTGTTTTATCTTATCATTGTTATTACTGTTATTACTCATTGCTATTCTCCTATCTATATTATAACACAAAAAAACAAACATGCATTCTTTTCCCAACTTATTTTTTTGTCTTTTTATGTACTATTTTAGCGTACTATCTTACTCCTAATTTTACCATAAAATACCAAAACACATTGTGCTATCTAGTTCTTAGTTTCTAAATACCCACGTTCATCTGTAGAAAAACCAATAATCTTATAGAAACCTATGGCTCCAAAAGTTTCTAATAAATGAGTTTCCGCTACCCTTTTAGCTGTATTAAAATCACGGAAAAAACCTGCATGAGCAAAATTTTCATGCCAGGTTATTTTTTCGCCTTCCTGATGTAGCCACACATACTGATCCCAATTTATAGCAATTAAAACGCAATAAGAGTCATAAAATTCCATTAGATTTCCTTTCTTTTCTAACTCACTTTGAGAGGAACTTCCTCAACTTCCTTAATCTCAATATGAATAACATTTTCTTCCCCAACCTGGTCTTTCCACTCATCAATATCACTCAGATAGCGCTTGTATCGATACCAATTGTCATCGTTTGGGCCATTGCTTAGGAGATTGGCTCTTGGATGCGTATCCAGGTTAAATTTTTGATCTCGAAAGACATTTTGCTTGGATAGAAAGAGTAGGGCTTCTGTTGTTCCAATAGTGGCAACCTCATGCGGTGTCAACAGTTCTCGACCAATTTTTGAGTTCTGCTTAGAACTGCTGGCATTTCTTCCTCTGCTCTCACTATAATTCTGATCATTCAAAGTTTGCTTCCCTGATCGCTCAGATAGATACTTAAGCGTATCTAAGTCATTGGAGCCTAAATAAAGAATAGCACCACAGTTATTGATAATCGTCTTTGTATTTTCTTTACCGTACAATACTTCAATCTGACTTTGAGATTGCACCATCATCTTGATAGAAATCTCTCGTGAACGAATAACAGAGATAATTGGTGGTAAATTAGGAATCTTCCCAATCTGACCAAACTCATCTGCCCACACCTGTAGATGCAATAAGTCTTCCCTGGTCTTTGTTGGATGCTCACCTAATATAACTGCATCTGCGATTTTTATTAGTACATCAAAAATGGTACTAAAAAGAAGGGCAGATAAGAACTGGTAAGCTGGATCCACTTCTGGAATATGAATAAAAACTGCTGTTTTCTCAATATTCCATTTTTCAATCTCCAGCGTATCCTTTTCAATAATCTTTCTTAGTTGCTCATGATCAAATACTGAGAAAGTAGTCGCAAAAATGGCATAAACAGAAGCTCGTGTCTGTCCATCAAAGTTTTTATTAAATAGTTCCCACTGCCTGCAGGCATAATTCCCTGGGCTCCTTCTCTCCAAGTCTTCAAACATCAATTCAACTGGACTCTCCGCCTCTGGATGATTCCGTCTCAATTCTCGAATCATATCTGTAACCTGCCCTAAATGAGGCAGATAGTGATCGAGCTGACCATCAAAATAAAGATAACCAATTAGAGAACGCATCAAGAGTTTATTGGCTGCAGGCCAAAAAGGATCACTTTCATGGCCAGTTCTGTTGAGAGACTCTGTAATTGCCTCTGCCACTCGGTCTATATCCATTTCATTATGAATATATCTAAAAACGTTGAAGCCATCTGAATTCAGGAAAGTAATCAAATCAAAAATCTTCATCTTATAGCCTTTTTCTACAAGTGATTTCCCTGTTTCATGAATCAAAATCCCTTTGGTATCTGTAGTTACAAAACTAGAGTTAGCTTGTAATATATTCGGTTTTACAGCACTACGTGTCTTTGAATCCCCTGTACCTCCATACACCAGAATATTTTTATTAATCTGATTTTCAAAGCTCAAGCGGTTATTAAATAGTCCCATCTGACTGTTCTGGGTAAAAATCATATTCTTTTCAGGTTCTTCGTCTCGGAATCTCATCAACTCTTCTCTTGTCGCAAAACGAGCTGATCCATGTTCTTCTCCATAGCGGTAAGTCCCCGTATCAGATACTCTCAAATACAGTAGAAAAGCAATCAAAAATCCGCCCAGACCAATTAATAAAGAAGCTGGAGTAAATTGAAAATCAAACCAAGATTTATCGTTTAGATGGTCATTCATCCAGTTAAGCTTTCCAAATCCAAATACATCCGTTACTGAATCAGTATCTGGTGCTAACAGCCATAGTTTAAAGAACCAATGAAAGAGGTAGAATAGACCAATTCCTAACAACAAATACGGTCTAAGTCTCCGTTTCTTCTTTTCTGTAATCACTTCATTTTTCCTCCAATCTGTGGTTCGATATTTTCTGGAAGAACAAACTCCTTCGTATGAATGTTTACCTGGAGGGAAGAAATTTTCTCTTGTTCAACTGCTTTGAAATGTTGCAATTTCTCTTCAAAAGAAGTTGTTTTCCCATTTTTAAGATTTCGCTCATTGAATCCTCTCGGATCTCTTGTGATGCCTTCTAGGACATCCTTAAAGGCTTGTTCGACAACTCCTTTATCTTTTGCATTGAAAGCAAGAGTTGTCTTTCCATCTGGATGAGTATAAAAAGAAAAGCCAATCCCATATTGGCCTAGTTCTTTTCGAACTGCCTCGAGATTGACTTCATTATGTAGTAATTGCTGGACTTCTTTCGTATCTGCCGTTTCCATGAATTTATTCCAGTCGGTCTCACCAGTAAAGAGGACATTTTCCCCTCTGGCTTGATACATTTCAACTGCCTTAGAGCTCACTAGAAAGAGTCCTTTTAAGATGATTTCTCCTGTCACAAGAGTTGCCCGTCCTAATTGGGCTACCACTTGTTCTTGTTCCATTTTAGCTCACCTCTTCAATTTTATAATAAAGATCCTTCAGTTGACTAGCTTGTTTCTCTTTGGCAAGAATCTGTTTTCGCAACTCATTAATTTTATTTTGGCACTCATTAATTTCCTCGTTTGCTTCCTTAATAAACTCTTCGTTAGACTGAATTTTATGTTTAATAGATTGCTTATAAGTAACCGTCTGAGCCTCAAAGCTATCAATAACCTCTGAAGGTAAATTTACTGAAGTCACATGAGAAAGGGAGAAGGAAGGCTCAACATTACCCTTATCTTCTTTAACAGAAAGAGGTATTTTCTCTTCCTGCGTTGATTTTTCAACAATAGAAACTACTTCTTGTGTAGGCATATCTTGTGAAGTTTCTACTAGTTCTTCCTCTTTTTTATCCAATCTACTGAAGTCTTCTGTAGTCCATTCACTAGAAGAATAGGTAATTTTATCTTCCAAGGTACTCCCTCTCCAATCTCATCTTGAGGCTTCTGAGAAACTAGCTCAGCAATTCTTTGACGAGCCATATTCGCCTCTTCCTTTACCGTTAGATCTTCTAGTTCAGGATTTGCTTCTGGTTGGAATTCTGGTTGGGGTTGAGGTTCTGGTGTTCCTAGTGAGGAGTTCTTTTCTTTATGTTTTGCTAAAAAATGAAGCAAACCTTTCTTTTTTTCTTCCCAACACTCGTACCAAAATTTTCCAGCAACTGATCAATAATTCCAACAAAAGGTATTTCAAGACTTTCTTCTTGTAGGATTTCACCTTCAGAATTGAGAGAATAAAGTCGATAGATTCCATTTATTTTATTACTCTTCATTCGTTCATTGATGATTTCTAGCCTTGATAACAAGTCATCTCGGTACTCAAATGTTTCCTCTTGATTAGTCAGTTGATTGATAATTTTATACATGGTTCACTCCTTGGTTACTTGATTGTGCTGGAAGGATTAGTTCCTTCATTTCCTGATAGGATAAGCCACTTTCTTCTGATAGAGCAACAAAAAGCTGTGCTTCCAAATCTTTTTCTTGATTTATGTAATTCTTGATTTTTTTATCTGCTTCTTCTTTTTGTCGTTGCGCTTTTTCCTTATCTTTCCTAACTTTCTCAAGCTTACCTTCAAGTTGTTCTATTTTTTTATTCATTCCATTCTCCTTATTGGTTACTACTAGTTGCGGTTGATGTGGAGGAAACTGGAGTCGAGCTTGAACTGCTAGTATCTGTATAGTTTCCTATACTTTGCCCTCTCGCTTCAGTCAATACGATAGGCTCTATTTTATTGATCAATAGTTCCCCTGATTTTTCTACATAGGTCAACCGAATTGTAGCCTTAGTACTACCAGTAAGCCCCTTAGAAGCCCTATTATCTTTCTCAGTTAGAGTGGTACTAGTATATTGAACCTGAGCTAAAGCAATTTTATGTTGTTTATCAATGTATATAGATCCTGATTCAAAAGCTTGGTCAACCACATACCCCTTATAGGTCTGATTAACTGGTTTCTGTTCTTCTTGAATAGTTTCCTGATACATGGAATCCGTCATAAAAGGCTTATAGCGTGGTCGATTCTCTTCTAAATCCTTTTTTGTATAGTAAGCAATTAGGAAGTCCTCGACCTGCTGTTCAGTAAGAGATAGTTGTTCCTGCTGTTTCTCTTCTTTATCTTGCTTCGCCTCTTCCTGAACTTGACTATTCTGTCTCAAATTCTGTTGTACTTGAGCAATAGAATAACCCAATACAATACATAAAACGGCAATAAATCCCATAAAGAGTCCCTTTACCATTTTGATTAACTTTTGATTATACATTCTTTTCCTTTCTTATTTAGGGGTAACAAAATAGATACCTGATTGCGGTTTCAAGGTACGCCAACTTGATACATATAAACCACCAAAGTTCATTTCTGAAACTAAGAAGCTACCATCGCTATTAACGTACTCACAAAAAGCAACGTGACCATAGATTGGCGATGCCCCAGCTACACCATTCATGAATACAGCTGCAGAACCTGGTTTAGGAGTCGTTGAAATGTCATATCCTTGCGCTTGACCACTATCAACCCACTGATTGGCATTTCCTAGATAAGGATAAATGCCAACTCCAATTTGAGCAAAGCGATTGTAGACATACCAGGTACAATTCCCTAGTTCATAAGCGTTACCTGAATAGCCTTGTCCTTCTAAAAGTGCTTGATCGGTAGGTAGTCCATAAGGTAGCTTATCTTTATATTCTGCTGGAACTTGCTTGCTAGAAACACCTGTCGAACCTCCTCCTTTATTTTTTAAGAAATTCAACCATTGACGAGCTGCATTTTGTCGTTCTAGAAGCTTGTTTCCTGGTACTCCCAACCAAGCGTTCAAGAAGTCCTCCGTAAGAGCTTCTACGGATCCAGTAGATGTTACAATTCTTCTGAATGCTGCACGTCTAGTTGGATCATCTTCCTCCAGAAGAAATTTTGTTTGGACTTCTGCAGACCAAATGTCTCCATTCACAGATTTTGCAAAATTCCACAATGCAAGAGCACGAGGACCAGTAAATTGACCAATCCCAATCCCGATATAGTGCAAACCGTTGACTAGATAACCTCTTTCATTTAAACGTAGATTCGGATACATAGCCTGGAAAGCATCCCAGTTACCAACTAGATTTTCTGCAGTTGGTTCTTTAGCAACTTTATCAAACTGATTATTGGTTAGAAAGTCTGTTTCATAGCGTTTAAAGGTGATGGAACTCTCAATATCAAATCCTCCCAAAACGGCTGCGATTCCTTCATCTGTTGCTTCTGGTATATTTTTTCTAATCGCATCCGCAAAAGCTCTTGCACGTCTTCCTTTATCTCCAGATGTTTCAATATTACTGACAACAGACGTTGCTTGGGTATATTCTACACGCTGGAAGTAAAAACCGACATTGACATAAGTCCAGCTCTTCTTGATATTCCCATCTTTATCTTTCTTGTTTGCACGATCTGGTTCTAGCTTTTGATAATAAACAGTTTGATTTCCTTCAGATGCTACTTTCCCGATGATCTCTCCAGATTTAACATGATCACCTGTTTTATAGCGAATCGTATCTACATTCTTATACAGAAACTTGGAATCCTGATCACTGATTTCTATGTCACTCCCCTTAACTTCAACTTTCCCATCTAAAACAGCTAATAGAGACTGACCTCCTGAAGCCTGCAAAACAGATCCATTAAACACTTCCGTCTTCGTTTTATATCCAAAACGCTCAATAATCTGAAGAGGTGCTTGTGATTCAGGTTCTTCTTCTGTATAAAATGGATTATCTAGTTCTTGAAGTAACATATATTTTCCACTATCTCTAGCAATTTCTAAGAGTTGTTTATACTCTTCTAGCTCGTCCTTATCAAGCTTATATAGATTATTTTTGGTATAAAGCTCTTCCATTGTTTTAAGATTATCTTTATCCCCATTCAAATTCTTCCATAAGGTGTCTAAGTAAAGCTTCCCTCGATTATTTTGCGAAAAATACTTGTTCCCGTCTATACGAAGCTTATCTGAAATATCATCATACTTATAATTCAAGTACAGAAGCGGATCGTCAATTTTTGTCCAATAATCTACCTTGTCATTCGATTTTTCACGATCCAATTTTGAAAGATACAACCAGGTATCATTCATATCAAATTCATCTTGACGGGTAATTCCTGAACTACCAATACCAAGTATTGCCAGAAACAAAAGCAAACCAAAAGCAATCAGATAAGCCTTTAAACTAAATGGATTTTTGATAATAGCTTGAAGCGGTTTAGAACCTACACGGTAGAACTTCCTCGCTTTCTTAGCAACTTTCCCTGTTTTAGAAGCAGCCAAGCGTTTCTTATAGGCCTTAATACGACGAGAGAGTTTTCCTTCCCAAGAAAATTCTCTTGGAGTTCGAGTGAAACCTCTACCCTTAGCCTTATTATAGACTCTATTTCCTAGACTATAGCTCGATCTAACTACTACATGACCAATCTTACCGCTATATTTCCCAATCGTTTTGATCCGTTTCCCTTGAATCTGAATATCCTGATACCGATATTTAGCTCGTGCTATATCTGACAGTGTATCATCCTGATGAGCCGTAGAACTAGCCTGTTGACTAGCAACTCGTTCTACAGATTGTTTGGCCGCACGAAGAAATTTCTTCTTCCGTGATCCACCGTTAGCCTCTTGAGCAACTTTGAAGACTTTTTGGAAATCCTCTTCTCTAGTTTTGCCTTATCCAGCTCTTTCTTGAGTGACGCTAACTTTTTAGCACCTTCTGGAGTTAATGATTTTCCTTGTTTCTGTAAACTTTTATATGCCTTTTTTAGAGATTTTACCTTGGCCTTTGAAGCTCTAAATTGTTTACGACTCTTCTTCACTATAAGGCGCTTAGAACGTGTTTGTTCTTTTAGCTCCTTCATTTGCTTAGCACTCTCTTGTTGAACCGTTCGGTAATTATTCCGAACCGTCTCCAGTTTTTGATCTAACCTATGACCGATTGTGTTTGGTCTGCCTTTCCCCTGATCCATAGTGAGACTCCTAAGCGTCTGTTGCGACTAAGTTATACAACTTAGTATTCTTTGGTATTGGATTTTCAAAAGGCACCACAACTGGCCCTGCTACAATTAATCCTGTACCTTTAGCTTTTGGTTTAGCTAAGTAGTGAATCTGTTTATCAGTCAGATTGACAATCTCTTTTAGGATAGCCAAATCTTGGGGTTTTTGTTTGAGTAAAATCATAAACTCACTATTTGAGAGCAATTTCCGACCTTCTTCAACAGCAGCTAGCGTTTCTACGTTCTGGGTGATTCCTGTTGGAATCGCACCATATTTCCGAATCCGTGAATACAACGTAGTAAAGAAGTCTGCTTGAGCCTTATTTTTGAATAGAATCTGCATCTCATCAAAGTAAACCCATGTAGTACATTTCCCTTGATTCTCTACAATTTGATTCCAGATATAATCCTGAATAACCATTAAAGCAAACGGCTTCAACTTATGAGACAACTTCTTCAGATTAAAGATAACAAAGCGATGATTGAGATCCACGTTGGTATTGTGAGCAAAAATATCCTGAGAACCAGTTGTATAGGTCTCTACTGCTAAAGCTAAGTCTTGTGCTTCGGGTTCGGGTTGTTCTTTCAAGACCTGATGCCACTCTTTTAAAGTTGGAGTATAATGGTCTGTTAAATAACGCTCGTAAGTCATTCCTGTTACGCGGTCAATAATCCCAATCTGTGCATCTGTCACCTCTGACAGAATCGATTCAAACAATCCCATCAGCAAGTTTGCTTTATCCCCTATTGGATCGTCATCCTCATCATCCAAACGTTCCAGATCTGGTAGATCCAAAAGATTGATATGTGTTTTAGAACCAATCGAAATATCCACCATCTGAGCACCGAAAGCACGGCCAATATCAGAATATTCATCTTCGGGATCCACGATGATAACTCGGTCTTCTGGATATTTCAGCAAAGTCGGGATGACTTCTCCACCCTTAATCGTAGTTGATTTACCAGAACCAGAGGAACCAAGTACAACACCTGAACCCGTGTTCAAATCACGTTTTCGATCCAGTGTGATGATATTGTTTGATAACTGATTTTGGCCATAGTAGCGAGCAAGTGAGCTTTCAGACTTCAAATCCACGTTAGTAAATGGAACTTGCGTAGCAATATTAGCTGTAGTCATCTTTCTCATAAAATTCTTCTTCACATTCAAGAAGCACTCACCGATAGGTAGAATCGTATTCAAAGCCTCTTCTTGATAATAATAAAGATCTTCAAACTCTACCCCTAATTTACGGCCAGCACGCTTAATCTTTTGTTCATTACGTTGTAGTTCCTCTTGGCTCTCTGCCTTAAAATACACTGCAATCAAACCAGAGAAGATTTTCTGATCATACTCAGTAATCTCGTCTCGCCACTTCTTGGTAGCTTCTGAGATTTCTTGGTCACGACCAGCAACAACCGCATCATCAAAGATACCAGATTGAGCCGCCTTACGTTTAGAACGAAGTTTCCCAATTTCGGCATCTGTTTCTGCATCGTCAATCTTTTCTAAGATTTCAACATTCTCATAAGGTTCTGCATGGATAGTAATAGCTAGTTCAAATCCTAGTGTTGTTAAATCCCGAATGAGACGATCAGACATCCAGTTAGGATAGCGGTGGGCATAGAGTACCTTAACCCAACTATCATCTATAATCATGCGTTTTTCTTGAAATTCAATCCTGTTTGGCGCAATGAATGATTTAGTGGATAAACCTGTCAAAGCAATTTCTTTGTAATCGAAATTGACATACGGGTTACCTCGTAGTAACTCAGAAAAGACTTTTAGACGATCCAAACCATTCATATCCCTAAATGTAATATCAGATTCCTGAAATTGAGTTCCTAGGGAAACTCCTATATCTTGCAGGATCAACTGAGCCTGTTTTCGGTCATCCGCATTCGTTGAAATGGTCACATACTTATGTACCTCGAAGTTGTTAGCATGTGTTGTAAATCGCTCCTTGATCATCTCATTAGCTCCTCACGATAGTCGTCAAAACCATCATTTGTTTCTTCAAACAAGATATTCCGCAAGGAGTTATCCGATACTCGACGGTTAATGACTAGGAGCTGGTAGTTACTACCTTCATCCAGTGAATTAAGAGCGTCCATCGTTGTATCGATGATACTCTCTTTTTCATCTTGTTGAGCTGTCGAGTAAGAAGCATCTCCCAACATAAAGCTACGAGAATATTTCTCACGTGCAACGTGCATCAATCCATCTTCATGTAGACATGTGTAATTGATCGTGTTTTGCGTTGTAGGTTTCATCTGGCGACGCAAGCGCTCAATTCTTTTCTTTTCTGCGTTTTCTAGTTTTTCTCTTTTGCTTTTGAATAAACTCATCTTTCGTATACATTCCTACCTTTCCAAATTCTGTCTCATAGGTTCTTTGTTGGATTCGGAAAAAGAAATTGATTTTTTCTTTAATCCGCATTCGCTTGGTCATGCCTGTACCGTACATTCCTCCAGGAACGACAAATAGAGCGTCCCAAAGATAGATGTACCAATCAGGTAAACCAAAGAAGTATATAGCAATTGTCCCTGAGACAGCTACTACCAAACACACGTATAGAACAATCATTCTACCTGTTAATCCAAATAGAATAGGCCTGTCCTCTGTTTCAAATTCTCTTAAAAATTCTGATCCAATTTTTTTCAATTAGTTTCCTCTCATACAAAATCACATCGATTAATTCTAATTTCTACACATAGATTACACTCCTAAAAGCTGCTTGGCTTTTCGACTAGTTCCAACAAGTGTAAAGATGTATATAACACCTTTAGCAATTGAAGCAAAGGCTGTTCCCCAACTTCCACTAGATCCTGCCGCAACTTTTAACATATCTGTAGTGACTAAACCACTATAGACAACAGATACCACAATTAGAATAACTCCTATAAAGGCTGACGCTGCAAAATATTTCAGGAAGTTAATCGTAACAGATCGCAACGAATCCATCATAAAGAACGCTACTAACAATGGAGCTAGGGCTTTAAGCATATACAAGTCTAAATACCTTAGAAATATGATGATTCCAAGTATTATATTAGCTATGAATTCAGTTAGTCCACCGACGAGACCAAAAATCATTTTTTCAAACCAACCTTTGACAGCACCTTGCGCATATTGATATTTATCAAGTTGTGAAGGTACTACATGAGCAATTACCTTTACAATTATATTAAGTAATTCCAGAATGGCATCGCAAATTTGAGATGAAGCAGAGATCATAATGAAAGCAAATAAATATTTCATTAAAGCCTCTAACCAAATCTTCTGTGTTAATGCACCTCCCCTTGACTTGACCATTTGTGACCACGATGCCATTTCAAACCAGAAAAAAAGACCTAAAAGGATATACCCAATAGGTCTGACTGCATCAGCCATCATATTTACAGCTTGGTTTGTCGCAGAGCTGTAACTAGAAAGAGAGCTTGTCAGCTCTCTAATATCTAAATTCATAGGCTACTCCTAAAATTTTAGTTGAGATAGTGCTGCAACGACTGCGGCCGCAATCCCTGCAGAAGCAACAGCCAAGAACGCACCATTAATCATAGAATCAGACCCATCATCTTGTCTTTGCTTATCTTTATTTTTTCTTCCTTGAACAAAGTCAACTGAGCCACTCCAGATCCAGAAAAGACCTGAGATTGTTCCAACTACGCCTAGACCAGTAATAATTTTTGTAATAATTTCCATTTTGTTTTACCTCTTTTAATTTCTTTTTTCTTTAATAAAAAGCACTGCAGAGATTTCTACAGTGCCAAACACAATATTATTTTTATAATTCATCAAATTCTTCACGATAAATCGTCCGAACAGTAGCTAATAGAAGAGTAAGTACTATCATAATCGGAATCTCAATATGTGGATAGGGGAGGAAATTAGTTCCACCTGCAGGTATTGGAAATTCATGAACTGCGCCATCAATCCAAGCACGTTGAACAAAACCCATAACATGAATTCCGTACCATCGGAAAAAAAGTATCTCCTACCGAAGGAGTAATCCAGTGTAAGATATCAATCAAAAAGCCAAAAAAAGGCAAAAAAACAGAACTAATCCAACACAACATTTAGATACAATCCAAAGTATGACAACTCCAAACGCTGATTTCACAACATTAATACACCAAAGAACGATATAAAAGGGAGCTGTAAAAATCCTAATGATAGCTACCCATAACCAGGAAAAATCATTCCCTAATTTCATAACTCTACTCCTCCACGATTTACCGTTATTATAGCATAAATCGACAACCTTAACAATATTTTTTTATATTGTTTTTTTACATTATATTTTACTACTTTTTTTATTTAATTTCCTATAGATTATTACAGAGATTCCTAATGCTATTCCAATGATTCCTGTCAAAGTCAAGAAATTGGATAAACTAGTTCCCGTATTAGGTAATACTTTTTCAGCTTGGGTGCCTACTTCGATAATTTCATTTACAGGATCTACTTTTTCAAGACTCGGTTTGTTTTCTTTTACCTCTCCTGTATCTGGGTCAAGATAATAAGTTGTCGTAATTGTTTCTCTACCTTTAACACCAGCTTGAATAATTTTTTCTTCACCTTTCTTTAAATCTTTATTTTCTCGTTTTTCAGTTTTAAATTCTGTTTCCCTAATTTCAACTTTGGGCTTAGTCCCTACTGAAATCACTTCGTCTACAGATTCAGTTTTTTCAACCTTTGGTTCATTTGCGGTTACTTCTCCTGTTTCAGAATTAAAACTATAGGTAATCGTGGTTGTTTCATGACCTTTGCTACCTTTTTGTAACAACTGTATTTTTTTACCTGCTTCTGAGTCCTTATCCTCAACATATTTTTGTTTTATAATCCAACTCTTTAGTTGTGACAACAGGCTTTGTTCCCACAGAAATCACTTCGTCTACCGGTTCAGTTTTTTCAACCTTTGGTTCATTTGCAGTCACTTCTCCTGTTTCAGAATTAAAGCTATGAGTAACAGTGGTTGTTTCATGACCTTTGCTACCTTTTGTAACAACTGTCTTTTTACCTGCTTCTGACTCTTTATCCTCAACATATGTTGTTTTATAATCTAGTTCCTTAGTCGCAACAGCTGACTTACTTCCTCTAAGAACAATGCGATCAACTTTAGGTTTTGTAATAGTAGTTGAAATAACCTTACCATCTTTTAGAGAAACCAATTGTGAACCTTCACTACCAGCTTGCTTTTCTTTCTCTTGACCAGCAGCCAGCGATGGTTCCTCTTCATATTTGGTTTCAAAAGCAATTTTTTCAGGTCTAAGAGTATTGATTTTTTCATCTACTTTTTTACCATCTACTGTTACAGAACTGCGAATACTACGTTCTACAGACGGTGTACCAGTAAAGGTATAATTAACAGTATAAGAACCATTATCCAAATCACCTGACCAAGAAACGGTATTATTGGTGATAGTTAGAGGAGTTTTTTGACCATTAGGAGAAATTAGCTCTGCTGAAGTTAATGTCAAATCTGCTTCAGGACTAATAGAGACTGTTCCTTTTTGTTTCACAGAAACTTTCTCTTCTTTGATTTCCTCAACAGCTGTTTTAGCAAACTGAGCATTAATTGCTTTTTGTCTTTCTGATTCATTCGTAGAGTAACCAGATATAAAAATATTATTATGACCTGCTGCCTTCATAGCTTCAACAGAGTAGCTACTCTCATTGGCATTATAGGTAACTGTATAGAATGTTTTAGCATGATTTTTTGCCCAATTCGCATATTGAACATCGATTTTTTCATCACCTTGCCACTCATCAGTAAACTGAATTGTCGAAACATAAGAGTTCTTTTTTCCGCTATAATTATTGTATATTTCTGAAAAAAATCTTTCCCTATACTATCTCCTGATACATTCCAGCCTTCTGTTTTTGAATAAATCTTTAAACTTATAAGCAGCTGTGTCTCTCGAAAGAAAAGAAAGTTCCTTATTTTCTAATAAATTAATAAGATTTTTCTTATTCATCGGCTTTCCCTGATGCAATTTCAGACCTTTTAGCTTTATAAGAATCTTTAAAATTCATATCATAACTAAACAACCAAATTTGATCTTCATCAGACATTGTTGAAACCAATGACTTCAAATCTGAAAACATTTTAGTGATATTACTGTTATTCGAAGGTGAAAAATCTAACAAAACCAATAAATCCATAGGCTTTATCTTCTTCTCTGTAGTTCGATTGATTTCTTCTCTAGACTTAGCCGTAAAAGTTAGAGTATTACCATTTACGTTACTATTCTCTTGTGCATAAACCTTTGTGGTCTCTACAAACGGTGTAACAACTTCAACTAAATTCGCAAATCCTAGAACTGTTAGCCCTAAGATTACGCTACAACGCTGTTTCCATTTTCTCATAATTTTTTAACCTATTCTTTCTTCTTTTTTCTCATAGATAAAGCTAAAGCGATTGTTCCCATAGCCATTCCAAGAAGAGCTAAATTGTTAGAACGACTCATACCAGTATTAGGCAATTCCACTTTTGAAACTTCTTCTTTTGGTTCCTCGTGTTTCGGTTCTTCTTTCTTTGGTTGTTCTGGTTTTACTTCTTCTGTAGTATGAGTCACAACTGTATTAGATACAACTTCCACACCATTAACCGTATGACGATATGTATTTTCTACTGTTCCTGCTTGAATACGTGTCATTTGTAAGTATACTTCTGCTTGAAACTCTGATGTTTCTAAAATCGACTTCAAGAAAGCATCATCAAAGCTAATATCTACTTTACCTTTAGCCTTGTCTACTACTTGACTTGTGAACTTAGTTAATTCATCACCAGCTTTAAATTTTTGGCCGTCACTTGTTTCAAAATCTACAGTCGCAAACACTTGATAAATACCTTGATACTCATCATGTGTTTCATCATAATCATCGCTAAACTTGTACTCAAACAACTGCTCCGAGCGATCCTTTGGTATCAGGGAACCAACTAATTTATAATTAAATGTTTGATTTAACTTAAGCTCTTTTCCATCCAAACTTTCTTTGCTTAAATGGTCAATCACTACATCTTTCTTAGGTTCAATCTTCGGAACATTATTGACTACAGTTTCAGTAACATAAGCCATACCAAAATCAACCTGATAAGCTGTATTCTCATACTTACCACCTGTTTGACCCAATTCCTTCTTAACAGTCATTGGATTGGTAATGGTCAGAACTTCTCCAGCTTGTACGTAGGTCTTGTAGAATTCCTCTGGATTCTCTGCCTCGAATACTTGAATCGCTCCTTTCAAAGTGAAATTGCTAGACTTCAAGGCTTCTTGGACACCTGATGGTGCCTTATCTAGACTCTCATAAAGAGCCATTTTCAAACCTTTAACTACTTTCCCTTTAGAATCCGTTACTTGAACACCATCTTGATTGATCGTAACAGCTTCTTCTGGGTAATCATCAACGATATAGAACCCTTTACCAATACGGTCTTTATCTGCTTCAATGCCCTTGTATTGGCTATAATCTGCCGTTATCTTGTAATAGTTGACAGAACCTGCCAAGACCTGTTTCCCATCAATGTTCACGCCTGCTTTATTCAGATTCTTCTTGGTAGGTTTAACAGTAGGAACATTATTTACAACTGTATCCGTGATATAAGCTGAACCAAAATCAATTTGATAGGCTGTATTCTCATACTTACCACCTGTTTGACCCAATTCCTTCTTAACAGTCATTGGATTGGTAATCGTTAGAACTTCTCCAGCTTGCACGTAGGTCTTGTAGAACTCCTCTGGATTCTCTGCCTCGAATACTTGAATCGCTCCTTTGGGAGTGAAATTGCTAGACTTCAAGGCTTCTTGTACGCCTGATGGAGCCTTATCTAGACTCTCATAAAGATCCATTTTCAAACCTTTAACTACTTGCCCTTTAGAATCCGTTACTTGAACACCATCTTGATTGATCGTAACAGCTTCTTCTGGGTAATCATCAACGATATAGAACCCTTTGGCAATACGGTCTTTATCTGCTTCAATGCCCTTGTATTGGCTATAATCTGCCGTTATCTTGTAATAGTTGACAGAACCTGCCAAGACCTGTTTTCCATCGATGTTCACACCTTCTTTATTCAAATTCTTCTTGGTAGGTTTAACAGTAGGAACATTATTTACAACTGTATCAGTTTGATAACCGTTACCGAAATCAACTTGGTAAGCCGTATTCTCAAATGATTTCCCTGTATTTCGTAGTTCTTCCTTAGTTACCATTGGATTAATAATTGTAACCGATTTTCCTGTTTTAATATATTGGTTAAAATAGGCTTCTGGATCATCAACTAAAAATACTTGGAAAGCTCCCTTGGGCTTAATTTCAGAACTAGCAAGAAAAGCTTTAACCTTATCATTATCAACGGCAACTATAGAATCATACTGATACACCGAGATACCAGAAACTTCTTTTCCTTCATTATCAATATAACGAATATCCGATTGATTAATCGTAACAGCCTCTTCTGGGTAATCATCAATTGCTCCAAATCCTTTCAGAATAGCGGATGGATCTGCCTTTATTCCCTTATACTGATCATAATCCAAGGTAATATGGTAGTAATTTGTCGAACCAGCTAGAACTGGTTTACCATCAATGATAACTTTATCCTTATTGTAATTATGTTTAAGAGGTTGAATGAAATTATTATTAGGATTATCCGGATCATTTGGTTTACCAGGTGTTGATACTTGAACAATATTTGAATAACTTTCGTACTTATTGTTAATCTTTAATTGGAAGTTATTCTTGTAGGTTGCTCCATCATTTGTAACTTTTCCTACTAAAATTGGAGCTGGAACCAGCACTTCTTTACTCAAATCCTGATTTAGTTTAGATTTCAAACTTTCTAAGCCTTTCACCCGAACAACATGGCTCGATTCGTCATAAGTTAATTCAAAATCTGAGCTAATTTTTTTGGAAGCTTCAACATCTAACACAAAACCTGAAGGCAAGGCATCCACAATTTCAAAGTCGGTAATAGCTTCACGATTAGCTGGAAGTGGCTTAGTTGTTAATTCCCACTGGACCGTTGAAAGTTTAGGTACATAGCTTTTATCAATAGACTCGCCAGAAGAATTTTTTACAAACTTTTCTAGGTCAGGCATTGCCTGTAAGCGTGCATATCTAGCCCTTACTGTTGGAGGAGATACTAAAGAGGGCAGCTCTTTTTCCTTTGGCTCCTCAGGCTTAGGTGGGAGTACCTCTTCAGTTTTTCCAGTTGGAGAACTTGGTGGGGTAGTTTCCTTCTCATAGGTTGGCTCAGTGATACGCTTGATAGGTGTAATGCTTTTCAACTCTGTCCCTCCCCAAGAATTGTGAAAACAACGTTTTGAACATTTCTACTCGCATTCTCTGCATCCCATTCAGCGGGAGTTCTTCCCTCTGTTGATCCAGGAGATGACGTGTGAAGGTACGTTAAACTAGAACCATACCCTACTGAAGCAAAGGATCCCTTAGGAATATCTGAGGTATCATTAACACCATTTTCAACCCCCTTCATAACGCGACCATCAAAATCCAAACCTGAACCACTTGGATTAAGAACCATTCCACGACCAGACGAGCCATAACTCAAATTTGAACCTTGACCCCAATCTACATCGGTAATCACTGTTCCAATTAAAAGGGAAACAGGAGTTGTCGTACCTTCAATATAAAAATCAAAAATCAACTCTAAACGTGTATGATTATTATAAACAAAATAAAGACTACCTCCATCTCCACTCTTGAGGTAGATATCTGGATCTGTCACAGGAACACCATTTCGAACTTCTCCCTGATAGTCTCCTAAATCCGAAACCATGACTTTGGCCATAATCTTTCTACCATCTGTCAACGTCCCAATATTATGAATATAAAATGTATCTCCAAATGTTGGAGATTTAATTACATCATAAGTTCCCGTATTATCCTTACTAACTCGAGTTCCTGTACCTCCTGTTACATAGGTATCTGCATGATAACCTAAAAAACCACTCATACTCTCTACTGGTAGATTATCATCTGGTACTACTGTAAAATCATGATAATAGTCTAAACTTCCCCGACCAGCTGAATTATATCCTCCATAAACTTTGAAACCTGTTTCAGATCCAAATAAAGGCTTGCTTGTTTGAATTGCCTCTCGTTCAGCTTTAATAGTTGCTAGCTTCTTTGTATAGTCTGTCAAAGAGCTTTCATAAGCTACTCTCTTGGCTTCATTTCGTTTTCGGATTTCTGCATTCTCTTGATTGATACGATCTATTTCTGCCTGATTCTCTCGTTGATTTTTTTCATTCTCTGCACGAATACTAGCATTCTTCTGATTAATTCGATTCACTTCATCCTGATAAGAAGCTAAATCCTTTTGATATTGTTCCTTCTTCGCAGTATTTTCAGCTTGGATTTTCTTTCGGTTCGTTTGATTTTGTCTTTGATCTTCACGATATTTTTCAGTAGCTTTCTCAATACTATCTGCTTGTGTGCGATAATCACTTTCGACTTCCTTTTGCTTTTTTTCCAACTCAGAGGCTGTACTTGCGGTTCCTTTATCTACTACAGAATCAAATTCCACCTTCAATCCAGCTTCTTGTGCCTTTCGAATAGTTTCATCTAAACTGGAATGAGAAAAAGAAATTTCTATCCTTCCTATTTTTTCTTCACTCTTTCCTTGATTTTCAGTAGAAATACTGCTTGGACTCGTCTGGGCATAAGGCGCATTTGTAGCCTTATTTTCAGTTCGTTCATCTGCCATAACTGGGCTTATCATACTTAAAGCTGCTAAACCTAGTATCACTCCACAAGTTCCATAAATTTTTGATTTCCGAATAGATCCATATGTTTTTGTTTCTCTTACTCTGTGCATTCTATCTCCTTATCTAAAATATCAATCAATATAAACCCTCAAATGTTGGCGCCCGAGGCCTCTTATAATATAAAATCATCTCTTTCCTTTCCAATAGAAAAAAGCCAGCTTTCACTGACTTTTCTATACAATATTGTAATGAATTTTAAGAAATCCACTTACCAGAATAATCTAAACGATAAGCACCAATCGTTTCATTTTGTGCCATCTTACCATCAACTTTCAAATAATACCAAGCACTTCCGTCCTTGAACCATTGATCTCTCAGATAACTTCCATCTGATTTGAGATAGTACCAAGCTTTATAACTAGAATCATATAGCCACTCACTTTGTGCCATTTTCCCATCTGACTTAAGATAGTAGCTTCCTTGCCAGCTATTTTGTGCATAGCTTCCATCTGATTTGAGATAATACCAAGCTTTATAGCTGGAATCGTATAACCACTCACTTTGTGCCATTTTCCCATCTGACTTAAGGTAGTAGCTTCCTTGCCAACTATTTTGTGCATAGCTTCCATCTGATTTGAGATAGTACCAAGCTTTATAGTTTGTATCATAAATCCATTCATTACGTGCCATCACACCATTTGATTTGAGATAATAGTTTCCCTTCCAACCACTGACAAGAGCTTTCCCTGCATGATCAAAATAATACCAATAACTTCCCTCTTGTTTCCATTGGTCACGCCAATCAGATGTATTTTCAATCGGTTTAATAGGTTCTGCTTTCTTAGAATTATTTTCTTCTACAGTACTTTTACCTGTCTGGTTCTCCAGCTTACTTTTTAAATCTTGATAAATTTTCTCTTTATTTTTGTAATCATTTTCTAATTTTTTTACAGCCTGATAACGATTTGAAGATCTTGGATCCGTTACTGAAGCTGTACTAAAAATTAGATTTCGTTGCTCGATTAATATTTTCCTGAGAAATAGTGATGAAATGAGCAGAGCTTACTGAGGAAAGACTAGAAAATGATAATCCAAAATAATCTTTACTTGATGGATTCCCCCAGTTCAATCCTGCAATTGCTTGAGCATGTGCCCATTCTGTCCCACCGACCATAAATTCAACCATACCATCATAAATAGCCTCTTTCAATTGAGACTTAGTAGCTGTTTTAAAACCAGGTAGACGAGAAGCTAAATTTTCATAATTTTGCCCACCTTTTAGCTCTGATTCTGCATTAGATGTAGGTAATCCATACTCTCTCGCCACACGATTGATTCCAGTTGCATCATGTCCTGAACTTCCTGAGATATTCATTTTATCCCATCCCCAGTTATCTTGAACATATGCTTTCGCCACCTTATCCGCAAAATCAATCGCCGAGCTAGAAACACTGACACTAGGTGTCCCAACCTGAGAACGAACTTGGTTAATTAAATCTTGGGCAAAAAATGACAACTCCTGACGAACAACTAGCGGTAGAGTGTTGACATCAAAATACTCCCCTTGATCAACTGAATCTTTTTGGAACTTGTGCTGATTTTTCAATTGAGCACTCTCTGACTCAAGAATATACTGTGCCTTATCACGTTCAGTCTGACTAATATTAAAATCAGAAAAAGCCGTCTTCAAAGCCTTTATATACTTATCACTCAGTGTAATCGTATTGCTAGGTGAAGATGATAAGCATTGTCATAGATACTTTTAGCTTGTTCATATTCTCTCTTAGCTTTAATCAATTCACTTTTTAAATTCTCTACTTGACTGCTTGTTCTACTATTCGCATACACAGGTTGACTATTTCCTAACCCAAGCAAAGTTACGCTAGCAGTTGTTGCCAAGATAGTTTTTCTCAATTTCATAATCTTATCTCCTTTTTGTTTAAAAAAACGTTCTTAAAAATATTTATTTTATACTTTTATTTTACCATTTTTTTAGAGGTTTTTTTCTCAATTTTTTTCTTGATTTTCATTCATCTATCCGCTTAATCAAAGATAGGACGTTTAAAACATATCAAATCTCCTCTCCTTGATTAAACAGATAGATGAGGCTCTATCTGTTTAATGCTTCGTTGGACGATGATATCCTTTACCAGTCAGCAGTAAACGATTGGTATTTCGTTGTTTAATGCGTCTAGCCACTAAAACATCACCTCGTTTGATGGTGCGAATCTCTTTATAAATTTTAGAATATTCTACAATCATCCAAACTGTTTCTAGTTTACCTGCTAGATATCCTTTTTTAGGTACCAAACCATATCTGCTGGTTAATTTTATTTCATCGCCATTATCAAGTCTTGCGGTTGCATTCCCTTGATTTCCTAAGCGTCTAAGGTCAGCTAAAGTGACCTCTGTAACTAATTTTGATTGATTCATCTTGTCTCCTCCTTACTGAATCAAGGCTGATTTACAGCCATGCCGAGATATGACGTACATACCTGCTGTATTTTTTACACACGGTTTTAAGTCTAGAAACCGCAAACTCCTTCAGCTTAGGCTTTGCCTGCTTTTACGTGGTGGAACAGCACTAGATATCCTTTTCTAGCCTACACACCGCCCTTGTTCTTCTTTTTATGCTTAGTTCCGCTAATCAGGACAGTGGGGGTATTCAATTTTCAATGTACATCAGCAGTTTACCGACTTGCTCAGGTCAAGAGTTTAGTTGTCAGACGATTTTGTATAAATCGTCGTATTATTTTACTTTTCCTTCAAAAGAGTCTCCTCTTTCAAATTGTTCGAGCCATTTTCTGACTTGGTGTTTATCGTAGAGTGTGACCCCATCAACAACAATATGAGGCATTCCTGCCTTTTGCCATTTGACAATGGTAGTAGTGGATACATCAAGCCATCGACATAGACCTGACATTCGTAGCATAGGCTTATACAGTTCCTGATCTTTAAAAGCTTTTTCGATAGCTTTCTGAAGCATGGTATCGTAACGAGCAAGCAACTTCTTTTCTGTAATCTTAGGAAGATTGATAGTGAATTGTTCTTGCATAGTTTTACCTCTTTCTTTTAACAAGTCACAGTGTCTTTAGACAACTTAGCTAAATAGTGATTCAGTTTAATCTCTGATAGTTTATCTGGATAATAGTGGGCAACCACACTAGGACACTCTTCAGGGAATTTTCTAGCATACTCACTTTGTCCTGATAGCTCAAGGAAACCATGTTCTTTTTCAATTAGCAAAGCCATCTTCCAAAAATGAATCATCATTTTGTAGAAGTAGGCTGGGATATTCTGGATTATTTTCCCTTCAACCTCTCCTGTTTTGATTTTGAAAATCAATTTATCAAGCTCACGTTCAAGATCCTGTAGCCACACCTCTCCATAAATTTCTTGATTAGCTAAGAGGTTCTTGTAATCTGTCTCAACTTTACGTTTTGATTGATAAATCTTATTTTCAAGAATTTTTGCATCTTTTCCAAACAAACTGAGTTTCTGAACTAGAGTAGGAGAAAGGAAACCATGTTGCCCCATTTTAAATACTTCAGAAATTGATAAATCAGATAAAGATGACTCGCCCTCGTATCGATTAGTATCGTATGAGGACTCTGTCTGACTCCTCTCTGTATTTATTCCGTCCGCTTCGTGGACGTTTTGAAGTCCATTTTGCGGACGTCCATTTTTGATACTTTCGCTATTACCAATGCTTTGGGGTACTTTTTCATAGAGAACTTTACCAAAAGCATTAACCCTCTTCAGTAACTCACCATCAGCTGAATAGTGCTCCACTATTTCTAAATTAGCATCTACTAGCTGAAGATAAAGTCTATTTGGCTTATTGAGTCCCTGCCTAACTTCCCGTAAGAGACCATGTTCTTGCAGTTCTTTCTTGATCTTAGTAACCTTCATCTTTCCCTTATCAAGTAGTAACATCAAGTCAGAAACTGTAAAAATTAGAAAGACCGCTCCGTTTTCATCAACGTAATCTCTATTCCCCTTATGGAATGAACTGATACTTAATTTACAACGATTATAGAGAGCCCCATAAGCTAACTTGGCATCAGATGAAAGACTCGTGTAGGAACTAGTCAATTTGACATAGCCGTTCTCATTGTGTTGAATACGAGTGAAAAAGATTTCTGGAATTTGATAAAAAGTTAAAGTAGCTAGTTGATCAATCGTGATATCTGCCATTAGTATCCTCCTACAACTTGTAACCTCAAACCACCAGATTCAGAAAAATAGACAAGATGAGCCTGTTCTAACTCCTCAATAGCTGCAATAGCACGTTTTCTAGTCCATCCCATCGTCTTCATCAAATCTAAAATCATTACGTCTCTAGTCAACCTTGAGACCTTTGTTTGGTTTTGTTTCATATGTAACCCTTTCTTTAAGTAAGCCACTTTATATTCATACTTGTAGTAATTCTTCTGATAGCAACCTAGTCTCTTTTGCGTTTTCAAAACCAGCAATATAGGCCTCATAATCAATGTCAACTTTAACATTAATGGTTCTATTATTTAAACTTCCCATGCGACGATGTTGTTCTTCCAAAACTTCTGCTGGAATTTTTACCATCAAACCAAATTCTTCTGATGATTGAGCCTGGTCCTGAAAACGTTGATCTATTCCGTTTAAGAAACCTAGTAAGTACGATTTCTTATAGTCTTTCCATTTTGCTCTTGAAACTGTAGGGAAAAGTCGTTTCAGTCGATATTTAAGGTATAAGAGCGCACCTTCGTAAACCTTACTACAAAATTCAGCATCAGATTGATATCCAAAGAAAATTATCTGTGTGATGCCGTCTTCAGGAAGTCGTCTTCTTATCGTTTTACATCTAAAATTTTCACCTAAAATACCTGCCAACTTTTCTTGCCACCATGGAAGTCTATATTCCCATGTTCCTATTGTTTCACCAATATCCTTTTGAGTTTTACTATTCGTTAAATCATTCATAGAAAGATTATGCTTCACCATAAGTCTTTGAGCCATCAGAAGTGCAGTCTGCCCCTCTTCATCGTTTGGTGCATCGTAAGCTAATTCTAAAAGATTTTGTATCTTCTCAATAATTTTATTATCCATATCAATCCACATGTTTATACTTTCTAGGTAAGGAACTAGCGTAATGTTTTGAATCATTAACCTTTGCATTATAAAAAATCATATTATCCCCAATAATTTCTTGCCATTTAGGAATCTCCTCGCGATAAATGCGATTAAGTCCATAAAAGTTTCTTACAATAAATCTAACGGCTCCAATATGATCTCCTAAACCAACCACACACAACACATCATGTTCCATATCATATACCCAATGACTTTTTGAATTTGTTAGTATTTCCCAAGCAAATTCCCAATCTCTCTTAAGCCAATCATGCCCTGGTCTGTAATAAACTTTTGTCTGACAAGATTCATCATTAAATCCATAAAAACAGTGACTACACAGCGTTCTGTTTTTATCTACCCACCAACAAGGACCATACTTTTCATTGATGCAAGGTGTAACCCAGTTGCAAGAACATCGTCTACAAATTCCAGTCTCCATGCGTTACTCCTTCCTACACATATCCCATCAATTCTGGATTAAACTCTAGAGTCAACCATAAGGCTTCATCATAAGTCAATTGGCTAGATTGTCCCCATGTCCCGTCTCTTGCTCTTCTGTAGTAAGGATAATTGCCATGTTTATTTCTAGGGTACAATTCGTGAATAACATTATCTTTAATAACTTCCCAAAGTAGACTAGACGGCTTATAATAATACCCTTTCCCAAGCCAAACTCTATTGAGGGTCATCGTATGAAGATACATTTTCTTCAGAATTTCCTTCAGAGACAAGATCAACTATATTTTCATTCTCATTAAGATCTATTACATCGAAAATTTCTAACGAATCAATATCCATAACAATTTCAATATTATCTGACATTTTTTTCTCCCAAAAATACAAAAAAAGAGCTAACGGAATTTTCCGTTAACTCAATATTTTCTGTTTACCTCAAAACTCTAGACACTTACATAGCAGAATTCCTAAAAAAATCGCAACTAAACCACCTAAATAGGTCAAAGCTAAATAAGAATAAAAGACCTTCTTATCACTTAACAGTCTTTGGAGTTCTTCATTCAAGGTCGAAAAAGTTGTCAAACCTCCACAAAATCCTGTTGCTAGAATAGCATAGACTTCCTTGGACTCCACATAATTGTAGAACAATCCAATCAAAAAACAACCGAGAAGATTAGCTACAAGCGTTCCCAAGGGCATTTTAGAAACTTGATTATAGCGGGAAAAGAAATACCGTACTAGGGCTCCGCAGCCACAAGCAATTGCAAGATAAGTGATTACCATTTCTTCCTCCCTAAATAGTAAGCTAAAAGCAGTCCTCCACCGATGCTCAAAAGCAAATACAGAACCAAACTAAGATAACGCCCTGTATCAAGCAGTTTTACAGCATCAAGCATGAGGCTAGAAAAGGTTGTTAAACCTCCGCAAAAACCCGTCCCCAGTGCTAAAATCAAGCCCTTACTAGTCCCCTTATAGACCAGATAGCCTTTTACCAGATAAACCAAGCAGAAAATACCCAGATAGTTGACAAAGAGAGTGCCCCAAGGAAAATCTGGACTGGCTGGTAACCAAGTGGAAATTAGATAGCGGACAAGTCCACCTACCATGGCAGCTAGAAAAATTCCTAGCGGATAAAATTGTTCTTTTTTCATTTGATGTTTTGATCCTGATAATCACGCGAACGTTTGAGTATGTCAGAAAAAGTCGCGACAATAGTTTCCTGATAGCTCTTGTCCTCTACACGACTTCTAACCTTTTCAAAAATAACTTCTTCTCTCTTAGTATCTAAAATCGGTTTACCTGATGCTTTCTTATAAGCAACTACCTCCTCAACCAAATGCATTCGTTCTTCTAACAGTTTGACAATTTGGTCGTCGATTTGATCAATTTCTTGACGAATAATATCTAAATCCATACAATCTCCTCCTTTATTTGAATTATTGTATCAAAAAGCCACCAATTAGGGCTAGTAAAATCCCAACTCACGATAAGAAAAAAATGCACTGATTGATTGCATCAGCGCACGTTTATGCTTATCCTACTTTAGCAGCCAATTCTTCTGCGAATTGTTCCAAGCGTTCAATATCTTCTTCCTCAGCAGAAAGATCAACTTTGACACACTCTGAACCTTTTTCTGCTCCTGTCGCTACAAAAACGCGGTCAAAGTCATCGACAGCCTTACAGAATTCATCGTAGAAGGTATCACCTGAACCAACCACTCCGTAGATTTTGCCATTCAAGTTGAGGTCTGCTAAGTCTTCGTAGAAGTCCATCATCTCATCTGGCAATTCTCCATCACCATAAGTATAGGTCGCAACGATAGCGATGTCTGCTTCCAAGAAGTCTGAAGCGTCAACAGTTGTACATTCATCAACATCGACATCCAAGCCCAAGTCACGTAATTTATCTGCTACAATATCTGCAATTTCTTCGGTATTACCCGTCATACTGGCAAATACAATTTTTGCTAATGCCATATCGTCCTCCTCAATTTATCTTTCTCCATTATATCACATCTTTTTCATTTTAAAAATAAAAATTCTTGTGCTACAATGAAATGAGAAAGAATTGAGGTTATTTATGGACATTTGCCATCAAATTTTAGAAAAAATCAAAGAATACGACACGATTATCATTCATCGTCATATGAAACCAGACCCTGATGCCTTGGGAAGTCAGGTGGGATTGAAAGCCTTACTGGAACATCATTTCCCAGAAAAAACCATCAAGCCGTTGGTTTTGATGAACCAACTCTTACTTGGATGGCTGAAATGGATCTTGTTGAAGATAGTGCCTACCAAGGCGCCCTTGTCATCGTCTGTGATACGGCCAATACTGCTCGTATTGATGATAAACGCTATAGTCAAGGTGATTTTCTCATTAAGATTGACCACCATCCAAATGACGATGTATACGGTGACCTATCTTGGGTGGATACAAGTTCAAGCAGTGCTAGCGAGATGATTACCCTATTTGCAGAAACAAGCCAACTGGCCTTGTCAGATCGAGCTGCTGAGCTACTTTTTACAGGAATTGTTGGTGATACAGGTCGTTTCCTCTACCCTTCTACCACTGCACGCACCCTCCGCCTGGCTGCCTCTCTGAGAGAACAAAACTTTGACTTTGCGGCTCTCACTCGCAAAATGGACACTATGAGCTACAAAATTGCGAAACTTCAAGGCTACATCTACGACCATCTGGAAGTGGATGAAAATGGTGCAGCCCGCGTTATCCTGAGTCAAGATATCTTGAAACAATTCAATGTGACCGATGCGGAAACTGCAGCTATTGTCGGTGCACCTGGACGCATTGACAGTGTGAGTCTCTGGGGAATTTTTGTAGAACAGGCTGATGGTCACTACCGTGTTCGCTTACGCAGTAAAATCCATCCTATCAATGAAATTGCCAAAGAACATGACGGTGGAGGCCACCCTCTAGCAAGCGGTGCTAATTCCTATAGTCTAGAGGAAAACGAAATCATCTACCAAAAGTTAAAAAACTTACTTAAAAACTGATAAAATACTTGCCAAACTTTTCAGAATCTGATAGACTAGTATGGTAACAATCTATGGCTCGCAAAGAGACCATGGCAGAAAGGAAATATTGCAAAAATGAAAAAAGATATCCATCCAGAATATCGCCCAGTTGTCTTCATGGACACAACTACTGGTTACCAATTCCTTAGCGGTTCAACAAAACGCTCTAACGAAACAGTTGAGTTCGAAGGCGAAACTTACCCATTGATCCGTGTGGAAATTTCATCAGACTCACACCCATTCTACACTGGACGTCAAAAGTTCACTCAAGCAGATGGACGCGTGGATCGTTTCAACAAAAAATACGGTCTCAAATAATAATAAAAAGACAGCTTCGGCTGTTCTTTTTTCTTTCTTCAAATCAACTGCTGTTTTCATGTTCCAGACTCATACTCTTCGAAAATCTCTTCGGTAATTTAATGTTAGGGGATTTATACTAACAATAGACTTTTAACGTTAAAATTGATAAAATAGGAAAGAAAATAAGATAAAAAGGAAACTGTAAATCACCATGATGAACATGCAAAACATGATGCGTCAAGCACAAAAACTTCAAAAACAAATGGAACAAAGCCAAGCTGAACTTGCTGCTATGCAATTTGTTGGCAAATCTGCTCAAGACCTTGTTCAAGCGACCTTAACTGGAGATAAGAAAGTTGTCAGCATTGACTTTAATCCAGCTGTCGTTGACCCAGAAGACCTTGAAACTCTCTCTGATATGACTGTTCAAGCCATCAACTCTGCTCTTGAACAAATCGATGAAGCTACTAAGAAAAAACTAGGTGCTTTCGCTGGAAAATTGCCATTCTAAGCATAAGAAAAACAAGCATTCAAGAGAATACTTGCCTATCGTGGGAGGAACAACTGTTCCTCTTTTTGCTTACTAAAAATTAAAGAATTCCATGGCCTGTTTAAACAGTAAATCCGTATACTCTGGGTCTTCTTGGGCAATGGTAACCTGGTCTTGAATCATTTCCAAGTCATCCGTTATCATGCCGTCAGCTCCCAAATGAACTGATTTATCAAAGGACTCTGAACTATTGATAGTCCACACGTACAATTTCTGATCGGTATTCCAAAGCTTGTTGACAAAATTTTCATCTAAAGTTGAATACTCCATAGTGTAACCTGTTGCTTTGGTTCTTGGAAAAATACTATTGTAAGGTAGGATGAAATAGACTGGAATTTGAGAATCGTAGGCTAAAACCTGGTCAATCACATGGTAGTCTAAGGACTGCATTTGGTGCCCATTCTGCTTAATAACAGCTCCATATTTGTCCATAAACCGTTTCATCATATCTGGACTATCTTTTCGACTGGTTTTAATTTCAATAAGGAGTTTTTGATGCAATTCATCGGCTTTGTTGAGATAATCATCAAAACTAGACACCTTGCTATGATAACCATTTTCTGAAATGTCGAGTTTGGTCAATTCCTCCAAGGTTAAATCCTGAGGCTTGGCATTAACTCCTGTCAGATTCTTGATATTGGCATCATGCATCATGACAAACTGGCCATCTTTTGTTTCCTGAACATCCGTCTCAACGAAATCTGGAGATAAGTGAGCGGTTTTTTCTAGTGATTGGACGGTATTTTGCACACCATTCTTATTAGATACTCCCCTGTGAGAAATGATTAAAGGTTTATTGGCGACTGGCGCTTCCAAATAAACATAACCCTCAAGAGCGAAAAAGATACCTGCACAGCCCATCACTCCCCATCTCATCCAGTGGTCTTTCTTTCTCCTTGGTGTGATTTCTAGCTCTTCTCCTGTCAAAAAGGAAACAAACTTAATAAGGAAATAGGTCAAGGCCATATAGTGGAAATTCTTGATCAAGACAAAGTTGATAATTCCAAGTACAAGAGATTCCTTATGGGTCAATCCATCCATCAATACCTGACTTGCTAAGATTGGGAGCAACAGAAAAATGAAAAATAGATACGTTTTGACGATAATCCAAAGCAAGTTCCAAATATAAAACCAGGATTGCCTTTTGGTCTTCTCTAGACTGTATCTGACTGCCTCTTTGACTGTTTTCTTCTCAAATAAAGCTGAGATAGGGCAAACATCAAACGCACTGAAATGTAAAACAGAAGTAAAGCCAGAATAGTAACCACTATACCTACTAGCCAATACTTGTCTTCCACATAATCAACGATAAAGTCTGGAATGACAATTTTATTGAGGTAATAAATCTTTAAAATCTTTCGAATCAATGGAAAGAGCATCATGACATAAAAGAAAATAAAGGCCATTTTGGAAATCGTCACTTGCTTCATAAACAAGAAACTTTGACGAAAGACCTTGCGACTGTACTCCAGCAAAGTTCTCTTTTCATGATAGAGGAGGTGCCGAGCTCCGATAAAGAGGAGTCCTAGCTGGTAATAGGCGACCAGTAAATTAACGATTACCAGAATAAATAAAGCAAGACTAACAAAGGGAGAACCCTTTATAATAGCGAAAATATTGTTGTAGGAAAGAAAGAGATAGCCTGTCTGTCGGAGCAAAAGTCCAGCAACCCAAGAATTGAGAGGTAACCAGACAAACTCAATCATCAGGAATATCAAGAAAAAGAGAAAAAGAATTTTATCTAGATTAAAGTAGATTTTCCTAAAACCTAGATTTTTAGGTTTTTCAGGTTTCATAGGCACTCCTAGTCAAATAATTGAGACAAATCCAAGCCTCCAAAAGGATTGTTTGATAGGCTACTTTCTGTTTCTAACAATTCTCTAGCTTGATCCGACTCCAAGAATGACTCGTAAACACGCGCCGTCATCCGAGCATCCTCCAAGCTATTATGAGACTGTCCTTGAAATCCGAGAAATGAGGCAACAGTTTGCAATTTGAGATTGACAATACCATGTAAATCTGAACTACGGCGTTCAAAAGCTTCATCATACAAATCCACCTTGTACTGCTGGCTGTAGTCTAAACCATGCTCTGCTAGAATAGGCAAATCACTTTTAGCAGCATTGTAACCTACCATAGGCAAAGAACCCACAAACTCTTGAAATTCTGCTATGACTTTCTCCACTGGTGGAGCATCTTTTAAAGTCTCAGCTGTAATCCCAGTCAAGCCATTGATAAAACTTTTTAGAGGGACGCTGGTATGGACATAGGAATCATAGGCATCGATTTCCTGACCATCTCTAAAACGCACTGCCGATACTTGAATCAAGTGTGTTTGTCCTTCATGCTGATTAAATTCTAAATCAAAAGCAATGTAATCTTCTAATCGTTCCATTCTATCCTTCTCCTCTACTGTCTCTGTTCTAATCAACTATAGCATTCACAAACAAAAGAAGCCATCAGGTTAGCATGTAACCTAAACAGCTCCTTGATTATCCTCCAAATAAACGAGCAAAAAAGCCTTTCTTAGTGGATTGGACTTCTTCTTTTGCTTGGTCCAGCTCTAGCTTAAGATTTTCTTGATCCTTCATGGCTTGAAGGGTCAATTGTTGCTGCTGATCCAGTTGTTTATCTTTCTCAGCAATCTGACGGTCTTTGATACGCATCTGCTCGTCTTTTTCTGATAATTGACGATCCTTGGCTTTTAATTGTTCATAGAGACGCAGAATTTCTGCATTCTTCTCATCAACTAGAATCTCCATCAGTTCACGTTGCTTGACATCTTCACTGACAGGCTCATCTTCAAAAATCGTTTTTTTATAGATTTCTTCTAGCTTAATCAAGCCACTTCTGGTAACGACTGTTACCCCTTTGTCATTTTTATCTGTGTCTTCTTCTGGTAATTCTTTGACACGGTTATTGATTGCTTGGCGAGATAATCCTAAGACCTCTGCAATCTCACTGACGGTCATTTCAATACTCATAATATCCTCTGAAACGTTTTCTAGCTTTTCTTTACTTAAATCTTATCATAAGCTAGAAAAACTGTCAAATTTTCGCTTAATCTAAAGTCTTCAAAAAGGCTAATAAGACTTGGGCAGAGCGACATCCAGCTTCGATAATAAACTCATCAAATGAGATAGAGGCCTCGTGATTGGCATTGTCACTCATAGCTCGGATGACTAAGACTGGAAGATTAAGAGCATGTGCTGCCTGAGCAATAGCTGCTCCTTCCATCTCAACAGCCAAAACATCTGGGAAATGAGACTTAATCGCTTCTATCTTGTCATTTCCTGCAACAAAACTATCTCCTGTAGCAATCAAACCAAGATGCCAGTTTTGGTCCAATTGAGATAGACTCTCTTGAATTTTGGCAACAAAGGTTTTGTCTGATTCGAAATAAAGCGGTTGTTGCGCCATTTGCCCATAGGTATAACCAAAAGCTGTGACATCCACGTCATGATAGGCTAATTTGTCAGCAATCACGACATCCCCAACAGCAATACCTTCTGCTACTGCCCCAGCTGATCCTGTATTGATAAGAGCATCCACTTGGAAATGATCAGCCAAAATCGCCACACTCATAGCAGACATGACCTTACCAATTCCACTTTCTACAAGAACGACTTCATGCGAGGCAATGCTTCCTGTGTGATAGGTATTCCCCAAAACAATTTGCTCTTGGGCATTGTCTAAATGCTGGACCAGATAAGCCAGTTCTTCTGGCATAGCCGCAATAATTCCTATTTTCATTTCAATTCCTTTTCTATTACAAAAGTTTCATTGCTAAGACAAGCAAAATCAAGAGAAAGATGACTGCAAATAAGATTTTATTCAGTTTAGAATTGAAGACATTTCTCTTGGTATTTTCAATCCGACGGCTTTTATGAATAGACGGTTCGACCTGAATCTTCAAGGTTTCCTGACTAAAACCATGTTCCTTAGGATTGGCATAACCAAAACGGGAAGAAGAGGTTGGTAAAATCTTGGTCTCCTCATCATCTAGCAAAGGAGGACCTGAAATTTTTTCGCCTCTATTAGCTCTTTCAATCATTTCATCCGTTAATAAAGGTTTACCCATACTGACCTCCTCTATTTTTTGTGCAATTCCCAATACTGAACAGCCATAATTGTCTTGGCATCGCAGATATGACCTGATTGGATCAATTCCTTGGCTTCTTCTAAGCTCACTTCAAGAACTTCTAAGGTCTCATCCTCGTCCTGCGGACGCGGATTTTCCACCTTTGTCAAATCACTTGCTAGGTATAGTTTTAGTTTTTCATTACAGAAACCAATGGCTGAATAAAAGTCATACAAGAGTTCTAACTTCCCTGTATAGGCTGTTTCTTCCTCTAATTCACGCAGGGCTGCTGCTACAGGGTCTGTATTTTCTCCTACTTCCAATTTTCCAGCTGGAATTTCGTAAGAGACAGCCTCGATAGCTTTGCGGTACTGCTTGACCAGAATGAGTTTTTGTTCATCCGTTACTGCTAAAACACAGACAGCTCCATTGTGGAAAATCAAATCTCGTTGGGCAATTCCCTTGCCTTCTGGTAATTCAACCTGATCTTGAACCAGTTTAAATATTGGTCCTTGATAGATTTCTTTTCGGCTAAGCGTTTTTTCTTCAAATTCCATGACAGACTCCTACTGATTCTTAGGATGATGAGGGAGGCGAGTTGCATATTCATCTTTATTGACCTGACGACCACGACCAATCGCAATCGCATCTGCTGGCACGTCTTTAGTAATAGTTGAACCAGCACCAACGAGGGAATTGTCACCTAACTCAACTGGAGCAATAATGGTTGAATTTGAACCAACAAAAACATTGTTACCAATGACTGTCTTGTATTTGTTTTTACCATCGTAGTTGACTGTAATAGTTCCTGCACCAAAATTAACGTTGCTACCCACTTCACAGTTTCCGATATAAGTCAAATGACCAGCCTTGGTATTTTCACCGATTGAAGAACCTTTCACCTCAACAAAGTTACCAATATGAACTTGGGCAGCTAGACTTGAACCTGGACGAATGTGGGCATAAGGACCGACTGTCACTCCGTCTGCAACACTACTTTCTTCAATCATAGAGTTAGTAATGACAGCTCCTGCTCCGATAGTGCTATCCACTACATAAGTACCATTTGTCAAAATAGTCTCAGCACCAATTTTCGTTTGGCCTTTCAAGGTAACATTGGCTTCGATTTGAACTTCAGGAGCAATCTCAACATCGATATCAATATAAGTTGCTTCTGGATTGACAAAGCTAACGCCATTGACCATGTGTTGACGATTGATGCGACGACGCATCACTGCTTCAGCAGTCGCAAGAGCCACACGGTCATTTACCCCAAGACTCTCATCAAAAATCTTTCAAAGTATAAGCACCAACTTTTTCACCAGCTTCACGGAAAAATGCCAATGACATCTGTAATGTAATATTCGCCTTGAGCGTTATTGGTATTGATATTTTTCAAAAGCTTCAAACAAACGCTCGTTATCAAAAAAACGTAAGTTCCAGTATTGATTTCCTTGATTTGCTTTTCCAAAAATCTGTAGCATCCTTCTGCTCAACAATGCGAAGAACCTCAGCATTGTCATTACGAACAATTCGTCCATAGCCAAAAGGATTATCCGTTTCAGCAGTCAAGATAGTGGCCACATTTTTATGATTGATGTGGAAATCAATCAAGTTTTTCAAGCTTTCACCTGTGATTAAAGGAGTATCTCCTGCAATGACCAAGGTGTGACCTGACAAACCTTCCAAAATTGGCTCTGTCATCATAACTGCATGGCCAGTCCCCAACTGTTCAGATTGAGTCACAAATTCTGTCTGTCCAGCCAAGACCTCTTCAACCAATTCCGCCTTGTGTCCTACAACTGTTACTGTCTTTTCAGGCTGGATAGCTCCCACACTACGGAAAACATGTTCCAACATAGAAATACCCGCAACCTTGTGTAACACTTTTGGTAAATCTGATTTCATGCGAGTTCCTTTACCCGCTGCTAAAATAATGGCATAATTTGACATAATCTTCTCTTTTCTCTAGAAATTCCCTTTTATTATACCATATTTCAAATCATTCCGCGCCCTTGAATGAAAAAATGCTCCAAAGTCCTTTCCTTAACCCATTTTTTGAGTATTTTTTTTGATTTTTTCCCATTTTTAAGGTAAAATTATGAGATATGAGAAAGAAAATTAATCCGCTTATTTTATTTGGTTTTTTTGGGATTATGATTTTCATTTTAATCCTGAATCGTCCTCGTTTTGAGGACCATCCTGTAAAAACAAAGTCAAATATCGCGCAAGTAGAAACACAAGCGTTACATAATATAAATAAACCAGTAATTGATGTGTCTGGTTGGCAGCGTCCTGAGGAAATCAATTACGATACTCTCTCCCAAAACATTTCTGGAGCTATTGTTCGCGTCCATAGTGGTGCTCAAACGTCCAAAGAGAACGATGCTTCCTATGTTAATGGTATTGATAAGGCCTTTAAAACCCATATCACTGAGTTTCAAAAACGAAATGTACCCGTTGGGGTCTATGCCTATGTTGCTGGAAAAAATGTCCAAGAAATGGAAAAGGCTGCCGAAGTATTCTATAACGCCTCTTCGCCTTACAGCCCAAGTTACTATTGGCTAGACGTGGAAGACAAAACCATGTCCAATATGAACGAGGGAGTTGAGGCCTTCCGAGCAAAACTAGAATCACTAGGTGCTAAAAACATCGGAATCTACGTTGGGGTCTATTTCATGGAAGAACACAGTATTGATACAGACAAGTTTACGTCTGTTTGGATTCCTTCCTATGGTTCTGACTCAGGATTTTACGAGGCAACTCCAAAAACTGACTTAGATTACGACATCCACCAGTACACTTCTAAAGGAAAAATTGCTGGCTTTGATCACGATTTGGATATCAACGTCATCTCTTCCTTAAAAAACAAAGAAGAAACCTTTAGAAAACTCTTTTTAAAACCTTAAAAGCATTTGTTTAGCATTTGCTTTTTCTTTTTATTATAGATTGTGATACAATATAATAAGGAGTTTTTGAAATTGAAATAGTTGGAGGAAGTATATGCTCTCATGGTTAGCACGCCTTATTAAAGGGATTGTGATTGCTCTTGGATTTATTCTACCAGGAATTTCTGGAGGGGTTCTAGCAGCAATCTTAGGAATTTATGAACGGATGATTGGCTTTCTGGCCCACCCCTTTAAAGACTTTAAAGAAAATGTTTTGTACTTTATTCCAGTTGCCATCGGTATGCTTCTGGGAATCGGCTTATTTTCCTACCCGATTGAATACCTGCTTGAAAATTATCAGGTCTTTGTCTTATGGAGCTTTGCGGGAGCTATTATCGGTACGGTTCCTAGCCTCCTCAAAGAATCAACTCGAGAATCTGATCGTGATAAGATTGATTTAGTTTGGTTCTGGACAACCTTTATCATTTCTGGACTAGGTCTCTACGCCTTAAATTTTGTTGTTGGAACCTTAAGCACCAGCTTTCTTAATTTTGTTTTAGCAGGTGCACTACTGGCTCTTGGTGTATTGGTTCCTGGCCTCAGCCCATCAAATTTACTTTTGATTTTGGGCCTCTATGCCCCTATGTTGACTGGTTTTAAAACCTTTGACCTCTTGGGAACATTCTTCCCGATTGGAATCGGTGCAGGTGCAACTCTCATCATTTTTTCAAAATTGATGGATTATGCCTTAAACAACTACCACTCACGGGTCTATCATTTCATCATCGGAATCGTCCTATCGAGTACCCTTTTGATCTTGATTCCAAATGCAGGAAACGCTGAAAGTATCCAATACACAGGACTTTCACTTGTTGGGTATGTCATCATCGCTTTCTTCTTTGCACTGGGAATCTGGCTTGGTATTTGGATGAGCCAATTGGAGGATAAGTATAAATAATGGCAAAAAAAGTAAAAATCAAAAAAACATTGGTGGAACAAATCCTGTCTAAAGCAGGTGTCCCACATCAGGGAATTCAAATCAATGCCTTGGAAGGAGAACTTCCTCAAGATTATGAACGAGATCAAATTTTCAAAACCTTGGCTCTTTTGGGAGATAAAACAGGACCGATTATTGGAATTGTCCCTATCACTCAACACCTGTCAGAAAAGAAATTAGCCAAAATTTCTGGTAATAAAAAAGTGAGTATGATTCCACAAAAAGACTTGGAAAAAACAACAGGATACATTCACGGAGCCAATAATCCTGTCGGTATTCGTCAGAAACACAATTATCCCATTTTTATCGATAAGATTGCTCTAGACTTAGATCAAATGATTGTATCCGCTGGAGAAGTTGGTCACAGTATTATCATCGCACCACAAGACTTGGCTAGCTTTGTAAAGGCTGACTTTGCAGATATCTTGGAGGACAGCAAGTAATGAAACTCTACTTTGTCCGCCACGGTCGTACCCTCTGGAACCAAGAAGGTCGTTTTCAAGGTGCTAGTGGAGATTCTCCCCTTCTTCCTGAATCCATTGACACTCTCAAAAAACTCGGCCAGTATCTCAAGGATATTCCTTTTGATCAGATTTATACAAGTGATTTACCTCGAGCGGTCAAATCTGCTGAGATTATCCAAAATCAACTCCAGACGCCCTGTCCTTTAGAAAGTGTTCCTAATCTCCGTGAATGGCAGCTGGGGAAATTAGAAGGTTTAAAAATCGCAACCTTGGAAGCAATTTACCCGCAACAAATCAAAGCTTTCCGATCTAATCTTGCTCAATTTGACACTCAAATGTTTGGAGCCGAATCCCTCTATAGCACAACGCAACGGACCATCCAATTTATCAAATCACTCAAAGATAGTCCAGCTGAGCGTATTCTAATTGTCGGCCACGGCGCCAATCTTACTGCCAGTCTTCGTACTCTACTAGGCTATAAAGAACCTCTTCTTCGTAAAGATGGTGGTCTAGCAAATGCCAGCCTAACCATTCTGGAAACCCATGATTTTGAAACATTCACTCTTGATACGTGGAATGATACCTCTTATCAATAAAGAACTTGATTTTAGCGTCAAGTTCTTTTTAGTTTTTAAAGATTATCCGTGAATTTCTTGGCTATTTATGATAAAATGGGAGTATCGCAAAAAATGACTCATCGTATTCAATTTGAGTAAAACTAGGAGGATCCCATGTCTACAGAACATATGGAAGAACTAAATGACCAGCAGATCGTTCGCCGTGAAAAAATGGCTGCGCTCCGTGAACAAGGAATCGATCCTTCGGAAAAACGCTTTGAACGCACTGCTAACTCTCAAGAATTAAAAGATAAATATGCTGACCTCGATAAAGAACAATTACACGATAAAAACGAAACAGCTACTATCGCAGGACGCTTGGTAACCAAACGTGGTAAAGGTAAAGTAGGATTTGCCCACCTTCAAGACCGTGAAGGCCAGATTCAAATCTACGTTCGTAAGGATGCTGTCGGTGAAGAAAATTACGAAATCTTCAAAAAAGCAGACCTTGGTGACTTCCTTGGTGTCGAGGGTGAAGTGATGCGTACAGATATGGGAGAACTCTCTATCAAGGCGACTCACATTACACACTTGTCTAAGGCTCTTCGTCCACTTCCAGAGAAATTCCACGGTTTGACAGACGTTGAAACAATTTACCGTAAACGTTATCTTGACTTGATTTCTAACCGTGAAAGCTTCGAGCGCTTTGTCACTCGTTCAAAAATCATCTCTGAAATCCGTCGTTACCTTGATCAAAAAGGCTTCCTTGAAGTTGAAACACCTGTTCTTCACAACGAGGCTGGTGGTGCTGCTGCCCGTCCATTTATTACCCACCACAATGCCCAAAACATTGACATGGTACTTCGTATCGCGACTGAGCTTCACTTGAAACGCCTTATCGTGGGTGGTATGGAACGTGTCTATGAAATCGGCCGTATCTTCCGTAACGAAGGAATGGATGCTACTCACAACCCTGAGTTTACTTCTATCGAAGTTTACCAAGCATACGCAGACTTCCAAGATATTATGGACTTGACAGAAGGCATTATCCAACACGCTGCTAAATCAGTCAAAGGCGATGGTCCAGTTAACTACCAAGGTACTGAAATCAAGATTAACGAACCATTTAAACGTGTTCACATGGTGGATGCTATCAAAGAAATTACTGGTGTAGACTTCTGGCAAGACATGACTTTGGAAGAAGCCAAAGCTATCGCTGCTGAGAAGAAAGTTCCTGTTGAGAAACACTACACTGAAGTTGGTCACATTATCAATGCCTTCTTTGAAGAGTTTGTTGAAGAAACCTTGATCCAACCAACCTTTGTCTATGGCCATCCAGTAGCTGTATCTCCACTTGCGAAGAAAAATCCTGAAGACGAACGCTTTACTGACCGTTTCGAGCTCTTCATCATGACTAAGGAGTACGGAAATGCCTTTACTGAGCTCAACGACCCAATCGACCAGCTTAGCCGTTTTGAAGCCCAGGCTAAAGCCAAAGAACTTGGTGACGATGAAGCAACAGGTATCGACTACGACTACATCGAGGCTCTTGAATACGGTATGCCACCAACAGGTGGTTTGGGAATCGGTATCGACCGTCTCTGCATGCTCCTCACTGACACAACCACTATCCGTGATGTATTGCTCTTCCCAACAATGAAATAAGCTCTTATCCTCTGGTACTTGCCAGGGGATTTTTTTCATAACTAAAAGAAATAGACTGAAGTTTTCACCTCAGTCTATTTTTCTATTGAACTTTAGAAAGGAAGGATCTTTCTTAGTCTTCTTTTTTCTTACGAGCTACAAGTCCGAATGCACCCAACATTCCAAGAAGTCCAAGACTAGCTAGACCAGCCTTATCTTCTGTACCAGTATTTGGTAATTCCTTCTTGTCATTGGCTACGGTTGTTTCAACGGCTACTGGTTTAGAATCAGTAGAACTTGTCTGAACTGGAGTAGCTACTGGTTTTTCTGGACTTGTAGGAGTCTCTGGAGAGCTTGGTTGCTCTTGATTGATTGGTTTGTTCACTTTCTTATAGTGATGTAGTGTATTTCCTTTAACATCCGTTGTTGAATGACTAAATTCATATCCTTCCAACTCTATTGGATTGTGTTTTCCTTCTTTATCTGAAGTAATTCGGTTACCATTTTCATCAAGATATTCCGTTACAATCTGAACAGTTGAACCACCATTTTGAGCAATGAATCCTCCACCATTTTGTGATTTAGGCGTTACTGTTACAGGAACTTCCACTGTAATAATACGACCGTCAGGTAATTTAACTTTTACCTTAACAACTGGTTTTGTTCCAGGTGTAGTTGTTGTTGGGATTTCTCCGACTTCAACAATTTCCCATCCTGGTTCTTTTGGAAGATCGATATGACCTTTCACATCATCTGGTGAGATTGGAGTTCCTTGTGGCACAATAATTTGTCTTACAGTTGGCGTTACGATGACTGGAATATCCATCGTTACTCGAATTCCATTAGGTAATTCAACCACTACTGGAATACTTGGTCTTTCACCTGGAACATCCGTTGAAGGTTTATCTCCAATAGAAATAACTTTTACTCCTTTTGGAATGTGTTTTTCAACATCTTCCGCAGTAATCGGATCACCTTGTTTTTTAACAATATCTTCAATAGGTGTTACATTTACTGGTACTTCCACTGTAACTACTTTTCCACTTGGTAATGTCACCGTTACTTTCACTGGATCTTTCTTACCTGGGGTTGTTAAGTCCGGAATGTTTTCAACTTTAGTAGTTGCTCCTTCTGGTACTTTAATTTGTTTTAAGACATCTTCTGGAGTTAGTTTATTTTTTGTAACTGGAGTTTCGATTGGTGTAATTGGTGTTACATTCACCGGAACATCCACAGTATAAGATTTACCATTTGTTAATGTAATCGTTACTTTTACAGGAGTTTTTTCACCTGGTGTTGTTAAATCTGGTAGGTCGCCTACTTCTACTGTTGCTCTTTCTGGAATTTTCATTCCTTTTGTATAATCGTCTTTAGTTAAAGGAGTATTGGTTACTGGCGTTTCAATCGGTGTTGGTTTTGTTTCAACTACTTTAATAGTAGCTGGAACTTCTACTAACACTTTTCCATCTTTATCTTTTACAACTACAGTAACTGGCTTATCACCTGGAGTTGATCCATCATATGCTTCCGTTTTTCCTTCTGGAATCTTGTATTCGAATGTTGATCCTGCTGGATAATCACCTGGTGTGATACTATCTTCCGCTTTTGGTTTATCCTTATCTTCAGCATTCACTGGAGTTAATTGTTCTTTTCCTTGAACAACTTTAATTTTCGCTGGAACTTCAACAATTGGATCTCCATCTGAATCTTTCACAACTACGGTAACATCTTTATCACCTGGTGTTGAACCATCGTAGGCTTCTGTTTTTCCTTCTGGAGTCTTGTACTCAAATGTTGAGCCTGCTGGATAATCATCTGGTGTAATGCTATCTTGTGGTTTTGGTTTCTTATCACCTTCAGCATTCACTGGAACATACTGTGTCTTAGGTTCTACAACAACAATCTTAGCTGGAATTTCTGTAATTGGTTGTCCATTTAACTTCGCTACAACTGTTACATCTTTTTCTCCTGGTGTTGTTGTATCTACTGGAGTGTTATCTTTATATTCAAATGTTGTTCCAGTTGGGAAGTCATTCGGATTAATGTTATCTTTCGGATCTGGTTGTTTCTTAGCTGGATCTACTGGTACATATTTAGGATAACTTTCCACCACACGTACTGTAGATGGTACTTCAACTAATACCTTATTCCCTTGTTTCACAACGACAGTAACTTTCTTATCCCCTGGTGTAGATGTATCTACTTCTTCTTTATACTCAAATGTCGCATCATCTGGGTAATCATTCGGATCAATACTATCTTCAGGAGATGGTTGTTTCTTACCTTCATCCACTGGAACGATTTGTGGATTTCCTTGTACAACCTTCACTTTTGTTGGTACTTCAACAAGTTTATCTTCTCCATCTTTCGCAACGACAACTACATCTTTTTCTCCTGGTGTAGTTGTATCTACTGGAGTTTTGTACTCAAATGTTGTGCCATCTGGGTATTGTTCTGGATCAATGCTCTTGGAAGCATCTGGTTGTGGTTTGCTTGGATCTGCTACTACGTATTGTGTCTTAGGATCTACTACCACTACTTTTGCAGGAACTTCTGCAATTGGTTGACCATTTAGCTTCGCTACAACAGTTACATCTTTTTCTCCTGCAGTTGTTGTATCTACTGGTGTCTTGTACTCAAATGTTGTTCCTTCTGGATAGTCTCCTGGAGTGATACTGTCTTTACCTCTGGTTGTTTCTTAGTTGGATCTGCTACCACAAATTGAGGTGTGCTACCTACTACACGTACAGTTGCTGGTACTTCAACGATTGTATTTCCTTGTGGGTCAAGTACTTCAACAACGACATTCTTATCTCCAGTTGTTGTTACATCGATTGGAGTTGTTTGTCCATCTGGAGTTTTGTATCTAAATCTAGAACCTTCTGGATAATCTTCTTTATCAATACTCTTCTCTGGATCTGGAAGAACATCGTTTGTTTCTTTAACTGGGACAATTTGTGGTACACCTTCAACTACTGTAACTGGCACTTTAACCGTTGTAGTTTTGTCTTGACCATCTACAGTATATTTAACAGTTACATCCACTTCAGTATCATCTGTTAAGTCAGGAACTGTTACTGTAGCTGTTTCATCAACAGTAACTGTTGCACCTTGAGGTAATTTCCCCTTTAAATGTTGCATCTTCGATTGATTTTTTCGCTTGAGCAAGTACTTTTTCTTTTGCTTTTTCTTTATCACCATTTTTAGGAACAAGAATTTCATCAGCTTCTGGTTTTGGTAATACTGTTACTGGAACGCTTACTGTTTCTGTTAATTTACCATTATCATATGTTACTGGTACATCTACTTTAACGTCTGTTGCTCCTGCTTTTCCTGTTGTTTCTGGTAATGTTGTTGGTTCACCTTTTGTACCATCTGTTCCTGTTGTTACGGCTTCTTTGGCTTGTTCAGCTGTTGGTGTTTCACCTTCGAACACGACGATTTTACTTGGTGTTGAGCTTACGACTGTTACTGGGACTGAAATAGTATCTTCTGCTACTACTGTACCTGTAGTGTCTTTATATTGTACTTTTACGGGTACATTATCTTTATCACCATTAGAAGTTGTTGCTGGTACAGTATATGTTTGATTTGGAACTAATTCTACTGTAACTCCTGATGGTAATGTTAGTTTACCTAGGGCAGCTTGTGCTTTTTCTTTCACCGCTGTTGTTAGGTTGTCACTAGTTGTATCTTTTAATGTGATTACTTTTTCTGGTGTTGCTTTTGGCAATACTTCTACTGGAACGTTTACAGTTTCATTTCCTGTTTGATATGTTACTGTTGTTGGTACAGTTACATTAGGTGTTCCTGCTTTTACTGTTGTAGCAGGTAAATCTGTTTCATTCGGAGCGTTAACTGTTCCTCCAGTACCTGGTTTTACGGCATTCTTAACTTTCTCTGCATCTGGTTTAGTTCCTTCTACAGTGTATACTGTTTTTGGTTCAGAACCTAATACGTTGATTGTTACTGGAATTGTCGTGTTGTATGTTTTTCCATCTACTGTATATGTTGCCGGAACGTTTACAACACCCTTATTGGTACCTTTTTCATTTGTTAGAGTTTCTGCTACAGCTTCTATTATATCACCGACTGTCACTGTTGCTCCTGTAGGTAATTTTCCTTTGAAGCCTGCTTCTTCCACTAATGCTGTTGCTTTTGCTTTAGTAACTTCTTTTACTTTATCTACTGAAGCTCCTTATGAACTTCTACTTCGCCATTTGGTTTTGGCAATACTGTAACCGGAACTTCTACTGTTTCATTAATATTTGTACCATTTGAAACATGAGTAACCGTTGTTGGAATTTTTAATCCTGCTTCGTTAGCTTTCCCTACTGTACTAAACACATCTGCTTCATTAGGATTATTTACAACTCCTGATTTAGTGTCGATTGTAGCAGGAGTGACTGAAGATTTCACTTGGTCATCAGTAATCTTATCTCCTTCGAATACTACTAACTTATTTGTAGTTGATTTTACAACATTTACTTCGATATCTACTGTTGTATCGTATGTTCTTCCATCAGCAGTATAAGTAACAGGAACTTTTACAACACCACGTCCATCAGCAGCTATTTTTGTGATTTCAACTTTATCTTTGGAATTAAGGGTAACATTCGTAATTTGACCTATTCCAGCTGTTGCATTCATATCTCTAAGCAATTGTTGGAAATTAGCTGAATTAACTTCTTCTTGTGCTTTTGCATAAGCAACTTCTTTTAACTGATCATTGTTAGTATTAATTGGAACAGTCACGGTACCTGTTGCTTGTAAACTGTTAATAAAGATTACTCTACCATACTCATAAGTTGAATTATCTGAGTTTGCTAATCCATTACGGTTAAACTGATTTTCATATGCTGGTTTTAAACCATTAATTGTATATGAATATAATTTATTTCCTTCAGCATCCGTATCTCCAAATCCACTTGTTACGGTTACTTTAAAATCCGCTGGTCCTATGAAGTTATTTGCAGTAGTAAACACAATACTTGATGAACGAGTAGTTTTTTCTGCTGCAGCCATACGATCTCCAGCAGGTACGTTATAAGTTAAAGTTCCTCCTTTAGAATTATCAGTTGGATCATTTGGAACCCATTTAATAGTATTTGCATAGACATTTCCTAAAAAGTCAGCACCACCATTTTTATTAATTACCCTATCTTCCAATACCACACCCTTTGGTACTTTTATCGTAACTTGAACATTTGATGCAGCATAATAATTAATATTCATTCCAGCTGTATCTTTAAGCGTAAAGTTAAAACTACCTTTTTGGTTCTTGTCATAAATAGTGTCTGGTGTATATCCATACTCATTATTGTTTCGACCCGAACTAACATTAGTTACCACTTCTGCAGCTGGAGCTGTGGCAATACCGATACCGCCGATAAGGTATCCATCTCTAAGCTTAACCGTATTACCCCATTGTGTTTGGTTTTCAGTACCTCCATTTTGTGATCCCGCTTGATCCCCAGCTTCAATTAATACCTTAATTTTTGTAGTAGTCGCAGGAATATCATATAGACGAGCCATATAATTCCATCCATTGCTTCCTCCAGGACCTTGTTCCGTAGATAAAGGACCATTTTTACCTTCAACTGGGTTAATAACTTCTCCTGTGAAAGCATCTACAATTTTAAGTTTAACTTTTTCTCCTGTTCCTGTGGTAGAAACATGACCATAAGCTCCACTGTGAATCAAGTTAACATTAATTCTTGAATTTCCATTTACATCATATTCTTTTGAAATAGTCGTACCTTTACTACCTAATTCAAGATAATAATCACGGTTTTTGACTTCACCAAATGCATTACTCTTCATCGCATCGATAGTAGGCGTTAAAGTTGGAATGATACCACTACCGTTATTATATGATAGTTGTTGTCCTTCAGTATAGAATCGTTTTAATTCTCCGTTATTTGTATATATTTTTGATTTCGGTACTGTACGCGTACTTGGTGCACCATCTTTATCTGTAACATTCGTTACATCAAGAGGTTGAACAGCATTTACTTGCTCACCAACTTCTATTTTCCAACCATTTAGTACACCAGCTTCTGCATCAGCTTTTGTAATAACTTTTTCTTTCCAATTATAAGTTGCACTACCGATTCCTGCAGTACGATGATTAATTTCTCCTTGGCCTCTTTGTTGCTTAGCAATTGTTTCTGATTTGGTGACAGCATCCGTAAAGGTTACTTTATCCCCAAAACCTTCTTTCAGACTCTCAAAGACACCATTAGTTGGGTTATTACCGTAAGCTACATGGTTTTCACTGACAGGTGCTCCCATATCCGCTTTCCCTGCTAAGTACAATGCTAATAAGTCACGTTCTGATTTTACTGCTTCTGCTTGTTGGCTCATAATTTGAGCTGAACTTACATCCGCAGCATTTGCAGTTGCTATAACGCCTTCAGCCTTCTTAATAATGCTAACGAAAATATCAATTTTAGCTTGGTCTTTTTTGTTCGCAGACTTAGCTTCTTCTTTTGCTTTCTCAGCTTTAATTCTTTCAATGTTGGCTTGCAATTGTGGAATAGCTGCATCTCGAATACCTTTATATTTTTCTGCTTCTGATGCAGCATTTGCAGCTGTAGTATCTACAGTTCTAAACCCACTTTCCCCATTACCTGGAATGGCTTGTCCATTTCTTGGATCTTGGTTTTTGTTTACTTTTTCTTCTTCAGTTGCTTCAGATTTAATACTGTTTAGAATGCTAAGGCTACTTGAAAGTTGTTTAGCAAGTGCACTTACTTTTTCTTGTGTTTTTGTATCATCGTTTAAAAGATCTTTTGCTTTATTAACCAAGTTTTTAGCATCATCAATGACTGATTTTGTTTTCTTGCCTTCAGTTAATTGACTCAATCGACTTTCAGCTTTAGCAACTAAATCTTCTAACGCTGCTGTATTAATAGCAACTTTTTCCGTCGCTACATTTGGAGTTTTATCTGTGCTATCTTCTTTTAAAATACTAGTTTCTTTAGTGAAAGCAGTATCCTGTCCAGCAACTTCCTTAGATTCCGAGGACTTATCATTTACATTTTGAGCATTTTGAACTTCTCTAGTTTCTGAATTAGTTACTTGTTCAGATGCTTGAACACTTCCTCCACCAAGGAAAAATAACCCACTAGCTACAGCCACACTAGCCGCGCCAAAACTTACCTTACGGATACTGTAACGTGTGAATTTCTCCACTTGCGATTGACGAACATGTCGTCCTTTAGGTTTAAACATTACCTTACTCCTTTTTCTGACAATTAGCAGTTAATATATATGAAGACTAAAAACAAAAAAAGCCCCCTCAAATATAATTGCATATTTTGAGGGGGTTTGACTATATTATATCTCTTTTTCCTAAATATATCAAACATTTTGGCTGTTTCATAAAAATATAATATAATGATTTTTTTGAAATTATTTATAATTATATATTATGTATATTTATATTGTATATGTTATTTTATATTTTTGTATAAAAAAGCCCAGTTTTAAATGTAAAAACTAGGCTTGTTATCTATTTTATTTTCCTTCTTTCACTTCTTTGGTTGCTACATCTTCTCCAAACCATTTTTTGCTAATTTCTTGGAACTTACCATCCTTATAAAGATTAGAAAATCCTTCATTTATCTTTTTAACCAGAGTTGTATCTTCCTTACGTGCTCCAACTGCAAAAATCTTCTGTTTCTAGTCCAACTGTAAAGACATTATAATCGTTTAAAACGCCTTCTGCCTCTAAATAATAGTTTGCATAGACACGATCAATCAATAGACCATCAATTCGATCGTTTTTCAAATCAATCAAGGCTTCATTAAAGGTTTGGTATTGATTCGCTTTATTATTAGCAACAATATCCTTTAGAATCGCTGGATTTGCTTCAAAGTCCGCATAACCAGATGAACCAGCTTGAGCTCCTAATGTCTTTCCAGCCATATCCTTTGCAGTCGTGATACCTGAAGATTTCTTAGTCACCAATACCTGCTCATTCTTCATATATGAGTTACTGAATGCTACCTTTTCACGGCGTTCGTCTGTAGCGGAATAGCCATTCCAAATCAGATCAATCGTTCCTTTTGTCAATTCAGCTTCTTTCAAATCCCAATCAATCGGTTGCCAATTTACCGTAATTCCATATTTTTCAAAAACAGCTGTAGCTAAATCAATATCAAATCCTGCATAGGAACCATTTTTCTGAGCAAATCCCATTGGAACAAAAGTACTATCAAATCCAATAGTAATAGACTTGTTAGACTCGTACTTAGACCAATTATCTCCACCAGTTTCACTAGCATTTTTCCCACAAGCTACTAAGAACAAAGCAGTCATTAGACTGACTAATATAAGCATCAATTTTTTCATCACTTTTTCCTCCTATTTAGGTTCTACTTTTAATAATACATCTGCAATATTTTCCGCAAACTGTAAATCATGGGTAACCACAATCTGGGTCATGCCAAGTTCCCTATTTTGCAAGATTAGTTTTTCCACTTCCAAGCGTAATTCTGGATCTAGGGCAGAAGTTGGTTCATCGTAGCCAATGATTTCTGGGTCAATCATCATAGCACGCGCCAAGGCCACACGCTGCTTTTGCCCACCAGATAGCGAGAAGGGATAGGCTTCTGCATGGCCAGCTAGTCCTAACTGTTCCAAGAGAGCACGCGCCTTCTTCTCAGCCTCTTCCTGCTTCATTCCCATAGTTTTCACAGGTGATAAAGTCAAATTATCTAGAACTGATAAATGAGGGAACAGTTGAAAATCTTGAAATACAAATCCCAGTAGATTCCGCTTCTCCAGTTCATCCAGTTCCAAAGATTCTCCATTATAAAAGATTTGTCCTGAATCAATGGTTTCAAGACCCGCAAGCATACGTAAGAGAGTTGTCTTACCTCCACCAGAAGGCCCAACGATAGCTAGGATTTGCTTTTCATGAATTTTTAGACTGAAATTAGATAAAATTTGCTTTTCATCAAAGCCCTTATTGATATTTCTTAATTCTAACATGGCAGCCTCCTATCTATAGTAACTGTACTTCTTCTCAACTTTTTTGGCAAGAATGGTCACAATACCAATCAAAATCAAGTAAATGGCTCCTGCCAAGAACATCGGAACTAGGCTAGCATCACGGTTGGCAGCTGTTCGGCTTGCTAAGATAAGGTCTGAAATGCCTAGAGCGTAGACTAGAGACGTATCCTTGACCAAACTCATAACTTCATTAAAGACACTAGGGAGAACAATCTTGGTTACCTGAGGCAAGATAATATAGCGGACTGTGTCAAAAGGATTAAACTTCAAGACCTTAGCAGCCTCGTATTGGCCTTTGGGAATGGTATCAATCCCGCCACGGAAGATTTCAGCAAAGTAAGCAGCATAATTCAAAACAAAGGCAATGATAGCCGCAGGAAGGCGATCCAAACGGATCCCAATGCTTGGTAGCACATAATAGATAAAGATCAATTGCAAGAGCAAGGGTGTGCCCCGCATGATCCAAATATAAATGTTAATCAGATGATGGAGGGGCTTCCAATGGACTTGCAAGGCAAAGGCAATCAAAACGCCCAAGGGAATAGAAAAAATCAAGACCAGTGCAAAAACCTGTAAAGTCATGCTTGCACCGCTCAATAAACTCGGTAATATCTCAAATAAATAAGACATACTGACACCTCCTTAAAATAATTGTTCCTATTATAACATACATAAACTAAATTACAACTATTTTTTTATAAAAAAATTACATTGTTAACAAAAAAATAAAAAAACTATATCTTTTCAAAATTGATAAGATATAGCTTTAAATCATTTTATTCCTGCAGTCTTTCATACAGTTCTTGCATTTGCACATCATCGGGAACCAATTTTAAGTAAGCTTGAGCATTGACTTTTGCCTCCTCAAAGTAGCCCAATTCACGCAAGAGATAGATATAGTGTTCCAGAAATTCTGGATTGTCCTTCAAATCTCCTGCCAACTCTTGGTAATGCTCATAGGCAGTATCCAAATCGTCCATTTCTTGATAAGAACGAGCAATCATCCACTTGGTCAAAAGATTTTCTGGCTCCTCGCTTTGCAAGTCTAGAATATCCTCATAACGCTCCTGCTCCAGATAAATAGTTGCCAAACGAAGCAAGATTTCTTCTGTATCCTCAGCATCTTCTTTTGCAGTAAGAAGATAATTTTCTGCCCCACTAGCATCATGCAATTCATAAGAGAATTGTGAAGCGGCTAGCAAGAGGCGAGTTTCAAAGGGATTTTTCTCCAAGCCTTGCTTAGCAATACGCAGGGCTTCTTGAACTTGATGCTCCTTATGTAGGGCCTGACTGTAACCATACTCATAGCCTTCAAAATCAGGAGAAATGGTATCAAGCTGCTTAAAGTAGAGAACAGCCTTTTGATATTCTTCTTGATCAAAGTAAAGACTGGCCAACTCAAAAGCTGTTAGGTCATCGTATTCTAACTCTAGGGCTTTTTCTAAAAACTCTGTGGCCGTTTCAAATTTCCCTAACTGAGCATAGGCAAAGCCAATTCGTTGATAGGTGGAAATACCTGTCTGCTCATAAATCCTACGATTATCTAACTGAGCATAGCCTTGAATGGCCTCTTGGTAATTTTCCAACTCACTATCCAACTCTGCCAAGCCCAATATCAAGAGAGGGTCCTCTGAATAAGTCAAGGCCTCTAACAATTTCTCACGCGCCACGTCCGTCAAACCTTCCAGCTGGTAAAGGTCTGCCTTCAGAGCCAAAGCCGACACATACCAGTCACTGTCAGCTTGGATTTCCTCTAGGTAAGCAAAAGCTTCTTCGATTTGACCATCCTCGCTAGCGATTGCTGCTAGATTAAGATGAACCTCTGGAAAATCCTCTACGATTTTCAGGTAAATTTCCTTGGCCTGAGGATAAAAACCAATCCCTTCTAGATAGGTAGCTAACTCATAAAGAAGCTCACTTGGATCATTTTCTAAAGCTTTGATGAAATATTGCTCTGCCTTGGTTAAATCTTGTTCCTCCAAAGCCTGTAACATCTGTTGACTATTGTTCACTATTGACTTCCTCTCCCTCTAGTTCATATAGGCCACTAACTACCTTATACCATTCAAAAATGGCTGAAATAACAACCTTAGCAGAGGCATAAACTGGGATACCGAGTAAGACTCCCCAAATACCAAACATGGATCCTGAAGTTAATAAGACAAAGAGAACATTAATGGGATGGATGTTTAATTGGCTTCCCAAAATCAATGGAGAGACAAAACGGCCTTCAATAGTTTGTTCTACGATAAAGACAATCACCACTTTTAACAGCATGACTGGCCCAGCAATCAAGCCCAAAACTAAGGCAGGAAGCATGGCTAAGAAACTACCCAGATAAGGAACTAAATTTAAAATACCAGCAGTAACACCCAGCGTGACCGCATAGCGTAGACCGATAATCTTGAAAAAGATGATAAACATTACTGCTACAATAATAGCCACTGTCACTTGCCCTCGAACATAGTTGGACAACTGTTGATTTACATCTGACAAAACTTGTCCAACAGGTTCTTTCAATTTTGTTGGCATGAATTGAGTCAAATAGTTACGCAAGCCTTTCCCATCACGCAAGAGATAAAAGAGCATGAAAGGAACGATAATCAAGGCAACAATCACTTGAGATGCACCGCTAATAAAGGCGCTCACCCAGTTGACTGCCTGAGAAGAAACCTTGCTAGCCCAAACTGTAGCTTGGCTAGAAAAATTGGTCAAAACTTGCTCTAACTGAGGTCTGAAATCATCTGGCAAACGCTTGGTTACCAAATCATTAATAACTCTGTCTGCATCTTCGAGATAGATTGGTACATTTCTTGCAAATGTTAAAACCTGACGCTGCAGATTTGGAATAGCTACTGCCAAGCCCCAAATGATAAAGAGGGCGATAATCACAAAGACAATACTGATAGCTATAACACGATTAACCTTATGCTTCTCCATCCAATCAACAATAGGATTCAACAAATAATATAGCAGACCAGACAGAATGACTGGCAACATCACAACCGCCAAAAAGTCTAAAACAGGTGAAAAATAAAAAAACTAATCTTACTTAAAATAAAAAAAGATTCAATCCCAATAATAAGGTTACCAAAAAAATACCGTAATGGCCTTGTTATCCAAAAACCACTTGAAAAACCAAGACAGGCTAAAATGTTTCTCTTTTTGTTCCATAAATACTTCCTTTCTATCGTTCTCTCATTATATCATTTTTAGGAAAAAATAACTCTTTTTTAAAGTGCTTACATGGAGACAGCGACATAAAAAATCCCCTCAAAAGAGGAGATTCGATTAGTCTTGAATATGACGGTCTAAGTTTTTCTGATAATCAGCGTTTGATTTGGCTTTTTCTTCAGCAAATTTCTTGCGGAACTCATCCATTTCTTTAGTAGTGACAATCTTATCTTGGATTTTAAGGTATTTATAGCTAAGTTCACCAGTCTTATCACCTACCCAGCCATCTGCACCAGTACCTAGAACTTTCTTCGTTACGAGCATTTGGGCACCGTTTGACTGTGCAGGAATAACCAAGGCACTGTCTGTTAACCAAGCTTGAGCTTTTGCATATTTAGAATATCGTTTTTCAAGATCTGTTTTCTCACTATTAGCATCCGTGATTAACTCTTTAAACTTATCTAACCCAACCGCTTTGATTGCTGGACTGTCTTTACCTGGTACTACACCTAGGGAACCAAGAAGATTTGGTCCAGATGTTGGATCAAATATATCTAGATAAGTTGATGGATCTGCGTAATCAGGCCCCCATCCACTATTTGCATTAATATCCCAGTCAGTATTGGTATTAGAAGTAGCTAGAACCGTCATACTTGCCAATTCATCATCAGAAACTTGTTGAATATCAACTACAACATTATCTGATCCAAGAGCTTCCTCGATAGATTGTTTATAAGATTGATATTGACGCACAAACTGTGGACGAGTAGAAGATACTGGAATATCTAAATGAATAGGGAACTGTACTCCATCAGCTTGAAGAGTTTTCTTGGCAGCTTCCAATTTAGCTTTAGCCTTATCTACATTATGAAGTGAATCCTGGGCATCATCAAGACTGACATCTTTCCATACACCATCTAATTTATCCAATTCTGCCTTAGCTACTTGCCCAAATGACTGCTCTCCTACTTGTACAAATGTTGGAGGTACTAAACTTGTACGTAATTTACGCGGTGCTACTTCGTCCCCAAATACTTGAGAGATTCCTGCTTTACGATCTGTAGCAAAAGCCAAAGCTTGACGGAAATCTTTGTTCAGCAAGGCCTTCTTAGTAGATGTTTTTTCTGCATCACTTGTTTTAGCGGTGTGATTGTAAGCAACACGGTCAATATTCGTCGAAATATAGAAAGTAGTTCCTTGTTGTTGACTATAAATAATGTTATCTTTGTATTTTTCTTTTAAGCGTTCATAGTTAGCAGAGTTTTTAAAGAGAGGAGCTGCAGGATAATTTCCTTCATCAAATCCACGTCCAAGAGAGTCAGCATCTTGACCATCAAAGAATGATAATTTGATATCATCAATAAAGACATTTTGTTTATCCCAATAATTTTGGTTTTTGGTCATTTCAATAGAAGATTTAGATGTAAGACCTGTGAGAAGATAAGCCCCATTGTATAGAATGCTTGTTACATCAGTCGCCTTACCAAAGTCATCTCCTTTAGAAGCTAAAAAGTCTTCGCTAACAGGAGCAAGAATTCCCATTGTTGTTTTCGAATTCCAGAATGATTCTGGATGGTTTAAAGTATAGACTACAGTATAATCGTCTGTTGCTTTTACACCAACAGTAGAAAAATCCGTTGTTTTCCCATTTACATAGTCATCCAATCCTTTAATAGAATCCTGTACAAGATAAAGTCCTTCTGATTTCTTGTCAGCTGCGTGTTTTAGACCAGTCACAAAATCCTGAGCCTTAACTTCTCCATATTCTTCGCCTTCATTGGTATACCACTTGATACCCTTACGAATTTTATAGGTATAAGTCAAACCATCTTTGGAAACAGTCCAATCTTCTGCAACTGATGGTACTAGATTCCCGTATTGATCATTTTCCAGTAGTCCATCAATGACATTACCAGTAATCTGTTTTGTAGAATTTTGCCCAGAAACTGTATAATCCAGAGTCGCAGGATCTGATGAAAATACATAGGCATAAGTAACTGGTTTAGTTGCTTCCTTATTCCCATTACCAGATGAACAAGCTGCTAGAACAGCTGCTGAGAGTACAGCAACTCCAGCTGCTAAGAAGACACGTTTTTTCATAAAAAAACTCCTTTGCAATTTATATAGGATTATTATAGCACTTTTCAAAAGGAAATCAACACAAAACTAAGTCAAATTTAATATTTTGTTATATTTTTTTATGTCTTATATAGAGTTCCTCCAACTACAATTTTTGTGATATAATAGTCTTATCTTTATAAAGAGGTATAGTCATGAAAGAAACTGTTTATTTTGGAACTTATACACGTCGTACTTCCCAAAGGGATTTACAAGGCAGACTTTGATACAGAAACTGGGCAGCTTTCAAATCTAGAACTTTTTGCTCCTGAACCAAGTCCAACCTATCTTGCTTTTGACCAGAAGCAACATCTATACACTGTTGGTAGTCAGGATAACAAGGGAGGCATTGCAGCCTATCAAACTGATGGAACCTTATTAAATCATGTCGTGGAAGAAGGAGCTCCCCACTGTTATGTTGCTGTGGATGAAAAGCGTGATTTAGTATACGCGGCAAACTACCACAAGGGGCAGGTCCTTGTTTATAAACGTCAGGAAGATGGTCGTCTTATACTTAGTGATGTGGATCAACACAGTGGCCAAGGTCCACACGAAAATCAAGCTTCACCCCATGTTCACTTTACAGACTTAACACCTGACCACTATCTAGTGACCTGCGACTTGGGAACTGACCAAGTCATCACTTATGACCTTGATCAAGAAGGGAAATTATCTAAACTCTATACCTATCACAGTCAGCCAGGAGCAGGATCACGCCATATCGTTTTCCATAACCACTATAAAATCGCTTATCTGATTTGTGAACTCAATAGCACTGTCGAAGTTTTAATCTACGATGGTGTTGGCGAATTTGAACGCATGCAGGTCATTTCAACTCTACCAGACGGTTATGACGGCTTTAATGGAACTGCTGCTATTCGTCTCTCTAAAGACGGTAAATACCTCTACGCTTCTAACCGTGGCCATGATTCTATCGCAGTATATACAATTCTTGCAGACGGTAGCTTAGAGTTATTAGAAATCGTTCCTACACATGGTCAGACTCCACGTGATTTTGATTTGACACCAGACCAAGAATTCCTTATTGCTGTCCATCAAGACTCTGACAATGCAACCGTCTTTAAACGCAATCCTGAAACTGGTCGTCTAGCAGAACTTTCTAACGACTTCCATGTACCAGAAGCAGTCTGCATCCGTTTTGCTCCTTAAAAAACATAAAAAATGAACTTGGTAACTCAAGTTCATTTTTTTCTTATAGTCTTTTTCCGACATTGATACGATTAATAGCACGTTGCAAAGCAATCTTAGCACGACGTTCTTGATCAATCAAGTGTTTTTCGTGGGCTTCTTCGATTTCACGCTCTGCTCGAAGCTTGGCACGTTCTGCACGACTAACATCGATATCACGAGCACGTTCTGCAGAATCCGCAACGATTGTGATGGTATTATTGGCAATTTCAATAACACCTCCGTTTACTGCAATCCAGTTCACGTGATCTTCATCATCAATACGTTTTACCTTTACTTCATCAACTGCTAAAACCGCAATCATATTTTCATGTCGTGGCAAGATCCCCATCTCACCATCCAGAGTTCGAACTGATACATAGCTGGCATGGTGATCATAGACGAGACCATCTGGTGTCACGATCTGGACAGTTAACTGAGCCATAGATCACCTCTTAAAATCCCATTTTTTCAGCTTTTGCAATCACATCTTCGATAGAACCTACACCACGGAAGGCATCTTCTGGTAACTGGTCATGTTTACCATCAAGGATTTCCTTAAAGCCACGTACAGTTTCAGCAACTGGGACATAAGAACCTGGCTGACCAGTAAATTGTTCCGCAACGTTGAAGTTTTGTGACAAGAAGAACTGGATACGACGGGCACGAGCAACCAAGGTCTTTTCTTCATCAGAAAGCTCATCCATACCAAGGATGGCAATGATATCTTGCAATTCATGGTAACGTTGAAGGACACGTTTTACTTCAGCAGCAACTGCATAGTGCTCTTCTCCAACGATTTCAGGTGCCAAGGCACGTGAGCTTGAAGCAAGTGGGTCAACGGCTGGGTAAATACCCAATTGTACCAACTTACGTTCCAAGTTGGTTGTTGAATCCAAGTGAGCGAATGCTGTTGCTGGCGCTGGGTCAGTATAGTCATCCGCTGGCACATAGATAGCTTGGATAGAGGTTACAGAACCTTTTTTAGTTGATGTGATACGCTCTTGCAATTGACCCATTTCCGTAGCAAGTGTTGGTTGGTAACCAACGGCTGATGGCATACGACCCAAAAGGGCAGATACTTCTGAACCAGCCTGAGTGAAACGGAAGATATTATCGATAAAGAGAAGCACGTCTTGGCCTTCTACATCACGGAAGTATTCAGCGATTGTCAAACCAGTAAGGGCAACACGCATACGTGCTCCTGGTGGCTCATTCATCTGACCAAATACCATGGCTGTTTTCTCGATAACGCCTGATTCTTTCATTTCCCAGTAAAGGTCGTTCCCTTCACGAGTACGTTCCCCAACACCAGTAAACACTGAAATACCACCGTGTTCTTGGGCAATGTTGTGAATCAATTCTTGGATCAAGACGGTTTTACCAACTCCAGCACCACCGAAAAGTCCAACCTTACCACCTTTAAGATAAGGGGCAAGAAGGTCGATAACCTTAATCCCTGTTTCAAGGATTTCAGAAGAGGTAGACAACTCATCAAAAGTTGGAGCTTTTTTATGAATTGGCTGACGCTCTGCATCTTCTGTAAAAGGAGCTTCCAAGTCAATGGTATCTCCCAAAACATTGAAGACACGTCCCAAAGTTTCTTTACCTACTGGTACAGAGATTGGACGACCTGTGTCCAATACTTCCATTCCACGAGTCAACCCATCTGTTGATTCCATGGCGATAGTACGGACCATACCATCTCCCAACTCCAAGGCTACTTCAAGGACGATTTTTGTTTTTCTTTCGTCATTTTTGTAGACGACAAGTGCATTGTTAATCTCAGGAAGTTTTTCCCCTGCTGCAAACAAGACGTCTACAACGGGACCGATAACCTGAGCAATTTTACCTGAACTCATCTCCTTCTCCTATTCTATATAAGATACTGTCGGTTCCTAGCTCAACTAGGTCCTAATACTCTTCGAAAATCAAATTCAAACCACGTCAGCTCTATCTGCAACCTCAAAACAATGTTTTGAGCAACCTGCGGCTATCTTCCTAGTTTGCTCTTTGATTTTCATTGAGTATAAGTTCATTTTCATACGAGCTGGACCAGAGCCTATTCTAAGGCACTAGCTCCTGCTACGATTTCTGTAATTTCTTGTGTAATCGCCGCCTGTCTGGCACGGTTATACTGAATTGTCAAATCATTAATGACCTTCTTAGCATTATCTGTCGCTGTTTGCATGGCTGTCATACCAGCAGCATTTTCAGCTGTCTTGGCATCGATAATAGCACCGTAAATCATACTTTCTGCAAACTGAGGCAACAACTGCTCCAAAATTTCTTCTCGGCTGGTTTCCAATTCAAAAGTCAAGCTGTACTCTTCATCCGCTTCATTGGGATCCAAGTCAACAATCGGAAGCATTTGTTCCACACGCATTTGACTGGTTAGCGTATTGACATGGTGGTTGTAGCAGACATAGAGCTCATCAAAAAGTTCATTTTGGTACATTTCAACAGTTTTTGAAATAATCTTACGAACTTCATCAAAGCTAGGTTGGTCTGCCAAGCCACGTAGTTCATAAAGTGGTTGAATACCACGAGCCTTAAAGAAATCAGCTCCCATTCCACCGATACAAATCATTTCAAAGCCTGTACCGTCTGGGTGGTATTCTTCCTTCAACTCCATAACGGCTTTCAAAATAGAAGAATTATACCCTCCAACCAAACCGCGATCTGAAGTGATAACGATATAGCCTGTCTTCTTAACTGGACGGCTAATCAACATGGGATTGGTTGAGCCACCAGCTCCATTACCATGAAGGATATCTGTCAAAAGTTTGCGCACTTTCTGAGCGTAAACTTGGAAGTTGCGAGCAGCTTCTTCAGAGCGACCAAGCTTAGCAGCCGATACCATTTGCATGGCATTAGTGATTTGACTCGTATTTTTTGTTGAGGCGATTTTTGTTTTAATATCATTTAGAGATACTGCCATCTGACACCTCTATTCTTATTGGAAGCTGGTTTGATTGAGAAACTCTGTAATCGCAGCATCCAAGACTGCTTCTTCTGGCAAGTCTTTTGTATCACGAATGGTTTCCAAAATCTCTGGATGTTGAGCGTCAAAGAAGGCATGGAACTCTTCCTCAAAACGAACGATATCATCTACTGGAACAGTATCCAAGAAACCATGTGTCAAAGCATAGAGAATGGTTACTTGTTTCTCAACAGGTAATGGTTTGTGAACAGGTTGTTTCAAGACTTCAACTGTACGACGTCCACGGTTCAACTTAGCCTGTGTTGCTGCATCCAAGTCAGAACCAAACTTAGTGAAGGCTTCCAACTCACGGTATGAAGCAAGGTCGATACGAAGTGTACCAGCAACCTTCTTCATGGCTTTGATTTGCGCAGAACCACCTACACGAGATACAGATGAACCCGCGTCGATAGCTGGACGAATACCCGCATTGAAGAGGCCATCGCCAAGGAAGATTTGTCCATCAGTGATAGAAATCACGTTGGTTGCGATATAGGCAGAGATATCTCCTGCTTGTGTCTCGATAAATGGTAGGGCTGTGATTGATCCACCACCAAGTTCATCAGAAACTTTAGCTGAGCGCTCAAGCAAACGGCTGTGAAGGTAGAAAACATCCCCTGGGAAGGCTTCACGACCTGGAGGACGACGAAGCAAGAGTGACAGTTCACGATAAGCTACCGCTTGTTTTGATAAATCATCATAAACAATCAAAACATGCTTACCTTGGTACATAAATTCTTCTGCCATGGCAACCCCAGCATAAGGAGCTAGGAAGAGCAATGGAGATGGTTGTGAAGCAGAAGCAGTCACAACGATTGTGTAGTCCAAGGCACCGTACTGACGAAGTGTTTCTACTTGCGTACGAACTGTTGATTCTTTTTGTCCAATCGCTACGTAGATACAGATCATATCTTGACCTTTTTGGTTCAAGATTGTATCAATCGCAATGGTTGTTTTCCCTGTCTGACGGTCACCGATAATCAACTCACGTTGACCACGACCAATCGGTACAAGGGCGTCAATAGCTTTCAAACCAGTTTGCAATGGTTCTGATACAGACTTACGTTGCATAACACCAGGAGCTGGTGCTTCTACTGGACGAGTTTTATCAGTGTGGATTTCTCCAAGACCATCAACTGGACGACCAAGCGGATCCACAACACGACCAATCAGACTTTCACCTACTGGGACTTCCATGATTTTCCCTGTACGGCGGATTGTATCGCCTTCACGGATATCTGTAAAGTCACCTAGGATGATAATACCAACGTCTGTTGACTCCAAGTTTTGAGCCATACCATAAGAGCCGTTTTCAAAAATTAACAACTCTCCACTCATGGCATTTTCAAGGCCATGAGCACGCGCGATACCATCCCCGATATAGGTTACAACACCTGTTTCAGTCACATCAAAATTGGGTTTGAAATTTTCAATTTGTTGCTTAATTAAAGCGCTGATTTCTTGTGCGTTAATTGCCAAAAGAACACCACTTTCTATTTCAAATTTTTCTTTAACAACTTTAAGTTGTTGTTTAATACTCACATCAATTGTCTTGTGATTGGCAAAAAAATGACAAAAACCACCAATGAGACTTTCATCGATTTGTTCTTTTACACTCCGCACTTTCAGAGACATTTTTTTCTCAATCAAAGGGAGCAAGCGACTCTTTTGTTCATCTGTTAAAGGATGAGCAGACGTAATCGTCACTTCAAATCGATTTGTTTCTTTTTCAAGTCGGTTCAAGCAATCTACAAGCACATCATAAAAAAGATTTGCTCTGTGATTGTATGCTAGAACCTGGATCAAGTTTTGCAATAAAGGTGACACTGAGTCTTGGAAGAACGCAATCATTTTTTCCTTGTCAGACTCGTCTACTGCCACTTTTTTTAAAAAAGAAGGTAAACCTGTTTCTTCAGCAACTTGCTTGATTTGAGTCAAGTCTGAAAAGATACGGTCTTCTTCTCCTTTTTCAAGTACCAATTGGACAAAAGGCATGCTGTATTTTTCAATTACCTTTACTGTTTTCTTGTCCATTAAGCTTCTCCTAGCTGATCGATATACTGATCAATGAGTTCTTTATGGGCATGACCATCAAGGTTTTGTGAGATGATTTTACCAGCCAAGCTGATTGTCAAATCTGCCACCTCACCCTTAACGCTTTGTAAAGCTTCAGCTTTGTTTTTTGAGCAATTTCTTGGTTTGCTTTTTTTCTTTTAAGCGTCCTGCTTCTAGTTTAGCATCTGCTAAAAATACTAGCCTTACTTTTTCTCAGCTGTTTCTTTCGCATTCTCAATGATTATCTTAGCTTCTTTACGGCTACCAGCCAATTCATCTTCGCGTTTTTTTGAGCCAATACTTCCGCTTTTTGACGTGCTTCTTCAGCCCTATCAATATCTGAAGCAATTTTTTCAGCTCTTTCTTCGAAAATGCCTGTAATATTAGACCATGCAAATTTTTTAATCAAGACTAGCAAAAGGATAAAAGAGCCAGCGATTAAAATAAAATTACCAATTAATTCACCTACTGTTACGTGCATCAGTTACTCCTTTCTACTCTTCATCATTAATTTTATTTCCTAGGTACATAGAGGATAGTAGTGTAAAGACATAGGCCTGTACACAAGAAATGAACACGGAAAATGCAGTCCAAACTAAGTTTGTCCCAAATGCGATTGGATACCAAAAAATAGCCTGATGTGAAAGTAAAAGAAGCAAGCTTGTCATTACTTCACCTGCAAAGATATTCCCAAAAATCCGCAAAGCAAGAGAAAGGAAATTCGTGACTTCTTCAAGTAGATTCATCGGCGTCATAAATGCAGGAGTTACAAAACCTTTGAGGTATTGTTTAATCCCACGACGACGAATCCCCTCAATGTGCGCCATCACAATAATACAGAAAGACAAGACAAGGTCAAATGAAAGATTTGCAGTTGGCGATGTCCAAAGGTTTGTCCCATCTGTTGTTTGAAGTTTAGCCATCAAACCAAGATTATTGGCGATGACCATAAAAAGAAATAAGCATAAGTAAAAGAGTGAGTAATCTTTCATGTAGTGGGAACCAAGGTTAGGTTCTGTAAATCCAATTACAAAAATCATAGAGATACTCTAGTACATTTTGTTTACCTTTGGGTTTTCAATGTCATATTACGACTTGCCCAATAGATAAATGCAAAAAAATCAGAAACACAGACAGCAAAGTCAAGGCTGTCAAAGTTAAATCAAAGGTAACAGGACCAATATTGATGGTTGGATTGATACTTTCTTCCATCTAACATTCTCCCTTCTCCAATTTATATTTCGTTATTTAATAATAAATGAGAAGACAAGAGTTACGAAGAAAGTTCCTTCAATAAAGGCAACCCCTAAAAAAACATCAAGCTACGAAACTCAGCGATAATATCTGGTTGGCGAGCAACTGATTTCAACAAACCATTCATCAACATACCCTCACCAAGAGATACACCCATACAGGCAAGACATAGACCGAAAAAAATGTTAAATTCATGACGAATTCTCCTTTTAATTAAAAATTTACTTACTTAGTTTTAGTCCTAAAAAAATTGGATTTGTCAACTTTTTTTATAACGTTGAAAGCGTTTAATGAAAAATTATTTACAATTTTACATTTTTTTGAGTCTATTATATAGAAAAACTTTGTAAAAAAACTTGTAATAAATTCAACCATTATCTAGGTCTTTCTGAAAAAAATACTGCAAAGATGCTGGGCAAAAAGGCTTGAAAATCAAAAAAACTGTATAGTATAAAGTATTGAAAAACTTGATACTATACAGTTTATTATAAGAATATTTACTTCATTTTCTCTTGGAATTGAGTTTTTGCCTACTTCAAAACTAGATGATTTGCTATTTAAAATAGCGTTCCTTATGATTTTGGCAACCTGGATTAAAGCGAGAAAAACAAAAGGGGCAACTTAAGCTTTCTTTATATTGCTTATATGTTAGTAGTTTTAAACAAACACCACATAAAATAGGCTTATCCTGTATCAAAGATAAGGGATACGGTTCAAAAGGGTGATTTTCTAATGAATCATGACACCGATAGCAAGCATAGTACTTTTTACAGTCATAACATTGTAAAGCAATAATATCCAGCTTGCTATGGTAATGAATACATCTTGTTTGCTTATCCACTAAGAAACCCTGTGCCTCTATCATTTCCTTTTCCTTTCTTAAGCACGAACTGTGACACTGGTTCCATCTTCCTTATAAAGATTGATGAGACCCTCTTTGAGGGCGCGAACCATGTCTCCTGCTTGAACAGGTTGAGGCACCTTAATAGTCAATAGTTCCATTGGATTTGGAGCGCGATCGATCTTATTTCCTTTAGCATCATGCAAATCTTCAATATACGTTTCAAAATGACGGAAACCTGGGCCGTAAAACTCAACTTGGTCGCCTTCGTTAATGACATTCCGTTGACGAATAGTTGCTGTTTGTGTCGCATCATCATAAGAAACCACTTCAGCGACAAACTTGTACTCAGGAATTTTACGGCGAGCACCAAACAACTGCTCATTTTCAGATGGTGTACCGTAGTAGAAACCTGTTGCCAATTCACGTTGAGCAACCTTCCACATTTCGTCCACCAAATCTTGTTTGATAGCTTCAAACTTTTCAGGACTTTCAAGATATGCATCCACAGCTGCCTTGTAGCAGTTGGTTACTGTTGATACGTAGTGAATAGACTTCATACGTCCTTCAATCTTCAGACTGTCCACACCGTTTTCAATCATATCTGGGATATGGTCAATCATGGACATATCAACGGCTGACATTGAAAATTCTTCTGGGATTTCCCCTTTCAAGCTCTTGCGTTCTTGACCAAATGGCATATCGTAAAGGTCGTACTTCCAACGGCAAGACTGAGAACAACCACCACGGTTGGCATCACGCATACTCATGTGGTTTGAAAGTGTGCAACGACCTGAGTAGGAAATACACATTGCTCCATGGACAAAGGCTTCAATCTCAACATCTGTGCGTTTACGAATTTCTGCCAATTCTTCCATTGAAACCTCACGCGCCAAAACGACACGAGTCAAGCCCAGTTCTTTCCAGAACTCAAGTGTTTCATAGTTAGTCGCACTTGCTTGGGTAGAGAGGTGGATTTCAAGACCTGGTGCTTCTGTAGCTGCAATCATAATCAAGGCTGGGTCAGACACGATAACCGCGGCAATCCCGATATCACGTAATTTACGGAACCACTCACCAGCACCAGCTTCATTTCCTTCGTGCATAACCATGTTGGCAGCCACATAAACCTTAGCACCATACTTGGCCGCAAACTGGACACCTTCTTCCATCTGTTCAAAGGTAAAGTTACCTGCACGGCTACGAAGACCATAGGCTTGCCCACCGATAAAGACAGCATCTGCTCCATATTGAACAGCTACCTTTAGCTTCTCTAAAGTCCCTGCGGGTGATAAAACCTCAGGACGTTTTAATGTTTTTGTCATGATTTCTCCTATTTGCAATATAAAAAGTTTGACGTTTTTTTCCTTCTCATTTTATAGTAAATAAGCCATAAAAATCAAGCCTAGATAGATTGTTTTGACAATTCTAATCTTTTAAGCTTTTGATAACAGAATTCTAAAAAGATTTTTACTTATAATAAACTTCTCACACCATCATCCCGTTAAAAACATAAAAAAATTTAGTTACATTTCTCAAAAAAATAAAACAAGGAATCTACCTAAATATGAGATAGAACCCTCATTTTTTTATTTTATTTAAATTAAACTGTAGAGCTTACTTTTTTTCAGTAGTTTCTAAATGTGGAACTCTCCATACATTTAAAAACTCAACAATTAACTATCATTGACAAATAGTTTCTTATATCTAATCAAATAATTTAGTGTTTATTTTTTTACAAATGGAATCAGAGCAAAAAAATTAACCCTAAAAAAATCCTAGTGACACAAGCGATTTATTATCTTCTGTACCAGTGTTTGGAAGTTCAGATTTATTATTTATTCTTTCTTGCATAGAAGTTTTGACTGTGTCGTCTACTCTCTTTTTCAGTAGATTGCTTTTTCTCTATTTATGTTCTCTGTATCATTGGTTTTATAAACTACTGATTGTCTATAGTTATTATCTTCTTTCCGAGGTAAGTCTTCTTCCTCTGATGATGTGTTTCTATAAGTATAAGAAGGTAATTCCAGAATCGGTGGCTCTAATAAATTTACTCCACCAGTATATTCAGGCGCTTCATTAGTAGGAGCATCCGTGGGTTTGTCATTTATAACTTTTGGTTCTTCTATCTCTACTGGTTCCATTTCAGCAGTTATAGTTTTTATTAATTTTGGAGAGTATTCATTTTCAAGAGAATAACGAATCGTAATTTTTTTACCTGTACCTCTTTTTTTGAACGATTTTTTTCCATTTTTGTTCTACATTAACAGTGATTGTCTTCGTATAAACTTTTGGTTTGCTACCAATCTCAATAACGCCATCTTCACCTTCTTGTTTGATTTCATATCTTTCATGTATTTCATCGTCAGGAATTTTATTTGGTATAGGTTCATCCAAATACCATATTCCATTCATGATTAATGGTTTACTTTCTTTTACTACAGTCATTTTACCAGCTTCTATAGACTCATTTAATATATATTTATATCTTTTTAATCCCAGGTAAAAGCCTCCACATCTGATTTCGTATAGACTGGATAAACAATTTCTCCTAAAAGATTACGTTTATTATCCTCATTTAAATTATTCCCCAAGATATAATAACAGCTTGATGCGTAACAGGATCATACTGATAATTAACTTCGATTGCATTTGTATTGTCAACATATAATTGCTTAGGAGGTTCAGGTTCATAATACCATTTAGTATGGTCTGGTACATACAATTTATTTTTCTCGACTATAAAAATTTTTGTTGTAGTTTTTGTTCCTACATATACTTTTTTGCTTTCTTACCACTATCTTTAATGATTGGTTCAGATTCATGCGCTATTAGTTCACCTGTTTCAGTATTAATTTCATATGTATACTTCACAGATTTTATTTTACCATTACGGCTACTATCAGTTATTTCTTCTTCTCTTATTTCGCCACCATCTAAATTTTTATCTTCCATATAAATATTCGCAGGTGGTATTTCTTCTATGACAACTTCTTCAGCTTTTTGTACCAATTTTAATAACTTTTCTTCCCTTTTCATCAACCGTCTCAGTCCGTTTCCCACTCTCAAGTGTTTCATCTGCTACATATATCGGTTTTTCTGCCACTTGAGGTTTCTCAAATTCCTTATCAAAATGGACTGAATACTTACCAGACTCTTCTTTTTTTACAGTAAAAGGTAACACTTCATTAGTTATAGCTTCTTCCAACTTCTCTGTTTCTTCATAATTTTTCTGGTAATGTATAACGAACAATAGTTTTTTTACAGGAAGTTTCTTACCACTATCTACTAGTTTATTATCAACTTTTTAAATAAATAGGAATTTCTTGATAAACAACCTTTTGGTTTTTGTCCCAATCTCAACAACCCCAAATTCCATTTCTCGCTTTTGTTCTATATTCAGAATGAGTGTGTTCAACCCTACCAGAATATTTATCTACAAGTTTATAATAATCAACTTTTTCTCGAATTAATGGGATTGCTTTTTTTACAATCGATGATTCCCCAGCTTCACGTTCCGGCTGAGCGATATAATGATATCTTTTTTTACCTATTTTAGGTGCAGATACTTTTGGCCCAGTATTTTGTTTAATAATTTTCGTAGTAATGTTATTATCTGCTAAAACAGTTCTTTCTTCTACATCACCATGTAATGACTTAACGCTCTCCGTTTTAATTAACTTTTCATTTTTCTCAGCAGAATGTTTTTCTGGATTATATTGAAAAAGTAATTTCATAGGTTAAGTCATATCTATGTTCTCCGTAAACCAAATTAATTTCATCAGTATATTCTTTACTATCATCACTTTCATACGCATATTCATACACAGTTTCCGTACGATTTACTTTTTTTGTTCCAATATGGATGATTTTACCTTGCTTACCGCTGTCTGTTAGAACTGGTTCTGATTGAATGTCAGTTACCTCTCCAGTTGTTGGATTAACGTTGTAGGTATGAGTAATGGTAGAAATTTTTCCGTTATGAGTGCTATCTAAAGATTCTTCTTCTCTTGTTGTTCCCCCTTCTAATTCCTTATCCTCTTGATAGGTAATAATAGGCGGAATTTCTTCCACAACGGTTGTTGGTTTTGTCCCAATTGTAATAATTTTCTTTCCTGTTGAGGTAATTACTTCGTTTCTTTTTCCAAGTTCAATGCTATCGTCTGCTTTATATTCCACTTCAACTGGTTTATCTTCTTTTAGCTCTAACTTTGGTGTAGAAACGATATGATTCCTATCAATCCCTACAATAGCTGATTCTACATTAGGTTGAGCTACTTCACCAGCTGGGACATTTTGATTTTCCGTTTGAACACCAGTCGCTTCATTGGCGTACACAACTGGCGCATTAGCTACAGCTCCTATAAGAAATTGCCCAATCAAAACAGATGCAACGCCAACACTAAATTTTCTAATGGCAAACTTCTGATGTTTTTCAAATTGCACTTCTATTCTCCCTTATTATTATTTTTGTCGAATTCTTTTTATCAAACAATAATAAACACATACTAAACTATAAGCAAATGTGTACATTATTATCCACTTTAATATTTTTAATACTTTCTGACTAAAAATCAATAGATATCCACTGTTTCCTTTCATACCAAAAAGTAAGAGTAATCACTAATAATAAATTCATCACAAAATTAAATACACAAAAATAATAACTATTCATTTTTATTAAGTATTTTTTTCTGTTTGTACGCATATTTTTTTCCCCCATGAAATATTGGGAGTTCTTTGTGAAATATAACATTTTTTTATTACAAATTTCAATTTCTAGACTCAGAGATAGACAAAGTCCACTTCACAATTATTGTAGGGGTGAAAGTTCTTGCTATTTTCTATTTACTGAGCAACAACTTCATTTAACG
>BNJS01001199.1_pt1 | contig 120488 bp, 159 predicted proteins | sample 8540461 | NCBI WGS metagenome assembly BNJS01 (sample SAMD00202454, study PRJDB9452) | human saliva metagenome | isolation source: human saliva | place: Japan | reverse complement strand
ATGCAGCACTCGCCCGAACAACAATCCCACAACAATCCCGATGACCGATAATAAAATCGTTTCACGGTAAATATACAATGTGACCTCTTTTGTTCAAGAAACCGAGTCACCTTAATCGTTGAGAGCTCGTGAATCCGTTCGCTACGTTGATATTTGTTGTTATACAAGATGATCCACCGCAAGTAAAAATCGACACAGCCGTTAAAATCATCATTACGCGACTCAATGAACCAACAATCGTATTGATACGACTCACCATGGACGTGTTTTTGCACAACGGCTTTTCACCCCTGTCGAGAGCCATTAAGTCTGCTGCGGCTTTTTGTACGCTAGAAGCGTCTTTGTCTTTAAAACCGAACGAAAATCGTCGTTGTCTTGTGGCACCACCCATAAGCCTTAGCGTACACTTCTGGGGTCATGATGACGAAGTGTCCAGCGTCACATTTCACGATGCCTCCAACCGTTAACGTCACATCCTCACCGTCCTTATTTGAAGCGTAAAGGTGTCGCCGACTTGCACATTTAAGAGTTTGGCTAATTCTTGAAATCAACGCGCCGCCTCTCTGAAGTGTCACAGCTTTTTCGTCTTCGCATCATTCAAAATGAAGATACGGAGAAAGATTTTCCTCTTGTCCAACTAGTACGAAATATAGACTGCTCATCGTCCACGCCTGGCACTCACGTGTTACCGATTCGCTATAGACGTCGCTAAAGGCCGTCACGTTTGAAGAAGTTAAATAGTTTGTAATGCTGTTTGTTCGAAACCGTCAACACGGACTCTTTTGACACAATCTCGCATCATAGGTAATCAATTCCTTGAACTGACGATCCGCAATCCCGTCTAGTGACCCGAGAATACCGCGTCCTGCAAATAGAAGTGCCACGCTCCCAGCCACCCGAAAATCGTCCGCGAACATCCGTTGTTTATAACGGAAAATATTCCGCGCCGTTACCTTATGCGAGAGCTGAGGCGGTTCCAAATGAACGGAATACGCTCGAGAAGAATCTTCGACCCAGCCACTGGAGCTTTCGGCAAGAGAAGCGCTGAAGCTTGCTCATGAAGTTCACGCTGATGGCAATCCATAATGGAGGTACCACGCTACAGATAAGCGAGCAAATAATCGCAATCACGGCGATGAGTGGATGGAAATTCAACTGGATACTTAGCAATACCGCTATCCTTCATCAAGGTCGCACCCTAAAGCACTTTGGCAATGCATACGTTCCAAGTAAGATACCTAGAATAGTTCCTTGAGACCCCTGCCGCAAATCCACTACACGGCAAATTTCTTCATCACGTCTTTTGTTTCATACCCTAGCGCCTTCAACATCCGGCATTGATTCGTTCTTCATTCACAAAACGCGTCATCGTCGTTACCGTTACAAGAGCCGCAACGGCATAAAAGCACAATCGGAAGAGGTTCCCACCGACGTAATCCCTTCGGCTGTCGTCTTCATATTGAAGAATCCTTCGCTTCCAAGCATCGTCGAGCGCGTGTATACGGAGTACTTCGGTTTCGTGAGTTTTGAAACGTCCACTTTCGCCTTTTTCAAGGTCCGATTCCGCCTTCTGGAATATCCTTTGTCAGCTGATTTTTCTTTTTCGTTGCACGCTTTCTTCGCTTTCTTTTAGCTGCGTTTCTCGCATCCGCGAGTTTAGCTTCACCGTCCGCTAACGTTTTCTTGGCTTCAGTTAGTTTCGCCTTGCCTTCTTCTAAAGTACCAGCGTTGGCTTCAAAAGTTGCTACTCCTTGGCGATATTGTTCTAGCCCATCGACGTACTGGCTGTAGCTAGCATAATACTTGGCTAGGCCTTGTCGGTATGCTTCTTGCCCTGCATGAGTAATTGTTGCTCTTCGATGCAAGTTCAGCCTCAGCATTTAGAAATCGCTGTTTGACCTGGCTGTGAGTTCTTGTTCTTTTTGAGTGAGCACTTGTTCTTGGCCGTAAGTGTCGCCTCTGTTTGAGTAAGCTGGGCTTCTGCTTGCGTTAAAGCTGTCTCCATCGCTTGAAGGCTCTCTTTGGTAATTCCTTTTGCAGCAGCCGCAGCAGGGTCACTAGCTAAAAGTGCCTTTCCTTGCGCTAAGGCTGTCTTCTTCTGTTTCGAGGTCTCACCTTACCCGCTTCTAGTTGCGCTTTGGCCTGTGCTAATTGCGTTTTGCCGGCTTCAAGCTGTTCCCTGTCCACTTGCAAAGCTCTTTCTTTTTGGCCGTGAGTTGCGTCCGGCTTCTGTTAACTCTGGCACCTTGCATCATCCAACTGAGTTTTCTTCTGGGCTAAAGTAGCCACGGCTTGTTCGATTTTGCACACGGGCACTCTTTCGAGTTGAGTTCGCGGCTAGCTTCCAACTGATTCCATGCAGCGTTTAACTTCGCATCTCCAGAAGCAATCATTGCTTCGTTGTCAGCTACTTTTTGCTCGTTTGCATCGTTCCTTCGTTCTTTCGATTTCACTCTTACCATCTGCTAATTTCTTCTCGGCATCCGAGAGTTGCGTCTTGGCATCGGTTATTTTTCTTTTACCTTCTGAAATCTATTATCGTCGGCCGTCGCCTTCAATGCGTCTAAGCGCACCGCTCCATTGTCAGCACAATCCTTTTCTCTAGCGCCTCGTTGCAACTCCGTCACCTTGTCTGAGTACTCACGGCTCGCTGCTTTTCCATTTGCGCAAATCCGGATAACGAAGTCGCGCAATCGTATAAACTTCAGAATCGAACGCCGTCTTTTTGGCACGACAGCAAACCCCACTAAGGTCCCCGCCCCTGCACTAGAAGCGCCTTTAATCGTCTTCGAAAGAATCTCGCTGGAGTTCACAAACCCCCGTAATGGTAAATTCATGTTCTTTCAGTAGAGCGTTACTTCCAGATTCATTCAATCGAATCGTGTCGCCAATCTTGTACTGATTCGCCATCGTTTGGGCAAGCGCCACTTCATCGATTTCTCGTAGGCAACTTTACCACTCACCAATTCTGAATGTTTGAAAATATCTGTCGTCCGAGAGAACACACGAATCGCGTTCGGCGTATCGCCAATCACCGTATCGGCAAAAATAGCCAAACCCACATCGGCGTTCTCTTGCTCGATCTCGGCTTGGTCTTCGCCACTTAACCCGTAGCCTGCCACCACGAATAAATCGGCAGCGTTGGACTGTTCCATATAGCTGTTCAGGTGTCTTCAACATCCGGCCCCGATACTTTTAGGCTACAAGAGCAAATGCCCCGAGCATCATGAGTAACATAATAGAAAGGGAAGCGGCCCTTCGACTGGCGAAGTGAGTTCCTTTATATCCTTATTTAATGTCTTCATTCAACGTCCTCCCCCTTTCTAATATTCTAAGCGTTTGAATATCTTGTGGATTTGGATTGAGTTCCGTTTTTCTTCACGCGCGTCATGCATATAAATCACGCGGTCGGCAATCGGCGCAAGCGCAGAGTTATGCGTTACGATACGAGCGTTGCTCCCTGTTTTCTAGACATATCTTGTAAAATTTGAAGCACTTGTTTTCCGGTCTTGTAATCCAAGGCTCCAGTTGGTTCATCGCAAAGCAAGAGTTTCGGGTTCTTGGCAACCGCACGCGCAATGGAGACGCGTTGTTGTTCCCCACCCGATAATTGGGCTGGGAAATTATTGATGCGGTGTCTCAAGCCCCACTGCCTTCAAGGCTTCCTCTGCATCTTGAGCGTCTTTTACGATTTCAGCCGCTAACTCCACATTTTCCTCTCGCCGTTAAGTTCGGCACTAGATTATAAAATTGGACGACAACCAACATCGTCTCTTCTATAGTAAGTGAGTTGTTTTTCATCAAAGTCGAAATGTCCACGCCGTCAATATGACTTGTCCTTCGTCGTTGTGTATCCATGCCACCAAAAATATTGAGAACTGTGGATTTTCCTGCACCGCTGGCCCCTAAAATAATGACCAACTCGCCTTTTTCAATTTCAAAATTCACATCATTATTTGCAATAATCTCTGTATCGCCGACATGATACCGTTTATAGCTATTCTTCATTTCGATATAAGCTCATGTCTATCCCTCATTTCTATCAACGCTGTTAAATGAACACTGTGTTGATTATCCTTCATTCATACTTTATAATAGGCCTAGCGAAAAAACAATACACAATACTCAACAATGTGTTGATTTAAGAAAGAGTTTAAAAAATGACGATTCAAAAACGTAAAACCACAACGAAAAGTGATTTAAAAGTTGCGCTCACAAGACTCCTGAAACAAAAGGACTTCGAAGCGATTAGCGTGAGTGATATCGCGCGGGAAGCCGGAATCAACCGCGGAACCTTCTATCTGCATTATGCCGATAAATTTGATATGATCGACCAGCTGATTGACGAGATTTTACAAAACATTATTTTCTTATTAAATAAAGACCAGCCGAAAACGAAAGAAGAAGCCTTTGCGCCCATCGTTAAAATCTTCGAGTATTTAAAAGAAGATTTCGACTTTATTCATGCCATCTCGCTCAACCGATTTAACTATACTTCTCATCTAGTCCGGAATTTCTTACTGGAATTATCTAAACAAATCGGTCCGATTAAAGAGACTATCAAGACCGTATATCCGCTACCGGAAGACTATGCCGCAGAAGTCTTTATTTATAGCAATAGCGCGATTTTCTTCCACTGGATCCAAAAAGGTGGCGTGGAAAGTCCCGAAGAAATCGCAAAAATCTTTTTCAGAATGTCAGTATAAAGGAGCAAACTCATGCAAAAAAATATTATGAAAGATCCACTCTTCCTCAGCCAAAAATCCAGTGTTGCCGATCCGAAAGCCGATGCTCAGGTAGTCCGCGACTTGTAAGATACGCTTCATGCGCCAACCGCGACCGTTGTGTGGGGATGGCAGCGAATATGATTGGTGTGAAGAAGAATATTATTATCGTAGCGATTGGTCCGATGGATTTGCGTGATGCTGAACCCACGGATTACGAAGAAGCGAGGCCCCTATGAAACGGAAGAAGAGATGTCTGAGCCATACGGGCACGAAGAAGACGACGCGCTATCAAACGATTGAAGTAGCGTACACCGACCCAAGCGGCAAGAAGCATTCGGGAACGTTCACCGACTTCACGGCGCAAGTCATCCAACATGAAATTGACCACTTAGACGGGTGTGCTCATTTAAATACGCATCTCACTGTTGCGTTTCCTTCGAATCCAGACGGATTTCTTCATAGAAGTGATAATGGGGGCACCGGTTTCGAGCCTAGTTCTCACCTTTGAAGTTCTCAAAGAGAGCGTACGGAATCAATCCCTACGCTCTCTTATTCGCATTCAATGCCATCCCCCACTATTGCTTCTATAGAATCCGTCCGATTCTTCGGAAACTCGTAACTGAAGTAATCGTATTTTTGTGCTGGTGTTGGTCCGAGACTGATTTGTGCCGGGAAGGCGGGGAACTGCTTCTTAGCACGGCGGCGGTCCTTCTTCGTTTCATATGTAAGAAAAAGAAAAAGAGAAAAGGCTTGACCCTTACGTAACGTTATAGATTACACTGTATATTGTTAGGAGTTGAAAATATGTATTTAATCAAACAAGTGAGCGAAATCAGTGGTGTATCGGTGCGCACTTTACATCACTATGACGAAATCGGATTACTATCGCCCAAAAAACATGAGAATGGATACCGCTACTATAGTGAAGAGGAATTGTCCCTCCTTCAAACCATCCTGTATTATAAGTATTTAGGATTTTCACTAAAAGACATCAAAACTCTCATGAAACAAGAAGAGGAAAGCATCTCTTGCCTCACTTGAAACATCAGTTGATTTTAATGCAAAAAGAAAAAGAACGTCTTCTAACATTAATCGACACTTTAGAAAAGACCATTGAGTCAAAAGAAAGGAAAATTACAATGACAACAGAAGAAAAATTCAAAGGCTTCACCTTTAAAGATAACGAGAAAAATATAAACAGGCCGCGACTGAAAAGTACGGTGAAGACAGTGTTGAAACGAGACTGCAGAAAAACAAAAAGGTAAGGAAGAAATCATAGCAGACGGCTTCAACAAGATCTGGTCTGCGTTTGCTGAAAATATCGAAAAAGGTCTCCCAGCAACAGACGCCGTGTAAACGTGGTCTTAGCCAAACAACTCCACCAACATATGTGCGCCTATGCGTTCGACTGCTCCATCGATGTCTTCTCAAGCATCGGACTCGGCTACGCGAAAACGAAGAGTTCAGAACGAACCTCGATAAATACGGCAAAGGTGTGGGCCAATACGCTTGTGACGCAATTCAAGCCCTATGTTGCAGGAGAGAAAAATAAGAAGGTTCGCTTCCTAAGCAAATTATAACTATAATTATAAGCAGTCATTGACTCGCTTATTTTAATATCATTAAACTTCTTATTCTCTCATTTTTTTAAATTCATTATGCTATAATACCAATTGAGAGCGACATTTTTTTCAAACATAATTTACTTTTAGCAGTTTAAGGAAGATGATAAATGAGTTATCACGTAAAAATTAATGACATTACCTCCATGCATGGCCAAACGAATCAAACCATCCAACAATGGGGAGAATCACTAAAACAGCTACAAGAGTCCATTGCCTCCCTCGCAAACCAGAGTGAGCTTCAAGGGAAAGCGATGACGAGTGCGAAAAGCTATATGACAGAAGTTCATGGAACCTTCATACAGACGCTGACGCTGTTAATGAATGAGTATACCGCAAGTTTCTTACTGTATAAAGATGGCTACTATCAAATCGATACGCATAACCACGCGGAATTGCCTGAAGATGTCTATAAGGGGCTTCATTCAGACCTAGGAAAGTCTAAACAGCGATTCGAACACCAGTTGGAGCAGTTAACAGCTGCCAAACTGAGAGTCGCAGGGTTAGTGAATTACCAAGGCTCTAGTCACACAAAAACGAAATTCACATATGAGAAGCTGATGAAAGATATTAAGCATCTAGACGAATCCATTACGCAGTATGAAGAGATGCATGCTCGCCAAGATTTGCAGGCGTTTAAGGAATTGCTAGATGCAACGAAAAGCTTGATAGCGGAACATATCTGAGTAGAAAACCGAAGTCTTGAAAGTTATCAAACGGGAGCCTTTGAAAACTACCATCTGTCCAACGGTTTATGGTAGCCTATGAACAAGTGACAGCCCAACTAAACGATCGTATGGGCATTATTCAAGCAGCTCTTGAACGCGATCAAGTGCGCATGGAGGCACTTTATGCTGAAGAACGAACCAAGCAAGGGCTCATGAATCTCGTCTTTGAGTCTTGACGGTTGTTGCTGGTGCTAGTGCTCTAGTAATGTCGGGTGGGACTATGTTGCCGATTGTAACCTCAGCTTTTAAGGTTTGGAGCAATGGCTTTGTCCATGTATAGGCTTCAAATTCTATCGAAGCTGGACAGAATATTTATTATGGATTGTCTGGCGACGGAAAAATCCTTTGCGGTAAATCCGATTCGAAATACACTTTTCTAGGAAACGGTGAGTTATACCACAGTTTGGGGCAAATTTTCAGTCTTACAACAGGGGTGTTCATACTGATTGCCCAGACGCAAAGTATTGCCCAAGGAGATCTCGCATGTTCTTCTGGGGAACAGTCGGAGCTTTAGCTACCGGACAAGCAGCCTACCATGGAACAAAGCTCTCGGTGGAAACGAAGAAACCGCACAGTTGATGAACTTATTAGGAAACTTTTGTAGGTGGGTATAAATTTTCTAAAGTTGCTGAGAACTTTCAGTTTGAACGGAGAAGACTGTGCCAAAAGTTGACTACAGCACTTGAAATAAAAATCAAGTGATTGAGAATATAAAAAGAAAATAAGGCGGCAAGGGAAAGTTCAGGGTTTAAACAGTATGTAGAGAAAGGAAAAATCTATACTTGATAGTTGGAATCAAAATACTTCTAAATCCAAAATGTACAATATGGATGACTTAGCAAATCTCAAACATACAGAGAACTTTACTGAGAAGTCTTTATCCACATTTTTGAAGGTGATATAAATAAGAGCTGGACAAGCAGGAGGTTATCACTATGATATGGTAGAGGGACTTCTGGCAGTATTATAGAAGGTACGAAAAGTCCTGCCTTAAATGATGCTGGAGTTTATGAAGCAAAAGTTGAAGTAAATGGAATTCCTAAAGAAGGAAATGATGGGTATTCAACCTTTTTCCCTGACCATATGAGCCCTCAGGAGATTGTGGATACCATTAATGAGGCATATTCTAATAAAGTTTTAGCTTATGGCAATAAGTACATTGGAAAAAGTAGTAATGGATTAAAGATTGGAATGTATATAAGAAAATCTGATGGAAAGATTATCTCAGCATTTCCAAGCGAATAAAATGAATTTAGAGGTAAGATTAATGAAGAGAATATATTCAGTTGTAGTTTTTGGAAATGAAGAAAATGATATAATGTTAGTTTTGAAATTTTACAGATAAAAAATTTTATTCACTGTCAGACTTTTTAAATTCTGAGGTCCATAATTTTTACCCTCATATTTATAAAGAATTAGAGGCAGTTGTTACTGGTCAAAAAGAGGCATCTGGCTTTTGGCGGTAATATGCTGAATATTAATATAGGTAAGGAGAAAAACAGAAGTATACTATCAAATGGATGATGAAGTCTTGGTGAACCATGTTTTTATTTCAACTGACGAACTGTATAAACTAGTGATTGAGTGGAAAGAAATGGAAGATAAAAATGTTCAGGAAGATATTTTTCCGCTGACGATAGAGAGATTGAAGTTGAATAAACAGATTAAGGGACTAATAACAAAAATTACTTTTCTAATAAAAATCACCGTTAGCTCTACATTCTCACAATCGAACACAAATATGTCAGAAATAGAATTGCAAGAGGGATTTGGGGACAAGGGCCAATTGTTCGTGGAAATGTTATTGATGAAACATTGCATGGAGGAAATTAGATTTGTATACAGGAGTAACGATTTATTTTAATAAAAATCTAGGGTATATTTTTGGAGCCCATTCAAAGCAAGAGGAGACGAATGCGCCAATTATTGTGCCGCCAGTTTTACGCGTTGAAAAATGGCTGTACGGATCAAAGAATCATTGAAAGTATTACTGCAGCACTAGAAATTTCTAGGAAACACCTCTCTACACAGGCGAGTTATATGAATTTTGTACAGAATTGGGAAGCAAGACTTTTAAAGCTTTTAGCCAAAAGTTTACTTCTGTCAAAATCTTTTTACGTGGCGATGTATGTAGAGTACAAGGTTTGAAGTTGGCGACTAAAACAGGTGGATATGTAGCAGACAAAGAAGCTATGTTTGAATGTCCTGTTACAGAACTTCATGCACATCTTTCTGAAATGAAGAGAATGTTATCCGTTGAAGAAGTAATGCCTAGTGTGGCACAGTTTTTTGACACTTTCTGGCCTCTAAGGTGATTTTACACTCCACTTTCTGAGGGATATAACGATTTAGGCGATGGGCATACGGATGCTTATCAACTCTTTGCAGATACACGTAATGAAAATAATGTTCTATCCTTCATGATTGATAGTGGGTATGCAAGTTTTAGTAAAGCAGATATACAATTGGCGTTTACCAAATATTATGGTGAACTTTTGGAGTTTTGTTTTGAAGAGTTTACAGACCGCCGCTATCTCTATAAAAATTTCAGCAAAGACTGAGTGATCGTATTATTATATCTTATCTTTTTGAAGAGCAAGATTCGTTATTAGAAGTGTTGTATCAAATAGGAGTTGAACGCATCTCAAGAGTATTCAGTAGAGTTCAACGAGATTTTGAGCAATTAGTGAGCTCTATTAAAATCAATTAAATAGACCAACATCAAACTCAAGCCGGCAGAATTGCTGTTGGCTTGAGTTTTTTATTTAAAAATCCTCTGAGCGTTTTTCGTTTGCATTTGTAAATTACAATCGTAAACCAACAATTAGAAGGCATCATAAAATAACAAAGCAAAAAGAGGAGTAAGACGCTTGTCCTACTCCTCTATTTTTATCTCACAAACACCAATTTTTCTGGTGTTGATAGTTCCGCATCAAACGTAAATCCATCTTCACAAAAAGCCTCCAATTGCTTCACGTCCTCCGCTTGTTCGCGCATGGCAAAACCAACCAATAACCCACGTCCTTTTTTAGACGTCGTAGAGTGTTGTTTTAACTTCCCGTCTTTACACTCGTAAAATTCCACGTCCACCCAGTTGTAACGCGAGCGGTCTAAAAGCGTACTGAACTCATCACTAGCACAGTTGACCACCGTTTCCCCTTCTTCAAACAATTCAGCCCACTCCGCTTTCCAATACGCCTTCAAGCTCTGTCCTTCCACTCGCAATGGTCGTAGCATATCCAAACGGTACGGCTTTATATAAGTAGTTGGCGCCACAGCCCCATACAAGGCAGACAAAATACGTACATGATCACTTCCATAGCCTAATCCCTCGTTCCATCCGTCTACTTGCTTCAACCAGCGAAACGCCAGTCCATTGTAAAGTTCAATGGCAGGAGCAGCCTCTGCCACCTTCCACCTTTCGATAAAGGCTCTATTTTCTTCAAGCAACTTCCCTTTCACCCCAAGCACACGGGCAAGGTCTTCTTCCGGAACCGCGCTCACAGCCGCCACTACTTTCCTAGCAGCCGGGCTCACTTCCCAATCACGCTCCTCTAATGCGTCACTATTCATTTCCTTTGCAGGCGATAGTATGAGTTTCATCTTTGTCCTCCCTTCGTTCATGTCCTCCTTAGTGTACCGCACCCGCCGGATTTTGACAAAACACAAGGAGCGATTTATACTGATTACTATCAACCTTAAAGGAGAATTGTATGCCTCAACCATTGACACTTCTGATTAATTCCATCGCCTCATTTTACTTATTACCGTTTTTAAGCGTTGGAATTTATGCTATTTGGGCCAAAAAATATTCACTCGCAAACTTCTTACTTTTCTTTGGAGGTGTCAACGCCCTCCATTCCATCCGTCTCATCTATCAAAAATCAGTTACTGGATATATCATATGGTTTGTAGCATGGGCGCTGATTCTTTACGCGTCTTACTGGAATAACCAGCATGAAAAGCCCTATAAAACAGAAAATGCCATGCTAGATTTTCTCGTTTGTATTGTGAATGGAAATCCGTTTCCTGACAAAATCGAAGACCCAAACAAACTTCGTGCCATCATTGCACTCGTACTCACAATTTTAATGATTATCGCCTAACAAGGAGGACCTCATATGGACTTTGTATTCATCTTATTTTTTATTCTTAGTTTCTTTATCGTTACATTTGCTCTCTTACATCTACTTGCAGCTGGTGCCGCTCTTCTAAAAGGAGACAAAACAACAGGAAACATCCTCATTTTTGTAGGAGCCCTAATCGCACTTCCTGCAATTCCGTTACTAGCAATGGTACGCGGAATTTCATTTGTTACATGGATTGTTGGGGCGGCGCTTTGCTGCGTGGGAGCCTATATGAACGGAAAAGAAAAAGGCAATAACAACACCATGCACCACGTCATCCGCATCACCATTGCAATCCTTCTCACGATTGGGTTGGCGCTTGTTTAAAAAAGGGTACCATTAAAAGGAGGATTTTTTTATGGCGGAAGCATTTAGCTTATTAATTAAGTTATTTTACTTATCAGTTGCTATCATTATTTACTCTCTCTTCAATTTATTCGCTTGTTTCAGAAAAAAGAACACGCCTGGAAACGACTATATTTTCCTTAGCGCACTCTGTTCTCTCATCACCCTTCTAATTCTATTTGGTTCCTATCCGCTTTCAATAGTGGCTTGGGTGGCCGGACTGGTGCTGTATTTTATCGGAGCTAAAAAGAATCATGAAGCAAATGATGAATCCAATCCAACGTTTTTCTTTATTAATTTAACTTTCGGTGGCCTTATTGCAGTATTTATGATTGTACTTTTCTTAGGATGATAAGGAGGTTCTTAGATGTTAGCATTTTTATTTGATTTTTATAACGTACTATTCGTGATTTTCGGTTACTCCCTATTAAACTTAACGGTTAGCTTAGTAGCCCAATATAGAAAAAAGAATACGCCTGGAAATAACTATGTTTACATAGGTACACTTTTTTCTCTTGGTACCATTCCATTGCTATTCCTTTACTATCCTCTCGCGATAGCAGCTTGGTTTGTCGCCATAGTGTTGTATTATAGCGGAGCTAAAATGAATCACGAAGCAAACGATGATACTACACCGCTGTTTTATTTATTTAGTTTAATGATTGCGGCTATTATTACATTTGCACTATTTTTACTTCATTTATAATTGTTTAAAGAAAGGAACTTTATATGCTGGGATTAATCTTAATATTACAAGGTCTTGCAGTTATTGCTTTTTTCTTCGGAGTATTCAATGCTTCGAAAGGGTTAAAAATGTTTTCAGAAGATAAAAAATCGCCACAAGGGTACTTAATGAGCATCGGCGGAGCACTCGCTGGTTTATCTGCTACAATGTTTATATCTATTAAACCAATGGGGATAATCCTTTGGGGTATCGGTTCAGTCCTTTGTTGCATCGGGGCCAGTTGGTATGATAGAACACACGAAGATAAGATATACGGTCAAATTATCCGTATCTTCACTACGGTAGCCGTCTTTGTTATCTTAAACTTTTTCTACAATGTTGTTCGTTAGTAAAACAAGCGTACGGGATATCCGTACGCTTGTTTTATAGTTACCACACCATCAAAATTGTCCCTGTTGCAATGAGTGCACAACTCGATGAGTGATTTTACCGTAAATGTATCGTGCAAAAAATAAACGCTAAAAATCAAAGTGAAAAATAATGCTCAGTTTATCCACCGCAGCCACTTCAGTTGCCTTTCCTAGTTGGAGCGCTCGGTAATAGCACAACCATGACGCCCCTGTCGCAATCCCGGATAAAATGAGAAATACCCAGCTCTTCTTACTAATTTGTGCCAGTCCTGACTGATTATTCGTGATAAACACCATCAACCACGACATCACAACAACCACAACCGTCCGCACTGCCGTTGCCAAATTCGAATTCACTCCATCAATCCCTATTTTGGCAAATATCGACGTCAACGCCGCAAACACAGCTGATAACAACGCAAATACAATCCACATTTGAAAGACCCCTTTATTTACATCTTTCCACTATTATACCTAATTTTTTCTAAAAAAAGATAGATTGCATCTGAATGATTTTTTGCTACAATGAACTTACTGACTGAAAGGGAGGAAAAAAGAATGCCTGAAAAACTTTTTGAAGAATTAGCACAACTAGAACAAGTAGAAGCCGTGGTCCTAGGAGGTTCCAGAGCTGGAGAACAGTATGATCAAGATTCAGACTATGATGTCTATGTCTATTTGAAAGCTCCGATTTCTCCTGAAATCCGCCAAAAACTACTAAGCAAGTACTGCTCGTATATGGAAATCCAAAATGAATTTTGGGAATTGGAAGATGACTGCATTCTAAATAACGGAATCGAAATTGAATTCATCTATCGTTCCTTGGATGATTTTGACCAAGAATTACAAAAGGTCGTTCTTGAACATCAGCCTCATAATGCCTACACAACTTGTATGTGGTACAACTTGCTTCATAGCAAAGTTCTATACGACAAAGAGAACCGATATACCGCTCTTCAGAACAAATACCGCATACCTTACCCTGCGACTCTGAAGCGAAATATCATCGAGAGACAGTCCCTTTTACTCGAGACATCCTTGCCCGCTTTTTCCAAACAAATCAAAAAAGCTCTCAAACGCAAGGACATTCTCGCCTTGAACCATAGAAGTAGCGAATTCTTTGCTTCTTATTTTGACCTACTCTTTGCATTGAACGAGCAATTACACCCAGGCGAAAAACGAATGCTATCCTATGCGAAGAAAAACTGCACTCTTCTCCCACAAGATTTTGAAGCAAACATCCAAGCCTACTTCCAAAATCTCTATCAATGGGACCAATCCCAAGCAACACTAGACACCTTTAACCAACTCTTAAAACAACTAAAGAACCTTATTGAAACAACAAATATCTAAGAATAGCGCCCTTCGCAGTGGTTTATTAGACTGTGCGGGCAAAAGACTAAGAAACAAAACGGATTCACACTGTGAACCCGTTTTTTGCTTCTGTCTTTCTGCACCATATCAGTCCGATGTTTCAGTCCTGGGCGTTCGTCCTCGTATCCTTTTTTTCGGATGCTCCGGTTTAGACGGAGTAAATAAATAATATTAGAAAACCGAACCCTCTCGTTTTTTGTAAATTTACATTGAATAGATTGATAAGTCCTAAACGTATTTATTTCTTTGGATTCTGCGGAAAAGTAGTTTGGTGGATAACGAAAAGAATCAGTTGATTGAAAGAATAGTGGGACTACGCATTAAAACGAATTAGGGGCCGTAGGAATTTTATTCCGTACGTCCCCTTTGAGGCTTTAAAGGTGAGAGACCTAGGCTCGAACCGGTGCCCCACTATAACTCTTTCAATCATCAAACTGATTCTGAACTCGTTTATCCACCAATGCACTCATTTCTTCCAATCCAAAGAAATAAAGCAACGCTTTATCCTCTATAATTCATCAATCGATTCAATGTAAACTAAGCACACTCAAAATTTTTGCACACAAAAAGCCGAGAGGTTTCTCGGCTTTTCTGAATGATTATTTGTTTGCTAATAAGTCGCGGATTTCTTTTAAATAATCTTCCGCAGTTGGTGCAGCTGGGGCAGCTTCTTCAGCAGGTTTGTTACCTTTTGCTAATTCAGCAGCTTTATTCATCCCTTTAACGATTAAGAATAATACCGCTCCAACGATTACAAAGTTGATGATTGCAGCGATGAACGCTCCAATACCGATTTGAGCAGAACCTAATTTAAATGAAACTGCTGCGATATCGCCAGTGTTAGCCACCATTGCGATGATTGGTGAGATAATGTCTTTTACTAATGAATCAACGATTGCTTTAAAAGCACCACCGATAATAACGGCTACAGCTAATTCAACGATATTCCCACGCATTAAAAACTCTTTAAACTCTTTTAACATTCGTTTTTCCTCCTTTTATAAAAAGTTACATAATTACTTTTAATAGAATACTAAATTTTGATTCAAAAAAACAAATAAAAATTATGTTATGTTTCTATGTTTTTTTCTTATATAATTTTTTGGAGGATAATTTTCAACGGCAAAATCAACAGTCTCTTTTGCGGATAACCGCGCTAATAATTCGCCAATCCAAACGCCACTCGTCAAACCGGAAGAACCCAGTCCACTCGCCACAAAAGCATTAGAAGTTTCCGGAACTTTCCCAAAAAACGGTAGAAAATCAGAAGTATACGCGCGAGTTCCTACACGGACCCCGCTTCGTTTCGCGTCTCTCAACGCTGGCAAACTCGCACAGGCTTCTGCATACATTCCGTCTAACAACGCTTCATCTGGGGTTAAATCGAACCCTTGCGTATTCTCATGCGTTGCCCCGACTAAAATCTTGCCATCTGGAAACGGTAGGATATCAATCTCCCCATGAAGCATACACACCGGCCATTTCGACGTATCTTCACTCGTTTCCAGTTCCAATTCAATCAATTGCCCTTTTTGCGGACGAACATCCACATAGTAGTCGAGGTCTTCTAATAATTCCTTGACCCAAGCGCCACTGGAGAGAATCACCGCATCAAAAGAAAGGTCCTCTTCACCGTCTACCACTCGAATCTCTTCGCCTTCTTTGGATAAAGTAACTTTTTGATGCTTCACTGTCGCTCCGTTTTTGGCTGCTTGTTCTAGAAGGAGCGCTACGAGCTTTTCTCCGTCCACACGACCGCCACCGCTACAATACAAAGCTCCATCTGGATTTGCCCATCCTGGGATCACCTTTGCGACGTCTTCTCTCGACAGCGCCTCTACTTCCCCAATCATCGGCGCATCCACTCGGCGTTCGACTGCCATTTCTTCGACCTTTTTCAGTTGTTTTTCAGTATGTTTGAAAATATACGCCCCGACCTGTTCATACGGCAAGTCCGCAACTCCATCCGCACGTAACTGTTCCATTAAAATGGGATAATACGCAGCCCCATGCGACACGAGTTGGTACCAGTCTTTATTGCGGCGTTGCGATAACCACGGACAAATAATCCCCGCTGCGGCCTTGGTGGCTTGGCCGACGCCCGCATCAAAAACGGTCACGGCGATTCCTTTTTTACTGAGTTGGTATGCCGCAGTTGCCCCTACAATCCCAGCTCCTACGATTGCTACTGATTTTGTCATCTTGTTCACTCCTAGCTGAACTGTCTCATTTCAAATTGCCCTTGTTTCAAACCACTCTGCCACTTGCAGGAGCAATGCCTCTTGCCCACGAGCTGCCATGAATTGCACGCCGATTGGTAAACCTTTATCACTCAAATATACCGGCAAGCTAATGGCAGGTGCACCTGTAATATTCGATAATTGCGTAAATGGCGTCAACGCCAAGGTGCGATCAAACATCCGCCAAATCACACTTTGTTGCTCAGGGACGCTGAGTTCTTCAATCTGGTTGAGCGCCTGACGGACCGATTCCTCCATCGGAAATTGCGTTTGAAGAGGCGCCACATCACTTACGGTCGGCGTTACAATCAGGTCAAACTCCTCATGCACCTTCTCCATCGCATGTGCATAAGTATCCCATTTGGCAAGAGCCACACTGTAATCTTTGGCAAGAATTTGCTGGCCGGATTGATAAATGCCCCATGTCATCAGTTCCATATCGTCCTTGGTGAGCGCTCGTCCAAGACTGGCTTCCAAGCCTTGCATCATCGCTGCGGTCTCCACACTATTCATTAAGTAGTAATTCTTCATCACTTCCACACCGTCGACAGGCCATCCGATGGGTTCCACTTCACAGCCGATTTCTTCAAGGAAATGAACCGCCTTACGAAGCGCGGCTTTAGCTTCTGGAGCGACCACGCTCTCAATCGGGGATTTTTCAATGACGCCCACTCGAAGCGGACGCTCTAAACGGACTTCCCACTCGCGAATCAGTGGCGCCAAAAACGGACTATCCTTCTGCTCGACTTGCAAAGCGCGCAACAATTCACGCGTATCGCGCACACTTTTTGTCATCGCAAAATTCACCGAAGCGCCTTGCCAGCCACGATAGCTACCAGGACCGACAGGAATTCGACCACGACTCGGCTTCAAGCCTAATAATCCTGAAAAACTTGCGGGAATACGAATCGAACCGCCGCCATCACTGGCTGCTGCAATCTGCACCATGCCACTTGCAACGGCTGCTGCTGCTCCTCCGCTAGACCCACCGGCATTGCGTTTCAGATCATAGGGATTATTCACAGGCCCCCAGAGCTTAGCTTCCGTCATATTTTTAAACCCAAACTCGGGAGTATTCGTCCGCCCCACGATAATAAACCCGGCCTCTTCCAGACGCTTCACAAAGTTGTCGGTGCGTTTCATTGGGATGTCCTTTAACAGTTTACTACCACAACTGGACGGTTCCCCCGCTTGATTTTGCCCGAGGTCTTTCAATAGAAGTGGCACTCCTCCAAACGGCAAGCCCTCAAACGAGCGCGTCTTCGCTTCTTCTAGCGCCCGCTCTGCTTGGATGTGAACAACCGCATTCAACTCGGGATTGAATGCCTGGATTTTTTTCTAAACTTTCTTGTACTAATTCAACCGGAGAGACTTCCTGATTCCTTATAGCCTCTCGCATCTCAATGGCGTCTTTCCACATAGTTCCACGTCCTCTCTACAGCTTCATTTTACAAGGAAAAAGAAAGAGGGTAAAGGGGCAGTTCGTAAAGATTCTCTTTACTTTTCATTCTATTCCTAGCAAAAAAGCGGTATTTCTACCGCTCTAACTTCTAACGCTTCATCCTAATACTTCATAAGGATTGTTGTGAAAGGGAGTGGTACTGCACTCCCTCTTCATTAAAGTTCTCTGGATGCAACCATTTTTCGAACCGTTTCTTTAGCTTAGGCCACTCTTGATCAATCATCGAATACCAATCCGTGTCTCTAGTTCGCCCTTTATAAACAACAGCTTGTCTAAATCGCCCTTCATAGGTAAATCCTAGACGTTCTGCGGCACGCTTCGAAAGTTCATTGAGCGCATCACATTTCCATTCATAACGGCGATATCCCATCTCTTCAAATACATACCGTGCCATTAAATATTGCGCCTCCGTCGCAATTCTGGTCCGCTGTAACTCGGGTAAATAAGTCACCGAACCAATTTCGACCACTCGATTTGCTGTATCAAGACGCATTAATGCGAAGGTTCCCAGCGCCTTTTGGGTATTTTTATCCAAAATTACATAATAAAATTTGGAGAAATCTCGTAATAAACGCTCAAAAAGCTCGTCCCATTCGGCTTCATTAGCAACCGAACTTCCCGCTAAATACGTCCACATTTGCGCAGGAGTATCTGGCCCATAGACAGCATATAAAGCTTCTTTATGCGACTCGTTCAGCTTCTCCAAGCGCGTATATCTTCCTTCAATGCTCGCCGCCGTTGGAAGTCCCCCTGGAGTAAACCCAGGAACAGCTTCCCCAATCACTTGTCCAAATTCATTTGTCTTCATATCCTCTTCTACCTTCTATCTGTCAGTCTCATCACTTCTTAAAGTACCTTATTATACCACTTCTTTGTAAAAATGAGGACTTCCTACTCTACTCTTCCTCTGCTGTCTCCACTAAATAGAGCTCCTGGAGGTCGCTGATAGACAGCCACCTTGCTTCTGCCTGCGACTCCACGTAGACGGCTTCTGTCGCTCAATTCCACAGGCACACCGACCACCATTTCATGCCCTTCCTTCTTCTTCACGCGAAAACACGCCAGTTGCCGGTGAACATAGAGTTGAGTCAGCAGCGTCCATTTTTCCTCTTTCGTGAGGCGACTCGTGTAATGCTCCATCCGCTTCTCCTTGGCGATTTCACTCGTATGTTCCGACAAGAAGAAGCCTTGCCACTTCGCCATGCCACGGTCTGTATATTCTCTGGTTGCTTTATACGGTAAATACATACGCATATTCATGTCAATCCATCTAACCCTCCTGCCGAATGCCCTCCGACGAGCTGACTTCTCGCTTTCACGCGGGACGATTCCAATAAAGAGTTCGCCTTCAAAAGCGAGGTGAAGCCGAATTCGTCGCGAATCGTATCGACAGCCTTTTGCAATTTTTCTTCCTTTTCGACCTGCTCGTAATCGTCGAACAATGAAAATACCGTAATCGCCTCATCCACGAGCCCTTGATAGGAAATCCCTACTCGACGTACCGCACCACTCGTATACTTCTGGCGAAATAAGTCTAGTACCACTTCCGTCAGAGGCTTCGTTTGATTGGTGGGGTTGATTTTTCGCTGCGCCTGAATTGATTTTTTCTCCTCCGTTCTAGAGTACCCCACATGAATCGATACACAAGTCGTCTTCTTGCGGACCCTGCGCAGGCGAACGGCTACTTGCTCAGCCATTTCTCTTAAAATCAACTCGATATCGCCCTTACGACGGTAATCTTTCGGCAAAATTTGCGAGTTCCCGATGCCGTGTGATTTGACCTTATAGGGATGATGGACATTGCTCTCATCGATGCCATTCGCGTGAACCACAGCTCCACGCCCATAATCCCCAGATGCTTCTTCAATAGATCGGCATCCGCATGCGCCAATTCCTTAATCGTGTAAATCTTCAGCTGGTTCAGCCGCTTTTCCATGCGACTGCCAATCCCCCAGAAATCCGTCATCTTCTCGATTCCCCAGACCTTCGTTTCCACGTCCTCGTACGACCAGTTGGCGCGCATATTCTTCGCGTTTTTAGCTTCATTATCGAGGGCGAGTTTAGCAAGGAGCGGATTCGCATTAGACATCCCCACCGTCGAATAAAGCCCCGTCTCCTTCCAAATCGCCCGCTGAATTTGCGCGGACAAGAGGTCTAATTTTTCCTTTCTGGACAGTGCCTTATCCGGGAAGAAATAATTCAAGGAAGTCGTCAAATCGACAAAGCCTTCATCGATGGAATATGGATAAATCTCACTCGTCGTGGCAAAATTTTGCAAAATACGCTGAATCTGCATATTGATTCGGATATACTCGGACATTCTTGGCGGGACAATGACGGTCGCTCTTGCCCAGGCCTCAATGAAACGCACGAAGGAAGCATCCGTGGGGAGCCCTTGACGCTCGGCCGTATAATAGGAAAAGCGACGCGTATGAATATCAAACGGCAAATCGTAGGTTCGACCGACATTTTTGCGCCCGAAGACTTTCTTGAAGACGGGAGAAGACGCCAGAATGAGCCCTTTGCAATTATCCGCGCGACTCATCACACAGAGTGACGCCTTGAGCGGATGGAGTCCTCTGGCGATACATTCGACGCTGGCATAGAACGACTTCATATCGATAAACGCAATGTCGCTTCTTGGTTCCAAACTGTAGTCAATCAGACTCATCGAACACGCCTCCCTTCTTGCGATACTTCGGTTTTAAAATGACTAATTTTGCACACCTACCCTAGAAAAAGCTCTATAGCAACGTTTCCAAGGCGCTTGTTGTTGAATTTTTGCTCTTTTAGTGCCGAATCTGTTTGAACTACCTTAGTTATAACACGAACATATGTTCTCTTTCAAGCGAAATTCCTTCTCGATTTTCAAAAAATGAAGTCCATCAAAAAGGAAATTTTTACAAGGAACGTTCTTGAATTTCCCCAAGCGTGCGAGTATAATTTCCCTTATGAAAAAGACCGCTATTAACTTAACAGACGGACCGATTTTGCGGTCCATTATTACGTTTGCAATTCCAATTGTTATTTCAAATATATTCCAGCAACTCTATAACACTGCCGATATTATGATTGTAGGGAGGTTCCTTGGGCAGGATGCGCTGGCAGCTGTTGGGGCGACCGCAGCCATCTTTGAACTGATTGTCGGATTCGCACTCGGCGTCGGCAACGGGATGGGCGTCATCATCGCCCGCTACTACGGCGCCAATAACCATCGTCTCTTGAAACGCGCCGTCTCGGCCACCATCGTCATCGGGGCCGTTCTCAGTCTCCTCGTAGCTCTTGGAGGAACGTTTGGAATGTATCCACTGCTCGAGTTTCTTGGAACACCCGCTAGTATTATCGATCAGTCCTATGAGTACATCTCAATCATCGTGCTCGGGATCGCGGTGACGTTTGCGTATAATTTATGCGCGGGGTTGCTGCGTGCTGTGGGGGATAGTCAAGCCGCCCTTTACTTCTTGATTTTCTCAGCGGTGGCGAATATCTTCCTCGATATTTTACTCATTACAACGTTCAACATGGGCGTTGAAGCTGCGGCCATTGCGACGATTATTGCTCAGGGCATATCGGCCGTTCTCTGCTTTATCTATATCAAAAAACGCGCCAGCTTCCTTATTCCGGCCAAAAGTGATTTTGTCCGCGACGACGAACTGTATTTAGACCTCATCAGCCAAGGATTAGCCATGGGACTCATGTCATCCATCGTCTCACTAGGATCTGTGATGCTCCAGTCCTCCATCAACGCGCTTGGACCGGTCATCATCAGTGCGCAAACTTCTGCCAGACGGATTTTCGCGTTCTCAACCTTGCCATTTGCGGCGATTGCAGCGGCAATGACGACCTTCACTTCGCAAAACTTCGGGGCCAACAAAGTGCACCGGATTGCCAAAGGGATTCGTCAAGGCAGTCTGCTGGCGTTTGGATGGGCGATTTTGGTCTGCATCATTTTATTCTTTGCGAGTCCATTTCTAAACGAACTCGTCTCTGGATCGAGCGACCCGCTTCTACTGGATAATGCCGCGCTGTATAACCGCATCGGCTCACTCTTCTATGTGCCGTTAGCGCTCCTTTTGATTTTGCGAAATAGTTTGCAAGGGCTTGGGCAAAAGGTGACGCCGCTCGTGTCGAGTTTTATCGAGCTGGCAGGGAAGGTGCTTTTCGTGGTGTTTGTGATTCCGCAGGCGGGGTATCTTGGGGTGATTTTTGCGGAGCCAATCATTTGGTGCCTGATGGCCATCTATCTTTCCTACGCCTTCTTGCGTCATCCGCTCATTAAAGAGGTAAGGCATGAAATATTTTGATTGAAAAGAGACAAAATAAAATCCTCGGTGTCTTCATAGTGTTGATGGTAAGGATATCGGACTGAGCTAAAATCTCAGTCCTACCAAGCTCAAACTGAGTCTACGAAATCAAATTTCTAGACTCAGTAATTCACATTGGTTATTCCTCCTTACCATTCACACTATAGAACCGAGGGATTTTTGTCTCTTTTCAGCATTTCTATAGTTTGAGGGGTGATGCAAGAAACTTCAGTGACCTTTCTTTGTTGAACCTCACAATATTAGGTGCAACAATCGGAAAAGAGCCGAAGTCTCTTTTGCCTATCGAACTTCAAAGGGCGTCATGTTGATAAAATCAACTGACGCCCTAATTCATTTCGATTACACTCGTTATTTCCATTACTATAGAATCCGCGAGGTCCCAGAAGCCCTTATTTTGTTTATACTTCTTTAATTGGATGGCGGAAAAAGGCTAGATAGTTTCAAGCGCTTCTGTATTGAAATGCAGTAGACACTTCCCTACTTTTTCCCAGCAATAGTATAATGAACTTGAGAATACAGAAAGCGAGATGATAAGATGAATCCTTATATAAAAATTAAATCAAGATCGATGGAATAATGTACAAAATACCTATACTGAACCATTGACACATGAAGAATTAGAAGAAGCTAGAAAAGTGCCAATTTCAGTTGCATTAACGGTTGGGAAAAAAGTTCCGGAAGAATGGTTTGAAAAAGCCAACGGGAAAAAGATATTAGGCTTAGCTTGTGGTGGCGGACAGCAGGGTCCCGTTTTTTTGCCGCAAAAAGGGTATGATGTCACCATAATGGATTTTTTTCCACATCACAATTACAAAGAGATGAAATGGTGGCTAAAAGAGAAGGCTTAACAATCAATACGGTTCAAGGCGATCTGACAAAACCATTTCCATTTGAAGATGAAACTTTTGATATTGTTTTCAACCCGGTTTCAAATGTATATATAGAAGATTTAGAAAATATGTATAAAGAAGCCGCTCGCGTATTGAAAAAGGGTGGCTTGTTAATGGTCGGGTTTATGAATCCTTGGATATACATGTATGACGCTGACGTTGTATGGGACCAACCCGATGAGGAATTACTGTTAAAGTTCTCCATCCCGTTTAATTCCAAAGAGCTTGAAGCGGAAGGCAAAATCACCATCAATCCAGAATACGGATATGAATTTAGCCACACCTTAGAAAGTCAGATTAGAGGACAACTGAAAAATGGTCTCGCGATGATCGATTTTTATGAATCGTGTGACAAAAGAAATCGATTATCCCATTATGGAAATGACTATATCGCTACACTCTGCGTTAAACTGTAATGTGATAGAACAAATAAGAAAAGAGACGAAATTAATCCCTCGGTATCTTCATAGTGTTGATGGTAAGGACACCGGGCCAAGTCTTCGTCTTGGCTCCTACCAAGCTTCAAACTGAGTCTACGAAATCAAATTTCTAGACTCAGTAATTCACATTGGTTGTTCCTCCTTACCATTCACACTATAGAACCGAGGAATTTTTGTCTCTTTTCAGCATTTCAATAGTTTGCGAAGTGCTGCAAGAAGCTTCAGTGACCTTTCTTTGTTGAACCTCACAATATTAGGTGCAACAATCGGCAAGAGCCTAGGTCTCTTTGCCTATCGAACTTTAAAGGGGCAACCGTTCAACGTGATGTGCTACTGGAAGATTTTTAGGTGTTGTTGGGTTTCTTTTGGGAAATCCAACACGCCTCTTTTTTTACGAAGAATTTGGCGTATAATGAAGGTGACTAAATAGAAAGCGGTGATGAGATGGGACAAATTACAGAACAATTAAGACAGACTTTTGTGGCGGTATATGGCACGGAGCCGGAGGCGAGCTTTTTTGCGCCGGGACGTGTGAACTTGATTGGGGAACATACCGACTATAATGGCGGGCATGTCTTCCCTTGCGCGATTACGTTGGGGACTTATGCGTGGGTGAAGCCACGTACGGACAAGAAGCTCCGTCTCTATTCGGACAATTTTCCGAAGGATGGTATACGCGAGCTCGATATGACCGACCTGGCTTACAGGGGCAGTGACTCGTGGGCGAACTATGTCAAAGGCGTCTTCGTGTACTTGGCGGACCTCGGCTTCGATTTTCCGCACGGTATGGACATCGCATTTTACGGAAACATCCCGAACGGCTCGGGTCTCTCATCGTCAGCCTCCTTCGAGCTGCTCGTGGGCGTCATCGCTCGCAAAGTATATACTCTAGGCATCGACACACTGGGGCTTGTGAAGGTTGGGAAACGGGTGGAAAATGACTTCATTGGTGTCAATTCCGGCATCATGGACCAGTTCGCTGTAGGGATGGGCAAGAAGGACCACGCCATCTTTCTCGACTGTGCAACGCTGGAGTATGAACTCGTTCCAGTGAAACTCGGCGACTATCGTATCGTCATTATGAACACGAATAAACGTCGCGAACTGGCCGATTCAAAATACAACGAACGCTTTGCAGAAACGCGCATCGCCTTGAAGGAACTACAAGAACATGTGGCTATAGAGAGTCTGGGGGACCTCACCATCGATCAGTTCGACGAGTTGAAGCATCACCTATCCAGCGAACTTTTTGTGAAACGTGCTCGCCATGCCGTAAGTGAAAACGAACGGACGGTGCTTGCAACACATGTCTTAAAAGAAGGCGACCTCGCTCACTTCGGACGTCTGATGAACGAGAGCCATCTCTCGACTGAAATCGACTACGAAGTGACCGGCAAGGAACTCGACACACTCGTACATACCGCTTGGGAACAAGCCGGCGTCCTTGGCGCTCGTATGACAGGCGCAGGCTTTGGCGGTTGTGCCATCGCGCTGGTGCATAAGGACCATATTGAAGCTTTTGAAGCCAACATTGCCAAAGTTTATACTGAAGAGATTGGCTACGCTCCAAGCTTCTATATTGCGGAAATCGCGGACGGAGCGCATTAGTACAATCAAAAAAAGAGCATTGGATCTTGACCATCCAATGCTCTTTCTGGTTTTAGTGTTGTGAGGTATTCACTATCTACACCTTCACTATAGCATACTTCTTTTTATAATCAAGGAAATCGATATTCTGTCAGAAAAGAGACAAAATTAACCCCTCGGTACCTTCATAGTGTTGATGGTAAGGACATCGGGCTGAGCTTCAAACTGAGGAAGAACATCATTTGATGTGTGCTGAAACTTTGACGCAGTATACAAATGAATTCCTCTTCACGCTCAAGCGGTTCAAGGAATTCTATTTGTCCTTGCGGGGGTAAGACTACGAAGAAACAAGTTTCTTCTGTCTTACTCCCCATTCACACTATAGAACCGAGGGGATTTTGTCTTTTTTCAGCATTTCTATACTTTAAAGGTAGTATCCTCTACCTCAAACAAAGGCATAGTAGCTAATTACAAAACAGCCAGTGCTTTTTATGAAAGAAGGAAAATGCGGGCTCTAGTTGAGGCGTCGTTCACCCTTACAAACTTACACATAAAATAAGGCTTCCTAGGCCTTTTGGACTCTATAGTAATGGAAATAACGAGTGTAACCGAAATGAATTAGGGCGTCAGTTGATTTAATCAACTTGACGCCCTTTGAAGTTCGGTAGGCAAAGAGACCTAGGCTCTTGCCGGTACAGTTATTTCCTTTACTATGAAGACATCCCAGAGGTAAAAACAAGGTGTAATTCCTCTCATACACGAAGAAGGTGTGCCAGTTTAAAAAAGACAAAAGACCCTCGGTTCTATAGTGTGAATGGTAAGAAGAGCACCCAATGTGAATTACTGACTCTAGGGTAAAACCCGTAGAGTCAGTTTGAAGCTTGGTAGGAGCCAAGACTTAGGCTTGGCCCGGTGCCTTACCATCAACACTATGAAGATACCGAGGGTTATCTTGTCTTTTTTGTACTATTTTTGAACCGACACAACTTCGAGCTCGCCGCTTTCATTCTGAAGAACTCTAAACATAATCTCGTCGCCTTCTTTCGGTCCGCCTGGATGCTTCGAATCCATCAAGAGCGTGCCAAAGCACTGATTGCCTTCCACGCGCGAGATGCGCACCCACAAGCGTTCTGGGTCTTTGCTCTTGTCTTCGTAGTAGACCGCTACGCCAAAGTCATCGGGATACGCGCGGTGTCGGAATTGGTCGAGGCCTTGGAAGGTTCGTGTTTCTTCTTTTTCCTTGCTCTTTGTATCATAGACTTCCGCAATGACGCGTCTTGCACGGTCAACAATATACGGATCGACTTCAATCCATTTCATCGAACAGAACTCGCAGTCATCGAGGTTCGCTAGACGAATCAGATACATCGTCTCTTCTGGAATGAGGCGCATGTCTAGCGTCGACTCCCCCGTTCTTTAGCTACCCATTGTGGTTGGAACGAAACGCCAGCCTCCTCGTCGATATAGCCGTAGAGGACGAGCCCCGTATCGCCTGCCTTGGCCACTTCTGGCATCACGTCTTCGATGAGCGCTGCACAGCGAACGTAGACGAGTTGATGGTAGAAGCTACGGAAAGAGGCATCTTTTACTTTTTGCATCTGAGACGCAATTGGGATTTCATTTGGGAAGAGTTCGCCTTTGATGTCCAGACCTGGCGCAAAACCGCATCGGTCAAGCCACTCGGGACTTGTCACCTCTGGGATTGGTTCGGCGTGGGCCTTGGAGGCGAATCGCTCCCTACTATCGGCCACGATGTCCACCGGCAGATCTAGCGTCACATGCTCCATCCATTTCCAACGATAATCATCCGGCAAATGCAAAAGCAAAATCTGCGTCTTGCCTTCATGCTCGTAAATGTCCAGCACCTTAAAGTGGCTATCGCGGTTGGCCACATGTAGCCCCCAGTTCGTGCCGTGCTCCGCCTTCGACAGGTCAAAGAGATGGTTGGAGAGGATGCTGAAACGGTGCGTCGTCACCATTCCCCCAACGCGACTCGTCGCATCGGTAAGGCTGCGTTACGGACAATCTGCCCCACCCTAAACTTCGCCTCTTCTTCTGGCGTGAGGTTAATATCTCTAGCAAACAGCTGCAATCCTGGCAGCATCTCATTCATTAAGGATTCAAGTTGTTGTTCATCTGTCATGTTCCATTCTCCCCTCTTACCACGTTGCACGTGATAAAGTTTCGCTATTGTACGGCTGTAGGTTCACGGTGCTCGACTTGATCGTTCCATCCGCGTTCTTCACCGTCTCTGGCGCTGTTTGCCCGATTAAAATCACTTTGCCATTGCCGACTTTGGCAAACACAATCACCGTCGTTCCGGATTCGGACACATAGCACTCGACGATTTCATAAGGGACGTCGCCTTGTTTAAATGTGAGCTCTCCCCATGTAAACTTCGCCTTCATTCCAGCAACCGTCGCATATTGGAAGAGTTGGTCTGGAACGGCTAAATCATAGAACAACCGCTGCGTCGCGGGACTCGTGCGCTCATAGACTTCGCCCTTCTTACGTGCATAAATGGCCATCACATCCGCAATCGATGGGTTACTTTGGGGCGCTTTGGGTTTCCAAGTGACATGATTGAGGAATCCTGCCCGCAGATCCGCATTCTCCACCTCTTCAAAGTTCGCATCCTTCAGCGTATCTCGCGAGACAGAACGGGCATGTAAGAAAATCGGTTCATCCCCCTTGTAGCCAAAGAGATACGCCTGCTGGTTGGTATTGTCGATATAAGCATCCACGATAAGAATCTGATAGTCATTCGCCGTGACCTTCCCCATCATATTCCAAGAGGTCGCCTCGCCGTTCACCTTCGCCGCTGTTAAATCCAGCGCTTCTTGCAGCGGTTCATAGTGCTGGTCTCTTCTTTGGTTCCATTCCTGCATAAATTCGGAAAATCCCGTTGAATTGTGCTGAACGAGACGTTCCAAGTCCTTATAGTGCTTCTCGATCATGGCCTTGTCGCTTGGATGCGCGGTGATGAGCTTCTGGCTCTCCTCGTGAGCGGCTTGCAAGCCAGACTGGGCATCGGCATCCTTGGCCACTAGATTATACGCTAAATGCAACTGTTCAAAATACGTCTCCTGCACTTCTTGCACCGTCGTCTCTGTCATGGTTGTTGCTTGAGCCGTCGTTGGTGCCTCGGTGGTCGTCACTGCCTCCTCAGGCCTTTTGTTGCATGCCGCCAGCGCCAATACACAAAGCGCTGAAGCTAGTAATCGTCTGCCTTTCATCCTCTTCCCCTCCAATCATGAAAGCCTTCTCTATTCATGCTTATTATAGCATAGGTGGGAAAGAAAAGAAGATTTTCTTATTAAATGGATAAAATAACCCTCTAGCATCTTGTTGAAAATCCAAAACATTGCCTAACCCCTTACTTTAAGACATTTGCAAGAAGCGGGATAAGATTAGCCCCACCTCCTACCATAATGTATCCTTTCTTCAAATAAAAAACGACTAGATTTTAATATCTAATCGTTTTTATTCAAACGCAATGAATTTCTTTTATTACAATTTTCTATTATATTTTTCAATATTTTTTTCCATATAGTCCCAATCTGGATTGTCATAAATATCTACTGGTAGTTTTATCTTTTCTTTCTTTAACAAATCGGGAAATAGTCCATAACTATAAGAATATTTATCGGTTAATGTGTCTAAGCATGATACTAAAAAGAGACATGCTTTATCACTCAAATGTCTTGTATCAATATAATAAATATCTCTGCCTGATACAAATTTTTTTCTTTTTTTGATAAAAGAATGATGCATTTTCTGCACCAAATGATATAACTCCTTTAGGGCTGGGAATCATTTTTCGTTTCAGTAACTCTACATTTTATACCATTATTAAATTTTGTTCTTACTACATAAGGAATACCGTTCTCATCTTCAACAACTTCTCTTGCATGAAGCACATCAGGCTTTTTAATACGTTTAAATAAATCACCAACTATAAACTCTTTCCATTTTGAAGTATCAACCTTATTTAATTTAGTATTGTTTAAATAGCTTGTAAGATTTTTTTGTACTCTCTCTCTCTCTAGTTTCAAGCCTTTTAATAAAGCTTTCCATATAATCCCAATTTAATTCTCCATTTTTATCAATTGGTAATTTTTACTTTAATTTTTAAAAGCATCGGCTCGTGTAAATTTGTTTACATAATCATAATTCATTAAAGAAGCTTTCTTCTTAAATATAGCTGTAAAAAAACAATAAACTATATCTATTCCACTTTTCTATATTAAAAAAATTGGTTTTACTACTTGAACATGAGAATACCCTACAAAAATCATTTGGTTGATAAAAAAATGCTATCCGATGTTGTTGTATCACTAAATGTTATAACATTACCCTTTTCAGTTAGTTCGTAGTTAGTATAACCACCTATTCCATTATTAAAAACTAGAATTTACTATTACTGGATTCTTACCTTCATCTTGCATTAAATCTTTATTTGTCAACCGATGATATTTTTGTAGGATTTATAGTAAATAGTTCCTGAATTTCAAATTCTTTTCCATTCCGTTATATCAATTTTTCTTCATTATCTCCACCTATATCCAACATGAGTTTTTCCGTCTTTGTATTCTGATTTATACAAAAACTTGATTTAAAAAGTTTTTTTCATTAAATTTTTACATCAATTTTTTTCTTCAAACAGTATGAAATCTATAATTGTCTTTTTTTAAAAATCTTCTTCATATATTTCAAAAAGGATCCTGTGGTTTTTTTGATATGATAAATATTCTTTTTGGGTCTAACCATTGGTGTGTATTATATTTTGTATCTACTTTTAGTTCTTGCAACTTCTAACCAATATTCTTCTATTTCTTGCCATTTATTTTTTTATATCATGTCTACCTTTGATTTTTTTGACCCTTTCGAGTCCATCATCTTCCATATAGCAAGCGAATATTTTTTTATCCTTTTTGAGGTTTTCCAGTTTCAAAAAACAAATACACTTGTTGTTACTCCGGCATCAAAAAGTTTTTTTCTGGTAATTTTATAATCATATCAAGGGTGTGTTTTTTAATAATGACTGCATTTTATCTTTTTCTAGTTTCTTATCTGGTAAAATAAATGCACATTTAGTATCTGCAGGAACATTGTCTAATACATTTGTAACTATTTTTTTACAACCATATTTCCTCTCATATGGAGGATTCATTAATACTTTAGTTATGTTTTTAGACTTAATCCATTTACAAGCTTCTTTTTCCCTAGTATCATATTGTTCCAAATTTGTCTTACCGTCTTTATGAATAAGCATATTAGCACAAGCTAGAGCGAAAATTTCTCTATCAAACTCAATACCATAAAGTTTATTTTGTTTTATATCCTCTGCTTCTTTTGTATTTACTCCCCCAACTTCCTTTATCATATTAGCCATGGATTTTACTAAAAAAGCCCCACTGCCACAAGTAGCATCAAGCACGCGGTCATTATAGGATATCTCTAGTAAATCATACATAAATGAAGTGATATGCTCTGGGGTAAATACTTGACCACTTTCAGACTTTTTCTTGTACCTATTAAATTCGTTAAAGAAAATGCCCATAACATCTTCGCCGTTCCAGTTATCTGAATTTATGGACTCTGCAATTTCTATAATACAATCAATAAAATGTATTTATATCTTCTTGATTTTCTACAATGTTCATTTTTATTTCACTGTACACCTCAAGCAAAAATATCTATTTTAAGATTTTGTTTTTCTATGATTTTTGAAGCGACTTTGCTAGAGTATCATATATTTTATTTCTGAATGGTTCATATCCATTATCTTTTATTGCTTCTAGATTGCCTCCAAATCTTTCTACTACCAAGGCTGAAGCTGTAAATATCATTCTATGATATAAATTCTTAATTCCAAATTTAAAATGTAGTAAATCATTTATTCTTTTTGGTGAGAGTGAAAATTTTGTTTTTTTATCTATATAATTTTTCTTTAAACAAATCAATATAGTATTGCTTGTGTTGAAGTTTATTAGCTACTCTTATGAGTTCCTTTATTTTTGTATATAGCAATTTCCTTACCATTATATAAAATGCCTATAGTCTTTTTATACTTACTTGAAATTATATCTATATTTTTCATTAGCTCATCAATAAAAAAATTTGTTTGCTAATATCTCTTTCTTCTGATTTTGTTTCAAGGATTATTGCTACATCATTCCTATTTTTAGGTAAATACCAACCATCTGGTTTATCTGAATATCCCTTGAAACCTAATTGATTAAAAGTGGTTATTTGACCAGTTCCTTGACTAATATTTTCTTCTACTTCATCAAAGCCTAATACTAATTTCGCATAATCCCTAACTTGGTCTTCTGTCCTTAAGTTCATTTACTATCCCTCTTCACTAAAATTATCTTCGAAACTAATAATATCATCAGGAGTACAAGGTAAAGTCTTGCATATTCTCTCCAAGTTTTTTAATGTAATCAGTTTATCTTTTCCCATTTGCGCCATAACATTAGTGGTTAAATCTGCCATAGCAATTACATCGGTTTTCTTTAAACCCTTTTTGCAATTTGTATCCATAACGGTTTATAGTTTAATTCCATATTAACCCTATTTTCATTATAAATACTATGGACAATATCATACCATAATAATTGAGTACAATCACTATTTCATTGCTCGAATCCTATAAAAAAAGAGCCTACTGATGCTTTTCATCAGTAGGCTCTTTTTTTTATCCCAATATTTCATTAACTCTTTGCTGCACTGCATCATAGTCATATCCAGCAGCTCCAAGACGCTCTTTTCTTTCCTCTCCATTGCCCCAATCACCCTGAATCACTTCATAAGCAAGAGCATCCACCGCTTCAAGCTCGTTATTTAGTGATCTTTGTAATGCAAGATTTACTTTCTCTTGGATTCTTTCAGCATCATACCCGGCATCTGTCAGTTGTTTTATTCGTTCTTGGCCAACGCCCCATTCTCCTCGAATAACTTGTCGGACAATTTCATTATCATCATTGAAAACTTCATGACGAACCCAGGTATTCATTCGGAATTCTTCCTCTGGAAAGTACGCATGTAAAATCTCAGCCAGATTATTTCCGAGTGAAGCAAAATATTTCATTCTTTCAATAAAGTATGCTCGCACACTCTCTGTGGTACCTCCATGCAACTCCATGCTTCGGTGAGGACAACTTGTTGGCACAAATTCATGATGAAGTCGAACCGTTTCTCGTGAAATTGGCATCCCTGCTTCTACCAAGTCTGCTGCTGCTTTTAATAGTGTCATATCCTCATTCTGTAGGAATTCCTCGTCACTTGCGGATAGGCTCTCACACACCTCGTATCCAACAGAACGGCAGTTACTCCACCAATCTCCAGTATGGTAACCAATATTTTCAATTGGAACGACTTGAACAATCGTGTCTCGGTTGCAATAGAAATGGGCAATTCCTAAAGCTTTATCACGATTTCTTAGAAAAGGAATATACCGATGTGGTTTCATTCTTCCCGCATCATTATGGATCACCACAAAATCAAAACTTTCTAGAAAGCCACTGTCCTTCATCACAAAATCTCTCAAAATTCTAATCACCTTAATTCTCCTCCTTCTGATGTAATTGCTTCAATACTCTTTGGAACTTTTGCGGTACTGGTAGACCTAGATACGATGCATTTTCTAGTATGGATATCCCCTCATTTGAGATATAGAAGAAAATTACCGTTGCTCTTAACACTCCTGCTTTCCCTAGAATATACACATCGACTACATTTGCCGTTCCAACAAGAACAAAAATCAGCACCTTACGAGCAATCCCCTTATACCCAACAGAGCTGGAAAGTCGCTTTTGATTGATGGCATTTAACACTCCTGTTATGTAATCGAGAATCACAAGGACTAGCAATGCATACAAAAGGCCATCTTTCCCTCCGAGAAAACCTCCTACGATGGCTCCAAGGGCAAAAAATCCGGATTGTAAATAATAGAATGATGTTTTCATAAACTCCCCTCCCTTACATCATTTAGAGAAGGTTAGGAGAACCATCTCTAGTAGATGATTCTCCATCCTCGCTAGAAGTTAGTTCTTAAAACTTTCTAGCTGCCTTCCTAACCTTCATTTATTTTTTCTTTTTGTCGTTAAAAATCACATTTTTAATACGAGTCATATAGTTAGCACTTTCCCCATTCGTATACAATTGAACTCCTTGTTTTTCGAAAAGGTTGGCATCTGCAATTTTTTTCATTGCTGCACGTGTTGTTGCTTCATCTAGATTATCTTCCGGATGAGCAATAACAAGGCGTTTAGTTTTGCCATCACTTCCTGTAAATCCTAAATATAATTCTTTAACTGTAGTTGTTTCATTTGCCATGATATTTTCCTCCTTTATTTATTAGTTTCTATCGTGTCGTGTACGAACGATTGTATCGCAGTATGTCATTGCTTCTTTGGCAAGAGTATCGACTGCGTCTGAGACTGTCATTACCGCATCATGCGTAGCCCCTTGCTTCAAGTTTTGAATACTCTTGAATTTCTTCACTTTTCCTTTTTCCGCATCTTGGTAGAATAGTTCCAATGTTGCTTTGTTAAATACTTCTGACATTTTTATGTCCTCCTTGTTTGGTTTATTTTTGTTTTGTAGTGTCATGACTTCTACATCTATATAAACCAATTAGGATTCTATTTTGCTATGCTTGTCTAAAAATTTTTTCATTTTCTTTCGAATTGATAGAATATCCTGCTGTACTGCCGAACGAGTTCGTCCTATTCTTCTAGCATATTTCGAGACGGGTTCATCACTTTGCATCAAATATTGCAATGTTTTCATTTGGAGTTTCGTTAGTCTTTGGAAAAATTCCTTATAGTCGAATTCTACCTCAACCCAGTAGGGATCATTTTCCGATTCTTGCATCCAATCCTGATTAAACTCTACTGTTTCGATGTTTTTCTTAGTAATTCGATTGAGAAACTTCCAATATAATTTCCGTTGAAGATAGCTGTTAAACTGTTTCGCTGCATCCAAAGACTCGAGTGGATTTAATTTGCTCTCTTGATAAGCTTCTAGTAACAACATTCGTCCTTCTTGTAGGAAATCATCATACTCAGCATTATTCTTTTGAATATTGATTTTTTTCATTACATGATAAATAACCCCTTCGAATTGATCGAAAAGTTGAGTTGTTGTTTCTTCAGTTTCTGTCCATACTTTCATAGTTTTTTCTCCTAAAATAGAATTAGAAACTAGCTAATCTCTATATTGAACTATGGTGAAGAAGTTAAAGAAGAGCGAGAATAAATCCTATACACTTATAAAAAAATCTTGTTTTTATAAATATTATTCTTTTAGAAACCTAATTTGAAAAATAGTGATAGGATTTTTTTCTTCCTAATTTAAATATAAACGAGCAGTATCGGATAAAAAAAGCTGAAATATAAAAAGGACTGCCCTTATTAAAAGACAGTCCTTAGAAATAATTATATTCCAATATTATTTATTGAGCATAAGCCGTTGTACATTTTTACTATTACGTATTTTTTTACGTACTCTTTATCGACTAGTTTTTCTCCTACTTGTTCCTTATATTCGTTATCTAAAGCTGGTTGTTTATTTTTCCCAAACAGTAGATAAGTCTGAAATTTCATCTACTAGAGAGATATATTCTTTTAGTTGTTCCGGCTTAGTGTCATTTATTATCTTAGTTTCTATTAAAGATATTTTTGTTTCTATATCTATATATTCTTGTTTAAGAACATATTCCATGAAAGAATCACTTAAATATTTGTTATCTAGCTGTTCCAAATCACCATCATAATCTAATTGTTTAATAAACTCTTCTTTTTAGAGTGAAAGATTGAAAGTTATTGCAAATATAAGAAATATTTTCTGTAGATATTTGTTGATCCAAAATTATTTCTATAAAGTCTATTTTACTTGGATTTACTTTTTCTAGTAAAATTCCATCGTTTAACTTCTCACTTAAAATGAAACAGCTATTAGTGGATAAATTACTATTTATCAAACTATACACCAGTTCTTCAGATAGTGTCTCAGCAGATAAGAGATTCACAACTTCTTTTTCATAAGAATTTGCTAAAAGGAGTAATTCTTCATTGTAAGATTTTTCCTAACAATACTTTCACATTTTTCTGTAGGTTCGAATAAATCTTTTTCTATTAAAATTCTTATTCTATCTAGCTTAAAGTCAGATTTAATTGCAGTTATTCCGTTTTTCAGCATGCTTCGTTGCAGTCTCAAACACAATCTCGTTAGTAGCTAAGTCTCCAATCATTACATCACAAAGAGGAATATTATTACTAAATATTTCTGTCGCATTTGAAGCATTTATATTTCGATTCAAATATTCAACAAAAATTATTAAGATAAGCTTTTTACTCTATTCCAGTATTCATTAATATTATCGGAAGAACAGAATATTAAATCTTTATCAAATAGCACTTCAAATATCTTATCATCCGTTAAGTCCTTTTGCTAATCTATTTAATTCGGAAATTTTCATTATATTATTTTCAAGGTATTTACATTTCTGTTCAACAGAAAGTTTTTGATGAATTAAGAATTTTCACAAGTATGTCTTCATTATTCTCAAATTTATCTGTATCATCTTTTTGATCGATATAATCAGATACTACCGTATCAAAATCAGTCAAAAATATACTCTTTTGTTGAGAAAAAGCTGTGGAGATTCAAATATAGCATTTAATAAAACTCCGTATGGAACAGATTTATTAAGTATATGTTCGGTAATATAAATTAAATTATTAATACTCATGCTATATGCTTTTATTTTTTTCTATCTCTATTAATCGTTGTTTATCAATAGTAGAATTGAATATTGTTTTTAAATTTAATTCTAGCTTTCTCCATTTTATCCAGGGCTATTTCCATTTTAGTTTCCGGTATTAAAGATATAATCTCCACGTTTTTTTCAATATAATATTTATATAGCTCTAAATTGTTTAATGTTTCATGAATTAAAAACAAACCGAAGAACATTCTGCATAGTAGTAGCATTCTCATCTTTACATTCTTCCAAAATCTTAACTATATAAAATTCATTTTTCATTTTCCAATAGAATATCTAAAAAAATTTTTGAGTCAATTCAAAGTCATACTTGTCTAGAATCTGTATTAAGTTGTTAAAATTATGATTTATATCAATAGTGTCCGCAATTCTTCCTACAAGTGTAGAATCATGATTTTGAATCAGCGTTTTTTTAGTAGGTTTGAGTTTAATATATTAAATTTACTATAATCAGAAAGCTTTAATCTATTAATAATCTTATTAGGAGATTCAATACTCAAAAAGATATCCAACTCAGATTGCTCCAACAATCCTTTCATAAAAATTATATCGTTTTGTTTTAATGTGTTTGTTTTACCAAATTCAAAAATTACCTTTATAATACCAATATGTTTCATCTAAAAATCCCTCAATTATCAAATATCTAATTAATGGGAATTCATGGGAACTATTGAGCTTATCACTGTTCTGAAATAAATTAGTAATTTGTTGTGGTTTCATCATTGAGATAAGATCTTTTATATTTTAAAAAAATTTAGTCTGCTCAATATCTTGTTCTAATCTTTTTTAACATTGTTTAGTTTTGTCTATTTCACTAATTTTTATCTTCAGAAAAATTTTTAACAAAATCTCTCTTTCTAGAATCTGTTAAAATAAATCTATCTAAAAATTCATTATACCCATAAGATCCACTTCCTGATTGGGCGTAAATATAATATTTTGAATCCGGATATTCACTCCACTTTTTGTAAAAAAATCTGTCCAAGATTCTGATTCTCTAGAATCTATCCTCAAATCAGTCGAAACTAACATTGACATAGCATCATACTTATTTTTTTCTCTATCCTGTTATTTAAAAACTCAATTTTTATTAATATCATCAATCTTTGCCTTAATATTATCAGTTACTGTGCTTCTATTACTTTTCTACTTTTTAAAAACACTAATAATATAACCTTTTGTCTTCCTGCAATAAATCAAACTCATTGGGGTGTATATTTTTTTATGGTTAATAATGCAAATAGCTTATTTTTATCTAATTTAAATTCTTGAAGCGGAATAGTTCTGGAGTATATTAAGTATTCGTTTTACTATATTTCTTAAGATTCTCATATCATCGATATAAAGTGAAATATCAATTAACAATCTTTGATCAGGAGCATTTTCAACATCTTCTAGTAAGGATATTAGTTGATTTTTCCGATGTCTTCGAATCAACAATAGGAACTATTGGCAAAATAAAAATCAAAAAAATTTTAGTTCTATCTTTAGAATAAAAATAATCCATCTTTTACTAGATATATAAATTTTACAGTTCTTTTTTTATACCGTTAGTTTCAGGTAGGAGTTTAAAAGGAAATTTAATTCTTTTAGTTTTATAAATATATCGACACTATCGTACCTATCTAAATCTTCAAAAACAACAATACTAGTTTTTGAACTACTTAAAAGATAAACTATTTCCTTCATATCTCGTTCGAGAACCGTTTCGTCATTATTTGTTTCATTAAGTTGAGCCTCAGCTCCTTTTAAAAATACACTTTAGAAAAAAGTCACTTTATTCGCTTTATAAAATTCAAATAGAAAAATAAGCAATTGGGAAAAACAACATTATAACGCTGAGACTAAACAAAGTTTCTAAATTAAACCATGGTACTTTATCTGACAAAATTTTAACAATAGGTTCTCTCAGGATCCAAAGTAAAATAGAACCTATGAAAAATACCGATTGTATTACATTAAAAATTAGCACAGGAAAAGACTTATTCCTTTAAATTTATATTTACTTAAAGGAACATTCTTTGATTCAATTTGCGATAGTATTTGGTTAATGATTTGTCTTTCAACCCTATTTTCTATTTCGGAACTTTTTATCTATAACTTTTTCTATTTTATTATTCTCTTTTTGTATTATCTTCGTTATATATATCAGGCGAATTTTCTATCCCTTCATTCCCCTTCTTATTGGTATTGTCAACGTATTTCCCTAAACAAACCGTTATAACTTTTTCAAAAGGATTTGAAACAAAACGGCGGAACACTTTAAAATGTTTTTCTTTCAATTTATTATGTTTGTATGTATTCCATACCGTACTTTTTCCTGCACCATATACACCTGTAATTGCAATATTTCTTATATCGTCATTACTAAATGCATAATCAAGAGCATCCGTGTACACAGGTTTATTTTCTTCAAGAATATCCGACGTTAACGAATTAAACTTTTGGCATTTTATTTTCCATAAATTATTAATTTCCATCCCCTTTTTTTAAAAATATATTTCTATTTTTCTCTTTTTTTAATTTTATATCTAGATTGAATCGAAATGAATCTGCTATTTCTATCAATGAAAGCACTGTTGGATTATGTTTACCTTTTTCTAATCTGCAGTATTGCGACTCTATCATTCCTAAAGCATCTGCCATCTCTTTCTGAGATAAGCCTAATTCTAGTCGCAGTTTAATAACCCTTAGAGATACCTTTTGAAGATGATATTCTTCAAGTAGATCTTGCTTAAATTCAGGGCAGCGGGATTTCAATGCATTTAACCTTTTTGTTAGGTAAGTCATCTTCAGTTTCCCCCTCTTCCGTTTCCCGACTAATTGGAATCCTTAAACATCTTTTCCCTTGCTTTCCTCGTTCCCATTTTTCACGTACTTCTGGAGAAAGCCCTTCTTCTTGTAATATCATTAATACCGCGAAAACTTTAACTTGTTCCTCGTACGTTAAGCCTTCTACTTCGTCAATCATCTTCTTTGTTACTCGGTATTTTGCCATAAAAATTCCTCCCAAATATGCAACTGCCCAAAATTCACTTATAAGTGAATTTCGGGCAGTTAATCACAGCGATTGTTTTCAAAAAATAGTTCCCCCGAAATTCCTATTCCTAGCCTTAAATGAATCTTTTTGATTGATTAAATTCGTTTGCATCTCCCATGCAAAACATTTTAAATAAACCGTTTTCATTTAATTATAACCTTCTATAAACCTTATAGCAATAGGATTTTTGCAAAAAGAAATTTTTGATAATTTTTCCCAAAAAAATGGATTTTTATTTCTAAAACTTTTTAACAAAAAAATCTGAATTAACATTGTAAAACGCTTACTATTTTGATATTCTAACTAAAAAGGAGGATTGTTTATGAAAAAATAGTTCAAAAAATAGATTTAACACTGCAAATGGAAGAAATTTATGGTATTTCTGTCGTAGAAGCCATCAAGAAAAAGCAATAGAAGTTATACTGAACCTATTTATAACTTTTGAAGATTTACGAGAACTGCTAAAACCTTTTTTTGTTTTACAACACTCTAATAGAAAAATTTTTACGAGAATCACAAACCTCTTACAAGATTTATTCTTATCACACTCGAAAAATATTATGGTATCGCTTCTATCAATTTTTCAGAACCATTGAATTCATATTCAATGAATTACACTTGGGAAATAGAACACATTATTCCTAAAAGCGATTCAAGTATCTCTGACCCTAATATAATTGGCAATTTAACTTTACTTACAAATCAGCTAAATACTAAAAACGAATATAGTGCTGCAAACTTCCAAACAAAAAAAGGCATAATCGATAAACCAGACAATACTGTTGTAAAAATCTTTATTTCTTAATAATTGTTTTAGGGAGTATAGTACTTTCGGTGAAAAAGAGATTAATGAACGAACATATTTCTTACTCAATAAATTTAATAACATCTTTTTATAAAGATAGCGACTGTACAGTTATTGACAATATTACTATTGAAACTTTTATAGAAAAAAACTAAATCTAAAGGACTGTTAAATTTATTTTTACTTTAATTTTTATAAAGATAGCCCCCTGAGCTTTCTCAGGGGGCTATCTTCTATAATTCTCTTTTCAATCCTTCAACTAACTGGCATCATTTTATAGCAAAGATCTTTTATCAATTTTCTTTTTACCATTTTTGTTATTTAACATTTGAAGTAACACATTAGTATCAAAGATAAGCTCTTTCTTTTGCTCAGAAATACTATCAAATGTTAGTTTGAACTGTTCTAAATTCGGATTTATTTCAAGAATCCAATAATAAAATGGACCATATAAATTGTCTTTTTCCAATACTGTATTTGGGAATTCTGATTTTTAACTATATTATATTTATGCCCCTTTATTTTCTTCCTACCACTATATAATTTAACTTTATATTTTAGTTGACAACTCTTTTCTACCATAATAACAAAAACCTAGACGCTCAACATCTTTTTATTATATAACTACACTTTTTCTTTATACACTTTTTGATTATCTTTAAGATTAAAAATTATGGAATCATTAACTCTCGGCACTCCACACCCAATTAGATTTTAATGTAACTCTATGATAATAAGGATTAGAATAATATTCTGTTTTTCGTTAATTGCTTCCAAAATTCCACTTTTACCTATTCGAAACATCTCTTCAGCTTCTACAGTAATGCTCTTTTTATTTTTTTCCATATTTCTTTTAACAAAAAAAGTATTAACGGAGCAATTAATAAAGCATAGCTATACTTCCAAAAATACATCCGTATTTAATAAATCCATATTCATTCTATATATTACCTCCCGAGAAATTTAATTTATTGACTCTACAGATCCTTTTAAACGTTTGCATTTTTCATTATATTCCTTTACGCATTCTGAATCAATTAGATTTTCCACACAAAAAAACAGGGTTCTCGCCCTGGTTTTCCTATTGCAATATTCGATTGAAATGAATCGCTAAATAAGGAAAATAACCGAGGTTCCCCTCGGTTATCTCCATCTTGCTAAAAAACAAGTATTATAATCATTCAATGTTTAAGTACTCTCTTAATTCCGTTTTATAGATCGAAGCTTTTGCACCATAGATAATTTGAATACCATTATCAACATGGACTACCCCCTTTGGCATTCAACGCTTCACTAAAGTACGAATCGCTTTTCACTTTGGAATTATCTTTTAAAGTTACTCTTAGTCGAGTAAAACAAGCATCTACCGCTGAAATATTGTCTTCTCCTCCGAGGGCTTCGACCAATTTTAAGTTAAAACTACTGTCATTCTTTTCTTGTACTTCTTCAATTTTCTCTGTTTCTCTTCCTGGAGTTAAATAGTTAAACTTCTTAATAAGGAATGAGAATACAAAGTAGTATAATACAAAGTAAATTGGCCCTAATATTAAAATCCAAGTCCAATTTGACCCTTTATCTGCTCCTAAAATCCCATTAAATATGAAGGATAACAATGGTCCACCAAAAGTTGCGGAACCAGAAACATTAAGTTAACAAGATATGTGATGACATATGCTAATCCTGAGAATATAGCATGGAAACCAAATAATAATGGAGCTACAAATAAGAAACTATATTCTAAAGGTTCTGATATCCCCATAATTACACAAGGAATAGTACTTGCAATCATTAGTGACGCAATCTTCTTTTTATTTTCAGGTCTTGCAGTCTTATAAATTGCAAATGCGGCTCCTGCCAAACCAAACATTGCAAAGATAACTTTCCCATTCATTAGATATTTACTTACATCAATATCGTACATCGCATTTGGTGTATTTAAAATTGCATTTTGAATATTTACAGCACCTTCATATACTTGTCCTCCAATATCCTTGACCCCTCCAAGAGGAGTAAAGAAGAATGGTAAGTAAATAAAGTGATGAAGTCCAAAAGGTAGTAAAAGTCTTTCCGCTAGACCATAAACAAACGATCCAAATGCACCAGTTTTTGCGATAAAGTCAGCTGCACTATTTAAGAATAATTGTACAGGTGGGAAAATGAAGGCTAATACAATTCCTACAAACCCACTGACAATTAAACTAATTGCTGGTACAAATCTCGTCCCATTAAAAATGGAAAGAACTGCTGGAAGTTCAATTTTATAATATTTATTGTGTAATGCTGAAACGATTAATCCAATTAAAATACCACCAAACACCCCTGTGTCTAATGTAGTAATTCCAAGAATCATTTTCTGACCCGTTAGTAATTTTTCTGGATTGATTGTTCCATTCAAAATAAGAAATGATCCCAGTATGGAATTCATTCCCATATACGCAATAAACCTGAAATAGCAGCTGTCGCTTTCTCTTTCTTCGCAAAACCATAAGCAATCGACATCGCAAAAATAATTGGAATATTATTATTAATCACATTCCCTAAATCTTTTGTGAGTTTAAACAAGGCAGCAAGAAATGGGCTTCCCTAATAGCGGCATTGTTTTAACCAAATTTGGGTTTGAAAATGCACTCCCAATTCCCACTAAGATACCTGCAATAGGTAATAATAGGACTGGGGCCATCAATACTTTCCCAAATTTTTGAAAGGAAGTTAAAATTCTATTTCCGGATTTCATATTTACTTCTCCTATTCATCATTTGAGTTCAGGCCAATATTCTGAGTTGGCCTCAATAAGACTATCTAATACCTTACGAGCGCGCTTAGCATCTACCACTAACCTATTCAACGTTAAGGCTTGTAATGCTTTTTCATAGCTACCTTCAAGGTAAGCTTCTACTGTTAATTTTTCATACGCATATTGAGATTCAATTAATCCTTTATAGAATGTACCTATCTTACCAACTGCAAACGGTTCTACTCCATTGACTCCTAACAATGCTGGAACTTCTATCATGAGATCATCAGGTAAATTAGAAACAATTCCGTTATTAGGTGTCATAATAATAAATGTATCCCTTGTATTGTTTAGAATAGAGGCAGCACATTCAACAATCATATCTCCATGGGCATCATTATGGACAATATGAGAATCCTTAGCACTATTGTTTTAATAATACGATCGCATTCTTCAAATACTCTCTTTTCTCGTCCATCCATTACTTCGTTTGCTCGAGTATAATTTGGATCCAATTTTGTAATTTTATAATCTGGATACAAATAGTATTGCAAATAAGTATTTGGTAGATAATCAGGGAAATCTCTTACCATTGTTTCAACCATTCCATAAGTATCTAACCATGATTGGTCACGTTGTTCCGCATCTACTGGTAAAAATCCTTTTTCCAATGTAGTTTTTTTAATCAATGGAAGATAATCTTCACCAGTAATTTTGTCATACACGTGAGTAAACCAGCCAAAGTGATTTAAACCGAAATATTTTGGTTCAAAACGATTATAGTCAACTTGAATAAGTCTTCCGAATGATCTTAAAAGATTTACTGGTTGATCACAGATATTAAGAATTTTATGATCATCTGGAAATACCTTATTCAAAGCTACTGCAACAATCGCAGCTGGATTTGTATAATTAATAATCCAAGCTTCTGGTGATTTTCTACGAACGATATTTACAAGTTCAATCATATCTCTAATTGAACGTAATCCATATGCAAAACCACCAGGTCCGCAAGTTTCTTGTCCAATTAACTCTTGTGATAATGGAATTTTTTCATCCTTTTCTCTCATTGGATAGCCACCGGTTCTCATTTGGCAGAGGACAAAATCTACATTTTCAAATGCAATTTCTGAATCAGTTGTGTATGAGAACTTAACTTCTGGTGCTTCTTCTCTAAAAAGAATCTTTCCGAATTCTCCAATCTTTTCTTGACGTTTTTCATCAATATCATACAATTTAAGTTCGTTAACTTTAAAAATATCTAAATGTTTCGTCAACGCTTTCAAAATTCCAGGTGACCAAGTAGATCCCCCACCGACGATTACAACATTTACAGATTTATTTAACATAATAAAGACTCCTCCATAAAATTACTTAACACATGTGCTTTATACTTTTTATTATAGAATCCGTTTTTCAAAAACAATAAGCTTTTGGCGTATCCGCCAAAAGCTACACAAGTATTGTAAAATGACACATCTTCGTGTATTTTTACACATTATTTAATTTATCAAGGTATTTATCTATGAGCACTTCAAAAAAATAAGAAATTGAGAATCTAGAAGAGATGTCCATCCCTTCAAATACTTGTTTTTGATAATCTACAAACACACTTAAATCAGATATTTTTGCAATTGGGTTTTGTGATAGTCCCGTAATTGAAATCTTAGTTGCTCCATTTACACTAGCAACATTTGAACATTCAACAAGATTCTTAGTTTGTCCGCTCATTGAAACCAGGAATATTAATGTATCTTTATTCGAGTGAACTGCTGAATGTAACATTAAATGTCTTTCATTATAAACACTTGCATTCTTCCCAAGAATTCTTAATTTATCTGCAGCTATGTCACATGGATATTTTGATAATCCATGCGCATAAAAATAGAATTTCTTTCTTAGTATCTAGCAATGTTATAATCTCATCTATTGTTTCATTCTTAATTAATTTTTGTTTGAACTAATTGATTATCTACACTTAATGATTGGTTGTTCGGATTTGGCATAATTGAATGAATGATATCTTCTCTCAATTGAACAAAAACCTGTATATCCCATTTTTTTGCTAATCTAACAACTGTATTTGGTGAAACAAAAATTGTTTTAGAAACTTCATTTAAAGAAAGATGATCTCTACTAGAAAGTTCTTTCTTTATAAAGTCTAGTATTTCTTTTTCTAGTTCATTGAGCTTAGAATAATTTTTCTTGAATATTATTATAAAAATTACGCAAAAATATCATCACCTTTCTGGCTTCATCTTACAACTTATTTAATTATAACATCAATACTATTCTTTTATATAATTTATTTTTCTATCTCAACTTCTACATTTATACAGGTAATTAATAACTCTATACAAAAACGAGGCGCTTGCCCCTGTTTTCTCATATTTGTTCAATTTATATTAAATATCGTTAACACTTCATAATTCCAACGCTTTCTTCAATTCATCCACTGAGTGATAACCTTTAACGTTTGAATCTTTAGCAATCTTTCTTCCTTCTTCAATTGCTGCGACAGTTACTTTATTATACTTTTCTGATTTTAGTGAGGAAGGGATTTCTTGCTCATTGATATCTTTATCAATTCGATTATTTAAATTTGATGTTGTCATCCTTATCACCTCTTTTTTCGTACATTGTACATTATTTTCGTATATTGTCAATTTTATACGTTGCTTTCAACTCCATTCCTCCTACACAAAAAAACAGAGCCCTCGCCCTGATTTCTCAAGTTCATTATATTCGAATCTAGTTCCCCTGTTTCGGCACCACCTCTAGATAATCGAGCAGTGTCCAGACGAATTCGCGGCCTTTGATGCGGTTGATGGCTCCTTCGGCACAAGAGATTTCGTCGTAATGTTCGACCTTATCCTGACGGATGCCAGGTCCTGAGATGACGATTGGCACCGGCTCACCACTTGCTTTTGCCCCCAGAAAACAGAGATTTAGCTACTCACGACTTGCAGATATGTTCGGTATAGATGCGAGAAATCTTTCCTACATGATTAAATTGATTGAACGTTATGGGTTAGAGATAGTTAAAAAAGGGAGAAATAATTATTATTCTCCAGAAATAAAACAAGAAATGATTGATAAAGTCTTACTCGAAGGTTGGAGTAAAGAAAGAGTTTCTCTCGAATACGGCCTCCCTTCGCGTGCCACTCTTCACAACTGGCTCGCACAATACAAGAAAAATAAGTATACTATTGTTGAGAAAACAAGAGGGAGAGTACCTGAAATGGGACGTAAGCCAAAGAAAAAACCAGAAGAGATGACAGAACTAGAACGCCTTCAGGCTGAAAATGAGTATTTAAGAGCGGAGAATGCCATTCTAAAAAAGTTGAGAGAACTCCGCTTGAAGGAGGAAAAAGAGAAAGAAGAAAGACGCAGATTGTCAGAGAGTTAGTGTCAGAGTTTCCTTTAGATATTCTTCCAAAGATTATTACACTTGCTCGTTCAACTTACTACTAACACTTAAAGCAGCTAAACCTAGAAGATAAGAATCAGGCCGTAAAAAACGAAATAGAAACCATTTATACCGAACATAAAGGAAATTATGGATATCGTCGTATTACTCTTGAACTTAGAAACCGTGGGTTCATCGTAAACCATAAGAAGCTACAACGCTTGATGAAACTGTTGGGGCTAACTGCTCGTATTCGTAGAAAACGTAAGTATTCTTCTTATCATGGAGAAGTTGGTAAGAAAGCTGAGAATATTATTCAACGTCAATTTACAGCTGAAAAACCGATGGAAAAGTGCTATACAGGCATTACAGAGTTTTCTATTCCAACAAGTAATCAAAAACTATATTTATCACCAATTTTAGATGGTTATAACAGCAAGATTATAGCGTATACTATTCTCCACAGTGATCAGGGGTGGCAATACCAACATGAAGCTTATCATCGTTTTCTTGCCAGTAAAGGTATACGTCCATCCATGTCTCGCAAGGGAACCAGCATAGATAATGGCATGATGGAGTCCTTCTTTGGTATCTTGAAAACAGAAATGTTTTACGGATTTGAGAAAAATTTCAAGTCTCTGGATCAACTGGAGCAAGCTATTACCGAGTATATTTTTTACTACAACAATAAACGCATTAAAGCAAAACTAAAAGGACTTAGTCCTGTTCAGTATAGAACTAAATCCTTTCAATAATATTTTTTGTCTAACTTTTTGGGGTCAGTACAATGACTCATAAATATTTTTTTGCAAGTTCAAATACTCCATGAGATTAATAACTTTATTATTTTCGCCAACTTTACTAATCGTATAAACATTCTCCAAATTTCTCAACATCAATTGAGAAATTTGGCTTTTTCCGTTGCTCAGTTAAAGCGTCCTTTAGTTGTATATTTCCTGTTAATATCCCTTTTGAAGCATAACATTGTTCTCAATGATCACACCCGATTGTTGACACCCATTTTAGAACCTATTCTTTGATTTTCAATAAGCGTAAACTGTTTAATGTTACAAGTAAAGTTGCTCCCATATCAGCAAATATCGCTATCCAAAGTGTTAACCAACCGGGCATGACCAAAAGTAATGCCACTAATTTAATCGCCAAAGAGAAGGTAATGTTTTGCTTGATGATTGCTAAAGCCTTACGACTTAATTTTATTGTATATGGCAATTTACTCAAATCATCAGACATTAAGGCGATGTCAGCCGTTTCTAAAGCTGTATCAGTTCCAGCACCACCCATTGCTACACCAACGGTAGATGCCGCAAGGGCTGGAGCATCATTCACGCCATCTCCGACCATCCCCACACTTTGATGTTTTTCTCGAAGTTCTTTAATAAAATTAAGCTTATCTTCTGGAAGTAAGTCAGCTTTAATATCCGAAACACCAACTTGTTTTCCGATGGCTGTTGCCGTTCTTTGGTTATCGCCTGTTAGCATCACTGTTTCGATTCCCATATTGTTCAACTTGCCGATAACTTCTTTAGACGATTCCCTCATTTCATCGGCTACGGCAATAAACGAAAGAATTTCTTTTTCTGTTCCTAACACCATCACCGTTTTACCTTGAGTTTGCATATCGGCAATTTTTTCTTTTTTATCGCTTGAAATGCTTCCGTGTAATTCCTCAAAAAGATTTTGACTTCCCACATAATACATTTCATTATTTATTTTGGCTTTAACGCCTTTACCTGTAATGGATTGAAAATCCTCTACTGTTACTTCATTGAATTTTAATCCATTTTCTTCTGCTTTTCGCATAATCGCTGAAGCAAGAGGGTGCTGCGATCCTTTTTCAATGGCTGATGTTATGGTTATTAATTCATTTTCATTTCTACCATATGTCACAATGTCTGTTACAGCTGGAATCCCTTTGGTTAATGTTCCTGTTTTATCAAAGGCTATCGCTTTTAAGTGTCCTGCTGCTTCTAAATGGATACCACCTTTAATTAATACACCATTTTTCGCTGCATTTCCTATTGCTGTAACCACAGCAACTGGAGTTGAGACTACTAAGGCACAAGGACAACCAACCACTAATACAGCTAATCCTTGATAAATCCATTGGCTCCAGTCTCCGCCAAATAATGGTGGAACTACTGCAATTAAAAGAGCTAGTATGACAATAGCTGGTGTATAGTATTTTGCAAATTTATCGACAAACGCTTGAGAGGGGGCCCGTTCTGCTTGGGCTTCTTCTACCAAGTGAATGATTTTTGAAAGAGTGGTATCTTCAACTCGTTTTGTTACTTTAACCTCAAGTAACCCTTCTTCATTCAAGGTTCCTGCAAATACTTCATCATTTGTGATTTTCGTTACTGGAACACTTTCACCTGTAATCGCAGCCTGATTTAATGTCGATGTACCTTTAACCACTATTCCATCCATTGCTAACTTTTGACCGGGCTTAACTATCATGATGTCTCCAACTTGAATCTCATCAACATGAATCATCATTTTCTTCATTGCCTCGTCGAATTAACGCTTCTTTTGGGGCAATATCCATTAAAGATTCAATAGATTGACGTGCTTTATCCATTGAATAACGCTCTAATGCTTCACTAATCGCAAATAGGATAACAACGGTTGCCCCTTCACCCCATTCACCAATAATTGCAGCTCCTATAATGGCAATAGTCATAAGCGTATTCATATCGAAATTTAATCTGCTTAAATTTTTGAGACCTTTAATAAATAACGAATATCCACCGATTAAAATGGACGCTGCATAACCAATTGTCGGTAGAACATGCTCTTCACCATACTGCTCTCCTAAGAACCAGCTAACTACAAGTAAAAGAGCTGATATATATACCTTAATGTTTTCTTTCTGCTTCCAAAAAGGTTCTCCTTCTACCCTTTGTTCTTTTTCATCTCGAATTTTTAAATTTTCAAATGCTCCTGCTTTTTCTAATTCTTCAATGGTTGTCGTCCCTTTAACATAAACTTTAGATGCTCCGAAATTTACTTTCGCATCCTGAACACCGGGAAGTTCTTTAACATTATTTTCAAAAATGGCTGCACAGTTAGTACAAGTAAATCCTTGAACACGATAGGCTTTCATTTCTTCTTCGAACTGTTTTGCTTTCCCACTAGACATTGATCTTCACCTCTTTCTTAAGTGCCAATGCAATCATCATAATTTGTCTGATATGCTCATCATCTAATGAATAAAATGCAAGTTTCCCCTCTTTTCGAAACTTAACAATCCCTTGCTTATGGAGCGTTCGCAGGTGATGAGAGGCATTTGCAACCGTAACACCTATAATATTTGCAATATCACACACACAGTTCGTCATCTTGACACAATGCATAGGTAATTTTTGCTCTATTTTTATCTTCAATAGCTTTTAACATTTGGGCAACACTAGAAATATCTACTGTCTGTAAATTACCTTGTATTCGATTGACCTTTTTCTTCGTCATAACAATAAATTTCACAAGTATCTTTTTTAATCATATTCTCACCTCAATATCATTCAAGTATTTGTTTGAATATAGTATCACCCTTTTTCATTAATTAAGTCAAGTGTTTTTTTGAGTGAATAAAAAAATTCATAAAAAAAGACTTGGAGTACCCAATTCTAATAACAAAATAACCAATCTGCATAAGACTTTAAGTACATAACATTATTAGTATTGAACTTGTTGAGGAGGTGCTCTATGAATCAGCTTGAATTTCAGCGTAATCACCTACAAATTTATCAAACAACTGAAATTCTCAAGAACTATTTATAATTCGAATCGGATTTTCCGGGACTTTTATCGTTTCAAGTGCCTTTTTATGCCATCTCCTTACCGTTCTTACATCAGCAAATAGAACTTCTCCGATACGCTACCAAGTATAATTATGAAGATAGCAATACATCAAAACCATCTGTTCGGCTGTGTCTTTGACGGTCATTAGCAAATCTCTTATCTCTAATAAATTCTAATCAACAGTACCACACACTCCACATGTGCTGATAGCACCCCCCTATACTATAGAACGAAAGACTGTTGATAAAAGCTGAAATGATACTGTGGAACGAAACTGTCCCATATCTAAAAAATCAAATTTCCACTAAAATCCTCTCAAACAGCTCTGTTAGTTTCTCTTTAGAAGAGAATCCACTAATCTACCGCTATTCGTACAAGAAAACTACAACATATTTAGTACAAAAATAGGAGTGATGCAAAAGACCACTCCTATTTTCTATCGTCTCATTATATAATTAAAATCACCATTTTATTGAAGCAACTAGATTCTTACAATTAAAAATTAGAACTAAAAAAGAAAAGAAGTTGAATTAGAAATATTAAAAAATACAAGGAATTGGAAAGGAAGTGTCGCCTCAAGCAGTTGTAAAGTTAGTGGAAGAATTGAAAGATAAATATGCGGTACATTTAATTTTGTTTTTGCCTTAATGTACCCTTATCTACTTACTACCGATGGAAAAAGAAAGACTTTTCTCCAACAATTATCGAAGAAATAATCAGTAAAATTTGTAAGAAAAACAAATTTATTTATGGGTACAGAAAGATTAAGTATTTAATTCAGAAGGAATTGAATCAAATTGTTAACCATAAAGTTGTTCAGCGGATTATGCAGAAAAATGGTTGGAATTGTGCAGTGAAATCTAAAAAGCTATCAAAATAGATAAACCATTCTCAATTACTGGTAATACTTTGAATAGAAATTTTTCAGCAGACAAACCTATGCAAAAAATGACTACAGATATCACATATTTGCCTTTCGGTCCTAAACGATTATATTTATCTTCCATTATGGATTTACATAATGGAGAAATCATTGCTTATACAATTTCCTCAAAAACAGTATACTAAGTTTGTATTGGATACATTAAATCAAATTGATTTACCTAAGGATGTTCTACTACATAGTAATCAAGGCAGCGTTTATACTTATGCTGAATACTACAATCTATATAAAGAAAAAGGCATTATCCGCAGTCTGTCCCGTAAGGGGACTCCCGCAGATAATGGACTCATCGAAAGCTTCCATTCTTCGCTAAAGTGCGAAGATTTCTACATAAAAGATGAAGTAATAACTTCATCTTCTATTGTAATTCAAATTGTAGAAAATTACATCAAATATTATAATGAAAAAAGAATCCAACAAAAATTGGACTACCTGTCTCCGGTTGAATACCGGAGACGGTGAAGTGCACCCTAAAAGTTAGACAGAAAATCTAACTTTTGGGGTGCTTTTATTATGAAATTAACTTATGAAGATAAAGTTCAAATCTATGAACTCAAAAAACAAGGATTTAGCTACTCACAACTTTCAGAGATGTTTGGTATAGATAAGTCAAATCTTAAATACATGATTAAGTTGATTAATCGATATGGTTTAGAAATAGTAAAAAAGGGGAAAAATAATTCTTACTCTATAGCATTAAAACAGGAAATAATTGATAAAGTCTTACTCGAAGGATGGTCTCATAAGAGAGTTTCTCTTGAATATGCTCTTCCAAATTATTCTATGATTTCTAGCTGGCTCGCACAATACAAGAAAAATAAGTATACTATTGTTGAGAAAACAAGAGGGAGAGTACCTAAAATGGGACGTAAGCCAAAGAAACAACCAGAAGAGATGACGGAACTAGAACGCCTTCAGGCTGAAAATGAGTATTTAAGAGCGGAGAATGCCATTCTAAAAAAGTTGAGAGAACTCCGCTTGAAGGAGGAAAAAGAGAAAGAAGAAAGACGCAGATTGTCAGAGAATTAGTACCAGAATTCCCTTTAGATATTCTTCTAAAGATTATCAAACTTGCCCGTTCAACATACTATTATCACTTAAAACAGTTAAACCAAGAAGATAAGAATCAGGCCGTAAAAAACGAAATAGAAGCCATTTATACCGAACATAAAGCTAATTATGGATATCGCCGTATTACTCTTGAGCTTAGAAACCGTGGGTTCATCGTAAACCATAAAAAGGTACAACGTTTGATGAAAATGTTGGGGCTAACTGCTCGTATTCGTAGAAAACGTAAGTATTCTTCTTATCATGGAGAAGTTGGAAAGAAAGCTGCGAACATTATTCAACGCCAATTTGAAGCTGAAAAACCGATGGAAAAGTGCTATACAGATATTACGGAATTTTCTATCCCAACAAGCAACCAAAAACTATATTTATCACCAATTTTAGATGGTTATAACAGTGAAATTATAGCTTATTCTCTATCGTCTTCACCGAATTTAAACCAAGTAAAAGATATGTTAGAAAAAGCTTTTAGAGAAGAACAATACGAGAATACTATTCTCCACAGTGATCAGGGATGGCAATACCAGCATGAGTTTTATCATAATTTTTTAGAAGATAAGGGCATTCAGCCCTCTATGTCCGGCAAAGGTAATAGTACTGACAATGGCATGATGGAATCGTTCTTTGGCATTCTTAAATCAGAGATGTTTTATGGCTATGAAAAGACATTTAAATCTATAAAGGAACTTGAGGGGGCAATCATCGATTATATTGATTATTACAACAACAAACGAATCAAAGTAAAATTAAAAGGACTTAGTCCTGTACAATACAGAACTAAATCCTTTGCTTAAATTAATTGTCTAACTTTTTGGGGTCAGTACACTAAGCCGGTGGTTTTTGATTGAAACTATACAAAAAAACAGAGCCCTCGCCCTGGTTTCTCCTGTTCATTATATTTTTCCTATTTCATCCCATTAAAAATCTCATCGGCAATTTCTAGTCCAATTTGTGCTTGTTGCTCTGCTGTGAGGGAGTGTCCTGTGTCGTCTAAGGTCGTCAATCGTGCGTCCTTGAGGCTTTTTATCGCTTTTTTGGAGGCGGTAATGGGCACGATAAAGTCATCCGCGCCGTGATAAATATGCACAGGTGCACTAATCTTGCTCAGTCCCTCATACGCGTCGATCGGGTAGACGTCGGCTAAGTATTTCTTACTGATTTTTTTGTCCCTAGAAGATTAAAGGTTTCAGGAGCTGCATCTAGGATCGGGGAAGGTGCTTCTGATATCGTCTGGTAAGGAGAATGCTGGATAGAGTAAGAAGACTCCTGCTAAATTCGCCACTTCCTGCGCCAAGAGTGCCGAGACGAATCCTCCTTGACTGCTTCCCATTAAATAGAGTTGGTCCGCTTTTTACAAACGGGAGGGAACTCGCAAATTGCAAGGCATCTCGCAAGTTTTGCACTTCGGTTAGAACGGACATGTCCGTCGTGGCTCCTTCGCTTTTTGGAGAGGAGGAAGAAGACCCGCCAGCAAATTCAAAGCTGAACACCGCCACCCCAGACTTCGCCAAGGTTTTCTGTACTTCGTCATGCTCTACACTGGCTCCGGAGTCCGTGACTATAGACGACTAAAGGAACGGATCCTGGACATCTGGAATGTATGCTCTAGCATAGAGTTTCTTGCCGTTACTAACAAAGGTGTATTCCTTCATGGTATACGTGCCGTCTGCTTTTCACTTCCACGCGAGGGGCTTGTGTGGTCTCTTGGACGGCTGTTGTCGTAGGTGCCTCTGCGTTTTCTTTTCAGTAGTCCGCATGCTCCTAGTAGGAGTACCGCAAATAGTGTTCCTAGTAATTTTAATCGTTGTTTCATCGAATTCCATCTTTCTTTTTCTGGTAGAGGGTCTTTGCCCTTTTTAGTAGTCTACCCGCTTCCCTTGAAAGCTCAACTGTTCTGTTTGCAAAAACGACCGCAAGACATTCCCGCAGTCGTTTCCATTTATACTAAAAATTCTAATAATTCCGCGTAGCTACGGACTTCCACGGTTGGTTTTACCGCCGTTCGGTTCTCCTTGTGCGCTAAGTTCATCCAAATCGTGTCGATTCCCGCATTAATCCCGCCTTGGATATCGGCCGTGAGCGAATCCCCAATCATCACCGCTGTCTCTTTGTCGAAATCCGGGATGTCTTTTTGCCACTCGTTCGAAAAAAAGAGCGGACTTGGTTTTTGCGACTTTTAATTCTTCCGAGATAAATACTTTTTTGAAATACTTCGTAACCGAAGAATGCTCCAAGCGACCTTTTTGAATCGTCGTAATGCCATTCGTAGCTGCGTAGAGCTCATACCCCGCCTTGCTAAGCGTATGCAACATTTCCTCCGCGCCGTCGATTGTTTGCCCTTGCGTGGAGAGGATGGACTCATATTCCGATGCTAATTCGTGTCCATCTTTTTCCAAGCCGAAATGGTCAAATAATTTCGCAAAACGCGTCCCCACTAACTCTTCACGGGTGATTTCGTTTTTCTCCAGCGAGCGCCACATCGCACGATTCATCGGAATGTAGACCTCAATATACTTCTCTATCTCACTGACCCCCTGATTCTCCAGCAATTTCGTCAGCGCGTAGTTCTCCGCCGAATGAAAATCCCACACCGTCGAATCCAAATCAAATAGTAATGTTTTGTAAATCATCTACCTAACCTCTTTACATTCTTACCTTATTTTTTGTTCAAATTGATATTCCGTTTGCAATGTTTTTAAAAAGCCTTCTAGTCCTTTTACAAGGGTGCGATTTGTCTCGAGTGGTTTCTTTTTCCCGAGAGCAATCTCTTCCTTTGCTCGTTCCACTAAAGCATTAAATTCCTTCTTGAAAGAATGACGTCTCCAGAAAAAGACAGCTCCTAGAACGATAAAAGGAACACTCCACGTCCAGAAATAGTGGCTCGTGACGGTTACCACGAATTCGAACGTTTCCCAAGCGCCAACCTCAAAAATAGTTGCAAATGCACCCCCTATAATCGAAAAAGCGTGCGCATTTTGTAAATAGACACCTGCAAAACAAAGAGCGAGCACTGGCAATAGCACGCGCAATAGTTGATGATTTTTCGGCAAAGGTGCTGCATCTTCTCTTTCTGAAATAACCTTTTCCAACAATTCTCGGAATCGGTTAGCTGTTCCTTGTGTGACTTTCTTCTTCATTCTTACTCCTTCTTTTTTTAAATCTCTTTATTTTAAAGTAGCCTTATAACCCGTAAGTTCTATATTTTTTAACGAGTAGTTTCGCGCGTTTCACGTAGTCGTTCTCGTTCCCGCTAAGAGCGTCCAGTGCTTCTTGGGCAACCGGCAAGAGTGCGCGGATGTCTTTTTGGATGAAGAGTTGGTTGTGTGTATATAATGCCTTTAAAAAGAACATCCCTAACATCCAGATGATGACGAGCGGGAAGAACACGAGCATTTCTTTGTTGCTCAGCCGTTTTTTCACGCTCTTTCCTCCCTACACCCCATATTTTATTCGTAAGAACAGCACGTAATCGTACAGTGCTTTAATAGGCTCTGGAATCTTGTCCCAAGGAACATCCTTATAGGCTGAAATATCTGTACAAGCTATTTTTAACAATTGTCTGAAGTGTCGTCCTCGAATAAAGCAAGAGATGGTCCATCCCATCGAACAAATAAACAAAACGACCAGCCATATCCAATTATTCTCCCATAAGAGATTCAAAGCATGGTCCAATTGTTCTATCAAAACCAAAACGAAAACCATTCCAAACGCGAAAAGGGATAAAATCCAGAAAACCATCACGCCGAAAAAGCGAGAGTTTTCAACCCAATACTCCGAGCAGCCTTTTGGTAACGACGCTTTCTCCTCAGGATTACCAGATGAATCCTCCGCAATCAGTTGACGGAGTGTTAACAGTTCCTCTTGAGAGACTTCTGTCGGGAAGAATAACGCGAGTAACGCATTTTGTTTTTTAATCGGTGCCTCCACTGTGAAAGCCAGCTTTTCGGCATTCCATTGGGGTGGTATTTCCTGCGCATACAGGTGTTTCTCTTGCGGATGAGTTTCTTCAGAAATCAGCTCTGCCTCAACCTCCGGATCAGCCATTTGCAATAAGCGCTCTACTTCATTTTTGTACAATCTGTTTCGAATCCAACGAAAGACAAAGAACAAGACGATGGCCGTTTCCCATATCGGTAACAGAACTCTATTTCTTCCTGTTAAGAAAGTGGTGCCCATGGTGAGCCACAAGTATACTCCAAGCGGAAACAGTGTAATAATCAACAGCGCCACCATGAATATTACTCCATCAGAAAGGATTCTTCTGGCGAGTTTCCTTCCAGGTGGTAAGGCTACAGGGGTCTTTTCTCTTTGTATCCGTTTGGCAAGCCTCGTTCGTAATTGAGTTATTTCTTCTTCACTCAGCCGTTTTTTTCATGCTCTTTCCTCCCTACACCCCAACATTCTTTTCGTAGTTTGCGATAATGAACTCCGCGTCTTCAATGTCATCGTCCATATCTATGCGGTTCGTTTCTTTTAATTTTTTTCTAACACTTTCAATATAGTAAAAAGTTACCAAAGTTCTTTATTTAAGGTGGAGCCGTAACATTTTGACGTTGTAGCTCCAAAGCGTATGTTATGTACTTTCCTCATTAAATGATTTTATCTTCTATTGGTAACGAGAATTGCTTATATTGTACCATAAACATACGGAAAATAAATATGACAAGATAGTTAAAAACCTTTGTAAATAAAGCTTAAATCAATCTTCGATAATTTAAATGTGTTAAAGATTCATCGATATGGTATGATTAAAAAAACAGGAATATCCTGAGTATAAGAGGCGAGTTATGAAAGAAAATGAAGTTATTTTAAAAAGACAATCTACCCGGATATTTTTCAAAAATGGGGATACGGATTTTTTCTTTAATTGGTTGTTAGGTATAGGAGAAGTTTTTGGTTTTTCTCACGGAGAACTTTATTATCTTGCCCAAGAGTTGGGCAAATCACCAAAACCTGATAACTGGAAAAATGTTTTTTTATCGCATGGAAACTATCTTGAACAAAAAGTAAGTCATTCGGGTTTAAGTGAGCAAACAAAGGCACAATATTATCTAGCACAGACCTATTCCCTTCGTTCAGCAATTCAGTTTATCAATCCTTTTTCTGACGAGTATTTGCCTACCGTTCATAAAATGGAGACGGCGTTTTCTAACGCCATTCAATCACTAGGAGCCCCAGTCGAAGAATTATCGATTCCTTATCAAGATTCCTATTTGCCGGGCTATTATCTTCACAGTGGTAATCATTGTCCAACATTGATTATGATTGGTGGTGGAGATACCTATCGCGAAGATTTATTTTACTTTGCTGGCTATCCAGGTTGGATGCGAAGTTACAATGTTTTAATGGTTGATCTACCTGGTCAAGGGTCCAACCCTGGCAGAGGTTTAACCTTTGATGTAAATGCCTCTATTCCAATTTCACAGTGCATAGACTGGTTAGAAGGCAGAAATCCTCAGCTGAATCATCTAGCCATTTATGGAGTTAGCGGAGGGGGATATTTTACCGCACAAGCTGTCGAAGATGATACAAGAATCCATGCATGGATTGCAAGCACTCCTATTTATGACGTTTCGGAAATCTTTAGAAAAGAATTTGGGGCAGGCCTAAAAACTCCAAGTTGGTTAATGAATGTCCTTTTAAAGTTAGCTGGAAGTCTGAATGAGGCTGCGGATTTAAATCTTAAAAAATATGCTTGGCAGTTTGGTACTTCTGATTTTAAGAGTGCTATTAATGAAGTGTTTAACCGTGCAAAGGTTGTGGACTATCAAAAAATTCAGTGTCCTTGCCTATTTATCATGGGAGAGGGTGAAGGCGCCGAATTACAACACCAAACCAGAGTGATTTTCGAAGCACTTAAGTCTAAAAATTCGCAAACAAAACTTCAAATTTTTGAAGCAGAAAGTGGTGCGGATGCTCATTGCCAGGTCAACAATTTGAGACTCGCTCATAATGTCGTTTTTGATTGGTTGGACACCTTATTTGAATGGAATCAGAAGGGATAAATTAGATTTATAATCCTGATTATAGTCCTCCTAACAATAATGTTTGAGCAGCTGTAACATCCTTTTGATTGAGTAGTTACGCCATTTGATTCATCTTAGGCTAAGCAGATAAACAGAAAACTAAAATCTTTTGTTTATCTTTGCATACTTCCGTTCATCAAAATTACCTTTTATAGTTTCGTCGCAAAAAACGGCTTTCTTGTAAGTGCACATAGCAACACAAGAAAGCCGTTTTTATTTATCTCTCTATATTTAGACCTCTATGATTCCTAACCCTAACTCTGGGGCTTGCATTTTCATTGCCTTCAATCTGATGGTTTGTTGAAGGTATTTTTCAATTACATTCAACTACTCTTCGCCCAAGTATGTAAACAAACTCCCTTTACAAATCCATCCTATCAATGAATTTCATACCTTCATAAGCTGTTCTTTTCAAAGTTTGCGATAATGAACTCCGCGTCTTCGATGTCATCGTCCATATCTATTCGGTTAGTTTCTTTTAAAATCGCCATGCTCTTCTTGGCCAGCACGATGAGTCCACTGATTTCTTTTTCATAAAATTTTTGCTTTAGAAAAAGGAGTAGGCACCAGAGGAAGAAGAGTGGAACGGCAAAAAACAAGACTAAAAGCGAGATGGAAACAAATCCCGGCTCCTGTGCCACACGAGCGACGAGGGCCATTGTCGGTGCTTTGAAGATTTCGGTCTTGATAAAGAAATAGCCTAGAAACCCCGTAATAAATCCAATCGTCGCCAGTTTTTGTTCTGCACGCTTTGGTTTCGCCTGTGTGACACCTGCTTCTTGCGTCAATATGTCGGTCAAATAACGAAACTGCGCTAACTGTTGATTCGTAATGCGATTATGAAACGAAAACTTCATCCTCTTCTCCTCCTAGAACGATTCCTTTTTGTGCTAAATTCTCCACACATTCTTTGTAATACGCATCATCATGCTCTTTGTATAACGGACGCTTCCACGCACACGTCACGACTTCGGTATACGGCGGACACACTTTACCCCGGTACGACGCCTCTTTCCATAGAGGAGTCACATTATACCCACGGTGCTCCATTTCATCCATAATCAACGTATGGTACTGATAAAGCACATACGGGCTATAAGTAAACACATAGTCCACCGTTGCGTGCTTCTTGCCCCATCCATTTCCTCTAAGGGCACAACATTCACGGTGTTGCCCCAAGAGTTGCGGACGCGGAAGCTTTCCAATCAAGTCTTCATGCCATAATCTCATCACATTTCCTCCTAAAATCCAAATCGGTCCTTATAGTCCGCCATCAGCACTTCTACATCTTCGATATCCTCTGCCAGTTCCGTGCGCCCCTCTTCTCTCAATCGAGCGACCACCTGCTCAGCAAAAGTCACTAAGTTTTTTAATTCTTGTTTTAAATCCTTTTGAATCCATAATTGATCTAAAAACAAGACCAAATTGACACTAATCAAAATAAAGAGAACGGGAATTCCAATAGAAAACCAACCAAACTGTTCCAACAATGTCTGAAACGGAACCCAAGTAAACGAACTCCGATAGAAAATGATGGCAAGTGCCAGCACGACAACCGTTGGCACAACAGGATTCCGTTCGATTTTTTCCGGAACCTCCTCTGTCAACTCTGCTTTTTCAGCTAAAAACTCAACGATTTCACGAAAACGACTGACCGTCTTCTTTGACAGAAAACTTCTAAACAACTGATTCACTGCCTTCCCCTTCCTGGAACATGCCTTTTTACTTTATTTCCCAATTATACCATCTCCGCCCCCACTTCGCCTACACCCCCATGAATTTATCGGATGATTAAGAAAAACACCCTTCCGCAGCAAACTTTCCAGCACCCATCTCCCTCTAAAACCACCACACCGCATTGTTTCCCTTCCCAAGACCGGAAGGCAAGCTCTGCCATGCCTGTCCCCTTCACAAACTCAGAGAAGTAACCCGCCTGGCTCATCCTAGCCCCGAACCCCATCAAAACGCACTCTCCCGCCTCATCGAAGGAAAAAATAAAATAAAATCTATTGATTCAAAGTCGTATCGTTGGCTTAAAAAAGCCCTCGGGGACTCTATAGTGAGAATAGTAAAGAAAAAGCAACCGATGTGAATTAGAGGGAGTTATGAGATGCTCCTTATGGAAAATACTTTATACAGGTAGACGCAGTAGCTGATTGAATTAAGCTTCATCACTTGTGATTTGCTTAATACTAATCAGCTTTGCGGGGGTAAGACTACGAAAAAAACTGGACTCACACTGTGAGTCCAGTTTTAATTTCTGTCTTACTCCCTCTTTGAGGCTTGGTAGGATTGAGACCTTGGCTCAATCCGATGCCTTTACTATCATCACTATGAAGATGTCCCCCGAGGGCGATTTAAGACAACGTCTTAACCTTCATTTTCATTGAATCAATAGATTTTATTATAATTCTCTTCGTCCTTCGATGGCGCGGAAGAGAGTCATTTCGTCTGCGTATTCGATGTCGCTGCCGACCGCTAGTCCATGAGCCAGACGCGTTACTTTGATGCCCGCTGGCTTGATAAGACGGGACAAGTACATGGCAGTCGCTTCACCTTCCGCTGTCGCGTTGGTGGCGATTATAACCTCTTGGATTTCCGGGTCCTGCAACCTCGTAATCAGTGACGTAATATTAATATCATCCGGCCCCGTCCCTTCCATCGGAGACAACACCCCGTGAAGCACATGATAGAGCCCTTTATATTCCTTCATCCGCTCCATACTCATCACATCTCGGGCATCTTCCACCACGAGAATTTTCGTACGGTCGCGCGTTGTATCCGCACAAATCTCGCACGGATCCTCTTGCGTCACATTGCCACAAACCGAACACATTCGTAAGTCACGCTTGCAGCTAATGAGAGAATTTGCAAAGTTTAAGACGTCTTCTTCACGCATATCCATGCAGAAGAAGGCAAGTCGTGCAGCCGTCTTCGCACCAATCCCCGGTAGCTTCATAAAGCTATCCATCAATCGTGCAATCGGTTCTGGATAATGCATGCTCCAACCTCCATTGATTAAAATCCTGGGATGTTTAATCCTTTAGTGAATTGACCCATTGTTTGGTCGTTGGCTTTTTCTGCTTGCGTTAACGCATCGTTTGTCGCCATTAACACTAAGTCTTGTAATAATTCTACATCCTCTGGATCAACTGCTTCTGGTTTGATTTCCACGTTTAAGACTTGGCGTTTTCCGTTTACCGTTACTTTTACCAAATCACTTTGAGAAGTTCCAGTGTATTCTGTTTGGTTTAACTCTTCTTGAGCTTGTGCCATTTGTTTTTGCAATTTTTGCATTTGTTTCATCATGCCTTGCATATTTCCCATTCCACGCATGGTTGTACCTCCGTTAATTCGTATTTTTTCTATTCTTCAATTTGAACGAACTCTTCCCCGAAAAGCTCAATCGTATCTTGTACTTTTTGTTTAAATTCTTGTTCTTCCTCAGAAATCGACTCTTCACAACAGGTGCCTCTGTCACATGAGAGACCGCTTCGCCTTCTTTATTCTTCTTGCGCTCGAGAACGAAATCAGAACGAATTTGTTGCCACTGTTCGCTCGTGACTCCAACAAAGGTTCCGCTGTAGCCTCCGAGGCGTTCGAGATGTCCTTGAACTTCTTCATGGAATCCTACAGTCGTCTCGGCCAGTCCGCAAATATGTTCATACATAAATTGCATCACAAACCCATTTGGCCCTGCAGCAACCGGTTGTGCTTGATTCATCAGTGCTCGTTGTTGCGGAGTTAGGCAGCTGAGCAAGTCGCCCCATAAGTCGCGCACTTTTTCGATGTCTTCTTTAGTCGCTTCCATCAAAATTTTGTTCACGGCCGACACATTCGGCTTGAAGCTTGCTTTTGGTGCTTTCGTGGCTGGTTTTGGCGGAGCCGGTTGCGAAGAAGGAATGCTTCCTCCGTTCATCAACGCAGACATTTGTTGACGTAACTGCGCGAGTTGTTGTTGTAATTGCTCCACTTCCTCGCTACTTGGCGCTTCTATTGCTCTAGGAGTAGCACTTGTTTGTGGTTGTGCCATTTTAATCGTTAAGACTTCGAGTGAAATCGTTGGTTTTGTGGTGAAGCGCATTTCTTGTTGTGTTTGATTTAAAGCTTCCACAAAGCGGTATAAGAAGCTTGCATCCACTTCGTCTTTAAACTGCAAGAAGCGTTCGCTACGACCGACTGCCTCGCCACTTTGTTTGGCTACGAGGAGGTCTCTAGCAAATTCCAGCCATTCTTCCACCAATCGGCTTGCTTCTTTCCCCATTTTAAAGAGCTGTTGTAAGCTTTCCAACGCTTCTTCTGCCTTTTTGCGCTTGTAAGTCCGCTACAAAATCAATCATCAAGTCATCGGTCAGGCTTCCTGACACTTGAATCGCTTCTTCAAACGTGACTTTCCCATCCCCAAACGAAATCATTTGGTCGAGTAAACTGAGGGCGTCCCGCATTCCCCCGTTAGCACATCTAGCCACTACACTGAGGGCATCCGCTTCGTACTCTATGCCTTCTTGGTCTAGGATATACGCCAAGCGGTCGATAATTTCTTGGGACGTAATGCGTCTAAAGTCAAACCGTTGCGTCCGAGAAATAATCGTCGCTGGAATTTTATGCGGTTCTGTCGTTGCGAGAATGAAGATGACCTTTTGAGGCGGTTCTTCTAAAGTTTTTAAGAGTGCGTTAAACGCTCCTGTTGAGAGCATATGCACTTCGTCGATAATATAAATTTTATATTCGGCTTGCGTTGGTGCATAACGCGCCTTGTCACGAATATCACGGATTTCTTCAACCCCATTGTTGCTGGCCGCATCGATTTCGATCACGTCGCCAATCGTTCCGTTTGTGATCCCTTTACAGATTTCACATTCGTTACAAGGTTCGCCGTTTGTTTGGTTTGGACAGTTAATGGCCTTTGCAAAGACCTTCGCGGCACTCGTTTTTCCTGTCCCACGAGGCCCCGTAAATAAGTAAGCATGACTCGTTTTTTGATTACTAATCGCGTTTTTTAACGTATGCGTCACCGCACTCTGTCCGACCATATCATCGAACGTTTGTGGACGCCATTTTCGATATAATGCTTGATAAGCCATATTACTTCCCTGCCTTTTTAAAAATTTACAGTTCTATTCTAGTATAGATTCTTCAAAAATTCTACTGTTCGACGCGTTTCATCGGCGCCTGTGACGTCTGAATAAAGCGATTTTCTGTCCCTTTTGGAACAATGAGGGATAGACGGTGTTTTGCCCTTGTACAAGTCGTATACAGCATCATTTGTTCTTTCGCGGTATGATACGCTTCATCGGTCGCATTCCAAATGATGACCTCGTCAAACTCCATCCCTTTCGCCACTTGAATCGTCGTTAATACAAAGCGACTACCAAGAGACTCACTGCTATCTTCTAGAAGCGCAATGTCTTCCACGTTTAGCAGTTGATGTAAGGCTTTTGCTTCTTCCATCGTGCGACATAAAATCGCTGTTGTGTGATACACTTGCGGACTTTCTTCCAATAAGCCTTTCAAACGTGTCAGCTGCATGCCATCTGCATCGCTATACAGCGTTACTTCGCTTCCCGTACGTGGGAATACATTTTTATCGAGTGGCCATTGCAAGATTCCATTGGCAAACCGTGTAATTTGTGCGGTACAACGATAGCTGATTTCAAGCGAGCGATTCGTCAAGGTCCGGTTTGGAAAGACAAGCTCGACCAGTTCTGGATGTCGCGTTCCCAATGTGAAAATCGTAGAAGACGTCGTAAACGACTGGTAAGTGTCTCCAACGACCGTGAATTTCGCACGGAAATAAAAGTTCGATAAGGTGCCTAGCCATAACAAGGACACGTCTTGCACTTCATCGATAAAGAGATGGCTATACCCTACATAATCGCGAACCGGAGTGACTCTTGTTGCCACATATTGCAAGAGGCGAATCCCTTCAGCCGTCACTTGGAGGCGAGCCCCTTCGATTTTCTTCAACGGAATTGGCGCATTGTCCATCTTCTCTAGTTCTTGTCGGCGCGCTTTCGCTTGCGGCATCCATTGTTGAACCAAGTAGGCGATGTCCACGAATGCGAACATTTCTACTTGTTGCGTCACTTCAAGCACTTCTTTTTCGAAGACTTTTTGTCCAAGTACTTGGAAATACTCTGCCTCACTCTTCGTCTCAACATCCTTCATCAAGACTTCGATTTGCATCGCATTCATAGACTCGTAGACGGCTTTAGCCTTCTCGGACATAAAGAATTTATTGAGACGGCGTTTTAAAGTACGCTCTAAGACGGTTTGCATTTGCGTTAATTGCTGATGCAATGGTAAGGTCACATTCACATTTTCAGTGAGTTTTTCGTAGTCTTTCATCGTGAAGACCGCTTGCCCTTTAATCCCGATTGCTCGATACGGTAAGTCTTTCGCCGTTAGCCCTTGGAGATTGCGATGAACGAGTGCAATCCACTCACTATCCGTTAAGTACACTTACGCGTTGGTACTTGGCTTAAAGTCGTTGTTTTATGCAAGTACATCTTGCGGTATAACTCAATCGTATGTTGCGCAAGCGTTTGTTGGTATAATTCGCTTCCCGTTAAACTTGGGATCACATGCGATACGTATTTTGCAAAGAGTTGGTTGCGTGATAGGAGCAACATATCGCTCATCCGCTTGTCTTTGGCTTGATACATCAAATACGCAATGCGTTGTAGTAAGATCGTCGTTTTCCCACTTCCGGCACATCCATTCACGATGAGCCAGTCTTTCGGGTTCAGACGGATAATTTCATTTTGTTCTTTTTGAATCGTTGCGGTGATTCCTTCTAAATGCCCATCCTTATTCGTCGGTGCACTTAAGGCCTCCATTAAGAGCGATTCTTCATTTTCAATATCATAAACAGACTGTAAGGTTCCTTTTTTGATGACGATGTCGCGTTTTAGGAAGGCTTGTGCTTTTTGCGCCCCGTTTGGAGTCTCGTAATGGAGCTCTCCTAAGGTTCCTTCATAAAACAAACTTGCAATGGGTGCTCTCCAGTCATACACTTGCACTTGATCTTCTTCATCAAAGAAGGTCGCTGGTCCAATGTACATTTTTTCTACTTTTTCGTCTTTTCCAAATTGAACGTCAATTCTTCCAAAGTACGGAGATTCTTTTTGTCTTTCTAATTGCTGGATTCCATACTGAATTGTATCTTGTCTAGTGATATCCAGGTCGCGTTCTTGCAGACGTTTTTCTTCGAATGCAATTTTGTCTTCCATTAGCTTTTTCACATCTTCTAGATGTTTAGCTTCTTCTTGGAAATTCTGGTTCTTCATGCGACTCACTCTCCCTCCACTGGATATTCTTTCTCATAAAAACAGGCTGAACCTCTGGTCCAGCCTGAATCTTCTTCTATGTACATACAGCACATAGCGAACATTACTTATAGCTGCTTCCTTCCGGACCTGACTCGATTCATAAGTTCGCTATTGCCATATGGCCTAACGGCACGTATTATTATACAAAACTTCTTTTTGAAAAGCAAGCAGATAACGCTTGAGAAAGAAATTATTGGAAATGACAAAATAAAGGGCGCAAATGAAACTATTCCATCGGTTTTTGCGGTTAAACGATGAGAGTATTCCATACATAGTTTTCTCTTCTTAAAAGCACTCCCTTCGGGGGTTGATTTCTTCGAATGCTTGCGGATTATTTTATAATCGCTGTTACGGGGCACCGGTGTAAGTCGTGGTCTTACACCTTCGAAGCTTCAAACGCGGAGTAAGGAACGAGTTCCTACTCCGCGTAATTCACATTCGATGCACTTCCCCGTTACTGCGATTATAAAATCCGCAAGCTTCTCCGAAATCAGCATGAAGAAATAAATAGTGTGCTCCCTAGCGCAAACGATGGATTTTTTTCGCTCCTCAATTTTCATTTCTTTTTCAAGTGAATCTGCTTGGATTTCTAGAATAAAACCGTGCCAAAGGATGGCAAAAGAGACACTAAAAAAGATAGTCTCTCCAGAAGGAAAAACTATCTAAAAATGTTTGCTTGTGCTTACTGATGGTTTGCTTTTTTGTCTTCGTCTCTTTCATCGAAAAATAACATCAATGGGAGTAGCGTCCACAACAGATTTCCATCGAATACACTTAGCCAGGATTCGCCTGTATATAATTTCAGCCCTATTCGAAGGATTAAGGCCAGGACATTGACCACGATGGCTAGCGTAAATAATTGTTTGGCTAATTGAGAACTTTCTTTTTGTTTTGGTTTTTCCATGTTGAACTCTCCTTACTTGCTTTTCGTTATCTTTATTAAAGCATGTAATGGAGGCGTGCAACAGACACTTTCGTCATTCATTTACATTACTAAAGTCATGGTCTGTTAAATGAAATTCCTATTTTTTAGGGACAATTCTTTCTTCCCAATACTCCTTCACATCGATTTCTCCCCAATTTGTAGAAGTGAAACGACTCGGATAAATCGTAGTCCAGTCTGACAATATCTTTTCTTTTAATACTCTATCAAATTCACTCTGAATCTCGTCCAATGAAGTCCCATTTTGTTTTAGATAGTCCTCTATTTTTTCTTTCGCATAAATGTCAGTCTTGCCATCAAAATACCACATATTTTTTTCTAACGTTTTATTCTCTGGGAAATATTGGTAGTTCATATTAATGGTTGAATCAGCATTGGCTAGTTTTCGTTGTATTCTAATTTTAAAATACGGCACTTTAGAATCTAAAAAATGGAAATGATAGGACATGATAGTGATATTGCTTGGTAATTGATTTTCTTGATACTCCACTCGATGTTGATAAAAATCTTCTGAATTATCATCATAGAATTTTATATCTTTGATTTTGCTAAAAGCTCTTTTCCTAAATAATTGCTCATACGAACGATAGTCACTCTCTTCATAATAAATTTCATCTAAAATATTATGAATTCGGTGATTTTTATAGATGAGAAATCCTATTAACAGAAGCAAACATATACCTATTATGAAAATTATCCTTACTATTCTTTTTCTTCATGGGTGCTATCCTTTTTCTCAATTTTTCAAAGCTAATTTTACCACATTCTAAATAGAGTACCTATTTCTTATCAAAAGAATAATCATTTACTAATAAAATTTTACACATTAAGTATTGATAGCTCTCTTATTCGACTAATTCGCAAAACTCTAGAGAAAACAAAAAGCAGCAAACCAGATTGATTTGCTGCTTTTTCTCTAAAATAAGTTTATGCTTTGGATGGTTTGGATAAGAAAAATAGGTAAAGTCCAAAGGCTAATTTAATAATGGCATCGATATAGGCGATGGTCACGAGGGAGCTTTGCGGAGAGAGGTATCCGACTGCTGCATTGATCACGCATGCCAATCCTAGGAAGATCATTGATTTTCCATGGACGAAGTAGTATGGGAAGAAATGGATCCCTGTTGCAAGAAGTGCACCTAACCAGATGAGTCTCCCAGTTTTCTGATTCGAAGAATGGTCCTCCTAAGAGTACAAGTAAAATGAATAAAAGAATCACTGAGTATAACGATACTTTTCGTTGGAAAGGCGTTGAAGGTCCGTCCGAAAACTTATGAAGGACTTTTTTATTCAGATTGATGGAAAAGAAACTCACCACATAGCCGATGCTGAAGACCTGCATATTAATGATTTGTTCTCCACCTACAACCGTCGCGAGTGCAATCACGAATGCGACCGCAATAAGCCATAATCCACACGCTTTTTTGTAATTGAATTCTAACGTTTCTCCTTTGTTATAACCTAAAAATGACATCCATATTCCTCCAGTTCACTTTGAAACTTTTAACGATATCCTCTATTCTACTCCTGTAAAAATGAGAATTCAAACGTCGCACTTTATTGTTTTAAATCACTAAATTCATGCTCTGTTGATTTTGAAGGAACTGCGGAAAATTAAAAAACAGCACAACCTCATAAGTAAAGCTGTGCTTGGTTTTAGAGATTAAAATAATGCTGTTAAAGCAGATGCTAGACCGAAGAAGATTCCTGGTGCGTTTGCAGCTGCTAGCGGAATATCACGGTTTGGTTTGAAGAGTCCATAGTACACCCATAATGAGCAGTTCAATGCGGCAACGAGTGGTTGAATGAAGTCCCCTTTATTCCCAGCTAAGTTGTTCATAATTTGAGGGGATATACGCAACATACATCGCAACGGACATACAAGTCGCAATCCAACCTAATACTTGCGTTTGTTTTTCTGATAATTTCATACAATCTGCTCCTTTCACAAATTATGTAAAATAATATATAAAAATGAAAACAATTTTCAAGTATATTCAACCGATTACAACTTTAAGTTTTTCATTAAGAAAAACAAGCACAGCTCCTACTCGGATTGCTGTGCTTGTTTGGCTTCTTGTTTTCGTTGTTTGTTGCGTTCGCGGAGGCCTTTGAAGAAGGTCTGCAAAATTTCTTTGCATTCGTCTTCCAAGATGCCTTGCTCGACTTCGACTTGATGGTTGAACCGCTCGTCTTGAAGGAGGTTCATAAAGGTGCCGGCTGTCCCTGCTTTTGGGTCGAAGGCGCCGAATGTCACCTTTTTCAGACGTGCTAGAATCATCGCTCCGCTACACATCGGGCAAGGTTCTAAGGTCACGAACAGTTCGCAGTCTTCGAGTCTCCAGCTTCCAAAGTTCTGGTTGGCTTGGCGAATCGCTTTGATTTCAGCGTGAAGGGTGGCGTCTTGTTCCTTTTCGCGTAGGTTATGGCCACGCCCAATGATTTCACCGTTCAAGACGACAACCGCCCCGATTGGTACTTCCGCTTGGTCATAGGCTTTCTGCGCTTCCTTCAACGCTTCCCTCATAAAGAATTCTTTTTCCTGAAGTTCCATGTTCTTACTGATAGACGCGCTTCGTCACGACTAGACTATGCGGTCTCTCAAACTCCTTATCTAAGTAGTCTTGGTACGTCCCTGGGGAAATAAATCCACGGACGCTTAAAATATCGGTTCCTGCTGCTCCGACAATCGTATCGGCTAGCAGTACGCAGTTAGTACTCATGACAAAATACGTCTTGAATTTTGAAGAGGTAAATTTATACAAGCGGCCATCTGCTTCTTGTTTTAGCTTGTAGGCATACATCGGTTCTTCTTTGTCGATTCCAGGACGCTTAGGTTTCACGGTTTTTGGTGGATCCCAAGGCACTGTCAGCGACATCAGTTTGGCGATTTCCTTATCGACAGCTGCGAGTTGTTCCGGAGACAAGGCGAGACCATATCCCAGTAAGGTCTTATGGTTTTCGCGTTTACAAAATTCAATGTATTTTTCACGGTCGGCACTAAAAAGAACCCCATCCCCCATCGCTCCAAAGAGGCGTTCTGAATTCGTATCGTAGTTCCCAAATGAAATAATGCGTCCCTTATAACAAATATCGACATGCCCCATCGCACCGAACCCATCTTTTGTGACGTGAATAAACATTTCTAAGTTTGGTTCGGCATTTTCTTTGGAACGATCGTAAATTTCAGAAGCCGTTTCGCCTTCGCCAAGTTCAACGCATCATTGATTTTTCTGCAAGGTTACTCGTGGAATAATCGCAGCTAACACAAGCGGTAGTCCTTGGCGAAAATGCCTGCGCAAAACTTTCTTTCCAACTTCGGCCTCGAAGAACCAACCGTCACGAATGTTACTAGTCCCAAGCCCTATGAAATAAAGCGCAAGGAAGAACATTTGTAAGTTGCCGTCGCCCCCAAGAGCCAGTAAAGTCGCTACCCCGACAACTGAGAGCCAAATGGTATCAATGAGCAAGCGCAGTCGCGGACGGATACCGTCTTTGACATAAATATAGTACGTTACGCCACTAGTGGCCGCTTTCATCACTTCGTTAAGCCCCATCAAGATACTGACAATCGCAATCGGAAGCGAGATAAAAAATTGATTTCCTGCTAAAAATCCGTAAAGGAAAAATTTAGCAACATTCAGCCATAATGGATCTTTTGCCGCCGCCTTACTAAACCAACGGAACAAGAAATTCCATAGTTCACGAGCCCATAAGAATGTTAAAAACAGACGTAACATCAATTCTGGGAAGCTTGGTCCGTAGATTAGGAGCAACACCCCAGCAATAAGGAATGCAATCCCTTCAATTAGGAGCTTTTTCCCTGTAATCCCTAGTTCACTAATTTTCTTCATCAATTATACCTCCTACAGCTACCACTGAAGCAGCTTGTTCATGTTTCTCCACCCATTCTTTCACGAAACGGTAAATCACGGCAAAAATTGGTATGAAGAAAATCATTCCTACTAAACCAAAGAGATTTCCACCGATTAACGCAGCAGCAAGGGTTAGAATCGTTGGCAAACCAACGGAACTGCCGACAACCTTCGGATAGACGACATTTCCTTCCACTATTTGAACGATCATAAAGACGACAAGTGAAATGAGTGCTTGAATTGGGCTTTCTGTAAAGGTGAAAAGCATTCCAATTCCGCACGCCATAAACGGCCCGATATACGGAATGAATGAGAGTACTCCGGACAGCACCCCAACAAGTCCTGCATATGGCAACCCTACAAGAGAGTATCCAGCAAAAATCATAACCCTCAACGATTCCCGCCTCGATGATTTGACTCATCAGAAACGGTCATACGTATCCACGATGACTTCCCCAACATAAGTAATGTGCTCGATTTTATCTTTTGGCAAGACCACATTAAGAATGCGAAGCGTTAAACGTGCGAGCATTTCCTTACTTGCGAGAATATTAATCATGAAGAAAATCCCCATAATTACAGAGAACACATTTGAGAAGAGCCCTGAAATATTCGTTGTAAATCCGCCAAGGAATGTAATGACAGACGATACGATATTGCTTTGACTTAGTGAGTCGGTAATCTGACTCACTTCACTGGATTGCATTAATTTTGAATGTTGTACAAAATCCGCAACCACGAATAGTAAGTGATTTACACTATCGCCCAGTTGTGACACGGTTTTAGCAATCATCGGCGCAATAATCCAAATCAACAGCGAAATAATCAGAAGCAGAATCACAATAATGCTCAGGATTGCGACACTTCTACGCAGCTTTTGCGGGAAGTTTATCTTCTCCAACACTTGTTCAATTCGCTTCATTGGCACGTTTAAAACAAATGCCAAAATCATCCCTAAAATAAGCGGGAACATCATCCCAATAAATTCGGAAATCCATGTGAGGATGGCGCTAAAATTCAAGACGACAAGTAACGAAACAGCCGCCAGAGCAATCATCACTGCCCAATCTTTTCTAATCTTATCCATACTATAATTCCTTTTTTAATTGTTCTAAGAGCGCATTGCATCCCAATGTCACATCACGGTACGTCGCATCAAAGTCTCCTGTATACCACGGATCGGCAATATCGCGCGGCACTCCTGCCACTTCTAACAAGCGAGCCACCGTCGCATCCGATTTTCCATCGACAAAAGCGTGAATATTACGCACATTCGACGCATCCATTCCAAGAATGTAGTCTGCGTCCAGGTCCGTCGCATCCAACGTCCGTGACACAAGCCCTTTTGCGGAAATGCCGTGCTCCTCGAGTTTCTTCCGAGTGCCGTGATGCACCGGATTCCCATGCTCCCACGTACTTGTCGCAGCGGAATCTATCGTAATTTTATCTTCCAATCCTTCTTCATGAACCATTTTTCTAAATACAGCTTCTGCCATCGGAGAACGACAAATGTTGCCCAGGCAGACGAACACAACCTTCATGACCGTCCCTCGCTTTCCATTCTTTCCCTTCACTATAACATACGAGCCACCCCCTTCGCAAAAAAATGTCTGTGATAGCTTACTCGAACGAACTAAATTTTCTAAAATATCCCCTGTAGAAAACAAAGACAAGATTCCTTCAAATCCTTGCGGATTTTTTTATAATCGCTGTAATGGGGCACCGGCTTGAGCCTACGTCTCAAGCACTTTCGAGATTCAAACGGACTCTAAAAGAGTCCGGAATTCACTTCGAATGCTATCCCACATCACTTCGATTATAAAATCCGCATGATTTTCCGTAATCTTGTCTGTAATCTTTACTAAATTTCTGCCTTAGTTTTTCGTTCGAGCTAGCTTCTACACTTTTTGAAGGCTTGCTCGTCTGTTACACTGCGAGAAACATATGAACGCATGTCACGTCCCTTCATCACCGCACCCCTGCAGCGACGATTTTTCCTGCACCCAACTCTTATTTCTCTTCTCCCTTTCTTTCGAATGAAGGCAAGATCCACATTAGTTATCTACCTAATTGTTCTTTCATTTTATCTAGAAATTGATTTAATTCCTTCTGAACTTTCTGTAATAACTCTTTTTCTTGAGAGTCAGTTAATTTAACTTCTTTCCTCGTATTGTCTTCTCCAATCGTATGGTAGCTTGAATAAATGATATTCCATTCTTTATCTAAAAAGAAAGTCCCGTTTATTTTCTTTCCATCATCCACCGTTGAAAAACAGAACAAGTATTTCGCTATCATCAGGACTTGGAACTCGTACTTTTAAATTCAATTCTCCATCCATTTCAAGCATATCGATACCACCTAAACGTCTAATAACTGAGTCTGATGGGATTCCATATCCTGCTTCTCTAATCTTGTCCGCATTACGATTTCTTAGCACGTGGGCAATCAATTCAATTTTATTATTAGATGAAAAGTCCGGAACTACTTCATCCTCATGAAATAACCAATAGCCAAAACCTATCACTGCGATTATTAGCAGTATCACTCCTGCTTTCTTTTTAGAAATCGACATTCTATTAGCACCCCTACTCACTTTTTAACAAATCATTTCTTTGATTAAGCCAATTATACTGCACGGTATCCATCTGCAGCAGGAATCTTATGATAATCTTTCCATATCATTTTTCTCTCCCTTTCTTTCGAATAAAGGCAAAATCCATTTGAAATAAGGCACAAACACAGGGATAAAAAATAAACGGAATACCCTTCGGATTCTATAGCGGCAATAATAGCGATTGTAATCGATGTGAATTACTGACTCTGGAAATTTATTTCCTAGAGTCAGTTTGAAGCTCGATAGGGAGCGAGACCCTAGGCTCGCCCCGGTACAGCTATTATCGCAGCTATGAAGATATCCGAAGCGGTATGAAGTTTATTTTTTAGCCCCTTGGGCTATATTCTCTCTTCTTTTCAAATGGATTTTGCATCCTTCGAAAACAAAAAATGGTGGACAGCCGTCCACCATTTTTTCTATTCTACTGTAACCGATTTGGCTAAGTTACGCGGTTTATCCACGTCTAAGCCTTTACCTAGAGAAGTGTAGTACGCGATTAATTGCGTTACCACTACAGATACGATTGGTGCAAGTAAGATTGGCACCGCTGGAACGATGATATCGTCGCCTTCTTGTTCAACGCCTTCCATCGCGATTGTTGTTACGACAGCGCCACGAGCTTTCACCTCTTGGATATTTCCGCGAGTGTGGCTTGCTACTACTGGTTCGCTTAATAATGCGATAACTGGAGTGCCTTCTTCGATAAGGGCGATTGTTCCGTGTTTTAATTCCCCTGCGGCAAAGCTTTCAGTTTGCACGTATGAGATTTCTTTTAATTTCAACGCTGCTTCCATCGCTACATAGTAGTCTAAGTGACGACCGATGTAGAAAGCATTGCGAGTTTCTAATAAGCGCTCTTTGACTAAGTCTTGAACGGCTTGTTTGTCTGATAATACGCTCTCGATTGAAGCCGCAACGACACCTAAGTCGTGTTTCATGTCGAATGGAGCTTCTAAGCCTTTAGAAGCTCGTAATGCGTCTGCTAAAACGGCCATTACTGCGATTTGTGCAGTGTAAGCTTTTGTTGAAGCTACGGCGATTTCAGGACCTGCGTGTAATAGTAAAGTATAGCTTGCTTCACGAGAAAGAGTTGACCCTTTCACGTTTGTGATTGTTAATGATGGGAAGTTTTGCTCGTTTACTTTTTACCAATGCTTGACGGCTGTCCGCTGTTTACTCCACTTTGTGATAAGAAAAATGAAGAATGGTTTTTGTGATAATAATGGTTGGTGGTATGCAAATTCGCTTGCTAAGTGAACTTCTACTGGGATTCCAGCAAGTTGTTCTAACAACGCTTTACCTACCCATCCTGCGTGGTAGCTTGTTCCGCAGGCAATCACGTAAATGCGGTCGCTTGCTAAAATGCTGTCTTGGATTTCTTTATCGACTTGTAATTGACCATTTTCGTCTTGATAGTTTTTGGATGATTTTACGTAATACAACTGGTTGTTCATCCATTTCTTTTCAACATGTGAGGGTAAGCCCTTTTTTTCTAAATCGTCTGCATCTAATTCTGCAACGAATGGTGCACGTTCTACTGGTTCACCGTCGATTGTTTCTGATTTCTACAGATGTGTCTGTTAAAGTGATTAACTCTTCGTCTTTTGATTTCGATGTAACGGTCTGTTTCAGCGATTGTTGCCATTGCGTCTGAACAGATGACGTTGAAGCCTTCGCCAACCCCTACTAATAATGGGCTCTTATGTTTTGCTGCATAAAGAACGCCTGGTTTTTCGCTATCTAATAAACCAAAAGCGAATGAGCCGCGGATTTCTTTTCAACGCACGACGGAACGCTTCTTTCCCTGATAAGTTTTCTTTATTTGCAAAGTATTCTACTAAGTTTACGGCAACTTCTGTATCTGTTTGAGATTTGAAATCAACGTCACTTAAGAATTCTTTTTTCAATTCGTCATAGTTTTCAATTACGCCGTTGTGCACTAATGTGAAACGACCTGATTGTGATTGGTGAGGGTGAGCGTTGTTTTCTGTCGCTGGTCCGTGTGTTGCCCAACGAGTATGCCCAATCCCTGCAAATGCTGGAATTTCTTCATCCACTGCATCACGAAGATTTTGAATACGTCCAACACGTTTTACTAATTGTGTTGAGCCATCTTCGTCCATAATAAATAATCCTGCTGAGTCATATCCACGATACTCAAGCTTTTCTAATCCGTTTAATACTACTGTTTGGATTTTTCCATGTCCAATACATCCTACGATTCCACACATAATGTTTAACTCCTTTAATAAGAGGTCCCTCTCGGCGCCTCCTACTTCTGTAATTTTTGATTATGTTTCTGGTGCGTGCTATCAATTTTGTCATTTCCTTACAAAATGGTTTGTATGTAGCTGTAGACTGCACTGCCTTGAGTCATCCGCCGAGTATTTCGATAAACTCATTCCTCGTCACCCGTTTTTTAAAACAGGCCTGGCGCTATCCTTGTCGCTTCCTTCCAAAGCTTTTCATAAATTTTCAGAAACAAGTTCATCATAACCGATGACCCACTAAAAAAACAACTAATTTTCCTTTTTCCTAATATTTTAAAGACCAAACTTCAACAGCAAACCCACTAAAACCGCACCCTTATCGCATTTCTTGGCACTAGTCCTCTAAGTACCACTTCATCAACATTTCTTAACTCTTTCCTATTAAAGCTCCGTCTCTATTCCGAAACTTTTGTATTTTTAGTTCAGAAGCACACACCACCTTATTAGCCGTGAAACGCACAAACGATATCCTATCCCTCTCTCCTTCAAAAAGACTACCCCTTTGTCGTTAGTGGTGAAAAGCACACATAACATCCTTTCCCCTCCCTAACTCTCAAAGAGAATACCAGTTTGTCGTGAGTGGTGAAAGGCACACATAATATCCTTTCCCCTCCCTGCCTCTCCAAGAGAGTACCAGTTTGTCGTATGTGGTGAAAAGCACACATGATGTTCATTTTCTTTCTAGCTCAACTATTCACCTCATATAATAAGCGATTAAGAGGCGATTGGCTGTCCTTTCGGATTCCATAGTAGCAGTAATGAGAATACGCATTAAAACGAATAAGACGGAGTTAGGAATTCATTCCTTACTCCGTCTTTGAGGATTTAAAGGCGAGAGAGACTACAGGCTCGAGCCGGTGCCCCATTACAGCTACTATAGGAAACATCCGAAAGGATGAAAGCCAATAGCTGATAATCGCAAGATATTTTATTTTATGAGATAGAATAGTTTGGAGCTTCTTTCGTAATCTGCACATCATGCGGATGGCTTTCTCTTAGCCCCGCACCACTCATACGCACAAACTGCGTATTCTCGCGAAGCTCTTCTAAATTACGCGCCCCCACATACCCCATACCAGAGCGAAGTCCGCCGACCATTTGGAAGATAATATCCGCCGCAGACCCTTTGTAAGCAACGCGTCCTTCGATTCCTTCCGGCACGCGTTTGTTGGCTTCGTTTTTCGCTTGGAAGTAACGGTCCCCTGAACCGTTTTCCATTGCTGCTAGACTTCCCATTCCACGGTATGTCTTGAAGCGACGCCCTTGGAAGATTTCAAATTCCCCTGGAGATTCATCCGTTCCGGCAAGCATACTTCCTAACATTACCGCATGTCCACCAGCTGCGATGGCTTTGGCGATATCCCCTGAATACTTGATTCCACCGTCTGCGATAATCGCTTTCCAAATTCTTTAGCTACCGTTGCCGCATCATAAATCGCTGTGATTTGCGGAACACCGACACCGGCAACGACACGAGTTGTGCAGATAGAACCAGGTCCAATTCCGACTTTAACCACGTCGACACCTGTTTCAAATAAGGCGCGAGTTCCTTCAGCAGTCGCCACATTCCCAGCAATTAATGTAGCTTCTGGGAAAGTTTCACGGATTTCTTTGATTTTACGAATCACTCCGGCGCTATGTCCGTGAGCTGTATCAATAACGATGGCATCTGCACCCGCATCTAGTAGCGCTGTTGCACGTTCAAATGTATCCGAAGTAATACCCACTGCAGCCGCTACTAATAGACGGCCATGTTCATCTTTAGCAGAGTTTGGGAATTCGATGACTTTCTCGATGTCTTTGATGGTGATTAATCCCGCTAAGCATCCTTTGTCATCTACTAAAGGTAATTTTTCGATTTTATGTTTTTGAAGAATCGCTTCGGCATCTTTAAGGGATGTGCCGACTGGAGCTGTTACGAGGTGCTCTTTTGTCATTACTTCGTCAATTAAAATGGAATAATCTGAAATGAATCGTAAGTCACGGTTTGTCAAAATCCCAACGAGGTGACGTGTTTCTAAGTCATCAACGATTGGAACACCGCTAATACGGTATTTTGCCATGAGGTCTTCCGCATCTTGTACTTTATGGGATGGAGTTAAGAAAAATGGATTAATGATAACGCCACTCTCTGATCGTTTTACTTTGTGCACTTCTTCCGCCTGCTCAGCAATCGACATGTTTTTATGGATGACCCCAAGACCTCCTTGGCGCGCAATCGCAATCGCCATCGTCGCATCTGTGACCGTATCCATGCTGGCACTGATTAAAGGGATATTTAAACGAATATTTTTCGCTAATTGCACACGCAAATCAACATCATTCGGCAATACATGACTCTCTGCTGGAATTAATAAAACATCGTCAAATGTGTACCCTTCTTTTTGAAATTTTGTTTCCCATTTTGACATCGCACAAAACCTCCAGTGATTAAATTTATTAACGAATAATATACCATTTTTTTGGCAAAATGCAAGCTTTTTCACGATTTTTATTGTCATTCACAAAAGTTTTACATTTCATTGTTCGCATTTTTAGAAACATTAATTTTTTAAAAATTTCCCTCTCACCCTCCACAGATTGTGCTACACTATAAGTAACAAGGAAAGGATGATTCGCGTGAAAAAACAACTGTTATCGGCGGTTGTACTGAGCCTAGTTCTTCTTGGTTGCTCAAATAAAAACAATCCAAGTGAAACTACGACCTCTCCATCAACCTCTACGCAAACAACAAAAACCACAACTACTGACACAACGACAACGGCAAAAACAACTTCTGCTAGCACAGAGGCTTCCTCTGAAGAATCCTCTACTAAGGACATAGCGACAGAAAAACAACAATCCTCTCAAGGAAGTGGTATGGCGGATGTCTCTTTAGGCTATCAAATGGTTGTCAATAAGAAACACGCTCTTCCTTCGACTTATGCTCCGGGAGAAGATCCTACCGCTGGGGCACAAGTGAAGAAACTCATTCAAAAAATGCAAGAACTGGAATATCCGATTAGTGATGTTTACAGCGGATATCGCTCTTATGAATATCAAGAACAACTCTATAACAATTATGTCGCTCGTGAAGGTAAAGAGGCTGCGGATACCTATTCCGCAAGACCTGGCTACAGCGAACATCAAACAGGACTAGCCTTTGATCTCTTAGATACAACAGGGAATTTATTAGACGGTGAAGAAAATAAGGACGCCATCGCCTGGCTCCACACCCACGCCCATGAGTATGGATTTATTATCCGATTCCAAGCTGGGAAAGAAGCCATTACCGGATACCAACCCGAAGCCTGGCATTTACGCTATGTAGGCGACAAAGCAACAGACATCTATAACTCCGGCCTTTCTCTTGAAGAGTACTACGGAGTAGAAGGTGGAGGATATGAATAGCAGGATATGAGTCTTCGCGGTTAGAAATCGACCACTGGACCAAACCAACGCAAGCATCGTAAAAAACGATGTGCGTATGGGTTGGGAAGTGGACGCGATTTCTGCGATGACGAGTTCAACTACACAGGATACGAGGGTGAGTGGTCAGCTTTCGACCCTTTACCGAAATTAACGCAAGCGTCCGAAAAGGACGTGCGGATAATTATCGGAAAGGAACGCGAAAGCTACGAGCCCGAGTTCAACTCCAGGATACGAGGCAGAAAGACAGAAGTAAAAATAATCATTTATAAACACTATTTATCAACATAAAAAGCAAGGTGAATTCACCTTGCTTTTTATTTTTAAATATATGTCAAACTCTTTCCAATAATAAAAAGTGGTTGTCACATTATGCAATAATGCCAAAACACTTGGAGATAACACATCGATTAGCCCTAACCCCATCAAGAAAAGAATTAATTCCTACTGTATTTTTTTAAATTCAAATCCAATTGATGATTTAATTGATCCGTAATCGTATCTAACACATGTAGTCCTGTCAATTGTTCATTTAAGAATAAAATATCGCTGGCTTGACGAGCGATATCTGAAGCACCCGCCATCACAACCCCTACATTTGCAAGGGACAGTGCAGCAGAATCATTAATTCCATCTCCAATCATTAACACTGATGCCCTTGATCTTTCAATTGCTGAATAACTTGATGCTTTTGTTCAGGTTTTACTTGAGTGTAGACCTTATCAAAAGAAATGAGAGAACAAATCGTTTCCGTACGTTTTTGTGTATCTCCGGTAAGAAGAACTATTTGCTTACCTCTTTCCTTTAATTCATGCAATAATTCAATAGCCTCTGGTCGTAGCGGTGTATCAATAAGAAAAATAGCAATTAATTTTCCATCGTAACTTAGATAGAGCAAATTAAACATTTGACTATATTCTTCTATGACTTTCTTCTGTTGTTCCGAAATAAAAGTTTGTTCTTCTTCTAGTAATTCTAGACTTCCGATGAGAACTCTTTTTCCGTCAATGGAAGATACAATTCCTTTTGAAGCTACGTGAGTTAATTTCCCATGCATTTCTTCATGTTCAATTCCCTCATCTTCTGCTTTCTTAACAACAGCCGTCGCAATTGGATGATAAATATGTTCTTCCAAACAAGCTGCAATTCGTAAAACTTCCGCATCATCATAACCCTCATAGGAAATAATTCTTTGAATTTTTGGAATTCCAGTTGTCAATGTTCCTGTCTTATCAAAAACAAAAGTATCGACTTGCGCATATTCATCTAAAGAATTAGATCCTTTAATCACAATTCCCTGATTAGAAGCCGCTTTAATGGCTGTTAAATAAGTAGCTGGTGAAGATAATTTTAACGCACATGAATAATCCACTAATAGGAAAGTGAGTGCTTTAGAGACTGAGCGAGTGAATAGATACGTCAACGCCATCCCGATGAAATTATATTTCACTAATCCATCTGCTTTTTCCATTAATTGCTTTTGTTGTTTTGATTGATGGAATTCACTTGATTTAATTAGCTGAACGATTTGCTGCAAGCGTAAGTTTTGTTGCTTATTCGTCACTTCTACTAGTAGTTCGCCATGCTCTACAACTGTATTAGCGTAGACCATATCCCCTTGTTTTTTGGCGACTGGGAATGACTCGCCTGTTAATGAGCTTTCATTTAAGTATCCTCTTCCATTGACAACTCTTCCGTCAAAGTATATTTCTTGACCTTCTGTTGCAACGAAGATATCTCCTACTTCAACATGATTACTCATTTTCTTGAAGCGCTCGCCCTCTTTTTCAATCCATATCTCGTAAATATTATTCGTTAAATTCTTTTCAAGTTCTTCAATAGATTTCTTTTGGGACCAGTCATCTAAATCGTCTCCTAAATTCAATAAGAACATAATCATATCAGCAGTTTTATAGTCTCCCATCGCTGCAGAAGTCGCTATAGCCACAAAATCGAGTAAACTCATAGAAAGTTTTTTCTCACAAATTGATTGGAAAGCAGCCTTTCCAAACTTCACCATTTTCAGAAGTATCCATCCCACACGAAGAGGTGTTGGAAGAAGGACTTTTGAAAGCATTCTTCTATAGAGATGCGTTGAAATAATATCATATGGCGAAGAAGGGACTAGCCACTCGACTTCGTTTTGTTTTTCAATTACTTTCTCCATTTGAATCAAAGATAAAAAATTTTGAACCTGTTGATCTTTCCCTTGAGAAAAATACACTCCTACATGCTTTAAATCTTTATAAAAGTGCAACTTTTCAATACCAGGAACTGTGCAAGCTAATTCCTCTAAATACATTTGTACCGGATGCGGACATGTAAAAGGGAGCTCTAGTCGCACTCTAGAGTTCGATTGATGCTTAATAATAAACTTCATTATTTTTCACTAGTTTCTACTACTAATTGTGCATTTTTTTCTTCAGCATATAAGTCTTTTGCTTCTTCTAAGACATCATCTGCATGTTGTTTTACAGTAGAAACGGTTGCATCAATACCATCTTTTAATTTATAAGAAGTAGCGACTGCTTTAGCATATACATGTTTTGCTTCTTTGCTCGCTAATAGTTTTAATCCTAACGATCCAAATAAAACTCCTCCCGCAAATACACCTGATTTTTTAGCAAATTTTCCTAAACTTACAAGTTCTTTAATCATTATGATTACCTCCATTTTTTCTAATTAGAATTATTCAATTCTAACTATAGTATACGGATTTAATCCCCTTCTTTCAATAATTAAAAGTTTAAGATTCTATTAGTCTCTTTGACTTTCTAAATAAAAGCTACCTTGTAGAAAAACAAGGTAGCTTATTCTAACCAAAAGAATGCTTGAGGTAACTGTTCCTCTGCATTTCCTATAAAGCACTTCCCATGCGCAAAAAGAACATTCAATGGCTTCCAACCTTTGATTCTTTGATAACACTTTCTAGCTATTTCTTTGTGAAACAAAAAGGTCATTCTTAAATCTCTTGGTGTATGGCCATTGGGGTAAGTATTATCTCCTATTTTGAATAATAAACGGTGCCAACAAGAGCACTCTTTTGAAAGTTCAATATTCTCAATCAAATCGGTTAAAATTAATGTACGACTCTTTTGGTGGAAGAATACAGACTCCTCAATGAGTGTACTTCCTTCAAACGGGAGATAATCTATTTCTGATTGCCAACTAATAGCATGGGTTTTATCTAGTACGGTGTAGGTCTGGATACCCTTTGATTCTTCAAAAATTTTCTCCAACCCTTTTGTTGCCCACACTTTTGCAGTCGGATAAGCTTGGCTCCACTCTTCCATATAGACATAATGCAATTTATTGGGAGCTACTATGTGTGCCACATTCCCCAGAGCTTCGATTTCACTTTTTAACTCTTGTGTTAAATGAATCGGAGAATGAATCCACAAGTCGCGATTGTTTAATCGTACCACTGTCATCCGCGTGCTAAAGGGAACTTGAGTCAGATTGAAGTTCATTTCAACAACGTCTCCATCGACAATCCAAATATCTTCACCAATTGCTTTTAATGTATATAGTGGTTCATATACTTTCACAGAACATGTCATATCGGATTCTCCTCTGGTGATTAGTAGACCTCATAATGAATAATCAGCGGGGAATTTTTCTTCAAGAGTTTTTGAAGGCGTTTATGGTATTGGGCCGGGAAGACCATATTTTTAGCACGCAATGTTTTTCATGCAGCACTTTTGCGGTGTGGTCGGCAAAACTCAAACAATTTCTAGTCCAGCCATTATAAGTCATGAATTTAGAACGATTGAATTTATAAAACACGGTATCCATCTGTTGTGCCATGAAGTACACATACATTTCTTCAAAACGATCGAAAGTTGGATTATAGTAAATGGCTTCACTCGTCGGCTCCCATGTCTTTGTCGGCGCTAATATTTTTTCTAAGTATGCATGAATGGCATCCATTTGCTCAGAAGTGACCGCAATTGAATAAATATGTAATGCTTTTTGATAATGGTTCTTACAAAATAGCATATACTCTTCACGCGGTGCTTTGATGAGCACTCCTTCTGCTATCCAGCCGCCTAATTTCAAATCTCTCTCATCATAGTTCCCGTACGAATAGACATAGCCATCAATACATAAATCGACATGTCCAAGAGGTCCATTTCCGCGCTCTGCCACATGCACAAAAATTTCAAAGCGACTCTTGGCTAGCGGTGGGTATGGAATTGGATAGGGAACGTATTCCATCGGCATATTTACTTTTGGAAATGTCCGCACCACTTGATGCAACACTTTCTCCATTAATTTCTTTTCAGCCATTACAAACTCCTCAAAAATTCAGATAGGTTCATTTTAGCATAAAAGCCTCTTCTAAACAGTCTTTTTTTAGAAAATCTAATACTTTCTCTAACTTATTTCTTCATTTTTTTCATAAAAAAACCTCTCACCATAGATGAGAGGAAAAAGGATAGAGTTTTATTTACTATTAGTAAATAATTCTTATTTGGGAATAGAAAAACTATAATCAAACTTTATGAATAATTTATGACGATTTTGGCTAAAAACAGAGAAATTTAATCCCCAAAAAGCGGCGTGCATTCCCGCCACATAGCCGGTTACAAAAAGCAGCGGTGATATTATACCCACCTGTATAACCGTGAATATCTAACAGTTCCCCGCAGAAATACAAACCTTGTGTTAATTTCGATTGCAAAGTTTTCGGATTCACTTCCTTCAAATGAACTCCTCCGCCGGTTACAAAGCCTTTTTCAATCGGGAGAGACCCATTCACAGTAAAACGGAAATTCGTAAGGGCTTCTTTAATTTGTGCCCAGTTGGCCTCCGTCAAGCGACTCACCGCCGTTTGGTCATCAATCCCCACTTTTGCTAGTAAAAATTCTATATATCGTTCGAGAAGCAATGTTTTCAAATGATTTTTAATTGATTTTAGAGGAGCTTCCTCCACAAAACCTTTCAACTTTGCATCTAGTTCTGAAGCGCTAAGGTCTGGTAATGCATTTAAACTCATTACGACTTCTTTCTTCTTTTCCTTTTCTTGTACTTGATGCACAAAACTTGAACAACGTAACACTGCTGGTCCGCTGACCCCAAAGTGAGTGAAAATCATATCCATCTGATGCGTAACAACCGCTTTTCCCTTCCCATTGAGGACACTGAGTGCCACATTTCGCAAGGATAGCGCACGAAGCTCTCCTTTTTGAATAAACTCTTCGCTACTTGTCAACGGAACTTCCGTCGCAAACAGAGGCGTAATCGTATGGCCTGCAACACGGGCAATCCCGTATCCATCTCCCGTCGAACCTGTCTTCGGATAAGATTTCCCACCGGTCGCTAAAATCACCGCATCGGCCTGTAGTTGTTCCCCATTATCAAGTTCTACCACTCGTACGGCTCCCTCGTTTACACGAATCGTCTTCACTTTCACATTCGTACGCACTTGCACGCCTAGCTTCTTGATTTCCTGAATAAAGGTCTCCAAAATCGTCTTGGCAGAATCTGTCACAGGAAACATACGCCCATGATCTTCTTCTTTCAAACGAACTCCACGCGATTCGAAAAATTGGATAATATCTTGATTGTCAAATTGAGAAAAGGCACTATATAAAAACCGTCCATTCCCCGGAATATGTTTCACGATTTCCTCAGGAGAACGTCGATTGGTAACATTACAACGTGTGCCTCCTGTGTGCAATAATTTTTTTCCTAAAGTTGGATTTTTCTCCAATAAGACCACTTCTGCACCATGCATCGCTGCACTGACTGAAGCCATTAATCCACTCGTTCCACCACCGATTACAATAACTTTCATACTTGCCTCCAATTCTCGTTGTCCCAATTATTATAAAGCATGCAAAATAAAAAAGCCTAGAGAAACTCTCTAGACCTTTTCCACTTACTCTTTCCATTCTTTCAGTGAAGCTAAATAGAACGCCCCACAGACGATTAATAGACTTCCTCCTGCAAAATACGGAAGAATCTCTAAAGTTCCGAAACTCATCCAGTAAAGAATTGTAAGGATGATTTGGAAAACGGGAATGGCTGGTAAAATTCGTTGCAGCGTCGGCATAAAAATCAGAATACCTGCGACTAAATAGAAAATCCGCACTCCGTTTTTGATTCTCGAATCTCCTTTAAAGGTTTGAAACCCTTTGATTCCAAAATAAATAACGATTAAATTCAGCATCAACAAAATCCAAAAGAACTGTGAGGAAACATCTACTGTGTTCACAAAAGATAGTTTTAATGCGACAATGGGCGCTAACCAGAATAATACCCCAGAACCAACCCCAACAATCCCACAAAAACGAGCTAAATTTTTACGATCCATACAATTCCTCCTTCTTATCTATCAAACATCGCTTATGCTTTTACAGCCGTCACTTGGATTTCTACTAGGGCATTCTTTGGTAAAGCCGCTGCTTGAAATGCCATCCGTGCTGGATAAGGAGAAGAAAAATACTCTCCATACACTTCATTCATTTGTGCAAAGTCGTTGATGTCGGCTAGTAGTACGGTTGTAGAGACTACCGCGTCCATTCCTACCCCTGCTTCTTTTAAGATCGCACGGATATTTTTCAATGATTGATGCGTTTGGCTCACAATATCACTTCCTGAAAACTCCCCTGTTTCAGGAACGATTGGCAACTGTCCAGAGACTACAATCGTTTCTCCTTTATAGGCTACTCCTTGTGAGTAAGGCCCGATTGCTTTTGGAGCCTGTTCTGTTTGAATCAATTTCTTTGTCATAGGGTTCCTCCTAGTCTAATGGTGGCACAGTGTCCACGAATACATATGTTTTCATACGGTCAAATGCTTCTACAAGACGCGCATACGGTAACGCGAGGTTAATACGGATACAGCCTTCGCCGAAGAACATCTTGCCGTCTTGCCAAGCCACGCCGACATCCCAGCCACGTTTTTCGAGTTGCTCTAGCGTTAAGTTATGTTTTTCAAGAACGGTGAACAGTCGATAAAGAGCATATACGTGCCTTCAGGTTTTGTGACTTCTACGCCGTCCAATTCACAGTGAATAAAGTCGCACGCATAGTCCGCGTTCTTCTCGATTACTTCACGCAACTCTTCCAGCCACTCGTAACCTTCTTCTTGATACGCCCCAATTAAAGCATGCATCGACATCACATTCATCGCGTTATAATGAGGTTTCATCCCTTTTGACTCGACGCGGTCTCTTAAGGCATCATTGTAAATCACATGATAACTTCCCACGAGCCCTGCCAAGTTAAACGTCTTACTTGGCGCATACATCGCCACGGTGCGATTCTTCGCATCTTCTGAAATCGATTGTGTCGGAATATGCTTATGGCCTTTAAAAATAATATCCGACCAAATTTCATCCGACACGACAATCACATCATACTTGCGGTAAATCTCCATTGCGCGTTCAATTTCTTCTTTCTCCCATACACGACCACTTGGGTTATGCGGAGAACAGAAAATCGCCACATGAATCTTATGTGCTTTGATTTTTTGTTCCATATCCTCAAAGTCCATACGGTAAACGCCCTTTTCGTCTTTCACAAGCGGGCTATGCACAGCCTTCAAGCCATTATCATTTAACGACTGCGTAAAGCCGACATAGGTTGGACTATGCACTAACACAGCATCCCCAGGCGCAGCGTACGATGTTAAAGTCGATACGACTCCTCCAAGCACGCCATTTTCATGACCAATATGTTTACGCGTTAATCCTGTCACTTGATGGTGGCGCGCATGCCACTGAATAATGCTTTCGTAGTACACTTTAGAAGGCATAAAGTACCCGAAAACCGGATGTTCCAATCGTTTTTGCATCGCCGAAATCACCGTTGGCACGGTTGGGAAACTCATGTCCGCAATCCACATCGGAATCACATCGAAACCTTTCTTCGGTCTATCTGGCGACTTTCCTGGAATCAACCCTAGCCCATCCACCGCCAGAGCGTCCATTCCATGTCGATCAAATTCTGTCGTAAAATCATATTTCATCCGCATAACCTCCTAGAATCTCACTTTCATTATACACCGTCCCCCGCATCCACTCAACGCCCGCCGAAGACTCAGTCCGGTGCAAGTTTTTTCATAAAAAGCGTAATTCTTGGTGAAGAAAAACATCCTAGGTTAACGTTGCAAAAAAATCCTTGGACTCTATAGTCATAGAAATAACGGTCGCATGCGAAAAGAATTAGAGCTCCATAGCGAGAATCTCTTTGGAGCTCTTTGACTTTCGCAAGGCCTGAGACCAAGGCTCAGTCCGGTGCAGTTGTTTCTATAACTATGAAGATGTCCAAGGATTTTAAAGCAACGCTTTAACCCTTTAACCTATTTCTTCATCGCTGAAATCACGCGATAGCCTTTTTGCGCGATAAAGTCCGCCACTTCATCCGGATTCGTTGAATCCACATGAAGCACCACTTGCACTTTCCCATCACGGTGATATACCGAAATCGTCGAAACGTTCACGTTGTTTTCACGCAACACATCCGAAATTTCTTCCAGAGGACCTGGTTTATCTTCATTGATTTCAATGAATAAACGAGAACCCGGTGTGTTGTATCCAGAAATTTCGATAAACGCATCAAAAATATCTTTATCAGTAATAATTCCTTCCACGTGGCCACGTGCATCTACTACTGGCAGTACGCCGACCTTTGTTGACGCATAAGGGACGCAGCTTCTTCTAATAATGTATGAGCCTTCACGGTTAAGACTTGCTTTTGCATAATTTCGCTTGCTGTAGTCTTATTCAATAAATAGTTCAGCTCATGCATCGATAGGCTTGTTGCCATTGAAGGTGAATGCCCCGCAACAAGTTCTTCTGTGAGTAAGCCAACTAACTTGCCATCTTCTACAACTGGCAAGCGGTGAATGTCGTGTTCCTTCATTAAGTCTAGAGCTTTCATAACCGTCGTTTCAGGCGTTACTGTAATGACGTTGGTTGACATATAATCTTTAACTTCCATGATTACCCTCCTAGATATGCTTTCTGAATTTCATCACTTTCTAACAACTCTTGTCCTGTACCGCTTAATACCACTGATCCAGTTTCGAGTACATACGCACGATTTGAAATCGATAAGGCCATTTTCGCATTTTGCTCGATGAGTAAAACCGTTGTCCCTGTCTTTTGGATTTCTTGAATGATTTTGAAAATCTCACGGATAAAAATCGGTGCTAACCCCATTGACGGTTCATCCAACAATAATAGTTTTGGACGACTCATTAACGCACGCCCCATTGCTAACATTTGTTGCTCCCCACCAGAGAGTGTTTGCGCATCTTGGTCTTTACGTTCTTTCAAGATTGGGAAACGCTCGAAGACGTCTTCCATATCTTTTTGAATCGCTTCTTTATCCTTGCGTAGAAATGCCCCTAGTTCAAGGTTTTCTTTTACCGTTAATCCTGGGAATACGTGACGTCCTTCTGGCACTTGCACGAGTCCTTTCTCAACGATTTTCTTCGCAGATGTTGAAGCGATGTTCTCACCTAAGTATACGATTTCGCCTTCTGAAGGATGAATGAGTCCCGATAAAGTCTTCAAGATAGTTGATTTTCCAGCACCGTTTGCCCCGATTAGAGACACGATTTCGCCTTCATTCACCTTAAAATCAACATTACGTACGGCTTGAATCATTCCGTAATGAACTGATAAATTTTTAACTTCTAACATCTACTCACCTCCTAAGTACGCTTTAATAACTGCAGGATTTTGTTTAATTTCTTCTGGAGTTCCTTCTGCAAGAAGTCTTCCATATTCCAACACGTAAATGCGTTGGCAAATTTTCATCACAAGTGACATATCGTGTTCGATTAACACCACTGTCAAATCAAATTCTTTTTGAATTTTCGCAATTAGTTCTGTTAATTGAGCCGTCTCTTGAGGGTTCATCCCCGCTGCTGGCTCATCCAAGAATAAGATTTTTGGTTTTGTCGCTAACGCACGAACGATCTCAAGCTCACGTTGTTGTCCGTAAGCTAAGTTTTTCGCCTTTTCCTCTTTAAGTGTATCCAACTCAAAAATCTTTAGCAACTCAATCGCTTCTTCGCGCATTTTTGCTTCTGTATCATAGTATTTTTTCGTACGGAATAAGGTTGAGAATAATGAGTCACTTGAGTGCGAGTGCATCGCAATCATTACATTCTCTAGTACCGTTATATCTTTAAAGAGACGAATATTTTGGAAAGTACGTGCCATTCCAAGAGTGGTGCGTTTATATGGAGGAAGCCCGTTTAAGTTTTTCAACTGTCCGTCTACTTCTAAACTCACTGTTCCTTCTGTTGGCTCATACACCCCTGTTAACAAGTTGAAGAAAGTCGTTTTCCCAGCACCATTTGGCCCGATGAGTCCGATAAGTTCTCCCTTGTTTACTTTCATAGAAACATTAGATACCGCGGAAAGTCCACCAAAGTTTTTAGTTAGTCCATTTACTTCTAATAACATTACTTCCCACTCTCCTTTGCCTCTTTTTTCTTAGAAAACTTCAAGTTCCCTAGTTTGAATTCCCATGTTCCAAGTAATCCACCCGGACGGAAGATCATAATTAAAATTAACGCTACTGCATAGATGATCATCCGTAATTGTCCAAATGGTTGTAGGACAAGGTTGATAATGCCAAGCAATACTGCTGCTACAAATGAACCTGTGAAACTTCCAATTCCTCCGAATACGACAATAATTAATACATCGATGGATTTCATGAAAGTGAAGTCACCCGGTGTTACTGCTCCTAGCGTTGTAGCAGAAAGAGTTCCACCGATACTTGCAGTGGCTGCTCCTAATACGAAGGCCAAGATTTTATACTTCGTCACTTGAACCCCCATGGATTCTGCAGCGATTTCGTCTTGTAACACCCCATAAGTTGCACGGCCGGCACTACTGAAGGTGTAGTTTAAGATTAAAATCGTTGTTACCACTAAGAAAATATAAGTAATCGTCCATGTATTGGTTAAAGGAATTCCACTGATACCAGCAGCGCCATTTGTGATTTTCATATTGGTCACGGCTACACGAATGATTTCAGCAACCCCTAGAGTCGCAATCGCAAGGTAGTCTCCTTTTAGACGAAGCGTTGGTAATCCAACAAGAAATGCCACGATAACTGAAATAACAACCCCAACTGCCATTCCAGCAAATAGTCCAGGAAGCCCATTGATCATTTTTCCAAGAATCGCACCGCTATAAGAACCAATGGCGATAAATCCAGCATGTCCAAGTGAGAACTGTCCGGCAACCCCAAGGATGAGGTTCAATCCAACAGCATAGATGATATTAATCATGATATTAATGAAGGTACTTTCGTAGTAGAAGTTGATTACTCCTGTTTGTACAAGCACGAAAAGAAGAGCGTACATTCCCAACGCGAACAATGTCCAACGAATATTCTTTTTATGAAATCTTTGCATCTTCTTCACCTACACTTTCTCTCTGACATTTTTTTACCAAACAGTCCAGCTGGTAATACGATTAAAATAATGAAATAATGAGAAGTAAACCACTCCATCACGGTACGGTGAGTAACCCGAAGAAGCTTACCATTGTTTCTAGTAGACCGATGAGATAACCACCGACCATCGCTCCCAGGAATACTTCCGATACCCCCAAGTACAGCTGCAACGAAGGCTTTTAGTCCGACTGTAATCCCCATTGTTGTAGAAATGGTATTGTAGTACACGCCAACAAGGACACCTGCAATCCCAGCAAGTGCTGAACCGAGCGCAAAATGTAAATGAAATCACTCCATCTACGTCAATCCCCATGAGTTGAGCTGCTTGTTCATCAACAGCAACGGCACGCATCGCTTTCCCCATTTTTGTATAACGAACGATAAATTGTAATAAACGCCATTAATACAAACTGTAATCCCGAAAATCAGGATTTGCTTTTCCATTCACTGAAACGTCTCCGAAATAAAGTGAATCGTCTCTGTTCCGAAAAGTCTGAAGGAAACGGACGAGACTCCGCTCCAAAGAAATAACTCATTGCATTTTCTAATAAGTATGAAACCCCAATGGCTGTAATTAATGCAGCCACACGAGTCGATTTACGAAGCGGCTTATACGCCACACGCTCAATCACAACCCCTAAAATGGCACAAGCAACCATCGCTACCAGTAAAGCGAGGAATACATTCAACTTCAAGACCATTACCGCAAAATAGCCAATGAATGCCCCCATCATATACACATCTCCGTGTGCGAAGTTAATCAGTTTAATCGTCCCATAAACCATGGTATATCCAAGCGCAATTAAGGCGTAAATACTTCCGACTGCGAGCCCGTTTACCAATTGTTGAATTAACAACTCCATATATTTTCTCCTTTCATTTCTATCCTTTATCTAGTGGAAAAGAGAGGCGGAAGAAACTCTTCGTGCCTCTCTTCAAAAATACTGTTATACCTAAAATTACTCAGCTGAGTACTCTTGAGCACTTACTTCTTGTCCGTTTTGGAACTCGATTACAACTGCTGATTTCACTGGTGTGTGGTCTGCACCCATTGAGAATGTTCCTGTGACACCGTCAAAGTCTGTTTGTTTCTGCTAAAGCTTTTTGTGATTGCTTGAGGATCAGTTGAGCCCTGCTTTTTCGATAGCTTTCATTAACAATTGAGTAGCATCATAACTTAAAGCCGCGAAAAGTATCTGGGATTTGCACCATATTTTTTTCTTTGTACGCTTTTAACGAACTCTTGAACATCACTATCTTTACTCAATGTTGAGAAGTGAGATGTGTAGTAAACGTTTGAAAGGTTTGCAGCTATTTACCTGCTAATGCTGCTAACTTGTCACTTGAAAGACCGTCACCACCAACGATCGGTTGAGTGATTCCCATTTCACGAGCTTGTTTGATGATTAGACCCACTTCTTCGTAGTAACCAGGATACGTATAATACATCGAAGTCTTTAGATTTCAATGTTGTTAATACCGCTTGGAAGTCTGTATCTTTTAGATTGATAGTATTCACGTAGCTGACAACTGTACCACCGATTTTGCTATCAGTATAAGTTTTTTTCAAAGGCATCTGCTAACCCTTTAGAGTAGTCATTACCTGTATCTTGTAAAGATGGCTACTTTAGCATTTTCCGAATTTCTTGTTAACGAAGTTTCGCTCCTACAACTCCCTTGGTAGCTGTCAGAGAAACATACACGGTAGATGTATTCATAGACTGAAGATGCATCTTCTGCATTTTTCAATGTAACACCGTCTCCCTGTTGTTGCTGGGAAGACTGTTGGGATTTTTAGCTTGTTCGTTTACAGGGATTGATACTGCAGCATCCCCTGTTGTTGCTGGTCCGACTACGCCGACCACTTTTTTTCAGAAGCTAATTTTCTTTCGCTACAGAAGCTACCTCTGTCTTTGTCTGATTTGTTATCATATGAAACGTATTTTTAATTCCTTATCAAGTAACTTCCCTTTTTGTTCAACCGCTAATTGTGCTGCATTGTTCATTGAAGTTCCGTAAGTTGCTACGTTCCCTGTTAACTCGAAGTTTCCTCCGATTTTGACTGTGTTGCTATCTGCTGCGTTTCCACAACCTGCTAAAATGGCTGCAACCACAGCGCCTAATGTGAATTGTCTTTAATTTCATAAGATCCCTCTTTTTCATGACTTTGAATTTTTCTAAGATGAGAGTAGTATATAATATTCTGACAATTCTCGCAACTATTTTCTATTCATTTTATAAAAAATTTTTCATAAAAAATGAAAAATGCTTTTGTTTACAAAAAGAGACCGCCTTTACATAAGGCAGTCTCTCCTAACACCTCTTATTTTACTTCTGTATATCCAATCGCTTCTAATTTTTGAGCAGCAGTTGCAAAATCATCAAAATATTTATCCACTAGCTGAGCATCTTTCAATTCAATATTTCCTTCTGCATTCGTTACTAAGTTTGAAAGACCAATTGCAAGCGTACGTTTGCCAGCATATTTATACTCTACTCGAACAAGCATCACAAGGTTTCCGTTTCCTTCGATTAAACCGTCGCCATATCCACTTTCACCTACACCGCTTGATAAACCACGATAATAAGTTTTATCAAAAGTAATGGTCGCATCTGTGTACTTTTTGTTGATTTCTTCTTTTAATTTTTTAACAACTTCATCTTTGTTTTTGCATCCTCAAATTTGTCAGCAACTGTTTTTAAAGCCTTTTACTGGAAGAGTGAAGCTTCCATCGCCTTCTAAAATATAGCCATTTGATTCTAAAACTTTATCGAAGTTTCCGTCAATTTTAATTTTAGCATCTTTTCCATTTTCTAATTGTCCATCATTTTCAACTACAAAACGAATGGAAGCTACACGAGGGTCATTTATGCGAACTTTCGCTTTTCCTTTTTTGTTGAAACCTGTTGCTTCTAATGACACTAATTTTGCTAATTCTTCAGAATTTAGTTTCTTAACAACCGTTAATCCCGTTACTTTCACTTTTTTCTCTGAAGGAATTGTCACAAATTTTTCTAGATTCTTTGTATTTGCAAACGTTAAAGTAACTTCTTCGTCATTTGATAAATTTTCAGTCTTGCTTGGAGATATTTTAACTTCAGCAATAGCCGCTTTTAATTCTGATTCTGTTTTGGCGTCTGCTTTAGGATTTTCTACTAAGAAAGCGGTGATTAACTCCTCTGTATTGAATTGATACGTAATACGTCCTTTTGTATCAACGCCACTAAAAAGACGTTTTAAGGTAGTTTCCGGCATCTACTTTTTAAATCCACAGGCACCTAATACAACCGTTGCCATTAAGCATAAAAATGTTAATAACTTCTTTTTCATTTTAGTCCTCCTAAAGTATAAAAAAATCTTAAATATGTTTTATTATATTAAATCGCCTTAATAAGTGTCAATCTTATTAAGATTCCGGATTTCAACTTGATAGAAGCTTTTGTTCATGCTATGTTGATAGAAAGAAATTTATTGGAGGCACCATGAAAACCAAGATTCCAGTCTGGAAAACGATTCGCTTTACCTTCAGCAATTTAACCAAGCATAGTTGGATGTATTTACGTAATTCCTTATTTTTACAGCTATTTATCTCCGTCTTTGGATTTGGATTATTATCGCTAATTTTTAAAGGAATGCTCTTTTTTGCAGGTCAAGCCAATCTAACCTTTTCAAATTTTAAACATGTTTTATTAAACCCTTGGATGATTCCTTTCATCCTTATGTACTTACTCGCGTTTGCTTTTATTTTGTTTTTAGAGTTCTCGATTCTAATTTTTATGATCTATGGAACGATTCGAAAAACACATTTTTCTTGGCGAACCAGTGTTAAAAATGCCTTTATTGAATTAAGGCAACTGCTAAACGGGAATTTTATTGCGTTTTTACTCTATTTTATAACGCTTCTTCCGATTATTAATTTAGGAGATTTAACCTTTATTTCCAAAAACATTTATATTCCTAGTTTCATAACGGGAGAAATCACCAAAACTGGGAGTGGCGTGATAATCTACACGATTTTAATTGTATTGCTCCTTTACTTTCACGCTAGAAGTTCCTTTGCAATTCCACTACAAATTCTGACAGATCAACCTTTTACTAAAAATATTCTACAAAGTTGGAAGATTACAAAAGGGAATACATGGAGACTCCTCTTTATCGTTGGTGTCGTTGAGGCTGTTTTATTCATCTTTGTTGTGGCTATTTCCTTTTTAAGTGTTGCTTTGGTATCTCTTATCAACCCTGAAGGAGATAATGTTTTTCTACTCAGCAGTGTCCTCACGATTGCCAAACTTATTCAAGAGTTCATTATCATTTATACGAAAATGGCTACATTTATCGTCATGACAAAAGTGATTCTCGAGCGAAAACTCGTTTCCCTTCATTTATACCAACATCTTCCTGAAGTGAAACATAAGAGAAAAATCGTCACTGCTGTTGCTCTCATATTTGTGATTGGAAATGCGGCCTCCACAACGTTATCAACCTATGCTAAAGACGCCATGCCTGACCAAGCAATTATCGGCCATCGTGGATATACTTCAAAGGCAGTCGAAAATTCCCTTGAAGGAATTAAGGCTGCAAAAGAGGCAGGAGCTACCATGGTAGAAATGGATATTCTCCTAACTAAAGATCATCAATTCGTAGTGATGCATGATTACAATTTAAAACGACTCGCTCGTCTGAATAAACGGGTTCAAGATATGACCTTGGATGAAGTGAGGGGATTACCGATTTATCAATCGGGATTTGCTAGCCATATCCCGACCTTCGAGGAGTTTTACCGAGAAGCTAAAGATTTGAACATCCCCCTCATCATTGAATTAAAACCTCATGGGGGAGAACCTGCAAATTATGTAGACCTCTTTATCCAAAAATATAAAGAGTTAGGCATCGATTCTTCTAATAAAGTCATGTCCCTCGATTTGAAAGTGATGGAAGAAATTGAAGAAAAAGCTCCAGAAATAAATACGGGTTATGTCATTCCCTTCCAATTCGGAGGATTTGGCAATCCAAAAGTGGATTTCTTCGTCATAGAAGACTTTTCTTATCAAGAATTACTCGTTCTAAACGCCCAGCAACAAGGACATGAAGTCTATGTTTGGACCATCAATAGTGAAGATGTCATCCAAAAATATTTGAACAGTCCTGTGAATGGGATTATTACTGATGAAGTCCAACTTGTGAAGGATTTCAAAGATGATTTTAAAAAGAATAATACGTTGATGGATCAGTTTTTACGAGCCCTCGGAATTACTTTAGTGTTCAGTAAATAAATGACAAAAACAAGAGCCGCTGTGGAGTTTCCACAGCGGCTCTTCTCTATTTCAAAGCGGATGATTTATCCAATTTTTGTAACGCCGCCCATGTATGGTACAAGCGCTTCTGGAATCGTCACACTACCATCTTCATTTTGGTAGTTTTCAAGGATGGCAGCAACTGTACGTCCAACTGCAAGTCCTGATCCATTTAATGTATGCACTAATTCAATCTTGCCACTATCTTCACGACGGAAACGAATTTTTGCACGACGCGCTTGGAAGTCCACGCAGTTTGAGCAAGAACTGATCTCACGGTACGTATCTTGCGCTGGAATCCACACTTCTACATCGTATGTTTTCGCTGCTGAGAATCCCATGTCTCCTGTACATAACACAATCGTACGGAATGGTAATCCTAATCCACGCAGTACGTCTTCTGCGTTGTCTGTCATTTTTTCTAATTCATCGAATGAATCTTCTGGTTTCGCGAATTTCACCATTTCTACTTTATTAAATTGGTGAAGACGAATTAAACCACGAGTGTCACGACCCGCACTACCCGCTTCAGAACGGAATGATGGGCTAAGCGCAGTGAAGTAAATCGGTAATTGCGCTTCGTCTAAAATTTCGTTTGCGTAGTAGTTTGTTAATGGCACTTCCGCTGTTGGGATTAATGTTAAGTTGCGTTCGTCTGTTAATTGGAACACATCTTCTTTGAATTTAGGGAATTGACCTGTTCCGTACATTGATTGTTCGTTTACCATGTATGGTGTAATCATTTCTGTGTAGCCATGTTTTTCCACGTGTAAATCAAGCATGTAGTTGTAGATGGCACGTTCTAAGCGAGCTCCAAGGCCTTTATAGTATAAGAAACGGCTTCCTGATACTTTAGCTCCGCGTTCGAAGTCTAAAATATCTAGCGCTTCTGCTACTTCCCAGTGAGGTTTTGGTTCGAAGTCGAATACGCGTGGAGTTCCTTCACGGCGAACTTCTACGTTTTCCGTTTCATCTGCCCCTACTGGTACGCCTTCTGCAGCTGTGTTTGGTAAGCGAGAAGCGATATATTCTACTTTTTCTTCCACTTCTGCTAATAAAGCATCTGTTGCTTTGATGTCTTCACCGACTTGTTTCATTTCAGCGATTTTCTCTGTTACATCTTCTTTGTTGCGTTTTAGAAGAGAGATTTCTTCTGTTACCGTATTACGGTATTGTTTTAATTGTTCTGTTTTCGTGATGAGTGCGCGACGTTCTTCATCCAAGTTGCGTAACTCTTCTACTGTCGCACGGTCTACACCGCGGTTTTCTAGAGCTGTTGCCACTTCTTCAAAATTCTCACGAATGCGTTTCATATCTAACATATGTTTTCCCTCCATTTTCTGTATAAAAAAATACTCCGCCCCCGACTATTTCTAGTCTTAGGGACGAAGTAGAGTAATTGTCTTCGCGGTACCACCCGGTTTCAATGTTGCCATTGCGCTCATTTGTGAGATAACGGTTTTCTCCGGATAGCTTAATCAATGTTTTCGCTCTCGCACCGTATGTGGATTCGCTGGTCTCTCTTTGCTAGTTTTCACCAACCACTAGCTCTCTACTAAAGGATTGCAGGTACTATTCATACTGTATCATTTGTCTAAGATTGTACACGCACTAAGCAAAAAGTGCAAGCCTTTTACTGTATTTTTATTTAGAGGCTGTTGGCGTAAATACATTTTGAATTTCGCTCCATACATTTCCAAAGAAGTTTTGAACTTTTTGAACAACTTGTCCAACAAAACCTTTTTGCTCCACGGACACTTTCTGTGACCACATTCGATTGCTCCACATCGTAAGCAGCTAATGCTTCTACTGTTCCGTGATCCTTACCATCTACATATCCTAGATTTTCACCTGGCATTTCAAAGGTCAATGTTCCGACCGTTTGTCCTGCTTGAACAGGCGCTTTTACTTTTCCATCTTCTGTTTTCAACTCATCTAACGGAATAAAGCCTATTTTAATTTGGCTAAGGGCTGTCCCTTTTGGAACGGCTGCAACAAAAGGTTTTCCATAGTCAACGCTCAGTGTTTCTTCCGTTCCACCTTCCAGAGGAATCGGCGCTAAATTTTGCACTGATTTCCCAGGAGAACCGACAATAAGACCTTCGTATTTTTTGAACAGTTCATCCAAAAGATGTCTAGTGACTTTAAATCGATTTAGTGGCTCTTTAGAACCCATTCTTACCACAATCACAGAAAATCCATTTCTTGTTGCTGTTGTCGTAATTGAAGCTCCACCGGATTCACTCGTTCCAGTCTTCAATCCTGTTACCCCTTCATACTCAAACAAGAGTCCTGGAAGTAAGTAATTGAAGTTATCCATTTTAGTTGTTCCCGATCCATTTGGACGGAAAGTTTGGGTTGGAATTGATGAAATCTTCAAAATCTCGGGGAAATCATTCACTAAATTTTTAGCAATAATCGCAACCGAACGAGCAGACATACTATTTTCGTCTTCGTCTCCAAAAGCTGGATTTTTTTCGCTGCCACCATATTTATTCGGTAATCCTGTTACATTAATAATTGTCGCGTCCTTAATGCCCCACTCGTTTAATTTTGCTTTCATCCGTTCAATCCAATTCGCTTCGGAACCACCAATGTATTCGGCAATTGCAAGAGTGGCTGCGTTGGCTGAATAAATTGAGATCGCATCAAAGAGTTCTTTGATTGTATATTTTTCATTTGGCCATAGTGGCACATTGGATAAATTATAATTGGCACTTAATTGATTGGCTCTGGCACTAATTGGGATTTTTGTTTCCCAAGTGATTTCTCCTTTTTTTAATCCTTCTAAAAATTAAATATTGTGAAATCATTTTTGCTCATTGAAAGCAATTCCACGAACTTCATCTTGATTGTTTTGCATCAAAAATTTTTCCCGCTCGTTTGCTCGATTGCAATGTAGCTTTGTACATCTTGAATCGCAGCTGCTTCTTCTTTTTCTTTTGCGGCATCTTGCGCATAAATAACTGGAGTAAAACTCGTAGCACTCATAGCAAAAATGCTAAGCGCACACACGAATTTTTTCATCCATTTACGAGGACCTTTCATGTTTTTATATCTCCTAAATCTTTCAAATCTGCTTACTCATGTTACCGAAAAATAAAGGAAAAACAATGGTAATCTGTTAATCTTTTATTACAAAATTGCGCTTATTTTTAATCTCATATTCGCTTGCTGTTCGAGGAAAAATATTATTGTATCCACATCAACAATGGATGCCCTTCCATCTTTTAACAAGAAAAAACACAAAAGAAAAGTGTTATTTTCTTTTTGTGTTTTCTTTAAAAATCCTTTATGTTTTTCTAGAAATTGTTCTTCTTCTATTGTTGATTTTCTTCCTAAAATTTGATTTCGATGGGGATATCTGCCAAATTGTTCAATAATCGCACGATGAGCCAATTCATATTTTTTTCGACGTTCTAATCCTGGTTCGTCAAACCATTTTGCAGCCAATCATGAATCCAAAAGAGACTCTGAATGCATGAAGGGCATCACAAGAAATCCTTGCTCGTCCACCGTCAATTCCTTCCAATAAGGCAAAGCTTCCTGGGCAAGCATTAAGGCTAAAGAATCCGCAGCAAACGCTTTTGTATCCTCACGAAACATATTTCTTGAGAATTGATCCAGAACAATTATTTCGGCTAGACGACCTCGCGGAGTCTTGCGCCAGTGAACCGTTTCGCCTGAAACGATAGCCTCATAAGTGGGAAGAAATCTCGTTCGAATTTCTGCATCAAACTCCTCCGATTTTTTAAACCAATCTGAAGGTTCACATTCCTTAAACCAGAACTCTAATACTTCTTGGGGCGAAACAATCATTATCCAATCGCTTCTTTCTTCGTTTTTTCATCTAGCTGATCGTTCATTCTTCCGTATTTATAGCCTTGCAAATCGACCGTTACAAATAAGAAGCCTAACTCTTGCATCATCTGATTAATCTCTTCGTGGTTTTTAACTAATTTTTCAATTTGATCTGCTCCTACTTCAATACGAGCCAAATCTTGATGCACGCGAACACGTACAGGTTCAAATCCACGTTTTGCAAAATATTCTTCCGCCTTAAATACCGCTTCTACTTTTTCAGGTGTAATACGGGTTCCATATGGAAAACGAGAAGCTAAACTGCAAGAAGGAGTCTTATTCCAATTCGTCACTCCGGCACGTTTGGCTAATTCCCGAATTTCTGATTTATATAATCCAGCTTCTTGCAAGAGGCTACGCACGCCTTCTTCATTACGCGCCTTCACGCCAGGTCGATAATCGTTGATGTCGTCCATAATTAATCCATCTGAAAGAACTGTAAAACCTTCTCCTTCCACATTCTTTTTGATGGTTTGATAGAGCATTTTCTTACTGTAATACCAACTATTCGGAGTGTTTGAAGCAATGTGCGGATCGGATAACTCTTCCATTTCAAGACCTAATACACGAGCACCCATTTCTGTTCCTAAATCGATTGCTTCACTAAACTCTCGGTCAGAAAACAATTCCGAGTTCACGACTGCCGCAATCACATTGTCACGTCCTAGAGTATCCACTGCAATCTTCAATAAATAGCTACTATCGATTCCTCCAGAATAGGGAACTACAATTTTCCCCACTTCTTTTAACAATTCGCGTAATCGTGCTTCTTTTTCATCCATTTTTTGTTCCTTCTTTCTATCCTAAAAGCTTTCTCGACCTGTAAATTCTTCCAAGTATGCTTTATCTAAAATCAGTAATTTCTGATTATGAATTTCAACGACGCCTTCTTCTTTTAAATCATGAATAATGCGGTTTACGCTATTACGAGTAGAGATTCCACAAAAGCCAGCAATATCTTCATTCGTAACGTTAAAATCGATGAGGATTCCATCTTCTACTTCCACGCCAAATTGATTCATCAGTTTATATAGGAAGGAACAGACCGCCCCTTTTTTCCCATTCATCGTCATATATTGCAATGATTCAATGGTTTCAGACAATTTATTCCGGTAATATTCCCGAATATAATCTTGTAAGTGTTTATCATCTCTTACATATTCCCAGAACTTAATGCGTGGAATACGGTAGAAAGTTGCCTCGTCACTCTCAATGCGTACGTTAAAAGGTGCTGATGTATAGTTAGAAACTTCGTCACGAACAAGTGAAACGATATCCACGGGCGTAACGTACTCTAAATTAAACTCCCGACCATCTTTCATAATGATACTAGTCTTCACTACCCCATCAATTAATACATAAGTATAGGCCTGTTCCAAACCGCGGTATGCCAGGTACATGTGTTTTTTCTTCTTAATAATAGGGGTATTTTCTTTCTCTAAAAAATCGATTAAATATTTTTCACTGTTCAAATTGAACACTCCTCTAAGACAATTTCCTATACACACTATTATCATCTTACCACGAAAATATACGTTAACAAATGTTACTAACCTTTGAGACTTCTGCTATGAGTTATTTTGAGTATACTTATAATCGTCAAACAAATTAAAGGAGATGTTATCATGGTTGAAATTAAACTACCTTACGACAAAAAGACAATTACTGCTGTAATTCCTGACAAAAACTTTGCTGGATTACTTGAATCGAAAGCTGAAAACTATCACAACCCACTTTCTGAACAAGAAACAGTGGAAAAATCAATGGATAATCCAATTGGTAGCCAAACTTTAGAAGAATTAGCAAAAGGTAAAAAAGATATCGTATTAATCAGTTCTGACCATACTCGTCCAGTTCCTTCACATATCATTACACCAATCATTTTACGTCGTATCCGTAGTGTAAACCCAGACGCTCGTATCCGTATTTTAGTTGCGACTGGTTTCCACCGTCCTTCAACTCGTGAAGAGTTAATTAACAAATACGGTCAAGAAATCGTGGAAAACGAAGAAATCGTAATGCACATTTCTACAAACGACGAAGACATGGTGAAAATCGGTCAACTCCCTTCAGGTGGTGACTGCATCATCAACCGTATCGCTGCTGAAGCAGACTTATTAATCGCTGAAGGATTTATCGAAAGCCACTTCTTCGCTGGATTCTCTGGCGGACGTAAATCAGTTCTTCCTGGGGTTGCTTCCTATAAAACAATTATGGCAAACCACAGTGGTGACTTTATCGATTCAGAAAAATCACGTACTGGTAACTTAGACCACAACCCAATCCACGAAGATATGTTATACGCAGCACGTACTGCAAACTTAGCCTTCATCGTAAACGTTGTATTAGATGGTGAAAAACATATCATCGGTTCATTTGCCGGAGACATGGTTGAAGCTCATAAAGTGGGTTGCGAATTCGTTCGTGAATTAGCTCATGTAACTAAAATTCCTTGCGATATCGCCGTTTCAACAAATGGTGGTTTCCCACTGGACCAAAACATCTACCAAGCTGTTAAAGGAATGACTGCTGCTGAAGCAACAAACAAAGAAGGCGGCGTGATTATCATGGTTGCTGGATGTCAAGATGGTCACGGTGGTGAAGGTTTCTACCGTAACTTAGCAGACGTTAAAGATCCTAAAGACTTCTTAGAACAAGCCATTAACACTCCAAGACTTGAAACAGTTCCAGACCAATGGACTTCACAAATCTTAGCGCGTATTCTAGTGCATCACCATGTAATCTTCGTTTCTGATTTAGTAGAAGAATCATTAATCACAAACATGCATATGGAATTAGCGAAAACATTTGACGAAGCTCTTGCACGTGCCTTCGAACTTCAAGGAGCAGACGCAAAAGTAACAGTTATCCGCGATGGATTATCTGTCATCGTCGAAGATAAATAATATGAAGCAAGAAGAAATCCTACAACAAGTTAAAGATGGACGCCTCTCAGTCGAAGAAGCGTCCACCCTTCTAAAAGGGATTGAAGACATTGGGTACGCGGCCATTGATCTTTCTCGCCAAAAGCGCAATGGATTTCCAGAAATCATCTATGGTGAAGGAAAAAACATTAAGCAATTAATTGGCATCATCCGTGCAATGAATGAGCATAAAACAGCCATTCTTGCGACACGCGTGAACGCTGAAAAAGGTGAAGCTCTGTCACAGGCTTTCCCTGAGGGCGTCTATGAACCTCTCGGACGTACCTTTGTCCTTAACCCAATCGCACCCAAACATGAACACTACATCGCAGTCGTTACAGCTGGTACAAGCGACATTCCTGTTGCCGAAGAAGCGGCTGTCACTGCTGAGACATTTGGAAATCATGTCAAACGTATTTACGACGTCGGAGTTGCGGGGATCCACCGCCTCTTCAATCGTCTCGAAGACATCCAAGGCGCTAGCGTCGTGATTGTCATCGCCGGTATGGAAGGTGCGCTTGTCAGTGTCGTTGGTGGGTTAGTAGACGTTCCTGTGATTGCCGTTCCAACCAGCATCGGATATGGAACGAATCTTCAAGGCGTGACGACTTTACTCAGCATGCTGACTTCTTGTGCAAGCGGCGTTACTGTCGTAAACATCGACAACGGTTTTGGTGCAGCCTATTCAGCAAGCATGATTAACAACATTCGAGGAGGACTCGCATGAGCACATTATATTTAGAACCATTTTCTGGGCTGAGCGGTGATATGCTAAATGCTCTTCTACTCGATTTAGGAGCCGACCGCAAGCATCTAGAAGAAGCCATTAAGACCATTTCGCTCGACGGTTACCATCTTCATGTAGACCGCATCGCGAAAAGCAGTATTTGGGGAACAGACTTCGATGTGCATATGGAACATGGTGAAAAAGACCATGGCATCGCTGGTGACTTTGACCATCACCATCATGACCATCACCATGAGCACGAACATACACATGAACATGCTCATTCACATGCGCACGAAGAACACACACATGCACACACGCATGAACATTCACAGCCACACGATCATCATCATCATGACCACGAACATACTCACGACGGTCATTCTCATAAGCATACACATAGTCATCATCACCATCACGGAGAAGTTCGTGGGTTGAAAGAAATCGAAACGATTATTCTTTCAAGTGGTGTCAGTGACTTTGTAAAAGAAAAAAGTTTGGAAGTATTCCGTGACATCGCACAAGCGGAAGCGAACGTACACCAAATGCCTGTGGAAGAAATTCATTTCCACGAGGTTGGCGCAACAGACTCTATCATCGACATCATGAGCTTCTTCATTTTGTGGGAAACACTCGACATCGATACGGTTACAGCACTGCTGTCACAGAAGGTAGCGGAACAATTACCGTTGCACACGGAGTCATGCCTGTACCAGTACCTGCTGTAATGCAATTAAGACTCGGAACTGCCATTCCATTCTCACAAGACTTTGACATTCATACAGAGCTTGTGACACCAACCGGCCTCGCTCTCTTTAAGGCCATCCGCCCAGTATTTGCACAACCTTCAAACCTAACTGCTACAAAAGTCGGTTATGGTTTTGGGAAACGTGACACGGGTAAATTCAACGCGTTACGAGGAACACTCTTAGAGAAAAGGACACATTCTCATCAAGTCGTGACTTCTAATAACGATGAAATCATTCAAATCGATACAACCATCGATGACCAAAGCGGTGAGGAGCTTGGCTACATCATGAGCCTTTTATTAGAAGAAGGCGCGCTAGATGTGCATTACACTCCCGTTTACACAAAGAAAAACCGTCCGGCAACACATCTCACACTTCTCATCCAAGAAGGAGACCTCGAACGGTTTACAGCCATTTTATTTAAGCAAACTTCAACCATTGGCTTTCGTTATCAAAACGTCCAACGTAAAGTCATGACCCGCACTTTCGAGACGCAACAAACGAGCCTCGGAGCGGTGAAGGTAAAGAAAAACAAATACGGTACTTTTACAAAATCAACATTAGAATATGAAGACTGCGCCAGAATCGCCCACGAAACAGGATTATCGATTCAAGCCGTCTATCAACAATTAATAAAAGAAATACATTAAGGAGAATCAACCAATGGATCAAACATTTATGCATTTATTATTATCAGAATTTATGGGAACTGCCCTCATGATTATCTTCGGGGTCGGCGTACACTGTGATGACGTCTTGAAGAAAACAAAATACGCTGGATCAGGTCACTTATTCGCCATCACAACATGGGCATTCGGTATCACTGTTGCTTTATTTATCTTCGGTGGTGTAAGTATCAACCCTGCGATGGCGCTAGCTAAAGTTGTTTTAGGAGTACTTCCTGCAGAACAATTCATTCCAATCGCAATCGCTGAATTCTTAGGCGCATTTGTTGGTGCGGTAATCGTATGGTTCATGTACGCAGACCACTTCACAGCTTCTGAAGGATTTGTTGATGGCGTTGCAATCCGTAACATCTTCTCAACAAACCCTAACTGCCGTAACTTACCACGTAACTACTTCGTCGAAGCATTTGCAACTTTCATTTTCTTAACAGCAATCTTAGCAACTGAAAATGTAAACAAAGAATTATTACCAATCGTGGTTGGTTTAATCGTATGGGCTGTCGGTATGGGTCTTGGAGGTACAACTGGATTCGCGATGAACCAAGCTCGTGACTTAGGACCTCGTCTTGCTTACCAATTATTACCAATCAAAAACAAAGTCAATAACGACTGGCAATATGGATTATTAGTACCTGGTACTGCTCCATTCGTTGGTGCTGTATGTGCTGCATTCTTCGTTCGTTACTACTTAGGTTACTTTATGTAATATTTAAAATAGAACTATTAAACCCGTGTGGATGAAGTAGAAGACATCCACACGGGTTTTTGATTGTCATCAATACTATTCTGTTTTTTTCTTCTCATCGGCTTTTTGCAACGTCGGTTCTATTTTAAATTCTGAGAAAACAAATGTATTAGTTTCGACTTTACCAGTGTAATAGCCTTCAGAGTCAATCTTATCAATTGTAATCTTAATATGAAGACCTTTCTTTCCAGTATCATACGCTAATGTTGGTGCTAAAAATACTCTTTTCCCATCTTTTTTCATCTGAATATAGAAATTCCCAATCTTATCTGTATCCTTAGAAATCGTAACGGCCCCCTTCGTACGTGACTGTCCTCCGATTAATGTGATAGAAACACGATCCGTTGCACCAGTACTATCAGAGTCTCGAAACTCTCCAATAATCATTTCCTCAATTTCCTTATCCGTGTTATTAATAATCTCATAGCTAAATTCCGCATTGGCATTCTCATTCGTGAAAAAGACACGAATGGCTAGCCATGAACAGACTGCCATTAGCAGAATGATTGCTGCACTTGCGACCCATTTCCCCACAGACCATTGTTTTAGATTGTATGTCATTTCTTATCCCTCCTTCTAAATCAGGTGCTTTTCAATTCGAATTATACCTCTACTTTTTTAAAACACAATACCCCTTTAATTATTTTTACAAATACAAAAACAAAAAACAGCCGACTATTTCTAGTCAGCTGTGTTGTGTTTACTTGCATCGATAATTTTCTTACGGTAATCCTTGTTCCGTCTTAGCGTGAAATAGTCTGGAACGGGATCTTGGCCACCTCTTATAAATGGATGGCATCTGCAAATGCGTCCACAACCCATCAATACGCCTTTTAGCGCGCCATGCTTTTCAACCGCCTGAATCGTATAGCTCGAGCAGGTTGGTCTGTAGATACATGAAGGCGGGAATAATGGAGAAATCCACTTTTGATATCCTCGCACGAGGTGCAATCGCGATTTTTCATCTCTATACTGCTGCTTAATTAAAGTGAATCTGAGAAAAGCTTCTCCTTCTGCTGCAATTACTGTATAAACGTATAATGTGACTGGTTTTGCGATTAAACAAATGGCCACGAATTTCTTAAAGGTCATATGACTAAGTCCTGCCACCATACATAGGAAATCGTCTGGGAATCCAGGAAGGACCATTGCGCCAAAGAAGAAGCGCTCGAAATGCTTTCCTTTGTCCAAATAACCGATGTATTTATTGTACGTATCATCATCCACGAACGCCTTCGCCAACGTCTCACCGTAGCGACGAGCTAACCAGAAGTTGATACAAGAACCAATCATGATTCCCACAAAATTATACACCCACCCGTAGAACGGCCCAAATACAATATGTCCAATCACACACGTTAGGCCACCAGGAATAATCGGGTAAACCACTTGCGTAATTTGAATCAGGATAAAAATCAAAATTCCTACCCAACCTGAGTGGGCAATGCTTTCACGGAACGGTCCGTCTATCGCGAAATAATCATTCTTGGCCACGAGCCATCCTAAAATAATGGTTAAAATAATCCCGATAACGGTCACGATTCGTATAATTTTACGATTTAATTCGATTGCTTTTGATGTATCCACAATGAACTCCTTAAACTATTGATAGTTGCATTATAACAGACAAACTTAAAAAATCCTTCGAAAGTTTCTTACGTTTTGCTTAAGATTCGTGATTTTCTAGGTTCCACGGTTTTACAACGGTAATATGATCCATTAATGCTTCTTGGCGTCCTAGTTGCTCTAGACGTGCCTTACGACGTTCTTCGTAGCCACTGCAGATGAATTTCTCTTCATCCGTTTCTGGAACGATAGCATCTACCGTAAAATCTGTTTCTCCTTCACGAGGAAGTGCCACAAATGTCCAAAAGCTTGTCGCCGCTAAATAGCGTTCGCCGTTTAACACATCTTCTCCGACCACTTTACAGAAGACTTCCACACTCTTCTTCCCTGTTCCTGAGATATACGTTTCTACGCAGACAGAATGTCCTAATGGAAGTGGTTTTAAATAGTTCATCGCGTCCACCGATGCCGTTACTGCAAGACGACGGCAATGACGGGAGACCGTAATCGATGCACAGTCATCAATAATTCGCGTTAAATTTCCTCCGAATAGTGTGTTATGCATATTCACATCGAATGGGAAAATTCTACGCGCTTGAATCGCACGAGTTTGGCTACATGTTTTAGATTGCATTTTCTTAGCTCCTTGGTTGTTTTACTGTTCTATTCTAACATGAAACCAAATTGCGTTCAAAGACACTCAAATTGTGTTTTGGAGAATCCTTCGGATTGAATTATAATAGCTGTAACGTTGCACCGGTTCGAGCTGTACGTGGAAAAAAAGACCCACAGTGTGAGTCCGGTAATCCCTATTATTTTTTCTTTGCACGTTTGGCTTCGTGAATCAGTTTCAACGCTCTCTTTCTTGTTTTGATATTTGGGCTCTTCATTTGTCGATATGCCGTTGCTAAATCTTGTTTCATAACAGACACCTCCTATTACTTTTCTCGTAGTTTACCAACTTGCTTTTTTAATACCAGGAATTAATCCTATATGCGCTAATTCTCTGAATTTAATACGTGACAAGCCAAATTTACGCATATATCCTCTTGGTCGGCCATCTGTTTGATCACGAAACTTCAATCGGTTCGGATTTGAATTTTTAGGCAGTTTTCTTAGTCCGTCAATGTCTCCAGCTTGCTTCAAGGCATAACGTTCTTCGGCGTAACGTTCGATGAGCGCTTTTTGTTTTTCATACTTTGCAATTTTAGATTTCTTTGCCATTTTCTTCTCTTCTTTCTAAATCGTAATTGTTACGTTTTAAATTGTATCAATTGTTTCCTTTAAAATCAAGTGGTTTATACCAATAAAAAAAGAGAGCCTTTTTCAAAGCTCTCCTTCAAATCGTATTTATTTAAAATTAGTCAATCCCAACTTCTTTACGAACAACGTCAGCAATACGTGTTACGTAGTCGTGAACGAGTTCATCTGTTGGTGCTTCAACCATGACACGAACAAGCGGCTCAGTACCACTTGGACGAACAAGCACACGTCCGTTTCCATCCATCTCAGCCTCTACAGCATCGATGACTTCTTTAATCGCTGGAACTTCCATTACACCATTTTTATCGCTCACACGAATGTTTACTAATTCTTGTGGGTATGTTGGTACTTCACTGGCTAATTCGCTTAATGATTTGCCAGTTTGTTTCATAACATTCATTAATTGAATTCCTGAGAGTAATCCGTCGCCTGTAGTGTTTAAATCAAGGATAATGATATGTCCTGATTGTTCCCCACCAAAGTTGTAGTTGTTTTTGCGCATTTCTTCAACCACGTAACGGTCACCAACTGCTGTTTGAAGAGCAACCATTCCTTCAGCTTCTACCGCTTTATGGAATCCTAGGTTACTCATAACGGTTGATACGATCGTATCTTTACTTAAAGTCCCTTGGTTCTTGAAGTGTTTACCAAGGATGAACATGATTTTATCACCATCAACGATTGTACCATTTTCATCCACTGCGATACAGCGGTCGCCATCCCCATCAAAACTCAAACCGATATCTGCTCCCGTTTCTTTTACGAACTCCACTAAAGCTTCTGGATGTGTTGACCCTACGCCATCGTTAATGTTCACGCCGTTTGGTTTGTCACCCATTGTGTGGAAGTCTGTGTCTAAGTCAGCGAATAAACGCGTTAACATGGAAGCTGTTGCTCCATTTGCGCCGTCTAAAGCGACTTTCATTCCTGATAGAGAATCTACCGTATTTTGTAGGGAATTGGCTGTATTTCAATGTTCCTTCTAAGTATTCATCTACTGTTCCTAATGCGTCTGTAGAAGGACGTGGTAATGTGTCTTCTTCGGCATCTAATAATGCTTCGATTTGCGCTTCTGTTTCATCTGTTAGTTTAAATCCATCTCCCCCGAAGAATTTAATTCCATTATCTTGAGCAGGATTGTGGGATGCTGAAATCATAACCCCAGCTACAGCGCCTTGTACTCGTGTTAAATATGCTACCCCTGGAGTAGGAATCACTCCAAGTTGCATGACTTCAATCCCTACAGAGAGTAATCCAGCGATTAAAGCATGCTCTAATAATTGACCAGAAATACGAGTGTCACGTCCCACTAATACTCGTGGATGTGCATTTCCTTCTGCTTGTTGTAATAATACATAACCGCCATAACGGCCTAGTTTAAATGCTAATTCTGGTGTTAATTCTGCGTTAGCTACGCCACGAACACCATCTGTTCCAAAATATTTGCCCATAAATTTCTCCTTTAGCCTTATCTGGCTTGTGTTGTCTGTTCTTGTGTCGTTGTTTGCTCTTGTGTTGTTTCGGACTCTTTAGTTGTTTCTCGTGAATCCAAAATACCATGATCTACCACCGTAATAGTGACCTCAACTGCTTCTGGGGTAATACTATTGACACCAGACGGTAGTGTTAATGTTACTGTTTTTTTCGTGGTTTGTGTTACGTTGCTCACATCTACCACTACTGGAATAGCTGTAATTTGATTTAAAATCGATTGAGCTCCTAAGATTGTAACTTGCTTAGTAGTAGAATTCAATGAATATGAATAACGTGAAGTGCCACCAGTTGTCGTAAAGACAAGAGGGACTGTTTTGGAGCTAGAAGAAATTGGCACTCGAACTTGTACACGTTCTGGCTCAATTTTCACCGCAACAGGTTTTCCTGTGGCATCCAAAGCTTGTAGTTGTGCTGTAGTCGTATAGTCTGATTTTGTCCCTTCAGGAATCGTAACTTTTGCGACTACTTTTCCACTTGATTTAAAATCGAGATCCGCAGCTTTGACTGTAACTCTGTTCCTGGAAGGGTCAAGCTATCTCCAACTTGATAGCCATTGCCAATACTTGAAGAATCGACCGTTACATTAACAGGGAAACTCTTTAGCATTCTTCTTCTCGATGGTAATTTCAACACTTTCTGGTGAAACAATACCTGTCACTCCAGTTGGAAGTCCTGATACTGAAAAGAAATCGTATGCTTTTCCTTCCCTAACTCTCTGTTAAATTTGGTGTGAGTCACTTTGTACGAACCATTGCTAGATGTGCTTAAAATCAAACTGCTTGGCCCTTCAAGACGTAAAGCAACAGAGTCTGGTAATCCTGTTACCGAGTATTCTTCACTGTTGATATCCACATAAATTGGCACATTTGTAATCGTGTTTGAACTTGATTGTGGATTTAAAGTGCTTGAACGTAATCCGGAATTAGCGTCTTTAGCTAAAATAAATAGAAAGATACTTAGTACTAAAGACATCAACATCAGAAATGATTTTTTATTCATCCAATTAGCCATTCGAACGACCCCCTTTAAAGAGCGCACGTATCCAACGAACGACTGCTGGATCCTTCTCGTCGTGTCCTTCTACCACTAAATGTTGTGACAAAACTTGAACTAATTCTTCAGAAGAAAGTTCTCGATGTAATTTTTCTCGAATCGCTACACTCACTTTCCCCGTTTCTTCAGAGATGATAATCGTAATCGCATCACTCACTTCACTTAGACCAATCGCAGCACGGTGACGTGTTCCTAATTCTTTTGGAATCATCATATTCTCAGATAGCGGTAAATAGCAAGCCGCTGCAGCAATATGATAATCACGAATAATCATTGCCCCATCATGTAATGGTGTATTTGGAATAAAAATATTCGTAATCAATTGATTAGAAATCTCAGAGTGAATCGGAATCCCAGTATTAATAAATTCTTCTAGAGAATTCCCTTGTTCAATCGAAATTAAAGCTCCAATTCTTCGTTTTGCCATATATTGAATGGCTGTATTCAACTCATTAATCATGATTTCTGCTTCATTGGCACTTTCATATTTACGTGAGAAGAAATTCGAACGTCCAATATGTTCTAATCCGCGGCGAATCTCTGGTTGGAACACAATCAATGCAGCCACAACCCCCCACTGAATCACGAAGTTCATAATCCAGTCTAAAGTAGTTAGCCCAAGGAAAAAACTAATAAACTTTATTGCAGCAATTGCCGCAATTCCTTTCATTAAATGAATTGCCCTTGTTCCTTTAATAATCACTAAAATATTATAGAGAATGTACCAAACAATCAAAATATCAATCAGATTGCGAAAACTCCCCCATGAAAATAAACTATTCCAATTTATTTGCATAAAGTTAACCTCTCTTCCACCAATATGTACCTTTCTATTATAGCACAGATAAGAGCTAAACGAAAAAAAGCGCGGATTTTAATGAAGACATTCGTTAACTTCTTCTGTTTTTCCTTAGGGGGCAAAATAAAAAACGTTCTACCAAGTTCGATGATAGAACGTTTTATGATTTTTATTCCCCTTCTGTCTCTGTATTCGCAATGTAGTAAGAATACCCACCAGTCACTGCAACCACCACTACTAGAATCATCGTAGCTACCAATATTGCAATATTATTTACCATAAAGATTGCTGTTAAAATCATTAATACTCCAGCAATAATAGAAGCAAAACCAAAGAATCGTTGTGTTTTTCGGAAAGCTACATCATTATTTTTTAGCCATGACGCACGGAATCCAAAGTTTTTTGTATTGTCTTTAATCTTAGGAAAGAGATTTCCAATCAGGATAAAGAAAATCCCAAGGATGAATGTCAAAAAACGTCCTATTTGTGTCCCAATCGTCACCCCATTTAAATACAACCAAAATTGGAAATAAGCAACAACATTCAGCAATAGTAGAACTAACCAACTAATAGAACGAGCGGTTTTCACATTCCCCCCTGTTAATTTAGGAGAAGTGCTAGCAATACGAATGATAAATCCAACAATGGCGACAATCACCGGATAAATTAAAATTGTAAATCGATTGGCAGTGCCGGTAACATTTCCAGAAAAGTCGAAATTAGATACAATGGTCTCCGGTAAGAACCACACCACCACTAGAGCCACAACGAGTGGTGCGAACATCAATGCAATATAAGTATATTTTTTTATTTGTTTTACTTGTTCCATGTTATTTTCCCCCAATAATTTGATTGATCCATACAATCGCTTCATCCAGTACGGTCAAATTCAATTCATAATAAATAAAGTTTTTATAACGTGTTTCGTAGATTAAATCAGCTTGTTTTTATTTTCTAAGATGATAAGACAAAGGCTTGCGGCGTCATCCCAATTAACTCCCGCTAAATCACCTGTATTGGTCTTCCCTTTACAGAATTTTCTAAAATTTGACGGCGCGTTTCGTCCGAAAGAGCAGACATTACTTCATTAACAGCCATCTCCTCAACTTCTTTCTGTTGAAATTTATCTTTAAGTAGATTATACTCCTGAGGGATGTAAAATGCAATATCTATTTAAAAATATTTTTAATAGATTTTTCGTGTAAAAAGATGATACCTATGATTTCTTATGGATTGGTTTATCATCGCAGTAATAAACCAATCCGTAAGTTCCTTCGGTATCATCTTTTTAAACTTGTTCTTATCCTGAGAGTGTATCTGCCACTAAAGTGCGTCACTTAAGCGTGCGAACTCTTCAATTGTCAGTGTTTCTGCACGTCTGGTTGGGTCGATACCTGCAGCTTCTAATGCAGCGGCTAAGCTTTCTTTTGTATGGCTATTTCCAACGTAGGCTTTAGCTAAATTATTCCATAGCGTTTTACGACGTTGCACGAAGCTGTTTTTCACGAGCGCGAAGAATTTCGCTTCGTCTTTCACTTCTACAAGTGGTTTTTCCCGACGTTTCAACACCAAAATCGCAGAATCCACATTCGGAGCTGGATTGAAGACCGTCTTCGGCACAATAAATCCGATGCTTGCTTCGCAGAAATATTGAATCGCAATCGTCAAGGATCCCTACGCCTTCGAATTTGGCTCTGCCGTCATTCGTTGCGCCACTTCTTTTTGCATCATCATTGCAAAACCATCAATTGGTAATTTCGATTCCAATAAATTCATAATGATTGGAGTTGTAATATAGTACGGCAAGTTGGCCACGACTAATAACGGCTCATTAATGTCGAAATGCTCTCCGATGACTTGCTCTAAGTCTACGTCCAAAATGTCGCTATGAATCACCGTTACATTATCGTATGGGGCCAATGTTTCATCGAGCACCGGCAACAAACGGCCATCGATTTCAAACGCCAGCACTTGTTTGGCTTCTCTTGCTAGACGTTCGGTCAACGCACCAATCCCTGGTCCGATTTCAATGACGTTTGTCGTTTTGTCGACTCCTGCCACCTCTAGCATACGCGTTAAAATATTCGGTTCAATTAGGAAGTTTTGCCCTAGACTCTTCTTTACCGTTAGCCCATGACGTTCCATAATCTCGCGCGTTCTTTTCGGCGTCGCGATATCCTTTATTTCATTCATGTTTGTCCTCATTTTCTAAGACAGCCTCGAGTGCCGCCCTTAATTGTTCTTCTGTAATACCAAATAATTGTAATCTCTTCGCGAACTGTTTTCCATTCGTATGGCCAATTTTTAGAAAATCCGCCACCTTTTGACGTCTCGTTGCTGAATCCGGTCGTCCGATAAACCCAAGTGCCATCAGTGTTGCCTGTGAAATCACTGGTTCTCCCGTTGCTGTTGAAATCTCATGCACTGATTCGAGTGCTCGCTGAATCGCTTCGGTACTTGCATGTTCCACCCCAAGACTCTTATGATTGTCCTTCCTGACGGCTTCAGCACGTTCGATAAAAGCATGTTTTACACCAGGCACGCGCTCTTGAATAATATTTCGAATGCGAGTCCCAGGATAATCTGGGTCCGTAAACACAATCACTTCACGCGTTTGAAGTGCCTTTTGAATGAGTGCAATCGTTTCTTCGTCAATCGCCGAGCCATTCGTTTCAATCGTTTCGATATCCGGATAGATTTCTCTCAAGCGTCTTGTATCATCTCGCCCTTCTACGACAATGACTGGATTCATAGCAAGCCTCTTTCTTCCATTCGGAATAGCTTGATGGCATTTTGTGTGGTTTGATGGGCCACTTCTCCCAAGCAAGGCCGCGTTCTTTAGCAATCGTTTCAACGACGTAGCGCGTATAGCCGGGTTCGTTTCTCTTTCCACGGTAAGGCATGGGCGCTAAATATGGCGCATCGGTTTCCACTAACATACGGTCGAATGGAACTAATTTTGCACATTCACGAACTTGTGGCGCATTTTTGAACGTCGTCACCCCGCTAAAGGAAATATGCATGCCTAAGTCCAAGAAACGCTTCATATATTCCACGTCGCCATTATAACTATGCATAATACCCCCGATGTCTTGAATGCCTTCTTCTTTTAGAATCTTGTAGCAATCTTCTGTCGCATCGCGGTTATGAATCACAATCGGCAATTTCATTTCTTTGGCAATCGCGATTTGGCGACGGAACACCTTATCTTGTTCCTCGGGCGTTGAATCTTTCCAATAGTAATCCAACCCCATTTCCCCCATTGCGACCACTTGCGGATGCGTCAAACGTTCCTGAAGCCAACTTTCGATTTCTTTATTATACTGGTAGGCTTCAGTTGGATGCCATCCGATAATCGAAACCACTTCTTTAAACTCTTCACTAAGCTCCAGACTTCGCGTAATTGTATCCGTATCGAAACCCACCACCGCAAAGCGCGTCACTGCTAGTTCTTTTGCACGCGCGATAACGGCTTTCTCTTCACCTTTAAACACAGATACATTTAAGTGCGTATGCGTATCAAAAATATTAAACATTATTCCACGCCCTTCGTTACTATCATAATTATATTAGTCATTAAATTTCACCATGAATAATTAAGGAAAAATTAATCTAAGCACTGATGTACTATTCAGTGTTACATCTTCAATTAAAATACTATCCGTCAAATCCGCTGTACTCATAGTTTTCAAAAATTCTCTTTATTTTTGTATAGTATTCTTTTTCTACCACTGTTTCCCTCAGATTATTTATATTATATTTCTTACCAATTTTATTAAACTCACACACACTATTAAAAGCAACCCTTGAATAAATTTTGAAGCTTCTTAATTTTTCATCGGAGGTTGTATGAAAATAAATTACTTAACAAAAATATATAATTCAAATAAATATAAGTGCACGGAAACATTGGATAGATTTCAAAAATTAAAGAGGTATAAAATATATGGATTGCTTGACTAAAAAAATTCCATATAAAAATAAATTTTACCAATTCAGCATCCGTTAACTCTTCAGGAAATTGCCAGAATAATTTTCCCGATAATAATCTAACCTATCTTTTTAACATTCTATCAGGTCTATCCTCTTCACAAAAGAATACCTGTGATATTAACTCACTCTGAATAATCAAATCAGCATCTTCATAAGAATGAAGCTCATTTAAGTCTATACCTTTCTGAAAAAGCTCATCACTATATTATCTACATTAGATCATAGAATGTTCTTATTAAAATGAAAAACGTAAAAGTATAATATAAAAATTACTAATCTGCATTTCTAACAACGTAATTTCATTATCTACGGATTTTAAAATAGCACTTTTCATCTTTTTCTAAACTTTTGAATTAACCTTTGAATTTTTTTAGAAGTTTTATCTATAAATGATAAATAAAGACACTAGTGGATCAGTCATATATTTGATATTTCCCCATTGAAAAATAAAGATAAATTTCTTTTTGTCTTCAAATTTAGAAAAAGATGTTGCTGAAAAATAAGTATCAGATTTACCAAAAATATATTCCATACAAAAATCTATAATCTTTGAATTCTTATACCAAAATATTTTTAATCTATCTAAATAATAGCTGATTTCATCCGTTTCTAATTCTGATTTTATTTTTTTCAATAATTCTAAATATTCATTTTGAATACAATCAAACTCTCTCAGCATATTTTCATCCCTTTCTTAATTACTCACTAACTATAGAGAACTCTTTCTTTATTACTGACAAATGTTTTTCTAAAATCATTCCGACATCAAAGCTTACATCCTGTAAGGATTGAATGTTATCTATATCTGGAACGCCGTGATACTGATGCCCTGGAGATACATTTTAGAACAGAACTTTCTCTGATAGCCCCCAAAGACCATGTTCAAATTGTGAATCATAATCATATTGATATTTGTATAAATCGTCTTCTCCAACTTGCTGAAATTTTTTTCTTATATTCTCATTTCCAAAATATCTAGTATCCATATCAGTAAACTCTTTATTTTGGAATTCTGACACTAGTAAATTTAAATAATGAAAAATTAATATGAGCATTAGCGAGATCTGGTTGGGATTCAAGATACCTCTCTGAAATGAGTTTATAATTTCCTAGCCCATAGTATTGAAATTCTCTCCAAATATTCTCTTTTACTTGCTCATTTTCTATTAAATATTTTGCTCATAACATAATTTTCAATACAAGACCTTACGATTGAACGCCCTGAAATCGTAGTTCCAAGATTATGATCAATAAGTTCGATTAATCTTTTATACGAATAAGTTAGTATACTCGTCAAAACAAATAATTTTTCATTAAACGGCTCTACATTTTGTAATAATGCTGTATAATATTTTAGGACTTGTAAAACCTCTTGCCTTATCTCATTTAAATCATAAGAGGTATTTTGGCTAATCTCCATATAGTAAACCTCGCAATCCGTTAATCTACCTATACTATCCCAAAATAACCGACTATACGGAAAATCAATTTCTTCAAAGGCAGTAGACAGTGTCATTTCTAAAGCACTTATTTGTGAACGTATCATCGATATTTCTACAGAATTTTCATCTAGATATGGATATTCTTTTAACCCTTCTATTAAGGCTTTTTGATGTGACAAAAAACGTAAATTCCCCTTCAACATTGAATAGTAAGTTATCAAATATCGAATATCTGCAGAAAGACTGCTGTGTTGATCGCTAACCTCTTTTAATACACTTTTTAGAGAATCGCTCCGCTCTTCAAATTCTCGATTACATGAATAAAATTTTTAAGAATCGATTCTTCATTATCAGGTAGCACTAAAAGCAAGGGGTGATAGATAAATCAAAAGTATTTTCTAAAAATTTCAAAAAAATAATTTTTTTCTCTGATTTTTCAAATCTAACAAATGACTTATTGTTGGCAACGAAGTCTTTCTTTTAAATCTATATTTTTAGATAATTCATTAAAAAGCCATTAGTTTTTCTAATTTTTCTGTTCGACAACCACCTTTCAAAAAACTAACCCTATCCAAATATACTCTGGTCCTCTTGCATGTTGCCAATCTAGATTTTTAGGAAGGGGTGAAACTATTTGGCTGAATTTAGATTTAAATATTCCCTTTTTGAAAAATCATGATCAGCTTAATTTACTGTACATCATTCACCTCGTTACTATAGCTCTATAGTTCTATACAATGTTAATTTTCTTAAGAAACTATTATTAATACCCTTTAATTACATTCACTTGTGCAGTTAATCTTATCTTGTTGCCCCATTTAAGAATGGGTTTGTCGCAATTTCATCTTTTAGCGTTGTTGGCTCCCCGTGTCCTGGGAAAATCACCGTTTCAGCAGGTAATGGCAATAAGTATTTGTGGATCCCTTCCATTAACTCTTTATGGCTTCCGTATGGGAAATCACTACGTCCAACGCTTCCTTTAAACATCACGTCCCCACCGATAACAAATCCATTTTCTCTAAAAATAAAGATGGTTCCACCAGGTGAGTGCCCTGGAATATGCGCTAATTCTGGTTCAAAACTTCCAACTTTCCATTTTCCCATTTCTTTAGGGAAATAACCATCTGCTGGCTTAGTGGTAATATTTTCGCCAGAGTAATATGAACGGTTCAATTCAGGATCGTGTAAAAATACTTTTTCCAACTCATTCATATACATTGGAATATTGTATTCCTCACGAAGCGCATCTACTGCTCCGATATGGTCTCCGTGTGCATGTGTTAATACAATCGCTACTGGCTTCAACCCTTCTTCTTTAATTAATTGTTTAATATCTTCGGCTTGTGCGCCTGGGTCAAAAATCACGGTTTCTTTATTTTCATCAATTAAAAAGTAGACATTTTCTTCTAAACGTCCTACTGGAATGCTTAATAACTCCATCTGTATTCCTCCTTTAGGTCTCCTCTTAACTCTACATAAAATAGTGAGTTCTTGCAATCAAAAAACGCCCAAGCATAGAGCCCAGACGTCTGTTGATTAATCATTGATTAATTTTTTCAAATCGATGGCTTTGTTTAATGCCGTCATCAACGGAATACCCGCTAATAATACGACGATTTCACCAAAGAATGTTTGCGCGTAGCTTAACCAGAATGGTAAACCTAATGCTAAGTTCAATTCAATCGCTACTAAGAAAATCATCACACTGAAGACACCTGCTAAAACAAACATACGTGTTTTAACGTCTTTCACTGATTTGAAGAAAAGTGCGCTGATAGCGAATGAAGCAATTGTATGTCCTAATCCGAATACTAAGTCATACAAACCTAGACCAGACGCTGACATAAAGACTGAGTTGACAAGTAATACACCGGCAACCACACCGATTCCGTATTTTTTGTCAAAAGCGAATAAGTGGTTCAACATTTCCGCAATACGAAATTGAACATCTCCGAATGCCATAAATGCTGTTAATGATGTAACGACCACATAAAGCGCTGCGATGATTGCGTTAATCACAATCAATTTTGATTTTTTATTTTGCATGTTACTGCCTCCTAGTTTTTTATTGAGGGATGGTTTCGAACCTCATCGGCAAAAACGCCATGTGCTATTGTACTATAAACAGCGTAAGATTGGTAGTCTTAAGTTGAATTTCTTTATCCTCTACAAATTTGTTCTTTGAATTTCTTCTTACACCGTTTGTGAGCCCCTTTGACAGAGGTAACCGACTTATCGAAGTGATCCGCCATCTCTTCAAAAGTCTGTCCGTCTAATACCCTAGAAACACTTCTCTTTCAAAGCGAGATAAGTGATGGAAGTATTCTTCCGCATCCTCATGTAAAAATACTTGTTTCTCGCAAGATTCTACGGAAGCTGACATCAATGCTAGCTCCCCTTTATCCCCGTGGATTAGAAGATTATGAGGAACTACTCTTTGTCGATGCTCCCTTCTCAAACACTCCACTGCTAAGTTTTTTAGGCAGCGTTGATAATAACCCGCAAATGAAACAGCATGGTCTTCATTATATTTATCTAATGCTCGTAACATCATGACTCTAGCTTCTTGAGCAAAATCTTCTTGATCCATCTCATGAAAGAAATAATGATGATTCATACTGGCAATTAAAGGCTCAAATCTCTTTAATAACTCGGTGATAGCCTCCTCATTATTTGCTTTAGCTAGATGAACTACTTCCGACAACTCTTTCTTTTCCATAAAATAACCTCCCTATAAATTCCTCCCTCATTCCTTCTCCACTTCAGTATATTGATTAACAAACATAAAAAGCCCTAGTTTTATCGGATAAAACCAAGACTTCTTAAGAATTAAATTCATTTGTCTTATTGAAAATAAAAGATAGGATTATTTCCTAACCTTCTTAATTGCTTTTGAAAGAATTTCTACTCTTCTCTTTTCTCTTGAAATAATGCACACCATAAGTTTGATAGAAATCGACTTTCAGCTGTACGAATCGTTTCAAGTCTCTTAATAATTGATATAATTGCGCTCTTTTTTCAAATTCGCGCCTTGTTTGCGGCAAAGGTCTTTCTCGAAAATGTTCTAACATGGCTTCAATCTCATCAATGAGTTGACTCGCTGTGTTTTGTTCTGCTAATTGCTCTGCTGTCTGTTTAAACATTTCAGACAAGATGGCCATTTCTTCCCCATCCCAGCGAAATTCATTTAAATTGACCGCCATAATTTCTAATAACTTTGTTTGATCACGTCGCATTTCAAAATACTGTTCATCGTAGGTGATTTCACTTGTTAGATAGTTCTCTGATTCTAAGCGAACATATTCTCTAGCTGCTTTCAATTTTTCTTTCACAATTTGAAGAACTTCGCCATCATTTTTTCCATTTCCAACCGATAAAAATCCAGACATTTTCAATAGAACTTCTCGCATTTTTGATTCAATTTCTTCACGAATGTCAATAATATGTTCGCGGTACGATGGCATATACCAGTTGAATAAAATGGCAACACCCGCTCCAATCGTCACAAGAAGCATTTCATTCACAAACAGGGAGAACGTTAATTGTTGCTGCGTCCAAAGATGAATGACTAACACCGTACTTGGTGCGACTCCAATTTCTACTTTTAATAAATAAGCCATCGGAATATAACATAATAAGTAAATTCCAAAACTCATCGCATCAAAACCAAAAGCCCAAAAGACGATTCCACCGACCAAAAGTGCCAATAGGGCTGCAGCTAATCGTTGACTAGTGGCCGCTAAAGAGATTTTCTTTGTATCCATTACACTTAAAATAGCAATAATGGCAGCTGCAGAGGGAGTCGATAAATTGAATGCTTGTGCAATCATTAAGGCAGTAAATGCCGAAACGATTACTTTCATTATTTTAAGCTTCATTATGGATCACTGTATCTCCTTGTATTTGATGCCCTTCCAACTCTAGAAGGGTAGTTTTTCTGTTTAATCCTCCCGCAAATCCTGTTAATTTTCCTGTTGTCGCAACGACTCTATGACATGGGACGAGAAGCGCAATTGGATTTTTCCCAATAGCATTTGCGACTGCACGAGGGGAGGTTTTTCTACCTATCTTCTCGCTGACACGGTGAGTAACTTCATTATAAGTCCATACTTCTCCAAACGGAATTTCTAGCAATGTATTCCAAACACTTTGTTGAAAAGAGTTCCTCCTTCATAAGCAATCGAAAACAAAGGAGTTCCTGGAGTTTTCTCATGATAATACTGATTAATCCATGTTTTTACTGGTTCCCAAAGTGCTAGTGAATCATCCCATTTTGGATTTTTCACAAAGGCACACTCATATCTTTGCCCTTCAAACCACAAACCGGTTAATGCCACCTTATCACTTGCAGTCAATCATCACCCCTAGTGGTGTATCTATCTTCGTCAAAACTGTCATGGCAAATTCTCCTCATTTC